>Ga0116155_10000810_pt1 | contig 23934 bp, 19 predicted proteins | sample AD_UKC032_MetaG_FD_89890 | JGI IMG/M metagenome (GOLD analysis project Ga0116155, IMG submission 89890) | Active sludge microbial communities of municipal wastewater-treating anaerobic digesters from USA - AD_UKC032_MetaG | ecosystem: Engineered > Bioreactor > Anaerobic > Digestate | place: USA...
GCGAGGCGTCGAATCAGGTGCTCCTCGAGCGGGTGCTTCTCGGCGTCGGCGAACGCGACGAGCCACATCAGCTCGACGATTCGCTTCCTCTCCTCGCGGGAGAAGCCGTCGGCGAGGAGGCTCGTGAACTCGTAGAGCGAGGTGGCGGCGTCCGCTTCGGCCTCGGCGAGGCGAACGAGCTCCTCGGTCTCGGCGAGCGGCAGGCCGAAGGTCCCCTGGAGCGCCGTGCGGACGACCGTCCGCTCCTCCTCCTTCACGTCGGGGTCGGCGCGCATCACCTCGACGAGGAGCGCCGCGGCCGCGAGGCGAAGTCGCCGGCCCGGATCGCCCGCCTCCGCGGGCGGCGCGTCGAGGACCCGTTCCCGGAAGAACCGCTTGAGCGAATCGAGCATGCCCGGAGTCTCTCGTCCCTCGCCGGCCTCGTCCACTTCGGCCTCCGTCGGCCCGTCCTCGAACGCCTCGGGTCCACGGACCGCCGGCTCAGTCGGCCCAGCCGAAGAAGAGCGCGGCGATTCCGAACGTGTCGATGAAGCCGTGCGCGAGGATCGGCGCCCAGAGGTTCCGGCGGGCGAGGAGGAAGGCGCCGGCGAGGACGAGGCCGGCCAGCCCCGAGTCGAGGACGCCCGCGGGCCCCTTGTAGAAGTGCCCGAAGCCGAAGAGGACGGACGAGGCGGCCACGGCGAAGGCCGTCGCGGCGGGAGAACGTCCGAGGGCGTCGCCCGCCCGCCCGAGGAGCCAGCCCCGGTACCCGATCTCCTCGCCGAACGCGGCCCAGGTCCAGACGAGGCCGAGCCAGCGAAGGGCCGTCCACGGGTTCGCGGCGATCGCCTCCGTGCCGGCGGGCGCGACGATCGGCGGCCAGACGCTCTCCGCGAGCGGTTCGACGACGACCCCGAGCGCGATGCGGAGCGCCGCTGCGCCGAGGGCGATCGCGAGGAGCCGCGCCCAGGAGGGGGGCCTCCGGAAGCCGATCGCCGTGAAGCCGCCGTTTCGCAGCCGGTACGAGGCGAGGCCGAGGACGAAGAGGAGGGGCACCTCGTTCGGGAGGACTCTCCAGACGTTGTGGCCGAGGACGAGAGCGGCGCCGACGAGGAGCTCCACGGCGGAGAGGAGCTGCCCTCCGCGCGGGGGGGGCTCCGGGAGAGGAGCGATGGGTTCCGTCATCGAGTCCCGTAACGAGCGACGGCGGCTCCGGGTTCAGGGGGCCGCGGGCCGTATCCGAATGTAAGCGAGGCTGTCGTCGTTCAGGGTGATCTCGAGGTCGTTCCCGTCGCGCCGGTAGAAGAGCGTCCCGCCGGCCCGCTTCATCCCGATCGAGATCACTCCCGAGCCGGAGGGGCGGTAATGCCCCTTGCTCGACGCCGGCTTCCCGAGGACCGCGCGGACGTCGGCTTCGCTCATTCCCCACGACACGACCTCGACCCCTTCGGCGTCGAGCCGGTTCCCGAGGACCTCCGTCACCCGCCGCGTCCGCGTGTCGACCGTCGCGACCAGGTCAGGGAGGCGTTGCCATTGGAGCGACTCGAGAATGCCGGCCGCGTTCCGGCGGTCGGGCGGTCCGAGCCGGGCGACGACGTCGTCCTCGGTCTGTCCGGGCGCGAGGCCCCGGACCGCGAGAGGAGCCGTCCCGGTGTAGGGGAGGCAGAAGGACTCGGGCTCCGAGACCTGTCGATGGCACGCGGAGAGGAGCGCGAGACAGACGATCGCGAAGGTACGAAGGCCGGCGCGCCGCGCCGATGGGACTCCCGTCGTCTTCCCCATGGCTCAGTCTGGCGGGATGCCTGTTCCGCGGCAAGCGCGACGACGCCGTTGGCGACCAGCCCCTGCATGTCTTCGGGGTAACCTCTTCCCCGAGTGATCGATGAGGAGACCGTCGAGGGCGGCGGGAGCCGGAGCCGGCCTCTCGGCGCGAGACGGCGATCGCGGAAGGCAGGAGGAATATGAGACGAAACGGAGGCGCAAGGACCCTCGTGCTCGCGGCGGTCGCCGCCGCGCTGCCGCTGGCCCGGTCGGTCGCGGCGGAGGAGTACATCCTCCTCTCGTCGGCCTTTTCCAGCGGTCTGAACGGAGCCGCGTACCGGACGCGCGTGAGGCTTCTGAACCAGGGGACGACCCCCGTCACGGTGAGCGCGAGGTTCTTCGACCAGTCGAGCGGAACCGCTCACGACGCCCAGCCGCTGGTCGTGAAGGGGCGCGATCAGGTCTCCCTGGAGAACGCCATCCCCACGCTCTTCGCGCGGCAGCTCGGCGCGTACGGTCCGATCCTCTTCGAGACCACGGGTCCGCTCGTCATCGGAGCGACCGTGAGCAACGTGAACGCCTGCCAGACGGGGGCGGCGTCGGGGCAGTGGCTGCCGGCGATCCCTCCCGAGCAGGCGATGCTCGCCGGCGCGATCGGACAGCTGATCGTCAGCGAGAAACGGGACTCGGGCGATCGGACGAACATCGTCTTCGTGAATCCGGGGAAAGAGACCGCGACGGTGACGGTGAAGATTCACCGCGGCGGCAGCGTGGCCGTCCTCGCGGTCCGGACCCTCGAACCTCTGGGGCCGAGCGGGTTCCGCCAGCTTCCGCTCGACGCCGTCGAGTTTCCCGGGCTCCGCGGGACGACGGCCGAGAACGTCTGGATCGAGTTCTCGAGCGACCGGCCCGTCCTCTCCTACGCGACCGTGATCAACAACATGTCGGGTGACCCCTACGCGGTCCTGGCCGCGCCGGACGACCCGCCCGCGGCCGAGGACCCGGACGAGGTCACCTACGTCCTTCCCGGCGGAGTCCCCCTGGTCCTGGTGCGGATTCGGTCGGGGACGTTCCAGATGGGGTCGCCGGCCGGCGAGCCGGGTCGCGTGAACATGAACGAGCTCCTGCATCCCGTCACGCTTTCCTCGGATTACTTCATCGGGAAATTCGAGGTGACCCAGGCTCAGTGGCAGGCGGTCATGGGCTCGAACCCGACGTGGTTCCCGAGCTGCGGCGGCGATTGCGCCGTCGACCGCGTGTCGTGGGACGACGTCGCCGGACCGGGCGGATTCCTGGAGAGGCTGCGGGCGCTCCTCGGCGAACCGAGGTTTCGGATGCCGACGGAGGCCGAGTGGGAGCGGGCCGCCCGAGGAGGGACGCAGACCCGGTTCTTCTTCGGGGACGCCCTCGATTCCCCCGACAGCTGCGGGTTGCCGTCCGTCCGCGAGTACATGTGGACCTGCGAGGGCGGATCCCCGCACCCCGTCGGGATGAAGAAGCCCAACCCGTTCGGCCTCCACGACGTCCACGGGAACGTCAATGAGTGGGTGGAGGACTGGTTCGAGCCCTACGCCTCGATGTCGCCGCAGACCGACCCGAAGGGCCCGCCGACCGGAACCCACAAGATCCTCAGGGGCGGCGGGACGAACGCCTCGATGTCCTGGTCGCGTTCGGCCTTCCGCTATCCCTATCTCAGGAACGCCGGCCCGATCTGGGCGGGATTCCGCCTCGCGCGGTCCAGGTAGCGATCGGAGGCCGCTGGAGGGGCGAGCGTTCGCTCATTCGAACCCCCTCTCGGAAGAGGCGCGACCCGCCTGACGGGGATGGCCTCCCTCAGCGGGGCCGGACGGCCCGCGTTCCGTCGTCGACGAAAGCGACGTCCGCCGCCGCGGCTCCCGCGACGGCCCCCGCCGGAAGCGGGCGCGCCGGCAGGTACGCGCTGTCTCCCGTGCCGTTGTTGATCGAGGTCGCGTATGCGATGAACCGGCCCGAGTCCGGACCGGAGCCCGGAGGGGGTACGTGGTCGAGGACGATCGTGGCGTTCGTCGCGGGCGGGCTCAGCCCGAACGTGTCGAGGAGGACGCTCGGGAACTGTCGCTCCTCCAATCCGGCGAGCTCGAAGAAACCAGTCCCGAGCCAGCCGCCGTTCTCGTCGATTCCGGTCAGCGTGATCGTGAGGGGCACGCGGCTCATGTTCCGGACGGTCAGGTTCGTCCTCGTGGCGGCGGACTCCTCGATCCCCGCGAGGACAGCCGGAATCCGTTCGACGCCGCCGAAGGCCGCGTCGGGGCTCCACGCGGGGATCGCGACTCCGAACTTTCCTGCCGCGGCGTCGTTGTACGTGAGCGTCGTGATGAGGCCGGGGCCGTTCACGAACCTTCCGTGCACGCTCCCGGCCGTTGGCGACCCCTGGGTCATCACTTCGCTTCCCGGGAACATCGTGACCGTCGCATCCCGGAATGCCACGCTCCCCGGTGCGGGGACGAAGTGCATCGCCCAGGCGATCGAGTAGAGCCCGCTTCGCGGCGTGTAGTGAATCTCGAGGGACCGGTCGGCCGGAGCCGGCCTCGGGCTCAGGATCGAGACGTCGGTTCTCCAGACCGTCCCGTTCGCACCCTCCGCATGAGCGACCGGGAAGACGAAGTCGGTTCCGAACGCCCGTTCCGGGGTGGCGGCGAAGAGAGCGCCGTCGCCCGTCGTGTTGTCGACGTGGATTGCAGCCGCGAAGGCGCCCTGCATCGTCGGACGGACCGCGAGGTAGGCGTTCGGCGTCGGCGCCGCCCTCATCCACGAGAAGAGGTCGTTCACCTGGTGCCAGGTGAAGGGGGGCAGGGATACCGCCCGGCGGCATTCGGCACCGGTCTCGTCCGTCAGCACCTCGCCCGCGGGGCTCATGAGGACGACGTCGAACGTTCCTGCATCCGTCGTCGACACGAGAACGAGGTTGGCCCGCGACGCGCTCGCCACGGACGCGGGACCGGGAGCGATGGGGAGCGGCAGGAAGGCGTCCTCGTCCGCCGACAACGTGGTCGCGCCCGGCGAGTAGGGCTGCGCCACCTTCTGCGCGTCGATCCCGAGGCCGAACCGTCGAGGGACGCCGTCCTCGTCGAGCCCGGCATCGTTGAACGTCTCGCTCCGGATGACGATGCGGCGGACGTCGGTCACCGTCGCTTCGTCGACGTCGAAGGACATCATTCCCGGTCCGGAGATGCCGACCTCGACGTCGTCGAACGCGACGGTCCGACCGGGCGAGACGTGCAGCTGCGCGGCCGGGCGCTGCCCGGGATCCGGAAGGCTCTGGCCGAAGTAGCCTCGGATGGTCGCCGTTGCGGGGTCGCCGTTGAAGACCCAGATGCGCGTGCGCCAGGCGGTCCCGTTCACGCCGGAGTTGTTCGCGACGGTCGGGAGGACGAAGTCGATCGTCACGGGCGAAGCCAGGCCGGCGACGGCGGGCGCCGGCGCCGAGGCACCCGGCGAGGAAAGGATCGCCGATACGAGGACGAGCCGGCAGAAGCGCGACCCGGGCGAGCGAACGTCGTGAGCCAACGAGGGAGCCTCGCGGAGAAGTATAGGTGCCGAGGGCGCAGCCTCGGCCCCGCAATCCGCCGCGCTCGAGAGCGTTCCTTCCCGGAGTCGCGCTCCACGAAGACGACGGGGCCGGACGGCGCGTCCTTGACCGGCCCGCGGGCCTTCGCTACGGTCGCGTGGGGGAGGGACGGAGTGGCGGATCGTCGGAGGCCGGTCGAGCGGGCACGGCGCCCGGAGGCGTCGGGGGCGCGGGAGTCTGCCGACGAGGTGCTCCGCGCCTACGAGGCGACGCTGGAAGGGTGGATCCGCGCGCTCGACCTCCGCGACCGGGAAACCGAGGGGCACAGCCGCCGCGTCGTGGGGCTCACGGAGAAGCTCGCGGAGGAGCTCGGCGTCTGCGGCGAGAAGCTCGTCCACATCCGCCGCGGCGCCCTCCTCCACGACGTCGGGAAGATGGCGCTTCCCGACTCCGTCCTCCTGAAGCCGGGCGAGCTGACCGAGGAGGAGCAGGCGATCATGCACCGTCATCCGGAGCACGCCTGGGAGATGCTGAAGGGGGTCGACTTCCTCCGTCCCGCGCTCGACATTCCCTACGCTCACCACGAGCGGTGGAACGGCACAGGCTACCCGCGCGGACTCTCGGGTGCCGAGATCCCGCTCGCTGCGCGGCTCTTCGCCGTCGTCGACGTCTGGGATGCCCTGCGCTACGACCGCGCCTATCGGGCGGGCTGGCCGGCGGAGAGGGTCAGGAATCACCTGCGCGAGGGGGCCGGGACGCAGTTCGACCCTGCCGTGGTTCCCGCGTTCCTGCGGATCCTCGAGCGCGATGGCGAGCCCGTCTTCGCCGACCCGGCGAACGGGCGACGGGGGGGCGGAGAGGCGACGGCGCCGCTCGGTGCGGCCCGCCGCGCCCGGAGGCCGGGGACCGCGCGCCTCGCTCCGGTGCCTTCGTCGGCGATGCGGGCGAGCTCGTAGAGCGACGTCGCGGCGTCCGCCTCGGCGAGCAAGAGGCCGAACGTCCCCTGGAGCGCCGTGCGGACGACGGTCCGCTCCTCGTCCCTCGTCTCGGGGCCGGCGCGCATCGCCTCGACGAGGAGCGCCGCCGCCGCGAGGCGGAGGCGCCGGCCCGGGTCGCCAGGAGTCGCGGGTGTCGCGTCGAGGACGCGCTCCAGGGAGAACCGCTCGAGAGAGTCGAGCAGGGCCCGGGCCGCGAGATTCGCCGCATGGACCGCCCCTGCGAACCTCCGCCATCCTCGCAAGACGACTCCTTCCCGCCGCGGCCTTCGTCGCGACGCGGCGGCTCGATCCCCGGCCGCCGGCCCATCCGGAGCTCCTCGAGGTCGTCTTCCTCGAGCCGTCCGGCGGCGAGCGGAAGCTCGAGCACGGGGTCATTCTCGGAGCGGACCACTGCACCTTCGACGGGACGACGCTCTCCTGGGCGCTCCGCCCCGAGGGGGCTCCGCCGTGGGAAGGACCGACGACCCTCACGTACAGGCTCCGCTGGAAGGCCTGGGGGGCGATGACGCGCGTCTGGGCGCCGCGGCCCGCCACCCGGCCGAGGGCCGCGAGCTCGCCGGGCGACCGCCTCTCGGTGCGGTGGAACGAGACCCGCGAGGCGCTGAGGCGAGCGGGTCCCAACCCTCTTCGCCGCTACGTCCTCGACCTGAACGTCGCGGCCCCGGGCCGGGAGGGGCCGATCGAGACGCTCGACTGCGGCCTCGCGGGGGACGACTCCTGGAGCTTCGCCGGCAATCTCACGTCCGTGACGCTCGAGCGGGCGCTGGCACGAGGCGAGGGGGTCGCCCTGTCGTTCCTTTTCGATCGGGAAGACGGGGGGATTCCATCCGGCGTCGCGCACCACCTCCCGGCGGCGCTCCTCGGCGAGGGCGCGCCGCGCGCGCCGGGGGCCGGCACCGCCGGGCGCCGGTTGCGAGACGCGAAGGCGGTGATCGTCGACCGGCAGGAGCCGCCGAACCTCGTCCTCCGCGCTGACGCGGCCGAGCTGGGGCCGCCGGAGGCCGCGCTCGTCGGCCTCCTCTTCGGCGAACGGGGCTCCGTGCCGCTCGCCGAGGCCCCCTGGTTCCGGGCGGCCGGGATGGAGGTCTCGCTCGCGGAGCCCGGAGTGCCCGAGGGGGACCTCGAGGCGGTCCTCGGGCTCTCTACCGGCGAGGAGGAGGGATCGCCCGAGCAGGCTCGTCGCCGGGACACTCCTCGTGCCCTGCGGTTCGAGGTTCCTCCGATGAACGGGGGGATCCCGCGGGCGAGCCCGGCGCCTATCCGGCGGGCGGCGCCGCCGGCGGGGCGGCCGGTGCGGCGGTGCTCACGACGGCGAAGCCGGCGTCGCTCCCCTTCTCGTCCCAGACCCCGACGCAGATCCGCGCGTCCGGGCCGGCCGCCTCCACGTCGAGCTCGTACGTGTAGTGGCCCGCCTTCGCGGTCTCGAGCTCCGCCGCGGGAATCTCGAACGGCTGGCTCCGGCGGGTGACCTCGGAGAAGTCGCCGGCGGCGGCCACGGAGGCGACGAGGACGGAGAAGGCGCCCTGGACCCCCTTCGCGGTCGGGAGGAGGACGAGGGAGGAGATGGGGACCTGCACCTCGACGCGGATTCGATACTTTCCGCCCGACGAGGGCGCCGGCGAGGCCGACGCGGAGATCGGGATTCGCGCCCGGCCGTCCGGCTTGAAGAGGTGGGCGAGGACCCGGTCGGCCATCTGCTCGGCCGTCGTCTTCTCGACGAGCGAGCTCCGGACCCGAACGTCGAGCTTCCGTCCCTTCACCTTCACCGAGACCGGCACCGCCCGCCCCGCACCCGGCGGCGCGGGGTAGCCGATCGAGTACCACGACTCGAGGTCGGAGGCGACGCGGTCGACGAAGCGGTCGACGTTCCCCGCACCGACGGCCGCGACGCCTCCGGTCTTCTCGGCGACGAAGGAGAGCGCTTCGAGCTCGTTGTCGAGGACGATCCGCTCCTTCCCGCCGAGCGGCTGGTCCGAGAGTCCGGGCGCGGAGAGGCGAGACCGGTCGGCCGAGGGCATCGCCGCGTCGAGCTCGGCGGGGAAGACCCCGTGGAGCGTGACGCCGTTCGCGTTCGCCGCGCGCGCCACCTCCTCGAGGAGCCGCTTCGAGTCGAACTGACGGGTCTTCGGGTCGCCGAGAGCCTCGGGTCCCGTCCGGTCCTTGAGCAGGAACTCGAGGCCGGCGTAGCGCGAGAAGCGGTGGGAGACGAGGACGAGGACCTTCCGCCCGTCCATCCCGCCGAGCGTCGCGGCGAGCCCCTTCAACGCGGACGTCTTCGCCTTCATCTCGAAGAACGCCTGCTGCGCGGCGAGCTCGGCCGAGGGCATGAAGCCGCCGAAGTCGACCCCGATCCGCGGGTCGGCAGCCAGGGAGCTGAACCACTCGTCCGAGGCGCGCAGGAGGTCCTGGTCGGACCGCTCCGGGGCGATGCGGCCGCTCTGCCGTTCGATCCCCCGGAGGGTCGCCGCGAGGAGCTCGACGTCGCCGGTGAAGGGGAGGACGGTGCGGATCGAGCGGTTCCAGGTGACGACCATCGCCTCGTCCCCCTCCGTGATCGTCACCTCGAGGAGGCGCGAGAGGGCGTCGAAGAGCTCGGCGCGGCGGATGGCGTCGGGGACGTAGAGCCGGTCGAAGAAGAGGACGATCCGGCGAGGCGGGCGTGCGGCAGCGGCGGGTGCGGCGGCGCCGGGTTCCGGCTCCCGACCCGGAGCGGCCTCTCCCGCCCGGATCTCGCTGAAGTTCGTGACCGGGACGGCCTTTCCGTCGTGGCGGACCTCGAAGTCCTCCGCCTTCAGCCCGCGGACGCGGGCTCCGGACGGGTCGGTGACGACGACGTCGAGGTTGAAGAGCGTGACCTCGACCGAGGCCGCGGCGCGCGGGGGCGTCGCCGGCGGCTCCGCGGCGGAAGCCGCCGAGGCGGCGAAGGCGGCGAGGAGGGCGAGTGTGCGCATCTGGTTCCGTCGAAGCACGCACGCCGCGTGCCGGACGTGCCGTATTCTGGAGCATACGCAGGCGGCCATGCTCTCGTTCGCGTCGCTGTTCGTAGGACTCGTCTTCGGGATCGTCCCGGTCAAGGTCGTCGCGACCGCCCCCGTCGTCCGCGTCGAGCTCTATCTCGACGGGGAGCGCGTCGGCGACCTCCGGGAGCCGTTCGAGGCGCGCCTCGACCTCGGCTGCGAGCCGGCCCCGCACGAGCTCGTCGCCGTCGGCTACGACGCTCGCGGCCGGCAGGTCGACCGAATCCGGCAGTGGATCAACCGGCCGCGGCCCCCCGCCGAGGCGACGCTCCTCCTCGAGCCGGGATCGGGCGGCAAGGAGAGGATCGCGAGGCTCTCCTGGCGTTGCCTCACGGAGGAGAACCCGCGCTCGATAACGGTGACGCTGGACGACGTCCCCCTCGCCGCCGAGGACCCGTCGGCGATCGCCCTCCCGCCCCACGACCCGACGAAGGTCCACGCGTTGAAGGCCGTCCTCGACTTCGGCCGCGGCGTCGTCGCGACCGCCGAGGCGATCTTCGGCGGACCGCGCCGGAGCGAGGCGTTCACCGAGATGACGGCCGTCGCCGTGGAGACGCCGGACGGGGCGGCTCTCCCTCCGGCGGCCGACCTGACCGGCTGGTTCGAGAGCCGCGGGGCGCCGCTCGAGGTCGCCGCGGTGGAGGAGGGGCCGCGCGAGGTCGTCGTCCTCTCCGAGGGGAGCGCGCTCGCGCAGCTCCGAAAGCTCTTCCGGTACCGGACCACCGCCTTCGAGCCGAGCCTCCCAGAGGACGCCGTCCTCCGCTACGTCTGGCCCGTCGCGCAGACGGCGGCGCAGTCGGAGATGAGGACGAACGTCTACCCGATCACGCGCCCGCTCGGCCCGGGTGACGGGAGCCTGAGCTGGATCGCGGCGCGCCGGCTCGACTGGCCCGCGTGGCGTCCCGGCGAGCAGAGGATCTCGGACGCCCTCGCGGTGGCGGCCCTCGCCGCCGCGGATGGGGAACGGAGGCGGGCGGTCGTTCTCCTCCTCGGGCCCGAGGCGGCGGACGCGAGCCTCCTCTCTCCGGCCGAAGCGACGGAGTTCCTGGGGCACCTCCGTGTCCCGCTCGTCGTCTGGGCGGTCGGCGCGAAGCCGCCGTCGAACGCGACGCCCTGGGGGAGCGCGACGCCGATCACCACGGCGCGGCAGTTCGACGCGGCTGTGGCGTCGCTGTTCGAGAAGCTCGGCCGCCAGAGGATCGTCTGGGTCGAAGGGACCCACCTTCCCCAGGACGTGCAGGCGGGAGCGCTGGCGACGGGCGTCCGGATGGCGCGCTGAAGCGCGCCCGCGCGACTCGCATCGAGGCCATCGGGCCACGGCGCGGCGACTCGACGAGCTCGACGGAAGCGGGGTTGACGAGCGAGGCCGCGAAGACCGACGGGTGCTTCGTGAGCGTGCACGCTTCCTGGAGGTCGGACCGCGCCTCCGGCCGGCCGCGCCGCGCAGGAGCCCCGTTCAGACGAGCGAGAGGTCGACGAAATACGGCCGGCGGGGGTCGTACGTGCGCGCCGTCAGCGCCGGGTCGGACTTCGGGATCGTCAGGAGGACCGTCGACGGGACCGAGAACCGCACGAGGCCGTCGAGGCAGGAGCGAAGCGGGTCGTTCTCGTGGAAGCCGGCGAAGAGGGCCGCGAACCGGCGGCGGAAGCGGGCGTCGGCGAGCTCGGCGCGGACGAGGCGGGCGAGCGCCGCCTCGTGCCCGGCCTCGGCGGAAGGGAAGCGAAGGTAGCAGACCGCGAGCGGACCGCCCCGCGTGTCGGGGCCGACCCCGCCCGAGAGGCGCGCGAGCGCCGACCAGGCCCGAGCCTTCCAGCGGTTCGGAGCGTCGAGGCCGGCGATGCGGAGGCGCCGCACCGGCCGCTGGTCCCAGAAGGCCGCGGCCGCGACGAGCCGGCCGCCCTCCTCGACGACCCGGAAGTCGCCGATCGAAAGGCCCGGCGTCCGGCCGAGCGTCTCGGCGAGCCAGGCCTCCGAGAACGGCGGCGCCCCGTAGTGGCGCGAGAACGAGGAGGAGAGGAGGGAGGCGAGGGCCGGAAGGTCGTCCTCCCGTGCGGCCCGCGGGAGGCCCCGCCCCGAGGTCCTGTAGACCGGCAGCGGCGGAACGACGATCGCCGAGACCTCGCCGGCCCGGACCACCTCGTGCCGCCGTCGGGTGAAGGACTCGACGAACGCGAGCCCCGGCGCGTTCCCGGAGAGGACGACCGCCAGCCCCAGGCCGTGCCCCCCGTCCTCGAGCCGCCGGCGCGCGCGCGTCATCAGGGCGAATCCCGTCCGGGGGGAAGCGTCCGGGGAGACGCGGAGGCCGCCGAGGTAGTAGACGCGGCGCTCGGTGCCGTCGAAGAGGGCGCGCCGGGTGGAGTCGGCGATGCACCCCACGATGACTCCGTCCTCCTCCGCGACCCAGACGGCGTGCGCGTCGCCCTGGAGGGCGAGGAACGCCCCGAGACCCGGGACGTGCTCGTGGAGGAAGACGACGGGCGCCCGCTGCAGGGCCTTTCTCTCCAGCGCCGCGAGGGCCGGCTCGTCCTCCGGGCCGGCCTCGCGGACCTCGATCACTCGAGCCCTCCGTCGCGGGGGACGAGGGAGACGACGGCGGGTGTCTTGTGGCTCCCCGGCTCGCGGCCGAGGGCCGGGACGAGCTCGACCTCGATCGTGATCCCCGGAAGGAGGGGACGGAGGAAGTCCGCGGCCTCGGCGCGAAGGGCCTCGCGCCTCGCCTCGCCGGCAGACGGCTCGGGAACGACGAGGAGCCGCACCCGCGTGGCCGTCTCGTGCCTCACCTGGAACGCGGCGACCTCTTCGAGGCGCTCGAGGGCCGACGTTAGCGCGAACTGATGGACGACCGGGCCTCCGGGGACCCGGATCGCCTCGGCGGCTCGCCCCTCGAGTCGCGCGAGGAGCGGGTAGGCCGCGAGCGGGCAGGTGCAGCGCTCCTCCGCCCACGCGCCGAGGTCGGCGAGGCCGGCGTAGCGGATCACGGGCGTCACGCGGTTCCGCAGGTCGGTGACGACGATCCTCCCGGTGACGCCGGGCGCCGCCGGCCGGTCCTCGTCGTCGAGGACCTCGACGACCGTCTGGTACTCGAGCGTGTGGAGCCCCTTCCCCTCGTGGCACTGCACCGCGATCCCGCCGACCTCCGTCGCGCAGTAGGCCTGCGCGAGGCCGGCGCGCGGAAAGGTGCGGCGGATCGACGCGACGACCCGGGGGTTCAGGCTCTCCCCGGAGAAGACGAACTGCTCGGGCTGCCACGGGGCGACGCCGCGCCGCCGGGCCTCGGTGGCGATCGCGCCGACGATCCCCGGGTAGCTGAGGACGTACTGCGGCCGTCTCCGGTTCAGCTCCTCGATCAGGACCTCGACCGGCGAGAGGGCGTCGAGGAAGACCTCCTCCGCGGCCGGGAACTCCCGGAGCGCCTGCCCCTCGATCGCCTGCGGCGAGCGGACCATGACGTGGAGGCCGCGCTCCAGGCGCAGCCCGAGATGCATCTCCATCGAGGGGCGGGAGAAGAGGGCGATCGTGAAGAGCACCTTCTCGCGGTCGAGCGCCACGCGCACCGGCGTCCCCGTCGAGCCGGTGGTCCGGATCTCGCGGGCCCGCCGAAGCGCCGCGGGGTCGGCGCAGAGGCCGTCGGGCCACGCCGACCGAAGCTGCTCCTTCGACACGACCGGAAGGAGAGACGGGTCGCGGAGCGCCGAAAGGTCGTCCTCGCGGAGAGAGGCGGCGCTCCAGAGCTCCCGATAGAACGGCGAGCGGCGGAAGGCGTGGAGGCAGACGGCACGGAGCGCCGCCGCGCGGAGCTCCTTCACCTCCGGCGCCGTCGCGCGGAGCCGTCGGCGGATCCCGGCGAGGTCCCGCTTCACGCGGGCGACCTTCGCCAGCATGCCGAGGCCGGGGAGGTCGTAGAGCCGGTCCATCTTTCGTCCTCGGAGCCCCTCAGGCCGCGGGCCGCGCGGCGCAGCGCTCGAGCTCGCGGCCGACGCGGTTCAGGAAGTAGGCGAGGCGGACGAAGGCGTTCGTCAGGTCGAAGAGGAGCGCCCGTTCCCTCTCGTCGAGCGACGCCGAGCCGGCGAAGACGCGCTCGCGGAGCTGCTCCATCGCCGCGCCGCGGTCTCCGGTCAGCGCGACGAGCCGGCGGACGTCGTCCTCCTCGCGCGAGGCGAGCGCGTCGACGCCGGCGAGGAGGAGGAACTCCGCCGACTGCGCGACCGGATCGAAGAGGCGGGGAAGGCGCCGGGCCGCCGGGTCGCCGAGGACGAGCAGGAGCCCGCCGAGCGTCTCGTCGAGCGAGACGAGCGCTCCGACGATCTCCCCGACGGCGTCGAGACGGCTCCGGAGGGCCTCCGGGAGGCGGCCGGCCGAGAGGCGGGCCAGCTCGCGCCGGGCGCCGGACGCGCGGACCTCGAACGCCGCGTCGAACGGAGTCGCCGCTCCCTCGGGGAGCGATCCGCCCTCCCCCGCGACGCGCGCGAGCCGGGGAGGGAGGAGGCGGGCCAGCTCGGCGAGCTCCCGCAGCAGGCGCTCGAGGCCGAGGTGCGTCTCCTCCACGAGGCCGTCCTCGATCCGGATGATGCGGTCCGCCACGTCCAGGATCCGGTCGTCGTGCGTGACGAGGAGGATCGTGCAGCCGGTCTGGCGCGCCCGCCGCTGGAGGAGGTCGACGACCTCCCGGCCCGTCTTCCCGTCCAGCGCGGCGGTCGGCTCGTCGGCGAGGATGATCCGGGGCTTGCGAGCCAGGGCGCGGGCGATCGCGACGCGCTGCTTCTGCCCCCCGGAGAGCTGGCGCGGGAGCTTCCCGGCGTGGGCTTCGAGGCCGACGTCGGCGAGCGCCTCGAGCGCCCGCTCGCGCGTCGTCGCCGCCGTCTCGTCGCCCCCCACGAACGCCATCTGGACGTTCTGGCGGGCGGTGAGGGAGTCGATCAGGTTGTGGGCCTGGAAGACGAACCCGATCCGCTTGCGGACCCGCGCGAGCTCCGCGGCGCCGAGCCTCCCGAGCTCGACGCCCTCGACGCGGACGGTCCCCTCCTGGACCGACCGGAGCGCCCCGACGAGCGTCAGGAACGTCGTCTTGCCGGAGCCCGAGGGCCCGGTGAGGAGGACGATCTCGCCGGCGTGGAACTCCGTGCTGACGCCGTGAAGGACCTCCCGGCGCAGGGCGCCCTCGCCGAAGGAGTGCCGAAGGTCGCGGACGGAGATGACGGCCCCCACGCCTCCTCCTCAGAAGACGTCCGCCGGGTCGGCGTTGCGGAGCCGTCGGAGCGCGAGGACGCCGGCGAGCGCGCACATGAGGAACGCGAGGACGAGGACGAGGGAGACGTTTCCCGCCGTCAGGTAGGCGGGCATCACGGCCTTCGAGCGCGCCACCGCGAAGAGGAGCGCGGTGGCGAGGGTGCCCGGCACGAAGCCGCACGCCATCAGGATCACGGCCTGCTGGAGGACGAGGGAGAGGAAGAAGCGGTCGCCCGCGCCGATCGCCTTGAGGGTGGCGTACTCGTGGATGTGGTCGCTCACGTCCGTGTAGAGGACCTGGTAGACGATCACGGCCCCCACGGTCATGGCCACGAGCATCGTCCCGAGGAAGACGAAGGCGAGCGGGGAGCGCTCGTTCCAGTACCTCTTCTCCTCCGCGACGAAGGCCTCGTGGGTGAAGACCGTGACGTCCCGCGGGAGGGCGGCGCGCAGCCGCTCCGCCGCGAGGGCGGCGTCGACGCCGGGCCGGAGCCGCACCAGGCCGACGTTGATCATGTTGCGAGGGTGGGCCGGGACGAGCCGGAAGTAGGCCTCCTCTCCCGCAAGGACGTGCCCGCCGGAGGAGATCGTGCCGCCCATCGAGAAGAGCCCCCGGATCACGACTCGCCGGTCGCCGATCTCCGTCTCGACCGGGCCCCGCTCGGCGAGGAGCCGCGCGATCGGCCCGTACTCTTTGAGCCCCCTGCGGTCGAAGAGGACGTCCTCCGTGGTCGAGAGGACGCCGAGGCTCCTTTCCACCTCCGGAAGGGCGAAGGGGTTCCGCGACGGGAGGATCCCGAAGACGCAGATCCGCATGTTCTGACGCGTCACCGGGTTCCGCATCGTCGCGCTGCCGACCCAGAGGGGGGCGACGGACTCGACCCCCTCGACCGCGAGCGCCTGCTCCAGCCGCCGGCGCGTGAAGAGGCCGTTGGAGTAGAGGTTCAGGTAGTCGCGGCTCGTCAGGACGAGGTCGCCGCGGAGCGCACGGTGCGGGTAGACGACCTTCTCGAAGATCGCGACGTAGATCCCCATCTGGAAGAGCATGAGCGTCACGGCGAACGTGACGCCGGCGACCGCGGCGAGGAAGCGCTTCCGCTCGGCGGCGAGCTGCCGCCACGCGAGCGGGACGCCGAGCGGGAAGAGACGGTCCCGCGCCGCCGCGAGGAGCCCGCTCATGGCCCGATCGTCACGTCGACCTGCGCGTTGCTCAGCGAGGCGAGCGTCCGCCCCTCGTCGAGGCGGACCAGGACCTTCACGACGCGCCGGTCGGCCCAGGAGTTCGGGTCGGCCTCCCTCAGGGCGTTGCCGCCCACCTGGCCGACGACCTCGGTCACGCGGCCCGAGAGCTCGCCGGGAACGCCGTCGCCGCGAACGCGCACCGGCGAGCCGACCCGGACGCGCGCCACGTCCGTCACGTAGACCTCGGCCTCGACGCGCATCGCGTCGGTGTCGCCCAGGTCGAGGACGCCCCGCGTCCCCACGGTCTCGCCGGGCCACGCGGCGACGTCGAGGACCACACCGTCTATCGGCGCCCGGAGGACGCAGAGGTCGGCCTCGGCGCGGGCGCGCTCGAGGGCGGCCTTCGCCGAGGCGAGGCGGCGCTCGGCGACGGCGATCTCCGTCGGTCGGGAGGTCCTGAGGGCGACGAGCCGCCGGGACGCCTCCTCCTCCGTCGTCTCGGCGCGACGGAGGTCCAGCTCCGCCGCCTCCCGGTCGCTCTCGGGGAGGAGCCCTTCGGCCCGGAGGCGCTCCGCGCGCGCCCTGTCGGCCTTCGCCTTCTCGACCTCCCTCCGCGCGCGCTCGAGGCCGGCCTCGAGCGCGGCGATCGCGGAGAGCTTCTCCTCGCCGCGCGCCTGCGCGAGGAGCACCTCGGCCACCCGCACCTCGGCCTCGGCCTGGCGTGCGGCGGCGTCGGCCGCGTCGAAGCTCCGAAAGACGACGAGCGCCTGGCCCTTCCGGACCCGGTCGTTCCGGCGGACGAGTAGCTCCTTGACGACCGACTGCGGCGGCGCGGCGAGCGCCAGCACCTTCTCGCCGGGGACGACCCGTCCGAGGCAGTGGACCGCCCGGGCCGGGGCGTCCGCGGGGGCGGCTTCGGCCCCCTCCCGGGCGCGGCCTTTCCCGCAGGCCGCGGCGAGGACGACGAGGAGGCCGGCGACGGCGGCCTTCGCGGCGACGCACCGGCAGCGCGCGGCGCCTCGGGAGATGCGGTCCCGCCCGCTGGTCGACTCGCGACTGACGTTCACGGCATCCCCCGCATGGAGTGGATTTCGCCCGAGGAGCAGAGGTGGGTCCCGAGGAAACGGCCGGCCGCCCGGGGAGTCGGATTGTCCGCCGGCTCTCGGAGGGCGGCAAGCGTGCCGATCGACGGCCCGACCGGTCTCTCCGGGGGCGTCTGGTAAGGCATCGGTCCGGGGCCCTGCGGCGTCCGGGCTCGCGCCGCCGTGCGGTCCCTTACGGGGGTGGGCCCCGTCGCGACGGGTCGCTGATGGGGGGCGGGCGCCTGATGCGGGAGGTCCAGCAGGTCGTGGCGCTCCCGAAACCGTCGCCGCGTCCGCATTCAGCCCGCGCCCCCTCCGCCTCGTATCCGAGCTTCGGGGCGAGCCAGCGCTCGACCTCGGCGAGCGGCATCCCCTTCCGCCGCGCGTACTCGGCGACCTGGTCCTTGCCGAGGCGGCCGACGGCGAAGGAGCGGGCCTCGGGGTGCGCGAGGTCGGGGCCGCGGACGGAGGCCGGCGGAAGCCTCGCGAGGCTCTCCGTGAGCGTGATGCCGGCGCGGGACGGCGCGTCGAGGAGGGAGAAGAGGGTTCGCTTCTCCGTGTGGTCGGGGCAGGCGGGGTAAACGGGAGCGGGACGGATGCCGCGGTAACGCTCGCGGACCAGGTCGTCGTGCGAGAGAGGCTCGGCGCCTATGTCGGCGAAGGGCTCGCGCGCCCTCTCGCCGACGACGGCGTCGTCGGTCACCGACCGAAGACCGGTCCTTGACGGCACTTCGAGCGGGCAATACGCTTCTCCGAACTGCCTCAAGGAGCGGCCTGACGTTGGTCGAGATCCTCGGTGTCCGGTTCGACGAGCTGACCGAGGCGCAAACCGTCCGACGAATCCTCGACGCGATCGACGAGAGACGCGGCGGCGTCGTCGTCACCCCGAACCTCGACCATCTGCGTCGCTGCAGCATCGACGCGACCTACCGAACGCTCGTCGCGAAGGCCGACCTCGTCGTCGCGGACGGCATGCCGATCGTGTGGGCGAGCCGCGTCGCGGGGCAGCCTCTTCCCGAACGCGTGACCGGCGCCGACCTCGTCGCGAGCCTTTCCGCCGGAGCGGCGGAACGCGGGCGCTCCGTGTTCCTCCTCGGCGGCGACCCGGGGACGGCCGAGGGCGCTGCCCGCGTCCTGAGCGAGGGGACTCCGCGCCTGAAGGTCGCGGGGACCTGGTTCCCTCCCCGGGGCTTCGAACGCGACCCGGTGGAGTCGCGACGGCTCGAGGCGGCGGTGTCCGCCGCGGCACCGGACGTGGTGTTCGTCGGCCTCGGCTCGCCGAAGCAGGAGCTGCTGATCGACCGGATCCGGTCCCTGCTCCCGGCGGCCTGGTGGCTCGGCGTGGGCATCTCGTTCAGCCTCCTCACCGGAGAGGAGAAGCGGGCCCCGGCCTGGATGCGGCGTTCGGGCTTCGAATGGCTGCACCGGCTCGCCTGTGAGCCTCGGCGGCTGTATCGCCGATACCTGGTCGATGGCCTTCCGTTCGCGCTTCGCCTGGCCGCCTGGAGCGTGAGGCGCCGGTTCCGGCGGCGAGGCCCGGCGCACGACGGGACCGCCGCGCCGGGCGGCGGCCGGGACGGCCCGGTGAATCGCTGCGTCGAGGGCTCGCGCCCGGCGTGACGCGCGCCGAGGTCCCTCCGTGGTGCCTCGCGGGAATGGCGCTCGTGCCGTACGCGACGGTCCCGCTCTCGCTCGAGGCCGGGCTGCGGACGCAGGCCGGGCTGCTCGTCATCGCTCTCGTCGTCGTGGCCTGGAGCGGTCGGCAGTCTCTTCGGGATGCGTTCGGGCGCCTGCCGCCGGCCGTGCGCGTCGGGCTCTGCCTCTACGCCGGCGCCGCCCTGTGGGGCGCCGTCGTCGGAGCTTTCGCCGCCCACCCGTCGCGATCGGTCGTCAGCCAGCTGGTCTCCCTGTGGCTCCTGCCCGCGGCGGCGCTCGCGTTCGGCAAGCACCCGGACCTCGACGGGGAGGCGCTCGTGCGGGCCCTGGGGTGGGCCGCCACGGCGGCCGCCGCCTTCCACGCGGTCGGGCTCGCCGTGCCCCGGCTCGCCGGGGACCTCTCGGGACACTTCGGCTTCGAGCTGCGCAACAGCATCGGGATCGTCGGGCTGGCCCCCCTGCTCTGGCTCGTCGGTCTGGCGCTGGTCTGTGCCCGCACCCAGCCGGTCTCGGCGCTCGTTCCGGTCGTCGCGGCGGGGGTCCTCTGCTTCTGTGCCCAGTCGCGTGGCGGTTGGCTGATCTCGGCCGCAGGATCGCTCGGCATTCTCCTGCTCGTGCAGCGCCGTTCGATCCTCGTCCGTCTTCTCGTCGGCGCGCTCGCCGTCGCGCCGCTCGTCGCGACGGCCGCCGCGTGGGCATCCGCAAGGGCCGAGCCCGTGCCGGTCGTCGACGGGCGCGCGCCCACCCGGCTCGAGTCGCCGGACGCTGCCGGAGCCTTCAGCGAGGCGTTCGGGGAGGGGGCCATCGAGGGAGCCGCTCTGGAGGTCTCGGCGGTCCTGCGCGGCGTTCGTGGCCGGCGACTGTGGGTCTGGGCCGACTTTTCCGACGAAGAGGGACGGGCGCTCGGACGCCAGTCGGCCGAGGTGATCGGCACGGGAGACTGGCGGGGCTGGAGCGAGCTGCTCGCGGCGCCGCCCGGGGCACGTTCGTTCCGGGCCGGCCTTCGACTGGATCCGGGGCAGGGAGCGTGGGAAGCCGAAGGCGTGAGCGCCACGGTCGTGAAGTCCCGGCTCGTGGGCCTCGGCCGGCAGCTCCGGCGCCGCGCCTCGAGCCTCGGCCGGGTGCTCGCGGATCCGGGCGCCGACAGCGCGATCGCCTACCGCCTCGCCGAGGCCCGGCTCGTCCTCGACGGGTGGCGGCGGGCCGGAACGGCTCGCCGGATCGCCGGGTTCGGCCTCGGGGCGACCATCGAGCTGCCCCACGCCACGTTCGACGACGAGGGCCGGCGTGCGGTCGCGCCGAGGAGCAGCTACCTCCACAACTTCTACCTCTTCCTCCTTTACAAGCTGGGCCTGGGCGGCGCCGCCGCCCTCGCCGGTCTCGCGCTGATCACGGGGTGGACCGTACGCTCGGCGCTCTCCCTGCGAGCCCGGCCGGAGAGCTCGTGGCTGCTCGCGGGCGTCGGAGTCGCCCTGCTCGCCTATCTCGTCTGGAGCCTGACGTCTCCCGAGATCTACGACTTTCGCATCGCCCCGCTCTGGGGGGCGATGCTCGCGGCGTGCGGCCGCGCAGCGGAGCGAGGGCCGTCGGTCGGGCCCGCAGGCCCCGGGGACGGGCGCCCGGCGTGAGCGCGCGAGCGATCCGGAGCCTTCTCCGATCGGCGCAGCGGGCGCCCGTCGTCGACGCGCTGTCGGCGACCGGCTTCACCCTCGTCGGCAAGTCGGTGGGCTTCCTCGTTCCGCTCTTCGTCGCGGCGCAGTTCGGCGTCACCGCCGCGACCGACGCGTTCTTCTTCGTTCTCGGCACCGTCCTCGCGGTGACCGGCGTGCTGGCCGCCCTGCTCGAGCTCGTCGTTCCCTCCGTCGCGGAGCTGCGCGGCCGGGACGAGGAGCTCGCCGCGTTCATGAACGGGCTTCTGGGCACGGCCACGCTCGCTGTCGCGCTCGGTTTCGCCGCTTTCCTGGCCGTCCTCGGCCCTCTCCTGCCCGTCGTCACGAGGTTCCCCGCCGGCGACCTCGCGCTCGTGGCCCGCCTCCTGCTCGAGACCTCGCCGCTCGTCCTCCTGGTCCTCTGGGGCAGCGTCCTCTCGGGGTACCTCAACGCGCACAGGGTCTTCGGCGTCCCGGCGTTGACGCCGGCCGTTCGTGGTGCGGTCGCCATCGCGTGCGTCCTCCTCTTCGGCGACACGCTCGGGGTCCACGCGCTGCCGCTGGGCTACGTCGCGGGAGAGACGGCGCGCCTCGTCGTCCTCGGCGTCGCGGTGCGGCGCCGAGCACCCTTCCCGCTGCGCCCGGAGCTTCGCCGGGACTCTCGGCTCGCCGGGTTCTACCGGGCGCTCGGGTACCCAGCCGTCGCGACGGTGCTGACCCTGGTGAACCCGTTCGTCGACAGCATCGCGGCCTCGTGGCTGGCTCCCGGGAGCGTGACGGTCCTGCGCTACGCGGAGAGCCTCTACATGATCCCGTTCAGCCTCTTCACCGGGGGCCTGGTCCCCGTCTTCCTGGCGCATTGGAGCGACAGGGCCCGTGACGGGGAGCTGGCCGCGCTCCGCCGCGACGTCACGCGGAGCGCGCGGCTCGTCCTCTGGCTCACCGTCGCCGTGGCGACGGTCCTCGCCCTGCTGAGCCGTCCCATCGCGTCGCTCCTTCTCGCACACGGCTCGTTCGACGCCGCCAAGGTGCCCCAGGTCGCGCTCGTCTGGGCCTGCTGTCTGGCCGCGTTCCCGGCGCAGGCCGTCGCCCAGCTCCACGTCAAGGCGCTCTTCGTCCTCCGGCGGACGAGGATCGTGATGGTCTGCGCGCTGTGCGTCGCTCCGCTCAACCTCGTCCTCGACCTCCTGCTGATGCGGGTGCTCGGCGTCGCCGGGATCGCGCTGTCGACCGCCGGCACCGCGCTCGTCACGCTGGCGATCGTGTCGAGCGGCCTTCGGACGGCGTTCGTCGAGCGGGCCCGCGGCGCAGGAGGTGGCGATGTCCCGCCCTCCCCCTGACGCCGAGCAGACGCCGGCCGTCGTCCACCTCCTCAACGGCGACCTCTTCGGCGGCGTGGAGCGCGTCGTCGCGACGCTCTGCCGGAACCGCCGCCGCGTCCGGTCCGAGGCCGTCTGCCTGCTGGACGGGGAGATGCGGCGCGTGTCCGGGGTCGCCTGCGAGCTCGTCCCGATGGCCGGGCGCCTCGACGTGGGCGTCGCGGTCCGCGTCGCCCGCCTCATCCGCCGGCGTCGTGGCCGCCTCCTCGTCACCCACACTCTTCGGTCCAGCCTCGTCGGAGCGCTCGCAGCGCGCTTCGCGAACGTGCCTCACGTGGTGACGGTCCACAGTCCGGCTGCGCGCGAGACCGGCGCGCGCCTTCGCGATGCCCGGAACGGGGCCCTCCAGCGTCTCCTCCTCCCGTGGGCCGACGCCATCGTGGCGGTGAGCGCGGCGTTGCGCGACGAGCTCGTGTCGGCCGGCATTCCGGCATCGCGGATCGAGGTGGTCCTCAACGGGGTCGAGACGGGCCTCTGCGATGGCGGCGATGCCTCCGCGTTCCGGACCTGCCTCCCGGGCGGACGGCGGGCGGCGCCGCTCGTGGGAACGCACGCCCTCCTGCGGCCACGCAAGGGCCTGGAGGACCTGCTCCGCGCCGCGCCGGCGATCCTCCGGGCGCACCCCTCGTGCACCTTCGTCGTCGTCGGAGGGCCGGAGCGGCCGGACTATCCGTCGGCCCTGCGGCAGCTGTGCCTCGACCTCGGGATCGCCGACTCGGTCGTGTTCACAGGACACCGGGACGACATCGCCGACGTGCTCGCGGCCCTCGACGTCTTCGTCCTACCGTCCCTCTTCGGCGAGGGGCTTCCGCTCGCGCTCCTCGAGGCGATGGCCGCGGGCCGTGCGGCCGTCGCCACGGACACCGAAGGCATACGGGAGGTCGTCGAGAGCGGCCGCACGGGTCTCCTCGTTCCGCCCCGGGACCCCGCGAGCCTCGCGGGCGCCGTGAACGCCCTCCTGAGCGACCCGTCGCGCCGGAGCGAGCTGGGTTCCGCCGCAAGGGAGGCCGCTCGACGCCGATTCGGCGTCGGGCGAATGACGGCTGAGGCCGAGGCGGCCTATCTTCGCGTCCTGGCCGCGAGGACGTCGCGATGGAGCTCGGCGTAGAGCCCGGCCTGGCGCCAGGGGTCGTGCCGCGAGAGGACGCGGGCCCGGGCGGCGCGGCCGAGCGCGTCCGCCCGCACGGGATCCGAGAGGAGGTCGGCCACGCAGCGGGCGAGCGCGCCTCGCTCCAGCGGTGAGACCAGGACGCCCGTGACGCCGTCCTCGACGAGGCTGCGGTTCGCCCGGATGTCGAGCGCGACGACGGCCCGCCCTGCGGCCATCGCCTCGAGGATCGACAGCGACATCCCCTCGCGTTCCGACGGCAGGCAGACGACGTCCGCAACGGCGAGGAGCCCGGCCACGTCGTCGCGGTCGCCGAGGAACCGGACCCGGTCGGCGACGCCGGTGTGACGCGCCAGAGCCTCGAGGTCCCGCCGCTCGGGCCCGTCGCCGGCGAGCATCGCCACGGCGGCCGGGACCCTCGCGGCCACCGCCGGCATCGCTTCGACCAGGCGTCGGCACCCCTTCTCGGCGGAGAGGCGTCCGACGGACAGGACGACCCGGGCGTCGGCGTCCAGCCCGAGAGCCTGACGCAGGAAGGCCGTCGGCCCGGCGGGCTCGTGCTTCCGCGGGCTCGGCGCGTTCTCGATCACCCGCGTCCTGCCGCCGGCCACGGCGCCGAGCTGGCGGGCCACCGACTCCCGGACGGCCTCCGAGACCGCGACGATCGCGTCGACGCGGCGCGCCGCGTGCCGGTAGCGTGCCCGGCACGCGAGCCGGCGCAGGGGCAACGATCGACCCGGCCGCAGCGGAAGGACGTCGGTCCCGTGGAACGTCCAGATCACCCCCGGTGCGCGGGGCGTCCGGTGCAGGCTCAGGATCGCCGGGTCGAGGACGGGCAGCAGGTGCGTCTGCACGATGTCGGCGCCCCACTCCTCGACGCATGCGGCGAGCGCGCCCAGGACCTTCCGGAGCTCCGAGACCCAGCGGACCGGCCGGGCGAACGTGACGCGCGGACCGGGAACGACCCTGCAGAGGGCGCCGCCGGCCTCCAGCCTGGCGCGGAGAGGACCGTCGGCGAGCGTGCAGACGAGGATCTCCGCAGGGGCCGGCCGGCACTCGGCGAGCGTGCAGAGGAGCTCCTGCGCGCCCCCGCGCTCGAGGTTCGCGATCACGTGCAGGACCCTCGGCTCACGCATCGGGCCGATCGTCCTCCACGCGGACGGCGATCAACCCGAGGACGAGGCCCGCGACTCCGAGCGCGGTCGTCACGTAGCGCAGGTCCACGAGAACGCTCACGACCGCCAGGAACGCCGCGACCGCCCAGAGCCTCGTCAACGCGGGATCCCGCAGGCGCCGACGCACGGTGGCGGTGGCGAGAGCCGCCGCCGGAGCCACGAACAGAACGTACC
>Ga0116155_10000811_pt1 | contig 23928 bp, 5 predicted proteins | sample AD_UKC032_MetaG_FD_89890 | JGI IMG/M metagenome (GOLD analysis project Ga0116155, IMG submission 89890) | Active sludge microbial communities of municipal wastewater-treating anaerobic digesters from USA - AD_UKC032_MetaG | ecosystem: Engineered > Bioreactor > Anaerobic > Digestate | place: USA...
AACTCGATTCTTCTCCGTTCAACGGCGTCGATCTCGATATCCCGACATTCTTACGGCGCAAGAAGAACTGATCCGGAGTTGTTCTACGTTGAAGGCCGCCTGCGCGCTCCGGCGCGAGGCGGCTTTTTCTTTGCCGCGTTCCAGATGGCGTCCATTTCTTCCAGCGACGATTCTTCCAGCTTTTTGCCGCGCCGTCCCAGCTCCCGCTCGATCATCTTGAACCGGCGGCTGAATTTGTTGATAGTGTTCCGGAGGGCGTCTTCGGGATCGAGGTCGAGGAACCTCGACAGGTTCGCGACGGAGAAGAGCAGGTCGCCGATCTCCTCGTGGACCGCTTTCTTCTTTCTAGCCAGGAGCGCCTCCTTGACCTCGGCGAGCTCCTCGTCGACCTTCGCCATCACCTCGTCGATATGTTTCCAGTCGAAGCCGACGCGCGCCGCTTTTTTCTGCAGCTTGTGCGCCTTCTGGAGGGCGGGGAGGTGTTTCGGGACGCCGTCGATGGCCGAGCGTGCCGCTTTTTTTTCGCCGCGCTTGATCTTGTGCCACTGGGTAAGGACCTGTTCTGCGGTCCCGAGCTTGACATCGCCGAAGACGTGAGGGTGGCGCCTGACCAGCTTCTCTATGAGCGCGTTGATGACGTCGTTGATGTCGAATTGGCCGCGCTCGCGGGCGATCTCCGCGTGAAAGACGGGCTGCAGCAGCAGGTCGCCGAGCTCTTCCTCCAGCTTTGCCGGGTCGTTCGCGTCGATCGCCTCGATGACCTCGTAGGCCTCCTCGATCAGGTAAGTCTTGAGGGTCGCGTGGTCCTGTTCACGGTCCCAGGGGCATCCGCCGGGGGCGCGGAGTCGGGCCATCACGTCGACCAGTTTCTCGAACGGCGTTTTCATATGAGGGGCTATTGTATAACGTTGCCAGGCAAAATACAAATGACAAAACAGGGGGGCGAGAGTAGAATCTGACCGCTCACATCCATTGCAGTCCTTTAGGAGATCGGAGAGCGGATAATGGAGAAGATCAAAGCGATCGCGCTGGTGTCTGGCGGACTCGACAGCTGGCTCGCCGCAAAATACATGAAGGAGCTGGGCGTCGAGGTCATCGTCGTCAACTACATCATCCCGTTCAGCGACTGCGCCGACCGCGCGCGGAAGATAGCCGAGGACATCGGCGCGGAGTGCAGGGTCTTCACCCTTACCGGCGAGTACCTTGCCATGCTCAAGGAGCCGCGGCACGGCTACGGCAGCAACATGAACCCCTGTATCGATTGCAAGATCCTCATGCTGCGCAAGGCGGGAGAGCTCATGAGGGAGATCGGCGCGAAGTTCCTTATCACCGGAGAAGTCCTCGGCCAGCGGCCGATGTCCCAGCACCGGCACGCGCTCGGTATCATCGAGAAGGAATCGGGGATGAAAGGGTATATCCTGCGCCCGCTGTGCGCCCAGCACCTTGAGCCGACCGTACCGGAACAAGAGGGGCTGATCCCGCGCGAAAGACTGCTGAGTTTCTCGGGCCGGACGCGCAAGCCCCAATTCGAGCTTGCCGCGAAACTCGGCATAACGGATCTTCCCTGCGTTGCGGGCGGTTGTCTTTTGACCGACCCGAACTACGCGAAGCGGCTCGAGGACCTCTGGAATCATACGAAGGAGATCGGTTTCAACGATACCCAGCTCCTGAAAGTCGGGAGGTATTTCAGGCTCGCGCCGGACGCCGTGCTGATCGTCGGGCGCGACGAGCAGGAGAACGGCCAGATCGAGCGTCTCGCGCAGGCCGGCGACCTGATCCTCATGCCGACCGAAGAAATGGCGGGCCCGACGGCGCTTGGGAGAGGGAGATTCGACGACGCCCGGACCGAGCTTTCGGCGCGGATCGTCTGCCGGTATTGCGACCTGAACGGCAAGCCGTCGGGGGATATCCTGTTTTGGCGCGTTCCGGCTACCGATAAACAGACAGCCCATGTTGTGCCTGTTACGGATGCCGAACTCGAGCGCTATAGAGTTTGAGCAAAAAGAGATACTATCGGCCGTACCCGGCCGATTCCGTGCGTTTCCTGAATTTCGTAGGCGTGGCGCCGGTCAACTCCTTGAACTGCCTGCGGAACGATTCGGGGTAGGCATATCCGAGCTTGCGCGAAATGCCTTCCACCGATTCGTGCGTTTCTCTCAGCAGCCTTTTCGCCTGTTCCATCTTGAGCTCGAGCCGGTAGTCCTCGAAACCTTTTCCCGTGATTGCCGGGAAGACTCTGCTGAGGTATTTTGGGCTCCACGAGACCGTGCGCGCGGCGTCCGCAAGCCCCGTCTTTTTGAAGACGTTGGCCAGAAGGAATAGCTTCACCTTTTCTATCTTCCCTTTGACCGTCATCTTTTCGCTGCCGATGAGACCTTTCATGGACGCAAGCAGGCGGGCGCAAATCTCCCTTCCTTTCTCGCAGTCAAGCGGTTTATCCAGGTAATCGTCCGCCCTTGCGCGAAGCGCCTCGATCAGCAGTTCCTTGGATCCGCATTCCGAAAGAATGATAACGGGAAGGTTGTTGTGCAGGAATTTAATCTTTTTAATGTTTTGCATCTCTTCCTGCCACGCTGCGGCGAGCGCGAAGACAACGATAGCGATATTGTTTGGAAGAGAGAGGATCTTTAGGGCGGTTTTCCCGTCCGGAGCGCTCTGGACGTCGTATTCGGGGAAATGGTCCTTGAAATGCTTACGAAAAGTCTCGTCTTTGTCAATATGAAGAACTAGCGGTCTCATGGAGGATCCCCCTTGCTGGAGTAGAATATAAATAACGAGATGATTGTATCATATGACAATTTTCACGGGAATAGCAATGTTGCCGCGTTCGGCGCCGAAGTTTAATGAGGATGAAGAAGATTGATCACTTTTCTGTCCGCATGTATCGCTCTGTGCTATAATCCCCGCACAAAGGTCCCCTATGAATACTAATATCGTGGCAATTGTCGGCAGGCCGAATGTCGGCAAATCGGCGCTTTTCAACCGGCTCGTCGGCAAGCGGATATCCATCGTCGACGGCACCCGCGGCGTCACCCGCGACCGTCTGGTCGGCCAGGTCAACTGGCAGGAGCGCAGCTTTCAGATCGTCGATACCGGCGGTATCGAGTTCGAGGCGGCCGACAACATCAAGAAGTCGGTGCAAGAGCAGGCTGAGGTGGCGATCAAAGACGCCGCGGCGGTGCTTTTTGTCGTCGACGCGACCGAGGGGATCATGCCGCTGGATACCGATATCATGGGGCTCCTGCGGAGGTGCCGCAAGCCGGTCCTCCTGGTGGTCAACAAGGTCGACAACGAGAAGGTCCAGCCGCTGGCGCAGAATTTCCGCACGCTGGGCGTGCAGGAAATGTTCCCCGTTTCTGCACTGCACGGCCTCGGGATACGGGTACTGCTTGACCGGGTGATCCAGCTGGTGCCGGAAAGCTCAGCCGCGGCGGCGGCGGCGCCGCTCAAGATCGCGATCGTCGGCAAACCGAACGTCGGCAAATCGTCGTACGTGAACGCGGTGTTGCAGGAGAAGCGCCTTATCGTCGACGACTGCCCGGGCACGACCCGCGATTCGATCGATATCCACTTCTCCTGGAAGGGGAAAGACATATTATTGATCGATACCGCCGGCATGAAACGGAAAAGGAAGGTGGACAGCGCGCCGGAGTTCTTCAGCGTGACAAGGTCGCTGCACACCGTCGAACGCTGCGACATCGTGGTTATGATGATCGACGCGCGCTCCGGCCCGACCGACGAGGATTCCAAGATAGCCGATCTGGCTGCCAGGACCGGCAAAGGGATCCTCATCTGCATTAACAAGTGGGACCTGATGGAAAAGGCGTCGACCGAAGACTATGCCGCTTCCGTTCTCGGGAAACTGCCGTTTGTCGGTTTCGCCCCCATTATCTTCATCTCGGCCCTCAAACGCAGGAACATCTACAAGGTGCTCGACGAGGTCCTGCTCGTCAACGAGCAGCTTGACGCCAAGATATCCACCGGCATGATCAACAAGGCCGTCACCGAGGCGCAGGCGAACCTCCAGCATCCGTACAAGGGAAAAAAGCGTTTCAAGATCTATTACACGACGCAGACGGGTTCGCGTCCGCCGACCTTCACCTTTTTCGTCAACGACGTTTCGATCCTCGACCGCAGCTACGAGAAGTACCTCCTCAACCAGCTCCGCAACCGCTTCGGCTTCGAAGGGGTCCCGGTCCGGCTCCGATTCCGCAACCGCAGGTAGTTTTCTTTTACCCCTCCACGCCTTGACAATCCTCGTTTTTTAGCGTAAAATATTGCTAGTCTCATAACTACAGAGAAATTTATGAAAAAGCATACGTTTCTCGTAAAACTTATCTCATTGCTTTTATGCGCGGCGTTCATTACGCAGACCGCATTGGCTGTACCTTCGCGCATTCCGGCTGTCGCTCGCAACGATACGCTTGCCCCTTCTTCCTACGATAAAAAGCCGGTCTTCAAGCGCGAGATGTACCGCGCCCTGTTAAATAAGAAGATCCTTGTTGCGGATAAGGATGAGGATGTCCGGTTCCTCGATGCCAACAGGGCCGACTGCATCCTCGTCTCCAGCGGGAAATATCTTGTCCGCAAAGACCTTGCGTGCGATGACCTGAAGCTTTTGCGCGCGATCATCCACGAGGACGTCGAGTCATATCTGCAGATCCTTCTCAAGCAGGATCGCAGCCGCTACCAGGGGATCAGAGAGCTCCTCCTTCCGGACAAGCTTGTGCGCGAGAAATATGCCGCGCTCTGCCCGGGCGGGACGATCCCCGATATCCCGAACGAGTTCATCCTGAACGATATGGTGGCGAAGGCGTTCGAGTTGATCTACCTGCTCGAAGAGGGGATGGTCGGGCCCGAGGAGATCCCGTTCCGCGAGCAGCAGTATCTCGATGCGGTCTACCCGATACTGAAGGCGAACAAGGCGACCTATTTCGCGTCGGATTTCTGGGACCCGTGGGAGCGGGGGGGGCGGGTCGAGCATGCGCTGTCGAGAGGGTTCGGGTTCGTCCGCGCGGCGATGGCGGAGGAGGATGTGGCGCCTGAAAAGAAACTCGCCGTCAAGCCTGTCCCGGCAGACACGCCCGGCAAGATGCGCCGCTATTTCGAATTAAAGAAAGAGATGCTTGAGGCGGCCGATAAGAACGATGCCGAGCTCTTCCGCGCCCGCTACCGCGAGATGCAGGCGCTGATAGGGCCGCTCCGCGAGGCGGTAAAGGGGACGAACGAAGACGATTTTAAGAAATACACAGCGCAGATTTTTGCCGATGGGGCGATCCCGCCGTTTCTCCTGCCGGGGCAACAGACGCAGGAGGGTCTCGCCGTTGGTTTTGTCCACCTGCGCGAAGAGCTCGAGATGGTCGGACAGAAAGAGCTTGATCCGGAGCTGAGGAAGCTTGTATCGACGATCGTCGACGAAGTGGTCGAAGAGCTCTATCCGGAAGGGGCGAAACGCGAGCAGATGCGGCGCAAGCTCAACGAAGATATCCTTTCGTATCATTTCAACAACATCATTCCCGAGGCGGTCCTGACAGACGATTTCTCGCTCTGGAAGGATTACGCGATGGCACATATCGCGCAGATGAGCGCCATGACGATGTCGCTGGGGATGCTCAATCCCCACATCCACAAGATATCGCTTAAGCAGTCGAATGACGAGCTTCAGGTCCGCGTCGTTCTCAAACACGAGATCATACATTACCTGGCGGACGCAGGGGAGATCCGGATACCCGCTGAATGGGAGAATATCACTTTTGCGGTCAGCATGATGGAGCTCCTCACCCACTGCGGCAAGCCGCTCGCCGATGCGGAACAGAGCGTCGATTCGTACAAGGACCTTATCGGCGATCCGCTTGCAAAGGAGATTTACCTGCGCGGCAAAGAGATGGGGCGGGCCGGCGAGATGGGGTTCATCGTCAGGCCTGGGGTCTCGGACCGGAAGGCCGGCTATTTCTCGACAGACCTCCTGATCGGCGAGGTGCGGGCGATCTATCAGAAGAACAACCAGAACGCCGATCATGTCGTTTTTGATCCGTATAACGCCCAGCGCGTCGCGGGGATCATGATGGCGGGGATCCTGATGGGGATGAAGGAGAAAGACGAGAACATCAAGCCGCTGGCGCTCCTGCGCGATTTTTTCGCCGCGCTGCACGAGCGGTATGCGGAGCCGACCGAAGAGGAGCTCGGTTTCATCACCAAGCCGGGGGGCCTCCTCGACGAGCTTCAGCGTTACGCATCGTCTCTCGCCGGCAAACGGGTGACGATGGAACAGGCTGCGCAGGGACTGTGGGACTTTATTGACGTGACCGAGCGCACCTCAAATCTATTGTACGTTATCACCGACCTCTATCCGCGTCCCTATGACGGTAAGGACGCCAACGACATCGCGGGGAAGCAGGCCGCCGCGCGCGAGCGCGGACTCGGCCAGCTCGTCCTCGCCGTTTCGAAGATTCTCTACGGAAAGCGGGATCTGCAGGAGAAGTTTGCCGAACTGAAAGAACGGCCAGAGTTCGCGGCGCTGTGGGACACGCTCCTGACTCCGCGGACGATCTACGGGGGACTCAGCCGCAACAGGGACAAGGTCCAGGGGCGAACGATCGACCAGGAATACAAGGGTGCGCTCGGCTGGATCCTCCGGGTTTTCAAGGACCGCTACGACATAGGTAACCCGATGGTCGAGGAGACGCTCCTGCGCTCACTGCCGCTCCACCTGCAGTATGTCGACTCGCTCCTCTATCGTTTCAGCCATTTTGACGGGCGCGAGCTTACCATCCAGGACCCGCGCCTCAAGAGCGCGCGCGTCCGGCAGGCGGTGGCGGCGACGTTCGGCGGCGTCGCGAAGGGCGAGACGGCCGGGTGGGGAAAGCTGATGATGCTCCCCGACGACGAGATGGACGACGACGCGATCGTCGAAGCCGTGAAGAACATCCTGACCGAATATCAGAAGCTCTTTGAGGAGGCGGTTCGCCAGGAAGAGCTCCGCCGCGCCTACCAGCGGATGATCAAGGAAGACATCATGAAGAAGGAGCGGGAGTACGAGCAGCTGCTGGAGGAGGAGATGCGGCAGGTGCAGGAGTTCTGGGACTCTCTGCCTGAGGAGGCGAAAGAGGCGATCCGCCAGGCTGCACAGAAACAGATGGAGCAGGCGATGGAGGATTACGGGCGTCGGCAGAAGGGGCAGCCTCAGCCGGGACAGCAGGGACAGCCGCAGGCAGGTCAGCAGGGAATGCCGCAACCTGGCCAACAGGGGATGCCGATGCCGGGACAGGGTATGCCGCAGCCCGGCGCAGGGCAGGGGCAGCCGGCGGCAGGGGGGCAGGCAGGCCTTCAGAATATCGAGCAGCATCTTGCCGAACTCGAGAATGTCGTCAACCAGCTCCAGAAGGATGTCGAGGGGATGACGAAGGATATCGGCAACATCAAAGAAGGGGCCAATCAGGCGGGTGATGGATCGGGCAAGATGAAGGAGAAGGGAGCCGACAGAAAATCGGCCGCCGGCAAGATAGCCGACAACGCGAAAAAGGTGCAGGACCAGGTGCAGGAGCTGCAGGAGAAAGGGCGCGGCTTTGATCAAGGGGTGCGCGGCGGCCGCTCTCAGGCGGCGAATATCCAGCAGGGGATGCCCTCTCCCGAAGAAGGGGACGCGATGCGCGACGGCTTCGACAAGATGGGCGGCAAGTCGGCGGAACTTAATGAGCGGCTCAGGAAGCTCCAGGAGAAGGCAAACCACCTTGCCGGTGCGGCGGAACGCCTCAAAAAGACGCTTTCCAAGGAGGAGATCGATGAGACCCACGTCTCGGCGCAGTCGGGCGACATCGGCGAGACCGCCGGCAAGATGAAAGAGGACCTGAACGGGATCAAGGGGGCCAACCGGTCGCTTGAGGATCTGCTGAAGAAGGTCGAGCGCGATGTGGGGAGGGCGGCGCGGAGCATCCAGCAGGCGGCGAAAGGAAAAGAGGAGAGGCAAGGGGAGAAGGGCAAGGGACAGGAAGGACAAACAGGGCCGGAAGGAAAAGAAGGGGCGCAGGGTGAACAACAGCCCGCGACTCCCGGCGAACAGGCGCCGTCAGGAGCCGGGACGACGACCGCACCCGCGACGCCCGCTCCTCAACTGCCCCAGGGGATGAACCTCGCCGGCCTTAACCGTATCGCCGACAGGATCGGAGAAGATCTGCCCGACCTGCAGATCAAAAACGAACCGGAGCCGGAAGCGCCGCTCTTCGATGATGCGTGGCTCAACGCGCTTCAGCAGCAGGAGGAGCTGGATGTCTCGCGGATGACCGGCCTCACTCCCGAGGAGTACAAAGAATACCAGGGATGGAAGGCGCCCTACGAACAGCTGATCGCGCAGATGACCGAAGCGCTGCAGGGGCTCATCATCCCGTCCGTCGGCATGGAGCTCGAGACGCACCGCGACAAGGGGAGCGTCTTGAAGCATCTGGTGCAGGGAGCTCTTGGCGAGGCGCCCTTCGCTATCCGGAAAGAAAAAGAGCCGATGCCGGTCAAGATCACGCTTCTCATCGATACCTCCGGCAGTATGGGCGGCGACCGGATCCGTTACGCCTGCATGACGGCGCTCGTCCTCCTCGAGGTCATCTCCAACCTCAACGAAAAGCTCGAATCGAAGGGGTTCAACCCGATCGAGTTCGAGGTCGGGATGTTCTCCGACGACGATACCGTACAGATATCTCATGAGACGAGCCGCGACACCGGCACGAGAAAGGAACGTGTCATATACGACATCCTCAAGAAGATCACCGCTGGCGGCGGGACCGACGATGTGACGGCCCTCGGCCGTTCGGTCACGAGGCTCACGGAATCGCCCGACAGGACGGCTGAGAAGAGCCGGCGGATCCTCTTTGTCCTGACCGACGGCAACCTGGGAGCCGGGGCGCGGGATGATATCAAGCAGATAAACGTGGGCGCCGAAGAAAAGGGCGCGGCCGTTTTTGCCGTCGCCGTCGGCGACGAAGAATCGCGCGAACAGGTTAAGTTGACGTACGGCGACCGGACGATCGTCCCGAAGAGTTTCGCCGAACTCCCGAAAGATGTCATGGAGTCGTTCGTCGAATACCTGGCCCCGCCGTCGCGCGGCAGGAGCTGGCAGGAGATCATGCAGAACGCGGGGCTCTACGGCCTTGTCGGTTTGGCGGCAAAATTCGCGTTGTTCCCGGCGCCGTTCCTTCTGATGACCGCCGAGCAAAAACCGCCAGAGCGCAAGCTCGAACCAATGAAAGGGTACAAGAATTTCTACACCGAAACTGTAGACGGCCGCAGCTTCCTCGTCTTCAAGAAGGAGGGATGCCCTGAACTCAAGTGGGAACGCGGCGCCGGAGGGAAGGAATGTCCCGAGACGGTCGTGCCGGATATCCTCGCGAACGAAGATGTCCTTCTGTCGATCATCCAGAGCCTCTATCGGCGCGATCAGCGGTTCACGTCGTATTCGCCCGACGGCAGGTACTTGATCCGCTATGATACCGGCGACACGATCGAGATCACCGAGAAGGTCGACGGCAAATGGAAGACGGTCGCCAAGTTCCCGAAGTTCGGCTCAAAGGTAACGCAGGAGGCCGAAGCGGCGGGGACGGCGTATGTCAACGACCAGGGCCTCCGGTGGATGAGCGCGGCGGTCTCCGTTCCCGCTACGTCGCAGACATTCCATGAGCTGAGCTTCTCAAAAGACAAGACGGGATATAAACAGGTCGTCGGCTGGCAGGGGGCCGACCCGGCGGGGGTCTCGTTCGTCGAGGAATCGCCCGAGCGGATCGTCGGGTTCGACCCGATGACGCTCACCTCCTATGTCATCGAGCTGAAGGCCGGCGCGTGGACGCTGACGGCGAGCGTCCAGATGGAGCGTGAAGACGCTGAGAATATGTGGGAAGGGACAGTTGTCGAGCTGGTCGGCGAGTCGGGCGTCGGCAAAGGTGAGCTGATCAGGGCGGCGGCGCACCTCATGAATGAGGAGCTCTTCGTGATGGCTGGCAACGAGGACATGGAGGTCGAAGACCTGACCGAGCACCGGACGCTCGGCGTGAAAGAGGCGGGGGTGAGCGACTACCAGCCGAGCACACTGGCGAAGGTCCAGCATTACGGCGGGTGGTGCCTGGTCGACGAGATCCATAAGGTGCCGCAGAAGGTGCTGAACGCGATGAAGGCGTCGATCGCCGCCAAGACGCACGAGTGGCGCGTCGCCGACGAACGGGGCGGCAAACGGCTCGTCCCGCTGCCGAACCATCCGCGGGCGAGGATCCTCGCGACGTCGAACGTCCGCGCCAAGGGTTTCCACAGCGCGGGACAGGCATCCGACCAGGCGATGCAGCGGCGCAAGACCGTCATCAAGGTCGACTGGCTGCCGCCCCAACAGGAGATCGAGATGCAGTACCAGTACGCGATCGACGAGGCGAAGCGTACCGGCAAATATCCGGCCGACCCCGCCGCCGCGCGCGCGTATGAAAAGAAGATCAAGAACACGATCATGGTGTTGGTGAAGACCGCGGTACGGGAACGGCTCGTGTATTTGGGATACAACGGGGAGAAACAGGCGTTCATTTATAAGAACTGGAGCTTGCTGCAGGATCCGTCATTCGTCCCGGATTCCCCGCGAGGCGAGTTCCTCCGCCGTGAGCCGTCGCCGCGCGTGATAAAAAGCATCCTCAAGCATTTCGTCAACTATCCGTCCGACTTCGAGAACCGGCAGTGGGACATCATACAGGAATATTATAATTTCAAGGCGGAAGACGATAAGCGCAATTCATTCGCCAACGTGAAGAACGATTTCGAGGCGGTAGGGATCGGGAACGGCCCGCAGGCGGCCGACCCGATGACGTTGAACGACAGGTCGTTCGTTGTCAAGGGAGACATCCTCCAGATCGTCCCGCTTGACGCGGACGGCAAGCCGTCCTCGTCATACGATGTCGTCGAGCTGAAGGTTCATCCCGATGCCGAGATCCTGCGCGGTATCATCCCTGAGGAGGTGAAACGCTGGGTGAAGGACCCGGTTAACGCGAGAAAATTCTACACCGCCCTGCAGGGCCTCTCGCTCGGCCGCCACCTGATCTTCGTCGGCGAGCAGGAGACGGGGAAGAGCACGATGGCGACGGCCCTGGCGAAGCTCCTATCCGGCCCGCAGGTGGAGCAGAAGCAGATCGAGTACACGACGAGCACGCAGGACGTCACCTTCTCGCCGCACCTGGGCGAGGAAGGGAAGGCCTTCCAGAGCGGGTTCAAGGCCAATTGCGTCCCGCGGGCGATGGACACGAAGGGAAAAGGCAAAGTCCTGATCTGGGAGGAGACGCCGCAGGGGCGGCCCGGGATGATCGCGGTGCTGAACGAGATCGCCGAGCGCGGCTACTTGCTCGATCCGGACGGCAAACCGGTGCGGGCCCAGGAGGGGTTCGCGATCATCCACGCGATCAACCCGCCGGGGAGCCGCGATTTCCAGGCGACGGAGTTCTCCAAGGAGTTCCTCGAACGCCATATGATCATCGAATTCGCCCCGCTTCCGCCGGATGCGTCGTCGGGTTTCGTCGCCGAGGCGGCAAAGAAGGGGACGCAGCAGGTCAACCCGAAGCTGATCGGCGAACCGATGCTCGATGCTGCCGGCAACCCGGTCTATATTGACGGCGTGCTGAAATGGCGCGGCATCCTCGGCCTTGAGCAGGAGATCAGGCGCCGCCGCGCGCAGGACCCGCAGTTCCTCCCGCGAGCCCCCGGCCTCGGGACGCTTAAGAAATTCGTTCGCAGGATCATCGATGATTATGAATTCGATAAGTCGTACGGGAAGAAGAAGCCGCAGGAAGTTCTCTGGGACATCTTCGTCCAGACCTTCACGATGGAGGCGGACGAGAAGAAGGTGGCGCTGTGGCAGAAGAACCTGCGCGAGGCGTTCGTCGGGGCGGGGTTGTGGACCGACGCGAAGGGACAGGACGCGATCGATATGCTGCTTGTTGGCGAGGATGTGATCATCCAACGCCTCGGCGTCGTCCGTGCGCCGGCGACGGGTATCGAGGAGATCGACAGGACGCTGACCTATATCCAAGAGAACACCCTCGGCGCATCGATCGCGGTGAAATTGGAAGAATTGTTTGCTGCGGTCGTCGGTATGTACGACAAAGACAACTGGGGTAATCTCTCGCCGGAGAGGAAACTCGAACAGGTTTACGCATTGAAAGAGATATATCAAGTCCTGAAGGCGGTCCGCGCCGCGCGGTGCGATCCGAAGAAAGGGCCGGCACATGAGAAGCAAAATATCGACCGGCTCGACAAGATCATCGACAACATCCAGACGGCGCTTGTTGTGAACGGCAACTGGCCGGACGAGGTCCTTGACAACGCCGAGAACAAGGAGAACTTCCTAGCTCGCCACATACTCTCGATTGCCACCGTCGACCCCGTCTGCGACGAGATCCTCCTGAAGGTCGAGGCATTCGCCGCGAACGGCGACTATGTGATCGAACAGTTGAAGCTTCTCCAATCGCATATCGTGAAGAAGGGGCTGCTTAGCACTATTGACAAAGCCGCCCCAGAGAAGAGCCTCTACGGGCTGCGCGTCTTCCTGCGGGTGAAAGAGGCCGTCGCGGCGCTCGAGCCGCTCATCAATGACGAGAAAGCCGCCGTCGTCCGTTCAGCGATTGCATCGGCGCTGGATGCGTATGCCGCGGAGAACGGCATGCCGCCGGCAGCCGCCGCTGTCGCCGACTTTGAGATGGACGCGCTGCTCAGGAAGCTTTCGCAGGAACCCGTGCTGACAGATACAGTCTCCAACGCTTTCCTCGACGTATTCAAAGAGCGCGCAGGCGGACTCGGCGAGTACGCCAGGACAGCCGTCGTGGACAACCTTATCGTCGCGGCCCTCAAACGCCCTGCAGGCGAGCAAGGCTGGGAAAAATTGATCGCCGAAGCGCGGAAACTGATCGAGTGGAAAGGCGAGGGCATAGAATACCTGATCGCCCGGCTGGCCGCGGTGCGTGCGGAGATCGTGACGGAGGAAACAAGATCGGCTGAATTGCAAGAGAAGGCAAGTGTATCCCCAATGCCAGTGGCAGTCGATTTTAAAGCCGTGCTTGGTGATGAGTATGACGCATGCAGAAAATCTTTAATCGCACGGCTGGATGATAAGGATGAGTATTTTCGACAAGCGGCGATAGAAGGGTTAGTCGCGCTCAAGGTTCCGGCTGAAGAGATCAAGGGGAAACTCATCGCGTGGCTGGATGCTAAGGATATGTATGGGAAAGCTCTAAAAGCATCAATAGAAGGGCTCATCGCGCTCAGGGTGCCGGCAGATGAAGAGATTAAGGAAAAACTAATTGTGCGGCTGGATGATAAGTATGGGAATGTTCGACAAGCGGCGATAAAAGGGTTGATCGCGCTGAAGGTGCCGGCAGAAGAGATCAAGGAAAAGCTCATCGCGTTGCTGGGTGATAAGCATGAGGATGTTCGACAAGCGGCGATAGAAGGATTGATCGGGCTGAAGGTGCCGGCAGAAGAGATCAAGGGAAAGCTCATCGCGCTGCTGGATGATAAGTATGGGAATGTTCGACAAGCGGCGATAAAAGGGTTGATCGGGCTGAAGGTGCCGGCAGAAGAGTTCAAGGAAAAACTCATTGCGTGGCTGGATGATAAGGATTGGAGTTTTCTACAAACGGCGATAGAAGGGTTGATCGGGCTGAAAGTGCCGGCAGAAGAGATTAGGGAAAAAATCATCGCGCGGCTGGATGATGAGGCTGGGAGCGTTCGAATAGTGGCGATAGAAGGGTTGATCGGGCTGAAGGTGCCGGCAGATGAGATCAGGGAGAAACTTATCGCGTTGCTGGATGATGAGGATGGGGGTGTTCGAAGAGCGGCGATAGAAGGGTTGATCGCGCTGAAGGTGCCGCCAGATGAAGAGATCAAGGGAAAACTCGTCGCGCTGTTTGATGATGAGTATTGGAATGTTCGACAAGCGGCGATAAAAGGGTTGATCGGGCTGAAGGTGCCGGCAGAAGAGATCAAGGGAAAGCTCATCGCGCTGCTGGATGATAAGAATTGGAGTGTTCGACAAGCGGCGATGGAAGGATTGAACGCGCTGAAGGTGCCGGCAGAAGAGATCAGGGGAAAACTTATCGCGTTGCTGGATGATCAGGCTGTGAGTGTTCGACAAGCGGCGATAGAAGGGTTGATCGTGCTGAAGGTGCCGGCAGAAGAGATTAGGAAAAAACTTATCGCATTGCTGGATGAACATGATGAGATTGTACAAATAGCGTTGATAGATGAGTTAATCGCGCTGAAGGTGCCGGCAGAAGAGATTAATGAAAAGCTCGTCACGTTGCTGGATAATGAGGATGGGAATGTTCGAAGAGCAGCTATTAAAGAGTTGATTGCGCTGAAGGCGCCGGCAGATGAAGAGATCAAGGGAATACTCATCGCGCTGTTGGATGATGAGAATGTGGAAGTCCGAAAAGCGGCAATAGTCGGGTTAATGAGATTTGGTGCGTCTATAAGCGAGATAGGCGGGCTGGTAAAAAATAAAAATAAGTATTCGATAGTGAACGTTCTTGCCGAACAGGCGGCCGCTGAAAGTCTTGAGGCAGCACATGCGCGCGCTGCAGATGCGATTGTAGAATTATCCGCTACTGCTGCCGATCTCGTCCGCCTCAGTGCAGAAGAACAGATCCTGATCGTGGAACTCCTTCGCGAGATCACGCCGCGACTTGAGGAGTTGAAGGTCAATATTGCGGCGCAACAGGCGACGCTTGACGGGCTGCTCAAGCAGAATGCGCCGGCCGGTAAGCCGGTGGGCATTGAGCAGGCACCCGCCGACCCGTACGACGCCGAATTCGCGGGGCGGGACTTCGCCGCGGGCGTGACGTCCGCCGATCTCGACCGTCTTGCCGCGCTGAAGTCGCCGAAATCGCTGCGCGCGCTCGTATCGATCGTGGATGGCGAAGCCGGCGGGCTGGGGAAGGCGGTGAAGGCGGCGAGCAGGATAACGGAAATTGCCGGGGCGGATCCGCAGGCGCTCCTGCCTCTTCAGGCGTGGCTTCGATCGATCCTTGCCGACGGCACGGTGCCGTCCAACGGCTGGAATGCGAATAGGCGGGAATACGGCCTGCTGCGCCGGATGCTGCAGAACATCGTCGATGCTCTCGACGCGGCCGATCCGTACGAGGCGGAGTTCCAGGGACGCGATTTTATGAAGGAGGATGCGACGCGCGATGACGTGAAACGGCTCGGGCAGATCCGTTCGCAGAAAGCTATAGCGGCGCTGCTCAATATCGTTCACTTCGGGAATGATATCTACGGCGTGTCGAACGAAGCGGCGCAGGAGCTTGTCCGGATCGCCCGGCTCTATCCGGATGCCTTTACCGTGGATCAGGTCGACAGGATCGATAAGAAGATCCTGTTGCGCCGCCCGGTCAAGGTGAGGGAGGCTAGCGTCGAGTGGGATCATTCGAACCTCAAAGCAAGCTTGGAAACGCTGGTGGCTGTTTTGAGGGGGACCGAAACTATGACGGTCGTGACGACCGGGATGGAACTGACCGAGCGCGGCGAGGTGGTGAGGAATGTTGCGATGGTCCCGGGGCAGCCCGTCGGCGTCCGCTATGATGAGGCGCAGGAAGAAGCGGTTGCGAGGCTAAACGATGAGATCGCGGCGCTCCTCGCCGAGCAGGGCCGGCTTGCGGCGGTCGCCGTCCGCGAGGTGCCGCCGCGGCTGGACGCGGTGCGCTCCGAGATAACGGCGAAACAGCTCGAGTTGGACGAGCTCGTCAAAAAGGCGTTGATGGCCGCTGGGGAGGCGCCGCCGGCCGACCCGTTCGATGCGGAATTCGCGGGGAAGGATTTCAGCAAGGGAGCAACCGACGTCGAGATAGACAGGCTGCTCGAGCTCCAGTCTCCGAAATCGCTGCGAGCGTTGACCCAGGTCATCTGGGCTGACCAGGATATGGCAAGAGCGGCCAGGACGGCGGGGAGGATGAAGAAGATCGCTGAAGCCGATCCCGGGAAGCTTATGCCGGTGCAGCAGCATATCGAGCACCTTGCGCAAAAGAACGTAATGAGAGAGAAGAAGAAAACGAACATGCAGGCGGCAGGGCTGCTGGAGATGCATCTCAGGACGATCGAGGATATCCTGAAGAAAGCGGACATATTCGAGAAAGAATACGGCGCGAGGGGAGAATCGCTCTACGTGAGCGCATCTCAGGAGGACGTCATGCGCCTTATCGAGATCGGTTCTCCCAGGGCAGTGCAGGCGCTTATGAACATCGTTATGAAACATACGACCCCGGAAGTAGTCATCCCCGCGGCGCACGGTCTCGCCAAACTGCTTGCCGGCTATGCCGACATGATCCCGAAAGAGGATTTCGATGCGTTCATGGATGAGGCTCTCAACCAGTGGTCCATGATGCGCGGTGCCGAAAGCGACGAAGAGAACGCCGAAGTTCATTTGTATGCGTTGATGCAAATAATGAAGGCTTACACCGGAAAAGAATGGGAGTTGGAGAGAGATGCGCAAGGGACCCGGTTGAAGGAAGTTGCCGTGCCGGGTTCCGCTCTGAAGGGTGATCTGGCTGCGCGCTCCGCTCAGACGGAAAAGGCGGTACGCAAGGCGTTGATCGGATTGCGCGACGGCGATGCAAAAAAACGCCAGGCAGCCGCAAAATCTCTGGGGGCGATCGGCAGCGATATCGGCTGCTGCCCGCGCTCTCTGCAGGAAGAAGCGGTCCGCGCGCTGGCCGGCGTTTTGAGAGGCGCCTCCAATGCGCAGGACGCCGCGGTCGAATCCAGGGCGGCGGCGGGCGCGCTGGCAGAGCTTTTCAGCGGATGTCCGCAACCCGTCCAGGAAGAAGCGGTGAAAGCGCTTACCGATATGCGGAATGCCAGGCATGTCAGCGTTCGGACTGAAGCGGCTAATACGCTGGGCAATATGAGTACGGGGATAGGGAAATGGGCGCAGGAAAAGCGGCAAAAGCTTGTTGAGAACCTGTGGGAGAGCTGCAGTGATAATGATCCGAATGTTCGCGCGACAGCGATCGCCATGCTTGGGGAGCTTGGCGTTGTTATCCGCGCGCTGTCCCATGAAGAGAAGTGGTATGTTATTGAAATGCTGATCAGCAGCCTGAACGACAGTGCGTACGTACGATCCATGGCGGCGGCAGTATTAGTGAGACTGAGCGGCGTTATCGAGGGCCTGAACAGCGAGCGACAGTTTGAGGCCGTCTCCGCGTCAGTGGGTGCGTTGCGTAATGAAGAAAAGACGGTGCGCGAAGCGGCGGCGACAGTGCTGGGGAAACTCATCGGTGTGATAAAAGGCTTATCGCAAGAGCACCGTGACGCAGTCGTGAATTGCCTGAAAGCGATGCAGGGCGATACCTATGCGGAGGTGCGCGCATCGGCAATACGAAGCTTGCGGATATTGGGCGTGTCTGCGGCAGAGATAACGGTTGTTTTCAAAGATCCTGCGGACATCAAGGTAGCTCATGAACCTCTTGCCGCGGCGCCGATCGAAGAGACACCGGCCGAGGCGGCGCATGAAGAGCAGCCTGTGGTTGATACGCCACAGACTGTTGCCGTCCGGCAGTCACTGCTCCGTCTCCGCGCCGAAGAGACGTCGCTGGTGAAGCTTCTTGACGAGGCGAAGAGGATCGTGGCCGAAACGTCCGAAGCGGACGCAAAGCGCCGCGCGGCGATCGAGGCGCGTCTCGCGGTTTTGGAGGCGGAGAAGGCGGACATACGGGCGAAGATCTCACTGTTAACCGGGAAGGCCCGGTATGATGCCATCAAGAAAATACTGACGATGATCGCAGAGAGATACAGCAACAGCAAAGCCACCGCCGATCAGCTCGGGGGCGCTGTGCTCGATCTTGAGACGCACAAGATACCGCTCGACGACGAATTGCACAGGATACTGACGCAGGACATACCCGTACTGCGCATACCGGCGGACCTGAGGAAACTTGTTCGCGAGGTATCGAAACAGGAAAAAGTGACGACCGTCGAAGCGACCGAGACGATGCTGAAGGAGAAGGCGAAAGACCTGGAAACGGTGCTCTGGTCTTGGAAGACGCAATTCGGAAAGGTCGACGGCGTCTCATCTGCTGTCGACGCAACACAGCAGACGATAGCGAATGATCCGGAGATGAAGTCTTTTGAGGAAAGGATGGCCCGTCTGGCGGCGGAGATGAGCGCGCTCAAGCTGCGGCTGCTCCCTGCAGACGAACAATTGGCCGCGGTGCGCCGGCAAATAGCGGATGTCGAGAAACGGATCAAGGCGCGGCGCACCGAAACCGTCGAGCTTCTCAAGACGGTCGGTATGGTCGCTGTAGCCGGCAGCAGGATAGTGGTGAATGATTATTGGACTTCTAACTGGCAGGAGTCATTTGCCGCAATAAGTTCGGAAGTGTCAAGCCAGAGGGAGGCGGTTGAGAAAGGGCTCGAGCGGATTGCGGAGCAGATGCCTGCCGTCAAAAAGAAACTATTGCAGCCGGCCGACGCCAAATTTACGGCAGAATTCAGGGAGGCGTTGCGCAAGCTTGTCGCCTTGATTGAACAGCCGGATGAGTTGAACCTGGAGCTGGAGAGGCTGAAAGCGTTGCTGCCCCTGGAAGAGAGACTGGCGGCGGTTCGCGCGGCTATCGCAAAGACAGCTGAGGATCGACTGAGCCTGATAGCGCAGAAGAATCTGGCAACGGTCATTGTAGCGCTCAAGATGATACCCGCAGCGGATATGGTGAAAGCGCTCAAGGAACTGGCGGAAACGGGCATCAAAGCGGGGGGAGATCTCGAGCGCATGCTTGCTCAGATCTCCGTTGATAAAGGCGTGTCCAAGGCCGCCCGAAAGCACGCGGAGGAGATCCTGAAGAGGGGAACGATGGATTCCCGCGAGGATATGATGGCGCCGGCGCCGGCGGTCCAGATACTGCTCAACGAATGGAGCCTGACTTTCTCAGACGCTATAAAGCATGCATCCAAATTACTCGCAAGGCATGAGGAGTCGATCAAGAGATATGATGACGAGATCGCCGCGCTCAGGGAGAAGGAGCAAGACCTTCTGGGTTCGGCGGGCGAGACGCAAACGCCGGCGGCTGCCGCCAGAGAAGAGGCGATCACTCTCCTCTGTGCAGATCTCAAGAACCCCGATGCGACCATACGTCTGCGCGCTGCCGGAGAACTAGGAGGCTATCGGGATAACCGGGTGATCGATGCCCTCATCGTGCGCATCGCCCTGCCCGACCCGAACGTCGATGTCAGGGAAAAGATCATCGAGTCGCTGGGGAGGATCGGCGGCAGTCGTGTCCGCACTGCGCTGGAGAACATCGCGCACACGGAGATCAGTATGAAAAGTGCTGCGGAAGCGGCGATCAAGCGGATTGATGACGCAACCGAGGAGATCGCCGAGGCGCTACGGCTGTTGAAAGGAGGCACGCCGGCGAACACGGTGAAGGCTCTCGCGATACTCGAGAAGCGCAAAGGGGATCGTGCCGTCATCGATGCCGTTGCAGGGAGGCTCCTTGAAAGCATCGCGAAACATGAGCATCCGATCGTCAGGGCGCAGATGATCATCATCCTGTCGAAGATAGGGGATGCAAGCGTACTGCCATTGCTGGAACAGATACTCAATGACCCGGACGTCAACGATTATCTGAAAAGGATTACCGGCAAGGCCTTGTTCGTCATTCAGTCAAAAGGAACCGCTTTCGGTGCCATACTCGAAGCGCTCGATAGTGCTGACGCGAATGTCAGGGAGGCAGCGATCGTCCTCCTGGGAAAGTCAGGGGATGCCAGGGTTGTCGATTTTCTTGCGAATTCACTGATATTCGGGAAAAGCAATCAGGAGAAGTTGAAGGCGGTTGAAGCCTTACTCGCTATCGGCAACGATAGCGCTCTTGCATATCTCGTTGCGGCTTCCGATCAGGTAAAAGACGAGCAACTCAAACACGAACTGGTGGCTGCCATAAACGAACTGGTGCGTGGTAAGAGATCCTACGAAGGCCTTGCCGACACGCCCGAGCTCCGTGCGCGGATGAAGGAGACGTTCGATGCCGGGGCGTACGGCGTCCTGAACGATCCGATGAAGAAGACCGCGGCCGGGAAGCTGCAGAATGGCGCCGAATGGGCGGCCGTCCAGAGCTTTGTCGACGAGGTTATCGCGAAGAACGTAAAGCCTGAATTGCGCGACGGCATTAAAGACAAGCTCCGCCTTATTGTGATGAAGGAGTTCCCGATCGCCGGACACCACGGGACCGGCGGGGAAGGGCGCGGCGTCAACTCGGCCTACCTCGACTGGGACGTCATCAGGGCGATGGCGAAGAGCAAGGAGGAGAGCGCGGCCTATTTCGCGAGCTGGATCGAGCACGAGTACCGCGAGCGCTGCCTCGGCGAGAAGCATGACAAGATTGCCGAGGGTGACCTCATGTATAAACCCGCCTTTGCCTATATCAAGACAGTCCTCCACAACAGTTTGAGACAGAGATTTGCCGAACTCTACAAGGATAGCGCTGAATTCAAGCCGCTGTCACGTTTCGTTGCCGAACCCCTCTTTGTGAAGAGCCGCAGCGAGATCCTCGCCTTCTCGAGCGCGCTATTTGCCGACGACCAGACATTCGCCGAGCTCGAGGTCGTCCTGGCCGAGCTCGCCCTGGCGAAAAACGTGAAGGACCTCTGGATTAAGATCGCCGACGAGAAGGAGCGCGATCGGTTCGAGCCGCTGCGCAAGCAGTATCCGTTCTTGAAGATCGTCAGCCAAGACCAGTATGACGCGCGGGTCGCCGCCGCGAAGGAGAAGGTAGTGAAGACGGCGTTCAAGGGCGACGCGACGATGGGCGCCCTCGACGTCGAGGTGCCGCGGCCGGGTGCCGGGATGGCGATCAACGCCTTTAGTATTTTCTTAGCCGCTTTCGCGAAGGACGAGAATGTCGTGAAGACGGTCAGCCGCGAAACGCTGGTCGCCGTCATGCAGGAAGTGGAGAAAACGAGTTTTGCCTCGCCGGTGAAGGCCGATTACCGGAAGAAACTGCAGGAGTACCGCTACAGCGCGGTGACGCTGATTTCGGCATGAGGAAGAAGCGAGAAGTTTGAAGGTTCCCCGAAGCAGTAAGCTCGAAAGCATTTGATCATGAAGCGTTATTGGTTGCCGACATGTATAGTGTGCCTCTCGCTCCTGGTTCCCTATCAGGTGTCAGGACAGGATTTTCTTGCCCCGCGTTCCGCTTTTGTCGAGGACAGGTCCCGGGGCGGCGGCGACAAGGAACGGGCCCTATCCGATAAGGAGATTGCGGGACTGATCGACGACATCGCCAGCCCCGATCCGGCGCTCGCGCAGGGGGCTCGCGCGGTCGCGTTGCGCCAGGGGGGGCGGATCGTTTCCGGCCTTCTCGGCCTGCTTGATGACTCATCGCCGAAAAGACGGAAGGCGGCGGTCATCCTCCTCGGCGACCTGCTCGACAGGCTAACCGATCCGGCCACGCTCCTGCAGATCGAGATGGCGTGCGAACGGAAGGCGGTCGACGACGACGACAGCGATGTCCGGGAGCAGGCGACGCTGGTCATGGGCAGGTTCAGGATCGTCCGCACCAAGAGATCGTTGCTGAGGATGATGATCGATGACACGCAGGCGGAACGGCGTAAGCACGCGGTACAATCGCTGGCGGGATACGACAGCGAGGGGATCGCGGAGGCGTTGCAGAAAGCGTTCGATGCGGAAAGCGACCTGTCAGTGCGTATCGCCATTGCCGAGTCGCTCAGCAAGGTCGGCAGCGTGCCGTCTCTCGATTTCCTCTCCGGCGCGCTCAACCACAAGGATTTTCTGTTCAGGCATGACGCCGTCCAGGCGCTGGGGGCCATTGCCGCCCGTCTGACAGGCGATCTCAGGCAGACCGCAGAACAGATGCTCCTCAAAGTCCTTGCCGGCGACGGCAATCCGTACGTGAGAGGAGCCGCCGCCAGGGCGTTCGGAGGCCTGCTTGACTCGCGGGATCTCGGCGCGATCATCCGCGCGTTGTCTGAGGCCGCGAAAGATAAGAACGCATTTGTCTACATGAGCGCGGTCAGGTCGTTGAACGCGCTCAGGGCTTCGATCGAAAAGCAGGCCCGGAGAGGCAGCCTGGCTGACCTTATCAGCGACGGAACGGTCGAGGAATGGCAGGGCGATATGCCGCCGGCAGGCGGCGGCAAGCCCGACGACGGCAGAGGCGGCACCGGGCAGATCGGAAAAGGCGTCTCTGTCGTCAGCGTGAAGGACAATTTTGCCGTCGTCCGTCTCTCCGGCGGAGTGATGCAGAGCGTCCCGCTTGAGTATGTCAGGCCTCTCGAGGTGTCGGAGGCGATCGCGAACGTCAGGCAGATCCGGATGAGCGACGAGGGGGCGAAATGCACGCTCCTGTGCATGCTCGGCCTGCTTGACGACATGCAGCTGGAGCTCTATCAGTTCGGGGCGCTGCCGAACGACCTGTTCGGGTTCGCGGCGCCCGCAAAACGGATGATAGCGCTTCAGAAAGGCGTCGTGCAGGACCCTGTTGCCCTCTTGCACGAGATGTGCGAATACCTGGTGTCCGTCGGGCTTATGCAGATATCGCTGGAGAACGGCGATATCGTTCTGACCGGCCCGAAAGGCAGGTCTATCGGGCGGATAGCGGTGACTTCGGACGATGCCCGCCGGCAGCTCGCCAAGATCGAAGAGAACCCGGCACTCCGCCGGCATTATCTCCTGCGGGCCTTCGCGCGACAGACGCTGGGCGACCGCGACCGCATGTTCTCCGCGCTCGTCAAGTCGCTGCGCGCTGCCGGCGCGAAAGAAAGCGGCGTCTTCTCGGTGGCGGACGACGCCGTCCCGTGGGGCGCCGCGAAAGAGGTCGTCGATGTGTTCGCAGAGATCGCATCGGCAGACGAGGGAGGAATGGCCGGCGAGGCGGCACGCGCGATCACCGATGTGGTCCTGTTCTCGCGGGTATCGCACGAGCGCGCCGGCTACGCGATGGAAGCGTTTTTCGGCCTCCTTTTGTCGGGCGGTCAGCGCTCGCGCGGCCTCGCCGTCCGAGAACTGGGCCGGATCGCCTATGTAAACGACCGGGTCTTCGGCTCCCGGGAAATGGAACGTATCTGCGGTGCGCTCATCTCGGCAAAAGACAGGCGGTTCAGGGAAGAGGCCTACATCAGCCTGATCGAGCCGCTTTTCTTCAAGAGGCCTGACCTGTTCACCCCGTCGATCATGGAACGCCTTGCGAACGCGTACGCGGGGGTCCCTGTTTTCAAGTACCTGTCTTTTTACGGCTCGCTGCGCGGGGCCCCGGCGGCGGATGGATCGATGGAGCGATTCGGTTTCCAGGAGCGCTTCCGGTCGGTTATGGGAACGGGGCCAAGGAAAGTCCTTGTCGTGCATAACATCGACGACGGGTTCGGCGACGAATTGATCCGGCTCAATACCATGATAGAAGGGCTCCTGCATTACAACCCGCAGCTTCGCGTCGATGTCTATACGAAACGGCTGTTCCTGTACAAGCATCCCCGGGTGACGGCGCGGGACATCGGGCAGTTCGATCCGGAGAGCGGCGAAAAGCACGATATGGTCGTCGATTATTTCTCGCCCTACGGGACGTATGACCAGCATGTCGAAGATCGTGTTCAGGATTATATTTACGGCGCCCGGCCGCCGATCGTTGCGTACGCTGGTATGTCGATGTGGGATTTCAGCTTCCAGGGGGTCTTTATCGGTTCGTCGCTCGTCGAGATGCCGTATGACCGATCAGAGAACGCGTACGCGCCTATGTTCCGTCTCTGCGCCGAGTTGGGTATCCCGTTCCGCGAGGGGACGGTGCCGCCGCGGGAACCGCTTTTAGTGAATCGCGACAATCCTGCCGGGGAACGCTACTGGGATACGACAGTCGAGCGGCTGCGCGGCGGGAAACCGGTGGTGGCGTTCAACGGCTTGGGCGGCGAGGCGGAAGACAAGGGATTTTC
>Ga0116155_10000820_pt1 | contig 23862 bp, 17 predicted proteins | sample AD_UKC032_MetaG_FD_89890 | JGI IMG/M metagenome (GOLD analysis project Ga0116155, IMG submission 89890) | Active sludge microbial communities of municipal wastewater-treating anaerobic digesters from USA - AD_UKC032_MetaG | ecosystem: Engineered > Bioreactor > Anaerobic > Digestate | place: USA...
CACGGCATGTTGCCACATCTCCCGTGACCATTATTGTCGGCACACCGAAATATCCTCCAACAGCAGAACTCAGCCTGGGTTCCGTGTCCGTCAAGGACCACAATCTCATCCGCTCCTCCGTCGCGCAAACCTTTTATGACTGCAGCAAGATCGCCCATGAAATACTCACATGCCTGTATGTTCAGGGGAGTATCTTTTTCTCTTGTCTGGGAGAATTTGAAAACTCCGCTTATTCCTTCAAGATCTGTATTTATATAGATCTTAATCTGGGAACTGACAGGGGAACTCCATAAAAAAGATATTGTTAGTATCAGGACAGATACCTTCAATCCTGATATTCCGGAGTGATTATGTTTTTTCATCTGTTTAAAATTTCTAATGAGTGATTTATAAAATTAGCTTTATATCAGGGTAAATATAATAAATAAATGGCCTTTGTTCACTACTGATAGCCGTTGAGTTCTGAGGGTGCCTCAAAGATCTCCTTTCGAATATATAGCCGCGAAAGCGGCGATGATATGAATAACCCCCAGTGCAACTGGGGGTATAGGAACTACAACGATTCCAAACCCTGAAAGGGTTTAATATTCAGCTCCTTCAGAGCTGGATAATCATGGTTAGCTATACACCCCCGGTTGCACTGGGGGTTATTCATATAATGCTCTTTCAGAGCCGGTACAGAAGAAATTGCAATCTATCCCGGATGTATTGGGATTATTCATACTGTTTGCTTATTCTCCAAACATAACATTCAGTAATGGTATTACCTAATTCCTTAAGTTGACGGCTATGGGAGGCGGGGCAGATCAGGACTTTTCGCATAGCCTCTTCAGCCAATGAAAAATCAGCTTTTTATTTTCGTTTAGCCTGTTATAATGATTTTAAAAATTCTTAAGTTTGACTTACTCAATTAATATTATTCAGAAAAACAGATTAAAATATTTTTAAACGATCAAACCTAACCAATTCTGATATGAACTCAAACCCTCAGACCCCACTTTCTCCGCTGCCGGGAAGAATTACATCGGTTGATTTCTTCCGTGGTTTTACAATGTTCCTTCTGGCTGGTGAAGCCTCACTTCTCTACGGTAAGCTTCTGAAAATTGACAGCGGCTTTTTTCAGTTCCTCGGGACCCAGCTGGAGCATCATGAATGGCACGGACTGCATTTCTGGGACCTTATTCAGCCTTTCTTTATGTTCATAGTCGGTGTTGCCATCCCTTTTGCGGTTGCCAACAGGATAAGAAAGGGTGACAGCATGGCAAAGATCAACCGGCATGCTTTCAAAAGAGCTTTCCTCCTGTTATTCTTTGGATGGGCTTTGTATTTTATTGAAGCTGACCACCTGGTTTTCCGGTTCCAGAATGTGCTGGCTCAGTTATCAGTAACATATATTGTTGCATTCCTGATAAGAAATAAAAGCTTTAAGTTCCAGATCATCTTTACTCTGGCAATTCTTCTTTTCATCGATCTGGCTTACAGGTTCTTTCCTGTAGAAGGATTTAATCAGCCCTGGGTTCCGTATAGAAACCTTGGAGCCTGGTTCAATAATATAATTGAAGGAGTTAATAAAGCAAGCATCTGGGCTACACTAAATTTTGTATCAACCACTGCACATACAGTTTGGGGTGTGCTCTGCGGCAAGCTCCTTATGAGTGAAAAAAGTCCGAAGGAAAAGATACGGATACTTATTATTGCCGGTGTATCTGCCCTGGCAATAGGATATAGCCTCGATCTCCTGAACATAACTCCAATTATCAAAAAGATCGCTACATCTTCATTCGTTTTCGCAAGCGGCGGATGGACCATCCTGGCTCTTTGTTTCTGCTATTGGCTGATTGACGTTAAGAAGCAATTATCAAAATTCGCATGGTTCTTTATCGTTGTCGGGATGAACAGTATATTTATATATATATTCTTCCATATTGGAACAGGTGATATTATCGAAAAAATGGTAGGTCCCTTTATCAGATTGCTGTTTTCATGGACAGGAGAGCTGACAGTAAGCATACTGACCAGTCTGGGAATATGGGCTGGATTCTGGTATGTCTGTTACTGGCTCTACAAAAATAAAATATTCGTGAAGATCTGACCATGAATTCTATTAACCTAAATTCAGGTACTATTCTCATTGGCGCTGCCTTAGCAGGTCTTTTGCCATCGTGTGGTAACAAATCTTCTGAAAAGCAGAAACAGCCTTATAATGTTCTGTTCATAGCTATTGATGATCTTAATGACTGGACAGGATTTCTGGGAGGGCATCCTCAGGCTAAAACTCCCAACATGGACAGGCTGGCATCAGAAGGGATAGTGTTTGAAAGGGCATATTGTGCTGCACCGCTGAGCAATCCGTCGAGGGTTGCCCTGATGACAGGATACAGACCTTCAACAAGCGGAATATATGAAAATGAAAGCTTTATGCGGGATTCTGAACTGTTGAAAGATGCCGTCACCCTTCCGAAATGGTTTTCAAATAACGGGTATTATAGTCTGGCAAGAGGAAAAATATTTCATACACCTAACGGTCCCTGGGCAGATCCGCAGTCATGGGATCTGCATGTCCCCATTGAGGGAAGTTATGGCAACACGGTCAGCCAGGATGGCTATATGGTTAACGGGATCCCTGTGGGGGAAGTGGATGCCAACCTCGACTGGGGCCCGACAGATGCTGAATTTGAAAATACACCGGATTATCTTAACGCGAGATGGGCGGCCAACCAGCTTGCAACGGATCATATTAAACCATTTTTCCTTGCCTGCGGAATATTCCGGCCACATCTGACATGGCATGTTCCGAAGCCATTCTTCGATAAATTCAATCCTGATACCCTGATCCTTCCGGTAGTTAATGAAAATGATTATGATGATATTCCTTCTGCCGCCCTTCAGCCTCAGAAGAATTATTTCTCGGTAAAAAAATACAATAAGCAGAAGGAAGCAATTCAGGCTTATCTCGCCTGCATTAACTATGCTGACTCCTGTGTAGGTGTTGTACTGGATGCCCTGGCAAAAAGCAAATATGCCAATAATACAATTGTGGTTCTCTGGGGCGATCATGGCTGGCATCTTGGAGAGAAACTCAGATATAAGAAATTTACATTATGGGAAGAATCCTGCCGCATGCCACTGATAATAAAAGTACCAGGTATTACATTACCCGGACAACGGTGCGGTGCAGTTGTAAATCTTATTGATCTATATCCCACCCTGACAGAACTTTGCGGAATTACTGCAAATCATGGAAATGAGGGCAGAAGTATTGTGCCGCTTCTCAGGAATGTAAATGAAAAATGGGATTACCCGACCCTGACCACCAAGGGTCGAAATCGGCATTCAATCAGGTCCGAACGATGGAGGTATATACGATATGAAGATGGTTCCGAAGAGCTTTACGACCATACTAATGATCCGATGGAATGGAAAAATCTGGCAGGTGATCCGGAATTTAATAACATCAAAGATGAACTAAGTAAATCATTTCCGGAATTAAACGTTGAAGAGGTCCCGTTCAGAACCGGAGGGAAGGAATAGTAGTTAAAACTTACCAGTCAATTTTAAAGTATGTAGTCTGTTATATCAACTTAGTGTACCTTAGTTTCTTTGTGGTTTAGATCTGAAATCACTTAACCACGAAGGACACAAAGTTCACACTAAGAGCACTAAGGTCAAATAGTATAACGTATTGGTTATGAAGTATTTCGTTGGAATTATTTTAATGTTCTGTTCAATAGATTTTTTTGGACAAACTTATTATCAAGCAGATAAGAATTCAATAATCCTTGATAATGGATTCATCCGCCGTGAAATTTCCACAAAAGAGAACAAGTTCATTTCTTCCGCTTTGTTAAAGAACGGAATTAAAGAGAATTTCATTGGCGAAAGCAGGGAGTTTTCATTTTCATTGAATGATAAGACGATGGATGGAAGAAGCGGCTGGAGAATAATTTCATCTTCTCCAGTTAATGATTCGGGGCAGGGGAAAGGAGTAAAAATCATTCTGGAGCCAGAAAATTCGTCTCAGATACATATAGAAGTAAACTACCTTCTTTATCCGGGTCTACCTATTGTAAGGAAATGGATCGGTTTTAAAAACACGGGTAAGGAAGATCTGAAGATTGAAGATCTGAACATCGAGGATCTTGAGACAAGGATCGGATATGTCCATGCTATGGTTTATCATAACTATGCAAGGATGAAGCATATCGGTCCGTTTGTGGGAAACTGGGATGATCCTGTGGTTGTTGTCCACGATCCCGGAAGGAGAAGCGGCATTGCAGTGGGAAATGAATCACCCGGTGCTCTGAAGCGTACGGCTTATCATACAAGAGGGAATAATCTTGAAGCCGGACTGACTCATACAGATCAGGGTATTCCTTTCAGAAAGTGGCTTGAACCGGGCGAAGAGTGGGAGAGTCCGGGAATATTTATCTGTCTTTATAAAGGTACCGATAACGGATTCGATGTGATCAACGGCGATGTTAACAAATTTATAGTCCGGCACATGAATACCAGGATAATCTCCTCAGATAAAAAGCCGGTTTTTGTTTATAATACATGGAATCCCTTCAGGACATTTGTAAGTGACTCTCTGGTACGCGATGTGGCCCTGGCCGCTTCGGAATGCGGTGTACAGGAGTTTATTATTGATGACGGGTGGCAGGTAAATGAAGGATCTGCATCATCTGACGCCGGATGGGGAAAGAATTACGGTGACTGGAAGGTTGATGAGAAAAAATTTCCGGGCGGACTGAAGCCAACATTCGATTATATCAGGTCTCTCGGGATGAAACCGGGCCTTTGGATCAGTATAGGATCAGCCACTCCCGATGCAAAAGTATATAAAGACCATCCCGAATGGTTTGCGAAAAGTGCAGACGGTCAGCCCGGCAATCTTCATGAAGGATCTGCAAATAAAAATTTCGTGACTTTCTGTTTCGGAACCGGATGGGTTGATTATATAAGGAATAAAATACTTTCTCTCGTGAATGATCACGGGCTTGCATATGCCAAACTCGATTTTGCAGTTGCCACCAGCGCCTATGTGAATACTGATGCTATTTCAGGTTGTTATGCAACAGATCATCCGTTCCATAAAGATCATAACGAATCATTAATAGTCATTTATCAAAGGTTGTTTAAGCTTTTTGATGAATTACACAAATCAGCGCCCGACCTGTTTATTGACTGTACCTTTGAGACTGCAGGCAAGCTTCAGCTTATGGATTATGCTATTGCCCGGCATGCCGAGGGTAACTGGCTGTCAAATGTCGAACAACCTTTTCCGGCCGGTCCCCTGAGAGTAAGACATCTGGCGTGGTGGAGATCACCGGCTGTTCCCGCCAGTTCCCTTGTTATAGGGAACCTGCAAATGAATGAGGAAACCTTTGAATTCAGTCTTAAATCACTTATCGGAAGCCTTCCTATTGTCCTTGGAGATCCAAGGAAAATCCCTCCGGCAAGACGAGCCGAAATAAAAAAGTGGTCAATATGGATGCAGGCTATGCAGAATAAATATGATTACATGTCATTCAGGAAAGATCTTCCGGGATTCGGAGAACCTGCAGAAGGCATGTGGGACGGCTGGATGAGACTGAACACTGAAACGAAAGCAGGAGGCATAATAGGAGTATTCAAACAGGGCGCCAGGGATATCAGAAGAACAATTGTGCTCAGCGATCTGGATCCGGCAGGACAATACACTGTCAGACTGGCCCCCGACGGAAAGGAAGTAATTACTGCAACAGGAAAAACGCTGATGGAAAAGGGATTTGAGGTTGAGATTTCCGGTGAATATGGGGCAAATATTTACGAGGTTGCTGGAAGGTAGGTTTTGGAAAGGCGCAGAGGCGCAGGGGCACAATGGCACAAAGGAAGAAGGTTTTAAGGTGTTATGGTTTTATGGTCTTATGGTTTTAAGGCATTATGGCGTTAAGGTTTTAGGGTGTTATGGTGTTACGGTGTTACGGCATCTAGAGATAAGGTTTTGTGCTCTGTGATTAACCTTTGTGCTCTTAGTGTAAACCTTTGTGCTCTGTGGTTAAATGAAATAATCCAATAAATAAAAACTGACTTATTATGAAGAACAAATCTTTACTGATATTTATTTTGTTGCTGTCGGCTTCCCTTTCCTCACTTTACGCTCAGGGGTTTGTTGTTAATTACGATGAATCAAAAGTACCTGAATACACACTTCCTGATCCGCTGATCTTTAATAACGGCACGAAAGTGAGAAATAAAAAACAATGGGAGAAACGCCGGTCAGAGATCCTTAAAATATTCGAAAACGAGGTTTATGGTGTTGCACCTGAATGGGACGGCGAAATTATTTCTTCAGAATTATCATCTGATATTAACGCTTTAAATGGAGGTGCTGTCAGGAAAGAAATTAAGATCACACTGAAGAGAGAGGATAAAGAGCAGGATATGATAATGCTACTTTACCTGCCGAAATCGTCCGGCCCGGTCCCTCTTTTCCTTGGCTATAATTTCGGTGGAAATCATACTGTGACAAGCGAACCGGGAATCGCTGTTACAAACTCATGGGTAAGAAATAATAAGGAAGCAAATATCCTGGATAATAAGGCAAAAGAATCGGAGAGGGGCAGGGATGCTTCAAGCTGGCAGGTAAAAGAGATCATTTCACGGGGCTATGGTCTTGCAACCATTTACTACGGAGATGTCGATCCTGATTTTGATGACGGATTTAAAAACGGGGTACACGGTTTATACGGTTCAGATCCTGATAACACTTCATGGGGAAGTATTGCTGCCTGGGCCTGGGGATTATCAAGAGCAATGGATTACCTTGAGAAGATCCCTGCGGTTGATTCAAAGAAGGTTGTAGTTATGGGTCATTCACGACTTGGGAAAACTGCTTTATGGGCAGGAGCGACTGACAAAAGATTTGCAGCTGTGATCTCAAATAATTCGGGATGCGGTGGTGCTGCCCTATCAAAAAGAGTGTTCGGAGAAACTGTCGGCAGTATTAACCGGTCATTCCCTCACTGGTTCTGCGAAAATTTCAATAAATATAATGAAAGGGAAGATCTCCTGCCGGTCGATCAGCATCAGCTGCTTGCATTGATTGCCCCACGTCCGGTTTATGTGGCAAGCGCCGAAGAGGATCAGTGGGCTGATCCGAAAGGTGAGTTCCTGTCCTGTGTGGCAGCATCACCGGTATATAAATTATTGACCGGAAAAGGATTCCCTGCAATTCAGATGCCTGCAGTCAATTCACCGGTTGTCAGTAAAATTGGCTATCACATCCGGACAGGAGTTCATGATGTAACTTTATATGACTGGCAGCAGTATCTAAATTTTGCGGATCTGCATTTACGGTAAAAATAGTTAGGGATTTAATAATTTCCTTTATTTCAGGAATATACCTGCAATTATTAACATTTTAATATTTATTATCATGAAACGGATTTATGTAATCATTTCAGCGGTTTTGCTAATATGCATTTCCGGATTTGCCCAAAGTGGTAACACAAAAATATTTACAATTTTCACATCCGGAGGTTGCGGTTGTACTGGATCGGGCGGAGCTCCAAAAACTTTCACTACACATGAACAGGTTGTAAACATGCTTCAGAAAGCATGTCCGGGTATCGATTTTATTGTCTGGAAGGGTACGAATCCGGATGGATTGACTGAAATAGAAAAAAACAAGGATAATTATCACGGGATGCTTGTGGTAGGTGAACTGCACGGCGATTACAGGCTGGCTTTTACAGGCTTACCCACGATAGTAGTTTATAATTTGTGGGAATTTAATGCAGGGCATCCATGGAACCTGTTTGCAACAGGCAAAGCTCCTGAAGGAAGTGTACTTGCCGGAGGTATTGATTATAAGGCAGTAAAAATTCTGAATGCCCAACTCGACAGAAGGAATACATGTACACCGGCTGTCAGAGACTCAATGTTCAACGATCTGGTTTATAAGATCAAACTTATAAAGATCATAAAGGAACTTGCTGAGACAAGGATTCTGATGGTGACAAACAGTGTCGATGAAAATATTGCTGAGGTTAATTACCGTGGCGACATAAATCAGTCATTCCCCGAATATCATAATTTGAATTATACCCAGAAAATGAAAGAATTATATGGTGTTGAGATTGTCAGGGTAGGAGCGGAGGAATTTTATGAAGCATGTTCAAAAGTAAATATGAGGGAAGCAGAAAAGATTGCAGATGAATGGATAAAAAATGCACAAAGAGTTGAGGTGAACAGGAATGAAATTGTAAAAACTGCCCGGGGCTATCTCGCTCATGATGCCCTCAGGGAAAAATACAAATGCAATGCCGTATCAACCCATATAAGGTCAGTTGCTGCCGGTGGTCAGCTTAAGGACCGTTATAATCCGGGCGTTGGGCTGGAGCTTGGATTTAAACCAAGGGGAATAATGGCAGTCTGCCAGAATTACCCCGATCTTCTTCTTAGCGAAATAATTGCATATAAACTCACCGGCAGGCATAGTATGTTTGGTGATGTGATGTATGATGCTGCCAATTCAGTTGAAATAATATTGCATTGTGGTATCCCTGTAAATATTTACGGAGATGAAAGACGCTTACCTTATATAATCAGACCACATGCTGAAAGTCCTGTCAGGGACAAACCCGACGAACCTGGTGCCTCAACCGGAATGACAGCGGAATGGCCTGCAGGAGAACCTGTTACAATATGGGAGATGCATTCCCTTCATGGTAAGATAAGGCTTCATACAGGTGATGTTGTAGATGGTCATAAGATCTACACCGGAGGGGAAGACATATATAACATTATGTGTACGGCAAAAGTGATTGCAAAAGTTGATGTAAAAAAATTGCAGGATCAGTTCATGCCGTCATATTACGGTATCCATACAGTAGCCACACCCGGTGACATTCGTCAGCAGATCAAAGATATGGCTGTTCTGCTGGGTCTAAAGGCCGATGAGTCAGATAAATAGGTTTTTATGAAAAAAAAGGGCGGCATGGAGATATGAAGTAAAACTATTTGCGAAGTGAAAACTTCAAAGCAGGTTATGCCGCCCTGATTCAGCAACCGTTTAATCCGAATAGGCAGCAAATTGTTACCCTCAAAATGAGGGTTTTTTTAAAAAAAAATCAAAAAAAATTATAATGTATTGATATTTAAGAGAAAAGGCCGGCAGAAGAGGAGAAATGAAAAAACCTAAAACCATGATAACTTAAACCCATTAAGATGCCGGCCTCCGCGACTATCATTGCAGCAAGAACATTAATATCAGGGTGACTGTTTCAAACCAGCCAACGACGACTCCCAAATCAGGTCAAAAAATCAAACTCATAAAAACTTTCAGTTCCCTTTTATCAGTTGTAAATATATATAAATATTTCATTCCACACAACTTTTACATATTAAACTGTTATTAACAGCCGGCGCTGAGATATCAACAGGATGCAACCTTAAGAGATTAATTTCGTATCAGGTAATTGATACAATCCGGATTCCGAATAAGTACATATTTAGTTAATGGTCAGAACATGAATGAATAATGGCCTTGCTTTCAGGACCGGAGGCAGAATAGTGTAAACCTTCAAACATAAACAGCTGATGAAAAAAGAGTATGAATTCAATGAAAATCAACCAAAAGGATTGTTGACTATTCCCTTTAAACCACTTGCAACCTGGGATGGGAAAACAGGGATAAATTCAAATGACGATAATAATGAATGGAGTCTTGCTGAAAGACTGTCCAAAGGGTACGGACTGACAAGAGAGAAGATCAATCACCTGATACGTTATGTTGTTTACGCATTTGGTACGGGTTCATATTTTGAGGAAGAAATAAAAGTTATTGATTTTGAAAAGGCTCCGGAACCTCTTATATCGGTTCGTTTTGAATCACGGAATAAACAAGTTACCGTAAAGAATCCAAAGATCATAGATAAGCTTTATAAATTGCTGCTGAGTGAGAATAACCTTTTCAAATTACAGAATCCTTATGACAAAGAGATAATCAGACAGGTTGCAGCTGAAGTCCTGAAAGAATTGACTGATAAGGAAAACCTTTCCTTAGAGAATGCTTATTGCATTATTGGATTCATTTTTGCCTATCATGGCTATGGTATCTGTAAAGAGAAAATATTTACTGAAGGTGAATTCATTTATGACTGCATAGAAAAGGAAAATAAAAACATCTCCGTAACGGAAACCTATCCTCAATATCTTTCACGCAGAATGAAGGAATACATTGAAGACTGAACCGGCGTTTTGCAGAAATATCTGCAAACTGATCTGTTAAAACACAGCATCCCGCATTAAGAATTCATATGTGATATGAGGATTGAATAAACAGATGCACTCAAAGACATTTTTAACTTTGATAAAAATAAGTGGGAATTTATCACATGAAAAAGTGCAATTCATTGATTAACAATTGAATTGCACTTCATTCATGTGATCCCGAAGGGACTCAAACCCCCAACCTTCTGATCCGTAGTCAGATGCTCTATTCAGTTAAGCTACGGGACCATGTTTCGCGTGGCTGCAAATATAATAAATTTTGAAGAAAGTATTTAAAGTATTTAGAGTACTCCAAACTCCAAACTCCAAACTCCAAACTCCAAACTCCAAACTCCAAACTCCAAACTCCATTATCCGTTTATGTAGCAATTTGACGGGAATTTGCTACCTTTAACCCGTCAACACCGCATACATTTCTGATGATATCATAAATTATTTATCCAATGAAGAGAATTGTAAAAATCATCTCATTTTCCCTTTCAGGACTCATTCTACTTATCCTGATCCTGTTGTTTACTGTTCCCGTAATATTTAAAGAAAAGATTAAAACCAAAGTCGAAGAGGTAATCAATGAATCATTAAATGCAAAAGTCGATTTCAGGAATTATAAGCTGAGCTTCTTCCGGAATTTCCCAAACCTTTCATTCGGACTTGATGGTTTATCGGTTGTGGGAATCGGAAAATTCGAAAATGATACACTGGCAGCAGTTAATTCCTTCGATCTCGTTTTTAACCTGCCCAGCCTGTTTAAAAAATCGGGTTATGAAGTAAGATCTGTCGTCGCTGATAAAGCCCTTGTTACTGCCAGGTACCTTAAGGACGGATCTTTTAACTGGGACGCAATTTCAAAAGATACTTCCTCTGTTGAAGCGTTGGAGGTTGATACAACTTCTTCAGCCATGAAGATATTATTGAAAAAAGTAGCTTTCACAAACAGCTCATTTGTATATAATGACGAGACTTCCGATATGAAAGCGATAATAAATGACCTGAACTTTGAACTTTCAGGCGATATGACAGGCAGTGAAACCGACCTTAAGATAAAGCTTAATTCCGGGGATGTGAACTTCATAATGGAAGGAATAAAATACCTCAACAGGGCAAAAGCCGACGGTGAGCTGGATCTCCTTGCAAACCTTGATACTTACAGGTTCACTTTCCGGGAGAATTACCTTACAATTAATGACCTTAAAATAGATTTTACCGGATGGGTCGAGATGCCGGAAGAAGATATTACAACTGATCTGCTTTTCAAATCAGACCAGACTTCTTTTAAAACATTGCTTTCACTTGTACCGGCAATATATATGAATGATTTCAATGATCTCAACGCTACCGGTGAATTTTCACTTTCAGGATCAGCCAAAGGTGTTTACAGCGATGCCGACAGCACTCTTCCCGACATTTCTTTAAATCTGTCAGTAAATAATGGTATGATAAGTTACCCCACATTGCCGGAGAAAATATCATCCATCAACCTCAATGCCGGTATTTTTGTCGACGGGAAGGATATGGATAAGACTACCGTTGATATAGAAAAATTCCATATGGAACTTGCCGGTAATCCATTCGATATGAGCTTCTCCCTCAAAACTCCCATGAGTGATCCGGACGTGAGTGGCTCGATGACCGGAAAAATAGACCTTACTGCACTTTCTAATGCTGTTCCGCTTGACAGCATGAACCTTTCGGGGATCATGGACATGTCGGTGAAAATGGCAGGACAAATGTCTTCAATTGAAAAAGGACAATATGATAAATTCGAGGCTTCCGGTAAGATGGGCATAAAGGATATGGTCGTTGAAATGACTGGTTATCCTGGTGTAAAAATAAATAGTGCAGGTTTTGAATTTTCTCCGGCCTCGGCTTCACTTGCCGGTGCTGATATAAAGATAGGGGAGAGGAGCGACTTTAAAATTAATGGAAAGCTTGAAAATTATATTCCCTATCTGTTCAAAGATGAAACTGTCAAAGGCAATCTTGAGCTCAGATCGGAAATGGTTGATGCAGGAGAAATATTATCCCGGATCGCTGCAGATACAACCGCGGTTGAAGATACAACGGCTCTCGCTTTAGTTAAGATACCTGCAAATATCGACTTTGATTTTAATGCACTAATTAATGATTTCAGATACGGGAAAATTAAAGCAAAGAATGTTAAGGGTCATATTCTTGTTAAGGATGGCGTACTTAGTCTGAGGGAAACCGGGATGAATATTCTGGGAGGTATCGTTGCCCTTAATGCCGATTACGATACGAGGGATACTCTCAAACCTTTGATGAAAGCCGATTTCAGCATTCAGAGCATTGGAGTGAAGGACGGGTTTGAGACCTTCAATACAATTCAAAAGCTTACTCCCGCTGCAAAAGGCGTTGATGGTAAAGTGAACATTAAAATGTCCTATCAAAGCCTCCTGGGCAGCAATATGATGCCTGTGATCAGTACAATAACCGGAGGAGGGAAACTGCAGTCGGATGAAATAACACTGCTTGAATCGGCTGCTTATGACAAGATGAAGGAACTGCTGAAACTTGGTGAAAACTATACAAATACATTTAAAGACCTCAATCTGAGTTTTAATATAAAGACCGGCAGGATCTATGTCAGCCCCTTTAATGTTAATGTTGGAAATATTAAAATGAATATTGGCGGAGACCAGGGTATTGATCAGACTATGAACTATTTAATAAAGACTGAGATACCGAGGTCGGAACTGGGAAGTTCGGTCAATTCATTCATTGACGGATTGTCTGCCCAGGCATCTGCACTTGGATTTTCGGTTAAGATGCCTTCAGAAGTAATGAAGGTTAATGTTAAACTCACTGGTGTATTTGGTAAACCTGTGGTCACTCCGGTTTTCGGAACCGGCAGTGACAGTACGGGAGGAATGAAAGCATCGGCTGCCGCGACTGTCAGGGAGACAGCAACAAAGGCTGTTGAAGACGGTAAGGAAAAAATGAGGAAGGAGGCTGAAGCACAGGGCGATAAGTTGATCAGTGAAGCAGAAGCCAGGGCAAAAAAGCTTCGCGAGGATGCTGCTAAATCAGCTGAAACAATAAGAAAAGAAGCCGACCTTCAGGCACAAAAACTTATAGATGAAGCTTCATCAAAGGGTTCGGTTGCAAAACTGGCAGCACAGAAAGCTGCTGAGACTTTACGGAGGGAGGCAGATAAGAAGGCAACACAGCTGGTCCAGGAAGCTGATAAAAGAGCAACGCAAATTGTCGAAGAGGCTAAAGCCAAAAGAGATGAATTAATAAACAAAATTCAGTAAATTTTCCCACGCTTAAAGAAGAACTGACCGCATGACTGCAAGACTGCAAGACCGCAAGACAAAAAAAAGCCATCTCCCGATGGCTTTCTTTTTAGAATTTCTTTTCCTTGATCCTGGCTTTTTTCCCAGTCAGATCACGAAGGTAAAATATCCTTGCGCGGCGGACTTTGCCATGTTTGTTAACTTCGATTTTGCTGATGAACGGTGATGATATCGGAAATATCCTTTCAACACCGATGTTGCCTGACATCTTTCTTACTGTAAAAGTCTCGGTATGTCCGCTTCCAACTCTCTGAAGAACAACACCCCGGTATTGCTGTACCCTTTCCTTGTTGCCTTCTATGATCTTATAGTGTACCGTGATGGTATCTCCTGCTATGAATTTAGGGAAATCTTTTTTTACCTCTAATTCTTTATCAACAACATTCATTAAGTTCATCTCGCAAAATATTTTGTATTCCTGTTATGTGCTCTGAAAATCGGTCGCAAATTTACATTAATTAATTTAAGATTCAAAATTCAAAATTCAAAATTGAGGATTTAAATTGCTTAACCCTTGAATCTCAAATCTCGAATCTTGAATCTCGAATTTTGAATCTCGAATTTTGAATCTTGAATCCTAGTGTCCTTCCCCTGCCGGTACCAGTAATTTCTTGCCGGCATCCTGAATGACCGATTTCTTCCAGGAGTCCGGATAGCCTGGTTGTTTCGGCATTACAGGATATCCGTCGGGACTGACGGCAAATTTACCGTCCTTTTCATTCTTGATATTTCCGTCGATATATTTCACAAGAAGATATTCACTAAGTGATTTCCATTCGCTGAATGTTTTTGCAGATGCTTTCAGGGAATAATCAGTCAGGAAATCCCGTGCCTTCCATATGTCATTTTCATAAAGCTTAACTGCTTTCTCATCTGTTGAAGCAGTCTGGTCAATAAATTCCATCTCGAGCTTACGCTGTACCTTCAGTGCATCCCCGCTCATCAGATCATAACGTGAATAGCACATGTTAGCCACAAGGTTGAACAGCCAGAATGCTGAAGTGGGGGAATAGGTTACCATATCTCCGTTTCCGACCCTGAAGCACTCGGGAATTTCAGTTATTCCGCAATAGATTGGATTAAATACAGTTGTTGCAGCATCATCTACTCCGAACCAGAAAATTCCGCCTATCGGATCGGGAAGCCAGCTGCGGCTTTCAGCAACAAAAACAAAGCCGGTCTGCTGTGTGGAAGTAGCCCTTTCATTACAATACGACGGGGCATTTGCATCGCCCGACACCTGCCATGTAAGCGGACGCCATCTGTAGGGAGATGCAAATGGACCTGCTCCAAGGTCTTTTCTCATATCAAATTCAGTGCCTTCAAGATGATCGCGCATAAAATTCATCATGTCGTAGTTGGAGATTTTACGGTCTGGCTTGATCCATAGTGGCATACGTTTGCTCAGATCATGGCCCGCAGCATACTCTTTGTATTGTTCCATTTCACCGTTAACAGACCTGAAGAATGCCCAGACTCTCATTTCGCAGGATCTTGCACCCGAGAAATTTATCGGATTGTACGTATCCGAGAAACTGAAATCCTGATCTGTCCCGCCGTATAACTTCTTTGTTCTTGCTACTTCAATCACATCCCATGAATAAATGCATTCAACCACAGGATCATTTATTCTTCTGAGATCTTTTGATGTAATTGCTATACTGTTCTTTTTACCGGTTGCAAGAGGGAAAGTCTGGATACGTGCCTGATTAGCATGTGCACATACATAACCGTCAGGAATAAGACGTGCAACCCAGACGGCACCTTTATTACCCGGACCCTTTCCTGTCATTTCAAATATCCAGGCCTCGTCAGGATCAGATATTGATAACGATTCTCCGGAACTTGCATAGCCATATTCGGAAAGCAGTTCGGACATTACCTTAATAGCTTCCCTTGCTGTTTTTGCTCTCTGAAGTGTGATATATATAAGGCTTCCATAATCGATGAGACCTTCAGGATCAACCATTCCGTCAATACCTCCGTATGTAGTTTCTCCAATAGCAAGCTGATGCTCATTCATGTTTCCAACAACAGAATATGTATGCGGAACCTGTTTGATCCTTCCCAGGAATTTACCTGTATCCCACTCATAAACATCCATCAAAGCTCCTTCCGGATAATCTCTTGCAGGCCGATAATATAGTTCGCCATAAAGTACATGTGAATCAGCTGAATACGTGATCATCACCGAGCCGTTCTTAGAAGCGCCCTTTGTCACTATGAAATTAGTACAGGCATTTGTGGTCTGTTCGTTAAGAAATGTAACCATCAGAATCGTAAGGACAATTGCATTTAGTTGTTTCATAAGCATTTTATTCTCTTTTCTTTTGAAGATTTATTTTGGTGACAGTTGGTAAAAAAACAGTTGGTAATTATTGATCCGATTTGCCAACTGCCAACTGCCTACTGCCAACTTTTTCTATCCCGCAAAGTTAGAAAGTCAGTAATAATTTCAAAATGATGTCATACCATTTTCAGAATATTTATGATTTGAATTATCTTATCTGTGTCAGCTACTTTTCTTGAATACTCCTCAATTCCGGCAAATCCGCCCATCGGGATTCCTTCCCGCTTGAAAATCATTCTGCTTCCGGTAACCTTCCGGGCTGTAAGATGAAATTCATTTGCACCTGTAATTTCCGCAATCTTTTTAATATTTGACTCATCAAGTCCGCTTCCGGGCATAATTATGATCCTTTCTCCGGCTGTACTGACAAGGCTTTTTATAAGGTCTGATCCCTCCATTGCCAGATTTTTTTGTCCTGATGTGAGGATCCTGGCTGCACCGGTAAGAATTATATCTTCAAGACCTTTGAATGGATCGGAGCACAGATCGAAGGCCCTGTGAAAGGTAACAGCCATCGGGGCAGCCGATTCTGCAAGGTATTTCATCTTTTCCACATCAATTGCCCCGTCAGGCTTAAGAACGCCTGTAACTACGCCGTCTGCTCCTGCTTTCCTGCATAGTTCAATATCTTTCAGCATGATTTCAAATTCCTGTGGGGAATAGAGAAAATCCCCGCCTCTCGGCCTGATAATTACATGAAGGCCGGCTTTCAGATTATCGCGTACACAGTGTATCATCCCGGCCGATGGAGTAGTTCCGCCCTCGGCGAGATTATCGCAAAGCTCAATTCTGTCAGCTCCTGCAAGCTGTGCGTTCATTGCCGATTCAAAACTGTCAACACAGATCTCAAGCTTGAAATTCATAGTCAAATTTGTCAGTATTCACTAAAAGTACCGTTTTTTTCCTTATAATTGTGCAGATCAAATGCATTTAAACATGAAACCTACATTATTAGTTCTTGCAGCCGGGATGGGAAGCCGGTATGGCGGTAATAAACAACTCGATGAAGTCGGACCTTCAGGAGAAACGATAATTGATTATTCAATATATGATGCTATCAGGGCCGGCTTTGGGAAGATTGTTTTTGTAATACGCCGCGATCTTGAGGAACAGGTTAAAGACAGGTTTTTTGAAAAACTGAAGGGTAAAATTGAAGTTGATTATGTCTTCCAGGAAATTTCTAATGTACCAGAAGGGGTACAAGTATCTCCCGACCGTGCAAAACCCTGGGGAACAAGCCATGCCGTTCTGGTTGCTTCGGAAAAGATCAGAGAACCATTCGGCGTTATAAATGCCGATGATTTCTATGGATATGATTCTTTAAAAACACTACGTGATTTTCTTGTAAACGACAAGGATCCTGATTGTTATTGTATAGTGGGTTATAAACTTGGTAACACTCTTTCCGATCATGGTTATGTGAACCGCGGAGTATGTAATGTCGGTTCCGGTGGCCTGCTTAAAAATATTGAGGAAGTCCTGAAAATTGAAAAAACATATAACGGCGCCAAAGCTCCTGCAGCTGATGGAACGGAACGACTTTTCACCGGAAATGAAATAGTTTCCATGAATCTTTTCGGATTCAAACCCGGTTGTTTCGATATCCTGAAAGAAGATTTTAAACATTTTATAGAAAAGAACGGGATGGATATAAAATCGGAGTTACTTATTCCCAGTACACTCGACAGATATATTGCCAAAGACAGGATACGGATAAAGGTGCTGATGAGCAATGACAGATGGTTTGGAATAACCTATCGCGAAGATAAACCATTTGTCGTCGACAGTATCAGGAAGATGATCAGGGATGGTGTCTATCCGGCGAGGATTTATCAGTAGAAGTTTGGAGTTTGGAGTTTGGAGTTTGGAGTTCGAATCCTTTAATCTACGTATTAAAAAACGTATTAAAATACGTATTAAAATACGTTGATTTTTTTTACCACTTGAAATTACAGGTATATGTACTCACATTGTCTCTGTTGTCGGTTACCTTCAGCGACAGACTATGGGTTGAGCCTTTTGTAATCCGTTCCGGATCAAATGTATAGGTAAGCAAATTATTTTTCAGATCGTATTTAAAGAGTGCCCATTTGCCATCAACCAGGGGTTCATAGGATTTAATTCCTGACAGGTTATCGGTGATTCTCACCCTGATTTCCTTTTTTGATGTAAGATCTGCACCCGGATACAGTCCGTTAGCTGTAATAACCGGTGCAACGGTATCAATCCCGATATAAAACTTCCCGAATGAAGAAATTTCTGCATTGATAAACCCCTCAGACATTTTCCCTGATAAGGGAACCTTTGCCCCGTCGTCCCTTAACATTATGATCAGCATCTTCGATTGTTTTCCTGCCGGAATTGAAACAGGTTTGATTGAAAGCGTGTATGACCTTTGCAGCGGAGTGAATTTATTATGTACGTGATGCAGTTCAGAATACATACCGGGAGCAGGCGCTTCCTTTTTATAACTGAAAAAAAGAGTGTCATATAGGGCACCGGCAGGTATGGAGACTGCGATATTTCCAGCCCTGAACCTGTTGGCCCTGTTATATGGCATCAATATAAGATCTGATTTGCCGGTATCCGGAATAGCCATTTCTGAATGTGATTCACTTTTTACAGGGAATGAGAGCACCGATAAATTATTGTGTACATCCCTGATCTCAATTACAACATGGTGAATTTTATTGTCGCTGAAATTGTAAATACCTCTGTTGACTATGTATTCATATGTGCTCAGCCTGTTATCCGGAAGCAGATACACTCTTTCGAAATACACTCTGTCTTTCATATATGTCTCATAATCAATATGACTGTTGATATATCTCGACTCTGCAAATGAGAATTCATCCATAACATTCCTGTAAATCACAGAACTGTCAATTTTCAATTCAACAGAGTAAACAGCACACTTATTATAGCTGTCATTCAGCAGATCGTATGTTTTTATACCAAATCCTGCTGCGCCACTGATTATAATTTCATTTTCAACAGGTATGTAATAATTTCCATGGCCACCCGATAAATCAATTTTTTTAACCTCGTTACGACCGTTTATCAGGGTTTTTTTGTCAATGGGATATATTGCCAGCTTTTCAAATACAGGTTCGATATTATCACCTGTACCAAAATCGAACAGGAGAGGATTCACAGGCTTTTCAGAATCAGATTTCCTTACTTCATAATGCAGATGAGGCCCAGATGATCCACCCGTATTACCAGAATATGCAATAACATCACCCTGTTTAAAAACAAATTTACTGCTTTCAGGAAATATTGATACTGTGAAGCTCTTCCTCTCATATTGATAATCGGTGACAAATTTCTCAATTTCCGGAATGAAACGGTCAAGATGCCCGAATACTGTCGAATATCCCGATGAATGTCTGAGATAGATAGCATTACCAAACCCTCCGGGTGTTATGCTTATCCGGTATACATATCCGTCAGCCGGAGCGATTATCTCTTTCCCTGTGACCCCCTGGGTCTTTATATCGATACCAGAATGAAAATGATCTGCCCGCAATTCCCCGAAGTTGGCGGAGAGTGCAAGCGGAATCCTGACAGGGGAAATGAAAATTTTCTTATCTTTTGGAATATCTGATGATGACAAAAAATACAAACAAATTAAAAATACTGATTTTATGAAAGGCATTATATTGCAGTTTTCTGATTATGCATTGCAAAACTAAGCATCTGGCGAAGTTGAGCAAATTATTTAAAGCATTTTTTTGAAAAATTGATTAACAATTATTACCTTTGCACTAAAGATTTTGATATGTCCGGTGATCTTTATGAAGAATTAAAACTTTTAAACAAAAAACTGGATGAATTGTTAATCAGGTATGAAAATCTTAAAAACGAGAATCAGAATCTGAGAAAATCTGAAGGAGAATTAAAGGGAATTCTTCAGGAAAGAGAGGACAGAATAAAGGAACTTGAGATTAAGTACGAAAGAGTTAAGTTATCAGGAGCACTGTTGGGTGATGGCGGGAATGCCGGTGAAGCAAGGAAGAGGATTAATGAATTAGTGCGGGAAATTGACAGATGTGTTACTCTTTTAAACAGATAAGATATACCAATGGATGATAAGCTTTCGATCAGGGTAAATGTAGCTGACAGGTATTATCCATTGAAAGTGGAACGGGAAAATGAAGAGAAGATCAGGAAAGCTGCCAGGATGATAAATGAAAAGGTGCTGCAATACAAGCAGCGCTATACTGATAAGGATGTGCAGGATTTCCTGGCGATGGCGGCCCTTCAGTATGTGATAAAGCTCACAGAGGAGGAGGAAAAGCTGGAGAATGATTATATCCCGGATACCATCAGTGAACTGATTCAAAAGATCGATTCAGTTCTGGATAAACAAGAGTAACAGCGTTCTTTAAAATAGCAGGAAAATATTGCCCGCACTGTTTCTTCATTCATTTTTGGAACTCAACAGTTAAAACTTTGAAGCCCACCTTAATCTGGTAAGGACAGGCCTCACCCCGTCCCGATTTTTATCGGGACGTCGGGATCACGCCGGCGCGTGACAGTGGACGTTCAACCCGGAATAGGAGCTTCAACCATGTAGATATGGGGTTTTATAAAATCTGAAGGAACTTTGCGGGTTTTTTTTAATATATTAACTATAATTTCTATGACAATATTAATAACATCAATAAACAGTATCCTTGCGATTATCCTTGGTGCAGTTGCACTGCTGGCCGGATTTGGAGCAGGAATATTCTTCTGGCACTCGGCGCTTAAAAATAAAAGCCGGAAGATAATAAGCGAAGCGGAAACAGAGGCTGAAGTAATAAGGAAAGAAAAAATCCTGCAGGCTAAAGAGAGATTTTTACAGCTTAAGGCCGAACATGAAAAGGTAATAAATGAAAAAAATAACAGGGTCGCACAGGCTGAAAACAGGATAAAACAGAAAGAACTGACTCTTTCCCAAAAGATCGAAGAGGCACAGCGCAGGAAGAACGAAGCCGAAACAATCAGGGAAAACCTGAACATCCAGCTCGAATTGGTCGATAAGAAACATGAAGAGCTTGAAAAACTTCACAGACAGCAGGTTGAGAAACTTGAAACTATCTCAGGACTGTCGGCGGAGGAAGCCAAAAACAATCTTATCGAATCCCTGAAGGAAGAGGCAAAGACAGGCGCAATGTCATACATCAACGAGATACTCGATGAAGCAAAGATGACCGCAAACAAGGAAGCCAAAAGAATAGTCATCCAGACTATCCAGAGAGTTGCTGCCGAAAACGCCATCGAAAATGCAGTTACAGTCTTTCACATTGATTCGGATGAAATGAAAGGCCGGATCATCGGACGTGAGGGACGGAATATACGAGCCCTTGAAGCTGCAACAGGTGTAGAGATAATCGTGGATGATACCCCTGAAGCAATAGTACTTTCGGCTTTCGATCCTGTAAGAAGGGAAATTGCACGCCTTGCTCTTCACCAGCTTGTCACCGATGGCAGGATCCATCCTGCGAGAATAGAAGAGATAGTAGAAAAGACAAAAAAACAGGTCGAAGAGGAAATCCTTGAAGTCGGAAAACGTACTGCTATCGACCTTGGGATACATGGACTGCATCCCGAACTCATCAGGCTGGTCGGGAAAATGAAATACAGATCATCCTACGGACAGAACCTTCTGATGCATTCACGCGAAGTGGCAAACCTTGCCTCAATTATGGCAGCAGAACTTGGCCTGAACCCCAAAATTGCCAAAAGAGCAGGCCTGCTTCACGATATTGGCAAAGTGCCGGATGATGAACCCGAACTTCCGCATGCAATCCTTGGTATGAAGATGGCTGAAAAATATAAGGAGAAACCTGAGATATGCAATGCTATCGGAGCCCATCATGATGAAACCGAAATGACAACTCTTATTTCACCGATCGTACCGGTTTGCGACGCAATATCAGGTGCACGTCCCGGTGCCCGCCGTGAAGTGGTTGAATCATATATCAAAAGACTGAAGGAGCTCGAATCACTGGCTCTTCAGTACCCCGGCGTTACAAAAACTTATGCAATACAGGCCGGAAGGGAACTTCGTGTTATTGTAGGCGCCGAAAAGGTAAATGATAAGGAAGCTGAAGGCCTTTCATTCGAAATCGCAAGAAAAATCCAGAATGAAATGACTTATCCCGGACAGATAAAAATAACAGTGATCCGCGAAACACGTGCGGTCAACTATGCTAAATAACAATCTGTCAAAATAATATTGAAAGAATCGATATTTTAGCTAAATTTGTTTCCCATATTCGTGGGAATCAATGTCGCAGATCAAACTAGTTAATATTGTAGGTGCCAGACCTCAGTTTATTAAAGCCTCGGCAATCAGCCGGGCAATAAAAACAGGTTTTTCAGACAGACTTGAGGAAATTATAATTCATACCGGACAACATTACGATAAGGAGATGTCCGACATATTCTTTGATGAACTCGAGATCCATAAACCTCATTACAATCTGGGTGTGGGTTCATCAACTCACGGCAGGCAGACTTCAATGATGATTACAGGCATTGAGGAAATCCTCCTTAAAGAGAAGCCGGATTGTGTGCTCCTTTACGGTGATACAAACTCTACACTTGCCGGAGCAATCGCTGCTGCAAAGATGCATTTTCCGGTTATACATGTTGAAGCAGGACTCAGGTCTTTCAATAAAATGATGCCTGAAGAGTTAAACCGGATTGTCAGTGATCATTCTTCAACACTTCTTTTTGCTCCCACAAACGCGGCATTTAAGAACCTTATGAGGGAAGGATTCAGACCCGAAAACTCTCCTCCGTATACAATCGATAATCCCAAGATATATCTGACGGGCGACATAATGTATGATAATGCCCTGTTTTATGCCGGACTTGCCGAAAAGAAAAAAGCTTCATTTCTCGAAAGTCTTGAGGTAAAAAGAAATGAATTTGTTCTTGTTACAATCCATCGTGAAATAAATACTGATGACACCTCCAGGTTAGAGGTCCTGATAAAAACCCTGATAACACTGGCCAGGGAAAATTCCGTTACCTTGGTTATGCCACTGCATCCAAGAACCGTCAATTCACTGAAAAATAAACTGACGACCCTGTATAAAGATCTCAATAATTCAAGTCTGATAAAGATAATCCCTCCGGTATCATATCTCGAAATGATCCTTCTTGAAAAAACATCAAGGATGATAATCACTGATTCCGGAGGTGTTCAGAAAGAATCTCATTTCTTCAGGAAACCCTGTCTTGTATTACGCGCTGAGACTGAATGGGTGGAGCTTGTGAAGAATGGAACTGTGGAACTTGTTGATGCTGATCCTGTTAAGATAAGGGACGGATTCATGCGTTTCATCAACGACGGATCAGGTCTTGAGTATCCGGCTTTCTATGGCGACGGAAAAACAGCGGAATTCATTCTTGGAGAGATCATAATGATGTTCGAATAATCCTGATCATAATACTGAATAAATCATTATTTCGTTATATTAGTCATATGGAACGGCTTGTTAAAAACAAAAAGGTTCTTGTCACCGGTGGCGCCGGATTTATAGGTTCAAATCTGATTGACTCTTTTTTATCCTGCGGTAATCAGGTGGTCTGTCTCGACAATTTTTCAACAGGAAAACGGGAAAACCTTAAGGATTATATGAATAATCCTGATTTCAGGCTTATTGAAGGAGACATAAGGGATTATGACGTTTGCAAAGCTGCTGTGGATGGTGTTGATATTGTATTTCACGAAGCTGCTCTGGGATCGGTACCCAGATCGATCAAAGATCCGGTAACAAGCACCGATGTAAATATCGGCGGATTTGTCAAGATGTTATTTGCTTCGAAAGAAGCAGGAGTAAAGAGATTCGTTTATGCGGCAAGTTCATCGACCTATGGTGATCATCCGGGCTTGCCAAAAGTGGAGGACAGGATCGGGAA
>Ga0116155_10000822_pt1 | contig 23815 bp, 2 predicted proteins | sample AD_UKC032_MetaG_FD_89890 | JGI IMG/M metagenome (GOLD analysis project Ga0116155, IMG submission 89890) | Active sludge microbial communities of municipal wastewater-treating anaerobic digesters from USA - AD_UKC032_MetaG | ecosystem: Engineered > Bioreactor > Anaerobic > Digestate | place: USA...
TGCCTGTACTACAGATGGTACTGAAGATCCGCCGTTGGGGGGAACGGAAGGTATCTGCTGCCGTATGATGGTATAGGTATAGGTCCAGAGGACGGTTTGCTGGGCACAATCCGTATAGCTGTATGTATAGGTACGGGTACCTTTACATATCAGCGGATTTGGATTATCGACCATGCTTTGAAGGACCGGCTGAACAACAGCTCCGCATTGATCATGGACAACCGGGGTAACCGGAGGGATTGCCTGACTAAGGCATTCAACCGAAGCAGACCCGGAACCCGGGACTACCGGGGGGATTGTCATATCAATGGTATAAGTGAAGGTCCAGTCGGCAGTGGTGGTGTTGTCGCAGGCGGTATAGCGATAGGTGTAAACGACTTGCCCTTCGCAGGTTGGCGGGGTTGGCGCGGGAACGACGAGTACCGGAAGGACCGTGCGGCCACAGGCGTCGGTGATGGATGCCGGGGGTGCGGGTACAACAGCCTGTGAAGGGCAGCTGACGATAGCGCTGCCGTTTTGCGGTGGGGTGAGGCCGCCGCTGTAATCGACGGTATAGGTGAATGTCCAGTCGGCAGTGGTGGTGTTATCGCAGGCGGTATAGCGATATGTGTAAACCATCTGCCCTTCGCAGTTGGGAGCGGATGGTGCGGGAACCAGGAGGACCGGGAGGACCGATCGGCCACATGCGTCGGAAATGGCGGCAGGCGGACCGGGATCAAGAGCCTGGGAGGGGCAGCTCACCGTGGCGGATCCGTTCTGTGGCGGGGTAAGGCCACCATTGTAGTCTATGGTGTAGGTAAAAGTCCAGTCGGCGGTGGTCGTGTTATCGCAAGCAGTGTAGCGGTAGGTATATACCATCTGCCCTTCACAGTTGGGTGCGGCTGGAGTGGGGGCTACAAGGACAGGGAAGACCTGACGGCCGCAGGCGTCGGTGATTGGCGCAGGAGGGCCCAGATCAACAGCCTGGGAAGGGCAGCTCACCGTGGCGGAGCCATTTTGTGGTGGGGTAAGGCCACCATTGTAGTCAATGGTGTACGTGAAAGTCCAGTCTGCAGTGGTGATGTTGTCGCATGCGGTGTAACGGTATGTGTATACCATTTGCCCTTCGCAGTTGGGTGCGGTTGGAACGGGGACTACGAGGACAGGGAGGACCTGGCGGCCGCAGGCGTCGGTGATTGCTGCCGGTGGACCGGGATCAACGGCCTGGGAAGGACAACTTACCGTGGCTGCACCATTTTGTGGCGGGGTCAGGGCACCGCTGTAGTCAATGGTGTAGGTAAAGGTCCAGTCGGCAGTGGTGGTATTGTCGCAGGCAGTGTAGCGGTAGGTGTAAACCATTTGCCCTTCGCAGTTGGGTGCAGCTGGTGCGGGGACAACGAGAGCGGGGAGGACCTGTCGGCCGCAGGCGTCAGTAATAGCGGCGGGTGGCCCCGGATCAACTGCCTGGGAAGGACAGCTTACGGTAGCAGAGGCGCTCTGTGGCGGGGTAAGGCCACCGCTGTAGTCGATGGTGTAGGTATAGGTCCAGTCGGCGGTGGTGGTATTGTCGCAGGCTGTATAGCGGTACGTGTATACCATTTGCCCTTCGCAGTTGGGTGCAGTTGGTGCGGGGACGACGAGAACGGGAAGGACCTGGCGTCCGCAGGCGTCGGTGATTGTCGCGGGTGGGCCGGGATCAACAGCCTGAGACGGGCAGCTTACCGTGGTACCGCCGCTTTGGGGCGGGAAAAGGCCACCGCTGTAATCAATGGTATAGGTGAAGGTCCAGTCGGCGATGGTGGTATTGTCGCAGGCTGTATAACGGTAGGTATAGACCACCTGACCTTCGCAGTTGGGAAGGGTTGGTGTGGGTACAATAAGGACAGGGAGGACCGTTCGGCCGCAAGCATCGGTGATTGCAGCGGGTGGGCCCGGATCAACGGCCTCAGACGGGCAGCTTACCGTGGTGCTGCCATTCTGGGGTGGTGTAAGGGCACCACTGTAAAGTATCACATAGGTGTATACCCAGTCATGGCTGTTCCCTTCACAATCGGTGTAGGTCCAGGTATAGGTGCGGGTACCGTTACACCCTGGTTTTGCGGAGACTACCGGGGAAGATGGCTGCAGGGCAATACCGCAATGATCCGTGATCACCGGAGGTACAGGCACCTGGTCGGTGGCATCAGGGCAACTTACGGTGGAACCTCCATTGGGGGGTAAATTAAAATCTTCGTATTCAATCGTGTATGTATAGGTCCAAACGAATGTAAGATTCTTACAATCGGTAAACGTATAGGTATAGGTGCGTGAACCTTCACATCCATTCCACGATCCCCCGATAACCGGGTTGCCGGGAGTCAGCGTTAGTCCACATTCATCTTTCACCAGCGGCAACTGGGGTGGTACCGCGTCATTGATACAGGCCACAGTAGAACTTACAGGCATTGGGGTACCTGCTTCTGCAGGCGGATTGGTGCCTGTTCTCATGACATTCCATGTGTAGGTCCAATCGAACCACAAACCAGAGCAATCCGTATATCGGTAAGTGTATGTAATGGTCCCTTCACAACCGGAATAGTTGCCTCCCGAAGAAGGTTGGCCAGGGGTAAGCGTATTGCCACACACATCCTTAACGACTGGAAGCTGGGTCGGAGGTATCGCATTGCCAGGACAGCTGACCATGCTGAATGAGGGCACAGGAGTACCTGTCTCTGACGGAGGTGTCGTGCGGTCAATGGTATAGGTGTATGTCCAGTACATGATAAGGCCGGAACAATCCGTATAGCTATATGTATATGTATAGGTACCTTCACAGCCATTATAATTGCCACCGGTAGCCGGGCCTGACGGAAGCAGCAGATTGCCACATACATCATATACTACAGGAAGATTCTGGGGTGGGACAGCATCAGTGATACACTGCACTGTGGAACTATTGGATACAGGTCCTCCAACCTGAAGGGGTATCTGGGTCCGGTCTATGGTCCAGGTATAGGTCCATACATACTGCAGCGATGCGCAATCCGTGTAGGTATAGGTATAGGTGATGGTACCTTCACAACCGTTGTAGGTTCCTCCGGTTACAGGACCTGAGGCCGTCAGGGTATTTCCGCATGCATCCATCACCACCGGTAACTGGGACGGAGCATGTACTGATGCAAAACATTCAACTGTGGCCTGGGAAGGCACGGGAGCACCTACCGGAGCAGGTGGTATGGATCGCAAAATGGTATAAGTATAGCTCCAATTTACCTGGTTATTTGCACAATCTGTAAAGACGAACAGATAGGTTTTGGTTCCGTTGCAGGAGATGGTGGGTGGCACATAAACCACATTCACCAGAGAGCCTGTCATGGTGTTGCCGCAATAATCCTGAATCTGGGGAACGGAAGGGGAAACCGCATCTGCCAGGCACTGTACGGTGCTGCTGCCGTTTGCGGGAGCCACCGGAGGTGTAGTCATCTGGATGGTATAGGTATAGGTCCAGGTGAAATTGCTTCCTGAACAATCGGTATACTGGTAGCTGTATATTCTGGTTCCTGAGCAACCATCCGGTGCCATGTTGTCCACGATACCCAATAATACAGGCGTCACTGTCCGGTTACAAATATCCGTCACCACCGGCAACACAGGTGGTGTTGCCTGAGCCAGGCATTGCACATTGCCGGAGCCATTGGAAGGAGCTACTGCCGGTGTAGTCATCTGAATCGTATAGGTGTAGGTCCAGTTGATCTGATTATTGAGACAATCCGTATAACGGTAGGTATAGGTCCTGGTACCATTGCACACGATGGGATTGGGGCTGTTGACCACGGAAACCAGTTGCGGGGTGATCGGATTACCACATTGGTCATTAACTGCAGGAGTAACCGGGGTGACTGCCTGGGCAGGACACTGTACCGTACTGCTTCCGGGGGCGGGTGCCACAGGGGGAATTGTGATAGTGACCGTGATCACCTGGGTGTATTCTGTAACCGCCACATTGTTGCACTCGTCTGTGGCCGACCATTTTCGGGTACGGGTGTAAACCCCCTGACAGGGACCCGGGGTCGTAACATCAGACTCAAGATCAATCGTAACCGTCATGCCGCAGGCAGCCGTAGCAGCCGGTGACAAAGCGAGCGCAGCCGCCAGGGCGGAGGCATCGTTGCATGCCAATGAGGCATTCAGTGCTCCGGCCTGAGTGGTCCACTGGGGTGGAGTGGTTACACACGAAACAGCCCCATTGAAATAATAACTGCTGTAAGGCAGATCCCCCTTGATGCTGAATGCCGGATATTTGCCTGTATATTGGCATGAGGTTCCGTTATCCACAAACGTTAAGGCAGAATACCCACCCAGGTAGTTGAAATTCAGGGTAAAAAGTACCATATTGTCTGCCAGGGTTTTACCTGCCGTTGAACTGTCAACCCCGCTGATATCAATAATTCCTGATCCAGGGGTTGCTGTCAGGTAAGGGAAAGAGGAGTTATTGGTAATGGAGGTAAAGGAGAGTGCCGCATTGTTATACTGTACCCTCAGGTTCAGCTTTCCGATGGCATTGAAATCCTGCACCGTAACAGGTATGGATACAGGACCGGGGCATTGATTGGCCAGTGAACCCAGGTAGGTTCTCGGGGCCTGTGTGTCCGAAATAAAATTAAGTGAACCGGATATATAGTAGGTAGAAGTGGGTATGTCGTTTAACAGTGCATTTTGCTGATTGCGGTGACTTGATGCATTGCCATCCTGATCGTCCATGATGGTAATTGGGGTATACCCATTGCTCTTCTTTACAAACCGGATCTGTACCCACATACTGCCATTGGGCAAGGTAGCCGCAGAGGTGGGAAATGTAAACCAGCTGAGAATAATTTTGCCGGGAATAGTTAGGTTTTGTGTTTTAAAACCACCCAGAGAAGGGTGGTAGACCAGTGAATTGAGAGGCCCTGAAATGATATCCCTCACAAAAACTATATTTGTATCGTAAACGATTTCATAACGGGTGCCGGCAATCAGGTTATAATTGTTCACATACAGGGGAACCATCGCCACAGTATCTGTGGTAGAAAGATGGGGGATTGTGGTTATTGGTGCATTCTGTCCCACAACAGTCAGAGAGACAAAACAATAAAACACAATCATCAGAATAGTAATCTTTTTCATAGCCACTGGAATTTATGAACACGAAATACAACCGCCTGATGGGGAGGCACCCTAAAGGTCAGACATAAAAATACAAAAAATTAATACCTCTTAAAGAATTACTCACAAATAAATGTTAATGAACCCTATATAAAAGAAAAGGGGAGGGTTATTCCCCCTCCCCCTTTTATTCACTGTATGATCAGTGCTGGTTTATGATCCGCAGGGAACGAACCTGCTCCGCAGATCCATCAGAGAATCTCAGAGCCACCATATATACACCGCTGTTCAGGTGACTGATATCGAGCATGGTCTGGTGTTGTCCGGCGCTCATCCAGCTGTTTTCAACCGTTGATATGATACGTCCGTAAAGATCGAACAGTGTAATTTCAACGTTTCCGGCAGCAGGAATCAGATAATTAAGGGTAGTGGTTCCGTTGAACGGATTGGGTCTGTTGCTGAGGGTGATGGTTCCTTCGGAAGGTGTGTTATTGATGCCGGTTGTGTACTCCAGGACCGGGATGTTGATAACGGCGCCGGGAACTGGTTCAAACGAAGCATCAGCAAGCTCATTAAGCGGGTCGGATGTCATAGTAATTCTAAGAATATCACCATCCACCAGATTCTGGGTAGTGCGGACCCTGAGGGTAAGGAGGACATCGCCGGCATTGAGGTGAAGTGCGTTCAGATCGGCATAACCAATTCTGAGGGTTCCGTTCAGAGCGGTAAACATCACCGGTGCATTGGTTCCCTGCATTTCAACTCCCAGAATTTCCAGCTTATCTGCAGGATAGTTCAGGATGAGCGAGGCAGCGGTTATATTCATGGCACTTTCCACGGTTACCGGAATCAGCAGCTCCTGTGATTTTTCAACCAGGACTGATCCCTGATGGTTCAGATTCATGGTGTTACCCAGTTTGGCATTACCAGGGGTGAAGCTGCGGTTGAAATCGGCTGATACCATTCCGTAGAAATCCTGAGCAAGGTTGATATTGCCAACGGTGATATAAGGATTGGCAGTAAGGGTTGTAGGATTGCTTTGGGTGATATCGTTGGTTGGCCAGAATACCCAGTTCGGGCTGAAGGCCGGAGAGCCGCCATTGGTAAAATAGATCAGAATAGAGATCGCATCACCCATATCCATAAATCCATAATTCAGAGCGACGTCACCAGCCTTGAAACGTACTTTTTCAATCGGATTGGTGGCATAATTCACTCCCCAGGAATTCACCTGAACAGCATCTGTTGAGTTGATGCTACCCACAGGTTTGATGGTGGTTGAGATCACTTCGTAGGTACCCGGGCAAATTCCCTGGAACTTGTAATAGCCAGTTGCATCTGTTATGGCTGTATAATTACCGGCCGGACCGCTGATATTCACCGTAATGTTATTGAGCGGGGTGTTGGCTGTATTATGATAGGTGTAATAGCCATCGAGATCAACTTTGTAGATATTAACTGTAGCTGTATATGGCTGATAGTTGGCTGGTGAGCAACCTTTGGCATCCACAATACCAGTCACATTGATCTGATAGGTACCGGGGGCAAGCAATCCTGAGAAAAGGGTTCCACCCAGGTTAAGACCGGTAACGGTGCTGGTTACAGGACCGCTTCCGTTGTCAACTGTATAGGTAACGGTGAACGGAGCATACCCTGCCCAGATATGGCTTAAGGTAACCGTTACCGGAGTAGTGTAGCAATAATCGAAGATGGTTCCGGTAGCAGCGAGTACACCATTGAAGGAGAAGCCCACTGCGGGTTCAGGATTGATGGTTACAGTAGCCTGGCACAGCGCGAGGAAGGCAGGGCTTGCATTACAGCCATTGGCACTGGTAATATTGGTAACAACGATATTATAGGTACCGGCAGGATAGATCTGAGAAGGCACAATAACATCATTCACATACAGACCGGTAACGGTAACCGGTGTGCCACCATTGATGGTATAGGTTACTGAATAAGGGGCTACACCAGCATATTGGGCAAAAAGCTTAACCTCAACAGGTTGGTCATAACAATATTCGAAACTGGCGTTATGCCCGGCTTCAACATTGTTAAATCCAAAACTGATCATTGGCTTTTCTTTTAGTGCCATCTGGATAGAGAATGGTGAGGATACGCATCCGTTCACATCAGCAACAGTACCTGTAAAGATGTAATTGCCAGCAGGATAATCGCCGGAAATACGCAGCGGGTTTACACCGGAACCGATCTGATACTGAAGTCCATCCACAAGGGTATAATCAACGCCGTCATAGTTGATATAATACATTGGAGCAACACCGTTAATGATGTTCCACATTACACCCTGCCAGCCGGTTGCACCTGAAACCACACCCTTGGCAGCCCAGTATGCGTAGAAATTACCAGGAACAGATCCTGTATTCAGATAGAAGGCATTCTGGGTAAAACCAGTGGTGAGCAACGAATTGACACCTACATTTAAGGTATTGATGTCAAGATAATGATAAGGTGCCATCTTGTCGAGGCACAACTCATATCCATATGTGAAGGTTCCTGCAACCGGATTCCATGAAAGAAGGTCTTCTGAAGCCTGAAGCGTAACATCGGTAACCACAGGACTGGAATTCAGCTGAATGCTGATACTGAATGGATCAGAAACACAACCATTGATGTCGGTCACACTACCTGTAAAGGTATAAAGACCCTGAGGATAATCCCCGGAGATGCGAAGTGCATTCATGCCAGATCCGGCAAGATACTGCAATCCATCGATCAGCGTATAATCGCTACCATTATAATTAATGTAGAGCATCGGGGCATTACCGTTGATGATATCCCACATGATGCCCTGCCAACCGGTAGCTCCATAAACAACGCCCTTGGCGGCCCAGTAAGCATAGAATCCTGTTGGAAGTGATGAAGTGTTCAGGTAGAAAGGATTCAGGTTGTTCTGCATCAGCGGATTTGCACCCATGGTAAAGGTATTGATATCCATATAATGGAAAGGAATCACAGGGTCGATACACATTACATAATTGGTGCTGAAAGAACCGCCAACCGAGCTCCAGTTTATCAGATCCACAGAGGTACTTAACTGCACATCGGTAACAGCAGGTTTCGGATGTACATTTACAGTAAGGGTATACGGTGCGTAGGATGCAGGTGAGCAACCATTGGCATCTATGATACTGGTTACCTGTACCACATACTGCCCGGGAGCCATAATACTGCTGAAAAGGATGTCAGAAACATTGACACCGGTTGCACTTGCCGGAACACCATTTACAGTCCATGCGATATTGAATGGAGCAGTGCCAACCCAGTTGTTTGAGAGGGTTGCCGTTACCGTTTCATTGTAGCAGAAGTTATAGACTGAACCGGTACCTGCCAGAACGCCGTTGATTGAAAATCCAATTGCAGGTTCCGGATGCACATTTACAGTAAGAGTATAAGGTGCATACGAAGCAGGTGAACAACCGTTGGCATCGATGATGCTGGTTACCTGTACCACATACTGCCCAGGAGCAAGAATGTTGCTGAATAGGATGTCATTTACATTTACGCCGGTTGCACTTGCCGGTGTACCATTTACAGTCCAGGCAATGGTGTAGGGAGCTGTGCCAACCCAGTTGTTTGAAAGGGTTGCGGTAACCGTTTCATTGTAGCAGAAGTTATAGATTGAACCGGTACCTGCCAGAACGCCGTTGATTGAGAATCCAACTGCAGGTTCAGGATGAACTACTGCTGTTGCCGTATAGGGGACATAGGATACCGGGGAACATCCGTTGGCATCCACAATGGAGGTAATTTGCACCACATAGCTTCCCGGTGCAAGGGTTGAGCTGAAAAGAATATCATTCAGGTTTACACCTGTTGCACTGTTCGGAGTTCCGTTAACAGTCCATGCAATATTGAAAGGAGCGGTACCCACCCATATATTGGACAGATTTACGGTTACCGTTTCATTGTAGCAGTAATCGAAAACAGTACCGGTGCCAGCGAGGTTGCCGTTAAAGGAGAAACCCAACTGCGGAAGAGGGTTAACGTTGATCAGGGCACTGCCGCTCACGAGGCTCGGACATCCATTGGCATCGGTTACAGAGACCAGTGCATAGGTAGTGGTAGTGCCGGGTGAAACATTGATAACTACCGGGAACGCGGCAATGGAACCCACTGTATAATTAGTTGCACCATCAGTGTATACCAGGGTGTAGGGAGCAACACCACCCGTTGAACTGAAGGTGAGCGGGGTTGAGAACCCGTAACAAATGGTGTTGTTGCCAGAAATAGTAGTTCCGAAATACGGAGGTTGGGTAACGGTAAGGGGTGACAGGGTGATGATACAGTTATAGAGGTCTTTCACCATAACGGTATAGGTTCCTGCAATAAGTCCACTGAAAACAGGGCTGGGTTGCCAGGTTGCACCATTATCGATACTGAACTGATATCCGCTCCATCCGCCATTTGCCGAAGCTGTGATAACACCATCCGCAAAGCCATAGCAACTTACATTCTGCGTAACCACTGCATTGGCGGTAAGAGCCACTGCAGGTTCAGGAATGGTGAGGGGGAGGAACAGTTCGCAACGCTCATCATCAAAAATGTGTATCGTATAATTACCAGCGGGTAAACCTGTTACGGTGTTGCTGGTAAGATAACTCCAATAATTGATCATATCGATGGAGTACATATAGTATCCCCATCCGTTGGCTGCATTCACCGTAAAGCCACCAGTAGCACTTCCTTTACAAGAAACTGGAATCGGAGTAACCGAGGCCTGGAAAGGTTGTAGTGGTTCAATCACATTCACCGGAAGCGTAATGGAACATCCGCCGGCATCCGTTACCGTAACGGTGTACCAACCGGCAGCAAGGCCAACAGCTTTGGCTGTGGTTTGTGCCATAGGATCGCTCCACAGGTAGGAGTATCCACCCCATCCGCCAACCGGAAAAGCAGTGGCTTCGCCGTTGGATTCACCCTTGCAGCGAACCCTTTTGGTCCAGTATGCGGTAAGTGAAAAAGGAGCAGCCGGTTGTTGAATTACCAGTGCAGGATTCAGCTGAATCTTCACAGTGGGGAAGTTTGCATCGCGAATCCATACGTTATAGGTACCTGCATACACATTGTAGGTGTTGGTGGACTGCCAGGTTGCACCGCCATCGATGCTGTATTCATACAGACCAGATCCACAGCTTGCACCTGTAATTGAGATGGTTCCGGATTGCGTTCCGTAACAGATCACATTGGTACTGCCTAACACCATTCCTCCGAGATCGGTAACCCAACCGTCGTTATACACTTCGTCGGCATAAGGATACTGGATAAGGGCATTCTGGTATTCACAATCCACAATGTTGGCGTCATTAAAATTCAGGTAGCTCGAACCGCCACTGTAGTTAAAGTGGAGCACCACCATAGGTACATTGTTGGGGAACGATGCCACCATGGATCCAAACCATCCAATGATAGCTTTTCCGGTAGTATTGTTGGCAATGACGGTCATGCCCGGGAAGGCCACATCAGCAGTATAACCTGTGAACTGGATGGTACCCGGCCAGTAATCAATAGTAAGGGAGATAGCGTCGATATTGGCAAACTGGTCAGCGTACACAGGGACATCCACTGTAGTTGCAGTTCCGCAGGGAATTACAATCTTGGGGATGGTGGTAATCGGGCCACCATATACAGAGAGGTTGCAGTTGGTGAAGGTGGAATTACACCATGGATCCCAGGCTACATTGCCCTGAATTGTGGGTGCAATCTGCATATAGAAGTCACTGCCCCAATAGTTCCTGATGGCATTGGCAATACCTCCGTTGTTTACAACAGCCTTGCCTGCACCATTTACTCCGAAGCTGTTATGGCCCGGGGTGGTAAGAGTACCTGCATCAAGTTCACCACCAGAGAGATATACGCCTGCCTGGTTGAACCCGGCAGATTCGCTCACCACGCAGTAACGCAGTTCGAGTTTACCACCGGTGATCAGAATAGTAGGGTCGTTTGTGGCGGTATAAAAACTTACACCGCTGAAGCTGATAAATCCGGCAGAAACGGTGAGTGCAGGTGAAGCACCCTGGATTTCAACCGTACCCGAAGCCATGTTTTTCACGGTGAGGTTCTTGGCAGAATTCAGCACAACGCCCGGATACACCCCCGGAGTGATGATGTGAATTTCATCGCCGGTAGCTGCATTGGTAACAGCAGTCTGGAGATCGGTGTAGGTGGCACCTGAGCTGCCCACTGTGATGACACCGACAGCCATCATTTGTGTCACTGCCAGGAGCAGTGCAAACATCAACAAAAATTGCTTTTTCATATACATAGAGTTTGGTAATTGCTGGTTAGGTATTGGTTAGGTGGATTATTTGTTGCGGATCATGCGTACCGATTTGTCAACCTGTCCTTCGGAAGTAACAAGGGTAAGGCGGGTATTGTATACGCCGGCGGGAAGGTTCACGGCATCGAGGGATACCGTAAAGACACCAGCCTGCTGCATCTGATCCACCAGGGTCATTACCTTTCTTCCGGTGAGGTCAAACACCTCGAGTGCGACATGACCGTATTCCGGAAGGGTATAGTTGATTTTTGAAGAGATGCCGAACGGGTTTGGCCATGCACTGATGGACAGAAGCTCATTCCCGGTATTTCCAGGAATGCCAACTGTTCCTTCGATAGCAGAGATGTTCAGCAATGCACCCGGTATCACCTCTGCGGTGGCATCGGCAATTTCATTGAGGTTGGAGGGCGTGAGTGTGAAGGTAATCACATCACCGGTTTTCAGTCCGGTAGCTTTCACTTTAATGGTAAGAACCGTTTCTCCATTCTGGAACCACACCGGAGCAACATTGGCGTAGCCGATTCTGAGTTCGCCGTTGACAGCTTTCCAAAGCACCGGAGCAGCCATGTTTCCAAGGGCTACATCAACAATCTCAACTTTATCGGAAGGATAGTTAAGGATCATGGAAATAGCGGTAAGGTTCATGTTCATTCCGGCGGTTACAGGAACATCAATGGTGCTGGCCTGCTCAAGTTTCAGCGAAGATACCTGCTGCAGATTGATCTGTCCGTTGCTTTTGGCATTGCCCGGAGTAAAGCTTCTGTTGAAATCACCGTTTACGAGCCCGTAGAAATCCTGAATGATATTGGCAAATCCCACATTGAGCACCGGAAGCGGAGTCAGAACCGTTCCATTCACAGCTGTGATGTCATTGGCCTGCCAGAATACCCATGATGGGCTGAAAGCAGGCGTACCGTTGTTCACAAAATAGCTGAGGATAGAAAGGGCGTCGCCCGGATCCAGGAAGTTGAACGGTGCATTCACATCACCTGCACGGTACCTGACCTTTTCGATAGGAACAGGAGTAGCACCCCAGATATTGACCTGAATAGCATCGGTTGAGTTGATAGCACCAATTACAGGTTTAATGGTTGTAGCTTCAATACTGTATGTACCCGGGCATACTCCCTGGAATTCATAATAGCCGGTTTGGTCAGTAGGCATCGTATAGAGGGTGCTGGTACCCTGCTTCAGGTTTACGGTAACATTGTTGAGCGGAGTTTCTGCGAGGTTGTGGTACTTAAAGTAACCGCTTACATTGATTTTATGGATGTTCACGGTAGCCGTGTAAGGCACATAAGAGGCAGGTGAACAACCCTTTGCATCAATAATGCTGGTGATCTGAACCACATAGGTACCTGCAGTGAGATAGTTACTGAAGAGGTTGTCGTTCAGATTCAGACCCGTGGCAGATGCAGGAACGCCATTTACGGTCCAGGCTACATCAAAAGGTGCTGTACCTGACCATATATCAGAGAGTTTAACCGTTACGAGGTCACTGTAGCAGAAATTGAATATGGTACCGGTGCCTGCAAGATTTCCGTTGAAGGAGAATCCAACAGCAGGTTCCGGGTTGATGGTAACAAGGGCCTGACAAAGAGCAAGGAATGCAGGGCTTGCAACGCAACCATATACATCGGTAATATTGGTAACAACAACACTATACATGCCGGCAGTATAAGTCTGCGGTGCGATAATGGGATCTCCCACATTCAGTCCGGTTACGGTTACCGGCGTTCCACCATTCACCGTATAGGTAACGCTGTAAGGAGCGGTTCCACCGTATTGTGCATACAGGGTAACACCAACCGGCTGATCATAGCAGTATTCGAAAGTGGCATTATGACCTGCTTCCACACCATTGAAACCAAAGCTGATCATCGGCTCATCGTGGATAATCACAGTTGCCTGGCAGAGGGCAAGGAAAGCTGGGCCAGCGCTGCATCCGTTAGCATCTGTAATATTGGTAACAACAATACTGTAGGTGTTGGGAGCAAGAATCTGCGACGGGAATACTACACTGCCAATATTAAGCCCTGTAACCGTTGAGTTAACGCCATTCACTTCATACGTTACACTGAAAGGAGCTACACCATCATATATATTATACAGGGTAACGCCTACAGGTGTATCATAGCAATACTGGAAGGTTGCATTATGGCCGGCTTCCACACCATTGAATCCGAAACTGACCAGAGGCTTATGATTAAATGTAATATCGATAGCGAAGGGACTTGAAGCACAACCGTTGGCATCGGTTACCGTTCCCTTGAAGGTATAGGTTCCAACCGGATAGTCGCCTGACACCCTGAGGGTAGAAACAAGTGCTCCGAATTGATATTGCAAACCATCGATGAGGGTATAGTCACTGCCATCGTAGTTGATGTAGAACATCGGGGCTGTGCCGTCGATGATATTCCACATAACTCCCTGCCAGCCGGTAGCACCGCTTACAACACCCTTGGCAGCCCAGTAGCTGTAGAAGTTTCCGGGTACAGATGTTGGATCCAGATAAAATGCATTCTGGGAGAATGAATTCTGAAGAAGTCCGTTAACACCTACTGACAAAGTGTTGATATCAAGGTAATGGTATTGTGCCATTGCATCCAGACATAGGGTATATCCACCTGCAAATGTGCCGTTTACAGGGTTCCAGTTTAAAAGATCTTCTGACTCCTGCATGGTAACATCCGTAACCACAGGGCTGGAGTTCATCTGCAGGGTAATGCTGAACGGAGAGGATACACATCCGTTGATATCAGCAACTGTACCGGTAAATCCATAATTTCCCTGCGGGTAATCACCGGAAATACGCAGCACCGGTGTGCCGCCACCCATCTGATACTGTAATCCATCAATGAGGGAATAATCACTTCCGTCATAGTTGATATAGAACATCGGGGCAGTTCCGTTGATAATATTCCACATCACACCCTGCCATCCGGTAGCGCCGGAAACAACACCCTTGGCAGCCCAGTAGCTGTAGAAATTGCCCGGTACCGTAGCGGTATTCAGATAAAAGGCGTTTTGCGGCAGGTTGTTGGTCATCAAGGTATTAACACCTACTGATAAGGTATTGATATCGAGATAATGGTAGTTGATCACCGGGTCGATACACATGGTGTAGCCGCCTGTAAAGCTGCCACCCACAGCACTCCAGTTGGTTTGGTCAACTGAGGTAATGAGGGTAACGTCGGCAACAACAGGACTTGAATTCAGCTGCAGATTGATGCTGAAAGGTGATGAAGCACAACCATTTGCATCCGTCACAGAACCGCTAAAGATATAATTGCCCTGTGGATAATCACCGGAGATACGAAGCGTGCTGGTAACATTAAACGCATCGTATTGCAGACCATCAATCAGGGTATAATCACTGCCATCATAATTTACATAGAACATCGGGGAGGTTCCGTTGATGATGTTCCACATCACCCCCTGCCATCCGGTGGCTCCTGTAACCACACCCTTGGCAGCCCAGTAGTTGTAAAAGTTGCCGGGTAAAGTACCTGTATTCAGATAGAAGGCATTCTGCGTAAAGCTATTGGCAAGTAAACTATTAATTCCGACCGTAAATGTATTGATATCCATATAGTGGTAAGGGATCACAGGATCAATACACATTTCGTATCCGGAGCTGAACGTACCACCCACACTACTCCAGTTAATCTGATCAACAGATGTGGTAAGTGTAACATCGGTTACCACAGGGCTGGAGTTCATCTGCAGGCCAATATTGAATGGTACAGATATGCAACCATTGATATCGGTAACAGTACCATTGAACGTATAGGAACCCTGAGGATAATCTCCGGTAATGCGGAGAGTGCCCGGGTTACCAAATGCCTGCCACTGCAGACCATCGATGAGGGTATAATCACTGCCAGTGTAATTGATATAGAACATTGGGGCGGTGCCGTTGATAATGTTCCACATTACACCCTGCCAGCCGGTTGCACCGGAAACAACACCCTTGGCAGCCCAGTAGCTGATGAAGTTACCGGGTACAGAACCTGTGTTCAGGTAGAAAGCATTCTGCGTAAAACTGCCGGTAAGCAGTCCGTTGGGTCCGACTGTTAAGGTGTTGATATCCAAATAATGGTAAGGAATTACCGGATCGATGCACATCGTGAAAGCGGGGAAAGTTCCACCCACATTGGACCAGTTGGTTTGATCAACCGAAGTAAGTAAGGTTGCATCGCTGACAACAGGGAGCGGGAAGATGCTGATCACGGCATTTCCGCTGAGAGTGCTGGAGCAGCTGTTGGCATCGGTAAGGCTCACCCACGTCCATGTGGTGGGCTGGGTATAGGCCTGGGTAAAGGTATACACCGTGGTGGGGTGGTTGGTAACGGTAATGGGGGTAACCCCGTCAGTAACCACAAAGGTATAGGGGGGAGTTCCGCCGGCGATGGTAACGGTAACCGTTGCATTGGTGCCATAACACACTGTAGTGGTACCGCTGAGGACACCTTCCAGCTGGTCGGGCTGGACAACCATGGTAACTGATGACATCACGATACAACCTTCAAAGTCTTTTACCAGAATGGTGTAAGGGCCGGCAGCCAGACCCGTGAACAGGTTGCTTACCTGCCAGGTGGTGCCATTGTCGATGCTGTACTGATAGGAACCCCAGCCACCGGTAGCTGTTGCTGTGATTTCTCCGTCGGAATACCCGTAGCAACTGACCAGTTTTGAATTAACCGCTGTGATGGCAAGCGGGGCAGCGGGCTGGGTAACGGTAACCACAACAGGAACCACGCAGCCTCCTTTATCTTTCACGTATACGGTGTAGGTACCAGCGATGAAACCTGTAAGCACATTGCTCACCTGATAGGTAACATCGTCCTTGCTGTAATTGTAGGTACCCCATCCGTCGTATCCGGTGAGGGTAATCTCTCCATTGGAACCGCCGTAGCAGGTTACTTTCTTGGATTCCACACCACTTGCGGTGAGGGCAATGGTAGGTTCGATGATCTGTACAAGACCTGAGGCTATACAACCGAGGTAGTCCTTTGCATAAAGGGTATAGGTGCCCGGGAAGAGCGCATCAAAGATATTCAGGGTATGCCAGGTGATGCCATCGATGCTGTAGGTATAATTACCCCATCCGCCAAATGCGTTGATGGTAGCTTGTCCGTTTTGTTCACCCTTGCAGCGAACCCTGTGTGATTCAAAGGTATTTACATAAAGTGCGACAGCAGGTTCCTGTATGGTAACAGATCCCAGATTGAGAACCACCAGCGGGAAGGAGGCATCACGCACCAGAAGGGGATAGGTCATTGGGGACAGACCGGTGAACGCCGGGCTGGGGGACCAGGTTGCACCATTGTCGATGCTGTATTCATAGGTTAAGGATCCGCCGGTAGCGTTGAAGGTGATGGTTCCGTCGTTGGCCCCTTTACAGATTACATGGGAGAAGGTATAGGTAGATGCAAGGTTGGATACAAATCCGTCTTTGTAGAAAGCGGGAGTGGGTACATCGGGATATGGAGTCTGGCTGAGAACATCCTGATATTCACAATCCGTATTCGGGTCATTATCCCATGTCAGGTATGAGGTCCCGGGGAGTGAAGTGAACTGAATGTCGAAGAGCTTGGTGCCGTTTGGCAACACACTGGTGATTGGAGTACCTGAGGATGTCCATGCAAAGTAGAATTTTCCGCCCGAAGCCGAAGACATGGTACCACCTGCAAGTGCCGGGTGGACATTGGTAATTCCGGTATAGGTAAGATGGGCAGGATTGTAATCGAGGGTAAGTGAGATGGCATCGCAATAGCTGAGGTTATCAACAGTAATGGGGAAGAGGATCGGGCCCGGGACAGAAAACACCTGAGCAGCATAGGTAATCGGTGAAGAGGAGGATGCTGATAGTGCATCTCTCACAATGCCATTGAGATAATAGCTGCTTTCGGGCACATCGTTCATCGGATTTAAAGTGAGATCCGTCCATTCGTTGTTGGTTGGAGAGGAGAGATCCCAGTTCAGGTTACTGATGCCCCCGTTGTAGGTAAACTGCAGCGAAACCAACACAGAACTGGCTGGAAGGTTCACCCCGGTAAGCATAGGGTCAAAGTAGGTCAGGGTGATCTCACCGGGTATCGGGTTTCCAACCAGCATCATACCAGGTAGCACAGGATTGGGGGTATATACACCCAAATAGGTCAGGACAGCCGGGTTATACGTAAACTTCAGCGTAGCTGACGAAACCTGGGTTGTAAAGCCCGTAACCTCCAGATCTACTGCAATGGGTGTTGGCGGGGAGGGAACCACGACGACATCCTTCAGTTTGGTGACAGGAGCGCTCTGTGCAATGACGAAGGGGAGGGCAAACAGGGTCGCCCACACCAAAAGCATAAATCTTCTTACCATAATTGTGTGTATAATGCCCGAAAAAAGCGGGCGGGTTACTATTTTTTCCTTCCTCTGAAAAATGGCCTCAACCATTGGGGGTACAAGTCTTGCGTTCATAGGTTTATTGTTTTATTTCAATTTTTCGTCATTAACGGGCAAAATGGCAATACAGAATGAAACCTTCCGGCTCATCCTGAAATTGCTTTGATATGTAATTTAACTGTTTCTAAATCAGGGATTAGCGTAAAGTCTATATCCATATAGTACACTCTTTATGTTTTACATAAGGCGTAGTTTAACGGCAGCATAAAAGTACATCATTTTTTCCCAAAACAAAAAAATTTTTTTCAGTTTATTAACCATTCTTTTAACAGCACAAACGGTTTCACGGGAGGGAATGATCCTCCTTTGAAATCGGCTCTGAATCGTTTAACGATACAACTGAGATTTGGTTACAGCAGGAGTTTAAAGGGGACAGTGCAAAGGGGACAGGAGACAGGAGTGCTGAGTTAACAATTGTCAATTGTCAATTGTCAATTGAACCATTTGAATATTTGTATGTTATGTGGCTTCGTAACTCCGCTTGCGGGGTGACATTATTACAGCAGAAGCCCCGGTCTCTGGAAAGAGCCGGGGCTTCGCGGGGAAGGTTGTTTACGGGTTATTTATGGCTGATGACGCGGATGGTGCGGGTAAGCAGTGCACCGTCGGTGGTTTCCACTCTCAGGCTGGCGGTATAGGCACCGGGCCTCAGGTCGCGGGTATCCACAGGGAGGGTGTAGCTTCCGGCTACCTGGTTTTCGTCGATCAGTTCAGCCACTTTGCGACCCACCATGTCATAGACCACCAGGTTCACCTTGCCGCTCACCGGGAGGTTATAGGCGAATGTGGTGTTGTTGACAAACGGGTTCGGGTAGTTGGTGAGGGTCAGCAGGTTGTCGGCCGGTTTTTCGGTGATGCCGGTAGTGGATTCAACCTTGCTGATGGTGAGCTCAGCACCCGGGATTACCTGATACATAGCATCTGCCAGTTCGAGATCCGGGTTCTGGGTAAGAGTGAAGATGATCTGTTCGCCCTTCTTGAGGCTGGAAGAAGCTTCCAGGTGGAGGGTGAGCATGGTTTCACCATTTTTCACTACCATCGGCAGGAGGGTTGTATAAGCGATACGGAGTTCACCGTTCTTGGTGCTGAATTTCACCGGGGTATTGCTGCCGGCAAGGGTTACGTTCTTGACGGTAACCTTATCGGCCGGGTAGTTCATGGCCAGCGTGATGGCGGTAACATCCAGATCCATTTTGGCTTCCACCGGTAAGGTGAATTTCTGACCGGCTTTCACTCCGATGGTTTCGCCCTGGTGCAGGATGACAGATCCGGTGGATTTCAGACCGGGTACCGGCTGATAGCTACCGTTGAAGTCGCCATTGAGCATTCCGTAGAAGTTCACATTCAGATCGCCGGTAACAACTACTGTCGGATAAGGAACATTAAGTGCCGGGCTCGGGAAGTTCACTGCTACGTTATCGCCTGCCTGCCAGAATTTCCAGATGGTAGTCCATTGCGGCACACCACCGGTAAGGAAGTAGTTGAGCATGTTGATAGCATCACCCGGATCGATGAAGTTGCTGTTGTCAACATCTCCTGCGCGGAAACGTACCTTTTCGATCGGAGTAGGTGTAACACCCCAGAAGAAGGCCTGAACGGCGTCAGTAGCCTGGATGCTTCCGTGAGGCTTGGTGCTGGTTGCATCAACGAAGTACTCACCCAGACAGAGATCGGTGAACTTGTAGTAACCGGTTGCATCGGTAAGGGTGGTGGCAATAACGTTGTTGCTGCCATCCTTCAGGTTGACGGTGATGTTATCGAGCGGCATGGTAGCCGGGCTGAAGTTAACTCTGTAGTAGCTGAAGTTACCGTCGAGGGTGTATCCCTTGACCACCACATCATAACTGCATGTTGCACTGTTGCCGTGGATGTCGTAAACGGTCCAGGTCACGGTAGTGGTACCGATCGGGAACCATGCGCCATCTAGGGTGTATGCAGAAACTGCGTTCGGATAATTGTGAACAATCATGTCGATACCACAGTTATCGCTCACCATGGTAGCACTAACGTTCAGGGCATCGTCAGCATAGTAGTAGCAGCCGTCGTTCAGGAAGTATTCCTGAGCCACCTGCGGACAGGTGATGGTGGGCAGTTCGTTGTCTTCGATAGTGATGGTTTGTACACAGGAGGCGCTGTTGCCAGCAGCATCCGTTGCAGTCCATGTAATCGTAGTAATTCCTACCGGATATGCAGCATTCAATGCGAGGGCATCACTTCTGACACCAACGATAGAGGCGACAGAGCAGTTATCAGTTGCCGTGGCATCCACTATCTGCAGATAGGCTTCGCATACTCCCTGATCGGCATCCTGGGTGATATCCTGCGGACAGGTGATCACAGGAGCCTCGGAATCGGCGCCGGTGTACACAACTACCGCAGTAGTGGTATTGCCGCAATCGTCACTTACAACATATTCATAGGTTGCAGTCCAGCCTGCGTCGGTGCCCACCAGAGAGGAGCTGATCAGGGTAGCTGTAACATTGCTGCAATTATCCGTGTATTCAGCCTCGATCACAGTAGTGGCAGGTGCCACAGGAGCATTGGCCTTGCATACATTACCCACATTGCCCCCTGGCAGTGTTCCGGTAAGTATCGGTGCAATCAGATCAAGAACCGTAATATACTGAATATCAGTTGCAGAGTTTCCACAAGCATCCGTGGCCATCCATGTACGGGTTATGATCAGCTGACCCACACACTGTCCAGCAACAACCTGATCATTGAAAGTAACGGTCGGGGTTGCCATGCAGTTATCACTTACAACCGGACTTCCGGTGTACATCGGATCAGCATCGTGATTGCAATTTGCATCCTTGTAAATGGTGGCGGCCTGCGGTGCTGTAATCTGCGGTGCCGTTACATCATGTACCGTAATGATCTGGGTGGAAGAGGTTACGTTGCCGCAATCGTCTTCTGCATCCCAAACGCGGGTAAGGGTGTAGTTGTAGTAGCTGCAGAGTGCAGGATCTGTGCCCTTGGTAGTGTACTCGTTGTAGTTAAGAACCGGATATGGATCACAGTTGTCGGTTACGGTTACCTGTGCGGCTACCGGTATGTTATCACAATCAACAGTCACATCCTGCGGAACGCCAGCGAGTACAGGAGCTGTAACATCCTTCACTGTGATGATCTGATCCAGACTTGTTGCGTTCTGACAGGCATCCGTAACAGTCCATGTGCGTGTGATGATGGTTTCACCGACACAGCTACCAGGAGCTGTTGCGTCGCTGAAGCTCACCAAAGGCTGGGCCATACAGTTGTCGCTGATTTGGGTCGGGTAACCGGTGATCTGGGTGTTGGCATCATATCCGCACTGAGCATCCTTGTAGATGGTAATATCCTGCGGCACCGTAAAGGTCGGAGCCACAATATCCTCAACCTGGATCGTCTGGGTAGATGATGTGGAATTGCCACAGGCATCAGTTGCAGTCCAGGTGCGGGTAATGGTATAGGTGTAATGTCCGCATACCGACAGATCGGGGTTCTGCGAACTTACTTCCGTGAAGGATACCATCGGCATCGGGTCGCAATTGTCGGTGGCGGTTACGTTGGCAGGTGCCGGAACTGCATCACAGGCTACCGTTACATCGGCAGGTACACCTACCAGCACCGGAGCCACATTGTCTTCAACCAGGATGTACTGAACGCCCGTTGTGGAATTACCACAGGCATCCACTGCCAGCCAGGTACGGGTGATGATATCATCGTTCGGGCACTGGCCGGTAAACATCACATCGCTGAAGGTAACCACCGGGGCTGCATCACAGTTGTCGGTAGCGGTAGCATATCCGGTTACAGCCGGAGAGGCGTCATAGACACAGAGTGCACCCTTCTGAACGACAGCATCGGCCGGGATAGTGAGTACCGGAGCAATCTTATCCTGAACAGTAATGATCTGATCCTGACTGGTTGCATTGTTACAGGCATCTGTTACCGTCCATGTACGTGTTATGACGGTTTCATGGGCACATGAACCCACAGACAATGCATCGGTGTAGGTAACTGCAGGGTTCTGATCACAGGCTTCCACGATCTGGGTCGGTACACCGGTAACATTCGGATTTGCATTGTACTGGCACAGGTTATCCTTCTGGATCGTTACAGGACCAGGTACCACGAAGACGGGTGCCGTTACATCCTGTACGTTGATGATCTGGGTAGTGCTGGCGTTGTTGCCACAGGCATCGGTGGCAGTCCAGGTACGCTCGATCACATAGGTATAATGTCCGCAGTTGGCCACATTCGGATCCTGTGTACTGATCTCATTGAGTACCACAGCAGGCGTAGCATCGCAGTTGTCGGTTGCCGTAACAGGCGCCGGTTGCGGTACTTCATGACAGTTTACGGTGGTATTTGCAGGTACGCCTACAAGTACAGGTTTGGTAATATCAATTACCGTAATCACCTGCTGAGCTGTTTTGGAGTTTCCGCATTCGTCAACAGCGAGCCAGGTATTGGTGATGGTATAGCTGTAGTAGCTGCAAAGTTCAGGATCGGTTCCCTGTGTGCTGGCCTGTGTCAGGGTTACCGTAGCGGCAACACCGCAGTAATCGGTAGCAGTAACATTGGCAGGCATCGGGATATTATCGCAGTTAGCAGTTACATCCGCAGGTACATTCACCAGGGTCGGGAGCTGCTTGTTGCCACCTTCGCGGGTAACTTCACAGGTAATAAAGTTCTGGCAATTGTCTTCAATCCTATAGGTATAGGTGAAGATCCAGCTGCAGTTCGTGTTGTTGGCGCCTGCAACCGTACCGATGAGGGTAGCGGTAACAGCAGGATCACAATTGTCCTTGTACAGGGCTGCCACAGCGGTTTCGAGCTGGGTGGCATCCCATGCTGTTGCAATGGCGAGGCACTCATCCTGAGCGGAAATATTGAGGCTTGCACAGGTGGTGTTAACATTCACCAGTGAAGGAGCTTCCGTATCGCCACCGGTATAGGTGATTACAGCGTTGTTGGCGTAGTTGCCATGGCTGTCATCGACCGAATAGGTGTAAATGGCAGTCCAGCTGCAGTCATCTCCGGAGATGTTGCTGCTGAGCAGGATTGCGTTCACCGGTCCGCAGTTGTCAGTATAGAGAGCTGCAATAGCGGCTTCGGCAGGAGCGGCAGGCAGCGCGCTGAAGCAAACATTACCCACAGCGCCACCGGGCAGTGTACCGGCAAGTACTGGTTTCGAGGTATCGGCCACCACTACATTAAATGAATAGGTAGTAGTTAGGTTTGCTGCATCGGTTGCGGTATAGGTTACCAGGGTAGTACCTACGGGGAACCATGCGCCCGGGTAGTGGGTAGAGGTAAGCTGAACGCCCGGACAGTTGTCGGTAGCGGTAATGGGCTGGTACCAGAATACCTGGTTACCACACTGTCCAACTGCATTCTGTCCATTCACCACCGTTATGGTGCTGTGGATAATCGGCGGGGTAACGTCGGTAACGGTAACGGTAAAGCTGGTAGTGGTCACATTGCCACAATCATCACTCACATAATAGGTAACGGTTGTAATGCCCTTATCGAAGGTTGCCATCATATGGCCGCCACCGAGGTTGATGAAGTTGGAGATCGATGGCAGGTAGGTAACATTGGTAATAGCGGAAGTACCGCAAACATCGCTGAAGGTCGGGATCCACCAGTCTACAGTAGCACCGCAGAATGTGGTACCTGAGTTCACTGCAATGTTGCCGGGAACAGTTAAGAAGGAAGCAGGTGTGGTGTCTTCGATAGTGAAGGTGGCATCCATCGTGATATCATTGCCACACGGATCGGTCAGTGTAAAGGTTACCGTGGCTGATCCTGTTGCTCCGCAAAGGTCACTAAGTGCTGTGAAGTTATTGGTTACAACTGCGCTTCCACCGCAAACATCCGTGCCACTGAAGCTGGCAAGCCATGCATTCAGATCGGCTACGTTGCCGGCACCGTCACATTCAACGGTCTTGTCAGAAGGTGCTACAA
>Ga0116155_10000823_pt1 | contig 23802 bp, 16 predicted proteins | sample AD_UKC032_MetaG_FD_89890 | JGI IMG/M metagenome (GOLD analysis project Ga0116155, IMG submission 89890) | Active sludge microbial communities of municipal wastewater-treating anaerobic digesters from USA - AD_UKC032_MetaG | ecosystem: Engineered > Bioreactor > Anaerobic > Digestate | place: USA...
CGGGGGTTAACAACAACTCCGATAGCGTACATACCAACGACACGATCCAGAAGGGTGGCATCATCGTGAAAAACGCTCCAATATTCACCCTGACGGATTCAATTGTTACCATTTGCCAGGGTGACAGTGCCTTCATTCAGGGAACCCTTGGAGGCATACCCCCGTGGAATTTTAAAATTACCTTCGGGACCACAACCGTTCCCATTACAGGTTACAGTAACACAAACTTTCTCTATCAGGTTGGACCCTCCGCTTCCACCACCTATTATATTACTGAACTTTATGATGCTTCAGGATGCGCGAAGCTGGATACCTTAAAACTCCAGGTACTGGTATCCCCGCAGCCCCCCGCCATCATCAACCCTGTGGGTTCTCCGGCCGCCTGCTTTGGTGATTCCGTATCGCTTATGGCAAGTGTTGGTTTGAATTTTACCTACAAATGGTACAAAAACAGTGTTCAGGTACCCTATGCCACCAGCTATGTGTTTCATGCAAAAGAGGGGGGTGCTTACACCGTTGTGGTCACCAGCTCCAATGGGTGCTGGAAAGTTTCACCTCCGCTGACAGTTACCATTCATCCCTTACCGATGGTGAACCTAGGGAACGACACGGTACTGCTGCTGAACAAAAACCTCCAACTCGATGCCGGTGCAGGCTTCACGGGATATGTGTGGTCAACGGGGGCAACCGGACAGTTTGCCATCATTGATACTTCCAATACCGGCACAGGTGTACAGACGGTTTGGGTGATGGTCACCGATAACTACGGCTGTAAGGGATCGGATACCCTTCTGATTAATTTTACCAACAATCCCGGTATTGACGGAGCTGATCCTCAAAATCAGATGAAAATATTCCCGAATCCTTCAAATGGCAAACTGATTCTTCTGCAAGCAGGTATCCCTGACAAAACAAGAATTATCAAAGTATTCAATTATAGTGGAGTCTGTGTTTATGCCATGAAGGCTGAAACAGAAGAGCTTCATCTGGATCTCACCTTCCTGCCCAACGGCATCTACCGGATTGAATCAGTTTTAAAAGATACCATCTGGACTGAAATAATCATCATAACAAAATAAAATTCTGTCAATTATGAAAAAGAAACATTCAATCTGCCTGGCCGGTTTTCTGGCATTTCAACTACTGTTCACGTTACCTTTTACTGTCAATGCACAAAGCTATCTGGTCGGGCCGGTGGATCCCTCGGTGGGGTCAAGTGCCAATTACACCTCCCATAACCATTTTGACCTGTTCAGTGTTTTGAATCCAACAGGGATTTACATCGACAGTGTAACGATCTATCCCTCCACAGCATCAGCAGCCTACACCATTATCGTTCAGAACAGTTCTCAAGTCCAGATTGCCAGTTACTCGGGAGTTAGCACGGTTGGCAGCAACCTGCCGGAACGGATCAAGGTAAATCTGTTTGTTCCAATGGGAACCGGTTATCGTCTCGGCCTTACAACCAGTTCTGTTGGCATGCTAAGGAATTCAACCGGAATTGTCTTTCCCTATACGGTTCCGAATTTAATCAGTATCACGGGTACAACCTTTCAGACAACTTACTGGTATTTCTTTTACAACATGCGTGTGTCATTGCCAGCCACACAGACAGATGCGGGGATCAGCGCCATCGCAGCACCGGGGGATTCTGTGTGTGCCGGGAGCCAGCCTGTAGAGGTGACCCTCAAAAACTACGGACCCAACAGCCTGACCGGCACTACCATCCATTGGTCGGTAAACAATGTTGCGCAGACTCCCTTTACATGGACCGGCAGCGTACCGGTAAACGGCACATCCAATGTAACCGTTGGCAATTACACCTTCACCACGGGAACCCCCTATGATATAAAAGCCTATACCCACCAGCCAAACAGCATGAATGACACCGTAAACGGGAACGACACCCTTACAAAAACCGGTGTTTTTGTCAAAACTGCCCCAACAGCCACCTTCAACGTATCTGCTGCCAACCTGTGCGCAGGTGACACACTGACCCTGAGCGGCACATTGACGGGCACACCCCCCTGGACTCTGGTGGTCAGTGTTGGAACGATCCAGCAGACCTTTGCCAATATCACCTCCACATCCTATGCAGTACCCCTGGTTCCAACGACAACGGCAACCTACACCCTTGTTTCTGTTTCAGATGCCACCGGGTGTATAACCTTGCCCGGTACTACTCAAACCGTGACCGTGAACCCGGCACCTCCGGCCATGATTACACCTGTTGGTTCCAGTTCGGCCTGTTTCGGAGATTCGGTATCCCTCATGGCCAGTGTAGGTCTTAATTTCGGGTATCTCTGGTACAAGGATGGAGTTCAGATCTCAGGCAATACAAGTTATGCACTTCATACTAAGGAGAGTGGAAATTATACCGTTCAGGTCACAAGCCCTATTGGCTGCAAAAACACTTCTGCACCGGTTACGGTTACCATCCACCCCCTGCCGATGGTGAACCTGGGGAACGACACGGTACTGCTGCTAAACAAAAACCTGCCACTCAATGCAGGTGCAGGCTTCACGGGTTATCTGTGGTCGACGGGAGCCACCGGGCAGTTTGTGACCATCGATACCGCTAATACCGGCGCAGGCGTACAGACAATCTGGGTGATGGTGACCGACAACAACGGATGTGTGGGTAGTGATACCCTGAAAATCAATTTCACGAACAACCCGGGGATGGAAGATGAAATTCCCCGGTCATCCGTTGGTATTTCCCCAAATCCTTCAAAAGGAACTATCTCCCTTACATTAAGGAGTTACGGAGAGGTAGTGACAGTTGAATTATACAGTACCGATGGAAAGAAATCATGGTCGGAAGAAATCCTGAATACCGGAGATTCTGAACCCGTTACATTAAATTTGGGTCACCTTCCTGATGGTATGTATCTGTTAAAAGTGACTGATGGGCTGAACCGTGGGCAGAACCTGTTGATCATTCAGAAATAACCACCAAACTCTAATACCCATGAAGACGATCCGGACGTGCCTTACAGCCAGTGTCTTGCTTTTACTGATTTTTACTGCACCCTTAAGTGCTGAAGCCCAGACCCAGTTGCCCATGCCTGCGCATTCTTCGGTTTATGCAAACATCTATGCGCGTGGTTACTGGTTTGTGGCACCTGTCAATTTCACCATCACCGGCCTGATGGTGGCACCGGAGGCGGGCACCGGATTACAATACATCCACGTAATGAAGTGCACAGGGGTATTTCCAATCAGTGCTTCAACGCCCGGTTCACCACTGTTTACCACCTTGACCTATATTTCCGGAGCACCCAACAATGTAATGCAGAATGTCAGCATTCCGGTGCTGCAAGGGGATCAGATCGGTATCCTGGGAACGGTAACCGGAATTGCAAATTCGTATGCATCTTCCGCTATCGTGACCTCAACCATTGGAGGACAATCTGTGTACCTTAACCGTTTCGGGTACCAGGGTTCCATAGAAACAGGGCCGGCACCCGGATATTGGGGGGTTGGGAATGGGACATCAGGCCAGATCGGCAGGGTACATTTGTGGTACTCCCTTGCAGGTAAAACCGATGCGTCCATCGATTCACTGGTGTTCCCGGCAGATTCCAGTTGTGCAGGGACCCTTCCGGTGCAGGTAAGGATGAAGAACTATGGCCCGCAGCCACTGGTTTCGGCCCAGATACAGTGGAAGATAAACAGCACCCCTCAGGTACCTTTTAGCTGGACTGGCAATATCCCGATCAACGGCGACACCTCGCTGGTGATCGGAAACTATCAGTTCCATTCCGATACCGTGTATAACCTGATGGTAAACACCTCAAATCCCAATAATTATGCTGATACTGCCAATGCAAACGACACCCTGCATGTGAATAACCTGGATTTCAGGCCTTCCCCCAAAGCGCTGTTTTCCAGTACAACCTATACGGTGTGTGCAGGCGATAGTATTCAGATAAACGGAACCCTGTCAGGGGTGCCCCCATGGAACATTACCCTCAAGCAGGGCACCAATCAGTACCAGTTCAATAACCTCACAACCCCTTCGTTCAGCTTTTTTGCAAAGCCCGTCGTATCTGCATGGTACTTGGTCACTTCGGTTACCGACGGGGGTGGGTGCCCGAATACCTCCGCGACTGATTCGGTACAGGTACTGGTATCTCCTGCACCCCCGGCAGCCATCAATCCGGTAGGATCCCCTGCAGCGTGTTTCGGGGATTCTGTCTCCCTGATGGCAAGTGTGGGATTGAACTTCACCTATAACTGGTTCAAAAATGGTGTGCAGATCCCGGGAGCCCAGACTTATGCCTACCATGCCAAGGAGGGAGGGAACTACACGGTAGAGGTCACAAGCCCCAATGGCTGCAAGAACACCTCGGCACCGTTTACCGTTACCATCCACCCCCTGCCGGTGGTGAACCTGGGGAACGACACGGTGCTACTGCTGAACAAGAACCTGCCACTCAATGCAGGTGCGGGCTTCACGGGCTATGTGTGGTCAACCGGGGCCACCGGACAGTTTGTGACCATCGACACTGCCAATACCGGCACAGGCTTACAGACGGTCTGGGTGATGGTGACCGACAACAACGGATGTGTGGGAAGTGATACCCTGAAGATCAATTTCACGAACAATCCCGGAATTGCAAATACGCTGATTGACAATTCTTTCAGCATGGTTCCAAATCCTACTACAGGGCTGGTGGAGATAAATATGGCCGGTTATGACCTTCCGGCCTTTTCTGTTGAAATCTATCATCTTGACGGAAGACTTGTTTATCAGGCCCCTGGCCCATCAGGAGAGACCATCGTCAGGCTCAACCTGGAGCACCTTGCTTCAGGCCATTACCAGGTGAAGATCTCTTCTGCTAAAATTACCCTGATGCAAAGGCTTATCATTCAGAAATAACAACCCCGGAAACCCGGCTTTAAACCTACGTACACATGAAAACATCATTGAATCTGACCCTGGCTCTAAGCAGCCTGATTTTTCTTTTTATCAGCTCGTTCCTGATGGTGCAACCTCAATCTGTGCAAGCCCAGGGCCCGCAGTATTCCTATATCGGCACCTCAACCACTGCCAATACCATCCCATTTGCCACTGGAGCCACCAGCAGCAACAAAAGGCAATGGATCTATTATCCGTCTAATTTCACCGGAGCCCCTGCCGGTATGATCACCAAAATTTACATTAAGGCAAGTGCACTGGTAAATCCCTCCTTCACCGGGTTTCTGATCAGGATGGGAACCACCACCCTGACTACTTTCCCTTCAACCACCTTTGCCACCAACCTTGATACAGCCCTGTATGCACCCAGTATATGCTTTACCGGTATTACAGGAAACTGGATTCCGATGCAACTTACGAATCCTTGGTTTTATGACGGGGTGAGCAACTTCATTATTGAGGCTTCCCATCAGGGTTATAGCACTGGATTTTCGGTGATGCAGCAAACATCCGGAGTAGCAGCCAGATCGTTATACGGCAATAGTGCCAATGCCACAGGAAGCTCTCAGGACAGGCTGGCTGAACTGGGTTTTGATATTCAACCCGGGTCTTCTGATATTGGTCTGGAGGGATTTACAGCTCCCGGTGACACAATCTGTGAAGGTACGGCTCCTGTAACCGTTACCCTGAAGAACTTTGGCCCCAATACCCTTGGAACTGCAAAGATCGGCTGGAAGGTGAATAATGCCGTGCAGACCACCTTCAACTGGAGCGGCACCCTGGCTGCCAACAGCACTGTGAATGTGACGATCGGAAGCTTTCCGTTTGCTTTCGGAACATCCTATGCGATTCAGGCGTACTGTTTTAATCCAAACGGTGGTAATGATACGATCCATTCGAACGACACCATTGTAAAACCAGAAGTCATTATTAAAGCGGCCCCGCAATTTTCCTTTTCTCCCACAAGCCATACCATCTGCCAGGGCGACAGTGCACAAATCACCGGAACCTTTACCGGAATATCCCCCTGGAGTTTTAAAATCTATGACGGCACCAATACCCAGACTGTATCCAACTACGCTATGTCAGGTCTGAGCCAGTGGGTATCGCCTACGCTTACAACGACCTGGTCAGTTTTTCAGATTTCAGATGCCACGGGATGTGTACGTAACGACACCTCACAGGTGCAGGTGCTGGTGTCTCTGGCACCCCCGGCAGCCATCAACCCGGTAGGATCCCCGGCAGCATGTTTCGGGGATTCCGTATCCATGATGGCGAGCGTGGGGTTGAACTTCACCTATAACTGGTTCAAAAATGGCGTGCAGATACCCGGAGCCCAAACCTACGTGTGCCATGCAAAAGAGGGGGGAAATTACACCGTAGAGGTCACAAGCCCCAATGGCTGCAAGAACACCTCGGCACCGTTTACCGTTACCATCCACCCGTTGCCGGTGGTGAACCTGGGGAACGACACGGTACTGCTGCTGAATAAAAACCTGCCACTCAATGCAGGTGCGGGCTTTACGGGCTATCTGTGGTCGACGGGAGCCACCGGGCAGTTTGTGACCATCGACACTGCCAATACCGGCACAGGCGTACAGACGGTGTGGGTGATGGTGACCGACAACAACGGATGCGTAGGAAGTGATACCCTCAAAATCAATTTTACAAACAATGCTGGGATAAAGGAACCAGAAAATTCCGGCTTGCTGGTTGTCAGCCCGAATCCCACCTTCGGCGAGTTCGATATTTTCCTCCCCGTAAATATTACATCAGGTTGTCATATCGAGCTATACAGCGCTGAGGGGAAAAAGGTATTAAGCAAGGAGGTAACACCCTTCGAAACATCTGGTGTTATACACATTAATATCAGGCACTTACCGGAAGGACCATATATTCTGAAAACTACCCACAAGATTGGCACTTTTACCAACCGTATCATCCTCACAGGAATTCAATAATCAGAAAATCCAACCCAATTAATCACTATTACATTACTCCTTATGAAAAAACTTTACTCACATCCGTCACTGCTTCTATCGTTGACTTTATTGTGGTTTGGGCTATTGTCATCCTTTTCTGCTTCAGCTCAGTTGCAGTACCTGACTACGGTTCCCCCTTTAGCCGGGGGTAACGGATCTTCCATTGCTGCTTTCAACGTAAAAGCGCTAAAAACCATCCGCATCAGAGAGGTGTACTGTACGTTTTCCTCTACTTCTTCGCAAACCACACTTGTCTGGTACAAAACCGATTCTTTGAATGCCTCCCCCAGTATCAGTGCTGCCAATGGTTGGGTTCAGGCCAGTTCATACACTCATTCCCCGGCAACAACCGGAATTGGAACCATGGTGATTTGTTCAGACACAAGTCTGAATATTCTGATACCTCAGGGAGCAGTTTACGCCATCGCAGTTACCGGAGCAAGCATCACTTACAGTGGTAGTTCATCCACTGCCCCCACTACACCCTATATATTTTCAGATACAAATCTGTATATGAATATGAATTCATTCTGCGGTTGGGGCGGCACCATTTCATCTCCTATCAATTACAGAAGTTTCAATGGAAAACTCGGCTACCAGATTGTCAACCTGGCCACCGATGCAGGACTGCAATCATTCGAGGAGCCTTCCGATACAGTGTGCAGTGGCATTCAACCGGTAATTGTCGGGCTAAAGAACCATGGCCCCAACACCCTGCAGAATGTTGCTATCAACTGGAGTGTCAACAATATTCCGCAAACCCCCTATTTATGGTCAGGAAACCTGCCGGTGGGGAATACCCTGCCGGTTCAGATTGGCACCTTCCAGTTCAATACAGGTACGTCCTATTCAGTTCAGGCCTACACTTCCCTGCCAAACAACGTAGCAGATACGGTACATTCAAACGATACCATCCTGAAGACGGGAATAATTGTAAAACCTTCACCCACGCTGACCCTTTCCGCAAATACGTTCAATATCTGCAGCGGAGATACTGCGCATATCACCATGACCCTGACAGGCACCTCACCCTGGTCGCTGATTATCAGTGACGGAACCAACAATATCCCTTACAATAATATTACAACCCCCTCCTATTCAGCGAATGTAGTACCCCTTGCTACTGCGACCTATACCCTGGTAAGCCTCACTGATGCAACCGGTTGCCAGTTCACCGAACCACAAACTATTCAGGTACTTGTGAATCCTGCTCCGCCTGCTGTGATAACGCCACAGGGATCTCCTGCAGCCTGCCTTGGTGATTCGGTAACCATGATGGCAAGTGTGGGGCTGAACTTCACCTATGTCTGGTTCAAGGATGGTGTGCAGATACCCGGAGCTCAATTATATGTCCTTCATGCCAAAGAAGGGGGGAATTATACGGTTCAGGTAACCAGTCCTATTGGTTGCAAGAAACTTTCAGCACCCCAGCTGGTTACCATCCACCCACTACCGGTGGTGAACCTGGGGAACGACACGGTATTGCTGCTGAACAAAAACCTGCAACTCAATGCCGGTGCAGGTTTTACGGGCTATTTCTGGTCGACGGGTGCCACCGGACAGTTTGTGACCATCGACACTGCCAATACCGGCACCGGAGTACAGACGGTGTGGGTGATAGTGACCGATAACAACGGATGTGTGGGAAGCGATACCCTGAAGATCAATTTCACGAACAATCCCGGGATGGAGGAGGCGCCATCAGATCTGGCAGTCAGGGTCTCTCCGAATCCAACCACCGGCATCACTGAAATCGGTTTCAGCGATGCCCTTTCCGGCCAGGTTCTGTGTGAGATTTACAGCCAGGATGGAAGAAAGGTGCATGAAGCCAAAGGTGAGCCGGGAAACCGGCAACTCAGGCTTGATCTGTCGCATCTGGCCGCCGGACAGTACCTTCTGAAACTGACTTCAGGTACCTGGAGCTCAACGGAGAAACTGCTGATCATCAAAGAATAAAGGGTTTTATACCACAATACCCAGAGAGAGGGCGTCCCAGAAGAGTCGTCCTCTTTTTTTTATCAGATCATCTGAAAATCTGAGCAAAAGCCTCCGTTTTGATATAACTTTGAAGATTGAAAATCTGACCGCCATGAAAACTCCCCTTTCTAAACAACACATTTTGACAGGATTGCCCGGTTTATTAACGGTAATTCTATGCTGGATCAGTGCGGCGGTATGGGCTCAACCCCAGTACACCAGCAACTTTCCCACTGCCACCAGTGCTTCGAATATCCCGTTCCAGAACACCACCAACAACAAGGTGCAGTGGTTGTATAAACCCTCGGATTTCGGAGCCGCACCGGCAGGATTCATCAACAAGATCTACTTCAGGAATCAGTTCTCCATGCTCCCGGTGATCTGCAGCTTCACCGACTTTCAGGTAAAAATGGGCGAATCCACCCTGTCATCATTACCCCCGGGGCCCTGGATTACTGCAGGAATGAACACGGTATTTCAGGCCAACACCTTCAATGTCTGGCCCATCACCGGTGATTGGATGCCAGTGGTGCTACAGACACCCTTTTACTACGACAACACAAAAAACTTCATTGTAGAAGCCTCCCAGGGAGGTTATTCCGTGGGCTTCAATGTAATGCAGGGTGGTCTCACCGGTCGCAGCCTGTATGGCAGCCTGGGATCAATTGTTGCCAATCCCCAGAACTATCTGTGTGAGTTCGGCTTCGACATTACCATGGGCAGTACTGATGTGAGCATTGAATCGGTGAATCTTACCGATTCGTTTTGTGCCGGCATGACATCCGTATCAGTTGTGATCAAGAATAACGGCCCTTCAACTCTGACCAGCCTTTCCTTGTACTGGAAAGTTGGTGCTGCCATACAACCCATTTTAAACTGGGCCGGAAATCTCGCCTCCGGGTTAACAACGACGGTACCTCTCGGGAGCTACAATTTTCTTCCTTCTACCCAATACCTCTTTACCGCCTGGTGTTCGAATCCCAATAACCTGCCAGATAACAACGCTTCCAATGATACACTTAATAAAAGCAACATCTGGGTTAAACCTGTTCCAACGGCAATTCCGCAATCCCTTGTATATTCGGTATGCCTGGGGGATTCTGTGCATATACCCATAACATTCACCGGCACACAACCATGGTCCATCGGGTATATGTTCAATGGTCAGACCTATTCAAGCCAGATACAGTCACCGGTTTTTACCCTCTCCCTATACCCTCCGACGGCAACCAGCTATTCTGTTTTCTTCAATCTGGTCAAGGATGCTACAGGGTGCAACGCAATCAACCTGCCCGCTGTCAATGTTCAGGTAAAGCCGGTACCTACCGTATTTCTAGGGCCGGATCAGGTGGTAAAGGCTTCCGGCTACATTCAGCTGGATGCGGGTGCCGGCTTCACTACCTACCTCTGGAGCACCGGGGCAACGACACAATCCATCAACATTCCGGCGAATACATTTGGCAGCGGACCTCACGATTTCTGGGTACGGGTTACAAATGCCGGCGGATGTGCGGCATCGGACACGGTGATGGTTGACATCATCGATGATATCGGTATAGCCCCTGCTTCAAACCAGGTTTCTGAGATCAGGATCATTCCAAACCCCTCCTCCGGTAGGCTGGAAGTGATATTGCCGGATGCCTTGCACCAACAGGCACAAATTACACTAATAAACCGGGATGGGAAAGAGGTATATGCTGAAACAAGGAGCCTGCATAATACAGACCACACGATTAACCTTGACTTCAGGCATTTTAGCAATGGGGTGTATCTGATCAGGATTGTCACCATACGGGGAGAATACAAGGCCAGCATTTTAATTCTAAATCATTAATTATTAATTCCTTGTAGGCCCAATGCGCGTTTTTCAGGCCGACTGACACCAGTGGTATTTTTTTCTGACGAGAGAAGGTTTTGGTAAATATGGGATTATCTTTAGGCGATTTTTCAAAAAAAGATCATCCTATGAAAATCAAAATTCTTGTACTTACAATGATTCTGATCATTTCAGGATACCGTAGTTCCGGACAGTATTCCACCCTCCGCATTCAGGATTTCGACACCCTGCAGACACCGGCCTGGCCCTTTACCCTCACGTCAGGAACCCTTGAATTTGCCAATGGGAACAGCCCTTCCAATGCTTTACCTGCCAATTCCCCCTATGGGATCAACGGTTCATGGGCCTGGAAGCAGGAAGGACAATCCGGGGGTGTGGTGTTAACCTTTGACAATGTGAATATTGCAGGTTACGACACCGTGTATATCACCTTCAGGGTGGCTGCCTTCGCCAATACCGGATCGAACGGCGTGGATGAGCTGGATCATGTAACTACCGCAGTGAGCATCAACAACGGCGTGAACTGGTACGATCAGGTAAAGATCAACGGTGCGTCGGGAGGCAACAGCAGCTGGGCCTACACCGGAACCGGCATTGCGAGCAGGGTATTTTCCACCTCGGCAGTAACCGTGTTCGCTCCCGCTGCCAGTGGGTTTGATCCGGCAGGTTATAGTACTGTGCTGATAAAAGTTCCCAATACTACCAATCAGGTGAGATTAAAAATCACCTCCCGATCCAGCGTAAATACCGAGCGCTACTGCATTGACAATGTGGAGATAAAAGTGGCCAACAGCAAATGTGATGCAGGCATCACCAGATTTGTTTCGCCGCAATCGAGTGGCTGCAGTGGCAATCAGCCTGTGGTAGCAATGCTGAAAAACTTTGGTCCGGGATTTCTCAACAATACGACTATGAAATGGAGCCATAACAACGTTTCGCAAACAGATTACCTCTGGAACGGGAACCTCCCTCCGGGTGACTCGGTAAATGTAACCATCGGCATATTCAGTTTCTCCGGCGGCACAAACAACCATCTGAAAGCCTGGGTGCATATGCCCAACAACCAGCCCGACACTATGAATCTGAATGATACTGCATGGAACAACAACATTCAGATAAACCCCTCTCCCACCATTACGCCTGCCCAAAGCACCCTCAACGGCTGTCAGGGTGACACCATCCTGATCAGTGGCACTTTAACCGGTACTCCTCCGTTTACAGTTGTCCTTTCGGATGGTTCAGGCAACTCGACATACACTATTCCCTCCGGTAATCTTTTCAACCAGCCATTTACCCCGGCAACAAGCAAGACGTATACATTTGTGCAAATCGGAGATGGAACAGGTTGCACATCGAACCCTTCTGTTACCGTACAGGTGAATATTTCCCAGGCCCCGCCGGCAGTGATAACACCTTCCGGGAGCACAGCGATCTGCACCGGAGATTCAACCATCCTTTTGGCAAGCATCGGATTGAATTTCAGCTATCTATGGTATAAAAACGGGGTTCAGATTCCAGGAGCCGTGAATTACTTCTATACCGTAAAATCCGGTGGTGCCTATACTGTGAAGGTCACAAACCCCGGTGGTTGCAGCGCCCTTTCGGCTCCAATCACCATTTTCGTGCACCCCCTGCCGGTGGTGTTCCTTGGAAACGACACCAACATTGTACCGACTGCCTCTGTTAACCTCAATGCCGGTGCAGGTTTCACCTCTTACCTCTGGAGTACAGGTGCTCTTACCCAGGCTGTCCAGATTGACTCCTCCGGAACAGGTCTGGGCACCAAAACCGTATGGGTAGAGGTTTCTGACAACTACGGCTGCAAAGGATCCGACACGATAAAAATTCAGTTTGTTTTCAACCCGGGAACCCTTGAAGAATATGATGATACGAACATAGCTGTTTTTCCAAATCCTTCGGAAGGGCGTTTCATGATAAGCCTCCCGGATCCGGAAATCGGGATAATTTCCACAGAACTCTATTATCCCGACGGAAGAACAGCGGGTTGCCGCACTACAGAATCTCACGGGAGACTGAACGAATATCATTTCGACTGCACAACGCTCCCCGCTGGGCTATACCTGGTGTTGATCAAAACAGAATCAGGACAATTGGTTAAAAAGATCACTATCATCAGGTAGCCAGTTAAACTTCGTGGCTAAGAGAGAGTCTGAGTTATCAGCCAAATAAACAATCTGCATGAAAAAAACTGTACCTGTTCTGGTGGTTCTTTTTTTTCTGATGTTTGCACCCAACATCTCCAGGGGATCCCATATTGCCTCCCTTGACCTTTCGCTTGTAAATATCGGCGGCAACGACTATCTGGTCACCTTTGTACTGTATCGCGACTGCAGCGGGATCAGTGCTCCACAGACCGTTCCCCTGAATTTTGCCTGCACCGGAAATCCTGCTTATAGTTTTAATCTTTCCTCGGTTCCCTTGCTTCCCAACAGCGGACAGGAGGTTACCGTTGCATGCCCCGGCATGCCCACCCGGTGCAGCGGGGGTACCATCTACGGCATACAGGAATATATGTACCAGAGTCAGGTAACGCTGCCTGCGTGCAACAGCTGGGTCGTAAGTTATAGCACCTGCTGTCGCAATCCCTCCAATACAATTCAGGCTCCAATTTCCACAAGTGCCTATATCGAGGCAAGGCTCAACAACCTGGATGCTCCGGGGGCCAGCGCCCCAACCATGACAACGATTCCAACCCTGTTGTTGTGCAACGGAAAGCTGAACTGCCAGAACCCCGGTGCGGTGGATAAAGACGGGGATTCCTTATCGTTCAAACTGGTCACCCCATTCAACTCCAGCTCCACAACCTATGTTACCTACATCCCACCCTATACACCCACCCAGCCGTTGCCCTCCAATCCACCGGTTACCCTGGATCCGCTGACGGGTGAGCTGTGTGTTACTCCCAGCATGAATATAGTGGCTCCCATTGCCATCAAGGTGGAAAAATGGCGCACCATCAACGGTACGCCCACGCAGATTGGCACTACCTACCGCGACATGCAGGTGAACGTATACAACTGTACTTCTGAGATACCTGTATTATCAGGTATGGATACCACGCTCAGTGCAGGATACAATCCGGGAAACACCTTGTTCTCCAAGACGATATGTGCCGGACAGCCCTTCTCTATGGCGGTTTGGGGAAACGATGCCGACACATTTAACGCGGCAAACAGCGGAAATCCGGAAAAATTCGCCATCTTCTGGAATCAGGCCATCCAGGGAGCCGGTTTCAACGCCATACATCAGGGAACAGACTCTGCCTATGCACTATTCAACTGGACACCAACACCATTGCACATACGGCAGCAGCCATGGTGCTTTGTGGCCACCGTTCGGGATTATTCCTGCCCCTACAATCTCACACGCCATTACTCCTATTGCTTTAAAGTGGAAGGAATCGCCGTAGATGCAGGGCCGGATAAGTCAGGGTGCATTGGGGATGTGATAAACTTTCAGGCCACCACCCCTACCGCTGGAGTGGTTTATCAGTGGGCTGTAGATGGGGTGCCGGCAGGGCCATATCAGGCCTCAAATGTCTTTGCCCTCAACACCCAGGGAATGACAACGGGCAGCCATACCATCAGCGTTACGGTGAACAATGCTGCCATGAACCTTGCATGTCCCGGTGTGGATCTGGTAGTCCTGAGCCTCCATCCGGTACCACAACCTTACCTTGGACCCGATACCGCTATTCTGCCAGGCAACACCATCCTGCTGGATGCCGGAACCGGCTATACCAATTACCTTTGGTCAAACGGGCAAACCACTCAAACGGTTGCCATCGATTCTACTGCAACCGGCATGGGGATAAAAACCGTTTGGGTGCTGGTGGCCGATCTCAATGGTTGCTCAGGCTCAGACACCATCCTGATCCATTTCACCCAGAATCCCGGGATGGAAGAGTGGAAGAAATCTATCACAGTTCAGGTTTCACCTAACCCCGCCGGTGCCTATGCCTTGCTTAGCCTGCAGGGCAATCAGACCAGTGCGGAACAGGTGGAAATCATTTCGGTTGACGGAAAGTCAATCGTTCAGCAGCAGGATGCAAAAACAGAGATCCAGCCTGTAATCAGACTGGATCTCAGAGATTTACCCGATGGTATCTATCTGGTCAGGGTTACCCTGCAGGATGGATCAGTTGGTACTACCCGTCTGATCATCAGCAGATAGAACGATCCGGTCAGTGCTTGCTGAGGTAATCAGCAACCCCGTCTGCATCGGCTTTCATGGCGTCGTCGCCCTGGTGCCAGTCGGCCGGGCAAACTTCACCATGCTCCTCGAAGTGCTGCAGGGCATCCACCATGCGCAGCACTTCATCCACACTGCGACCCAGCGGCAGGTCATTGACAACCTGATGCCTTACAATCCCATCCTTATCGATCAGGAATAAACCCCGGTATGCCACCGGAGCTCCCTTGAATTCGCTAACTCCATCATCGTTGTAGCCATATTCTCCAGCCAGCACATCATAATTTTCGGAGATGGTTTTCGACAGGTCGGACACAATCGGGAACTTCACCCCCTTGATGCCGCCCTGGTTCAGTTCGGTATTCAGCCATGCCCAGTGCGAAAACTTGGAATCGACTGAACAACCCACCACCGCTACATTCCGTTTTTCAAACTCGTGAATCTTCTTCTGGAAGGCCAGAATCTCCGTCGGACATACAAAGGTGAAATCCAGCGGATAAAAGAAGAATACCACATGCTGTTTTCCAAGATACTGATCAAGGAAAAGTTCTCCACAAACTCCCCTCCGTTTACAACAGCCTCAGCCTTAAATGCCGGGGCCTTTTTTCCTACCAATACTGACATAATGTTTAGTTGTTTAGTTGTTTATTCGTTTAGTTGTTTATTGGTTTAAAGTCTGATACCTCAATAAAAAGTAACAGTTTTGGCCAAAAAATGTTTGCCTGAGTATGAAGTAAACTAGCGATGCAGGAGCAGTCTTTTAGGATTTGCAGGATTTACAGGATTTACAGGATTTACAGGATTTACAGGATGATTTCTCTGAAACCTGATCTGCGGAAATTCCATCTAACTAAATTTCAAATGCCTCATCATCAATCAATTTCATGAATGCTAACACTCACTTTTGTCCTCAAATTGTCACTCACCTCACCCCCAACCCCTCTCCTAAAGGAGAGGGGAGTAACACCCTGAATCACAATAATTTCCCCTTCTCCTTGAGGAGAAGGGGACAGGGGATGAGGTGCCTTGTGAAGTCATACAACAGTTAGCCAATTTGTTTTATCCAATTTACTTGGGTATTGGAATCAGCGAGATCAGCGGGTTAAAAAAATTCTCTTTGTAACCTCTGCGTAAAAAGAAAATCCATGAAATCAGAAAAATATCCGTGAAATCTGTGGGAAACAAAACCAAGGCAAGGCAAGGCAATTTCTCGGATGCAAAGTGCATTACAGGAAATTCTCATTCAGGAACTTCTGGAACAATTCACGGTACCCTTCACTCACAGGGATGGCAGCTTTGCCGAATATGATCTGGGACCGTTCCACCAGGTCCACATGCTGAAGGTTTACAATAAAAGAGCGGTGCACCCGCATGAAAGTGGCAGCCGGAAGCCTGGATTCAAGTGCTTTCAGGGTACTGAGCGACAATACCGGTTTTGATTCATGCTTCAGGTAAATCTTCACATAATCCTTCAAACCTTCAACGTACAGTATATCATCAAACCTGATCCGCCGGATCTTGTATTCTGATTTAATAAACAGGAACTGCCTGTCGGCCGAAATATTTACCGATCTACTTTCCAGCTCTCTGATTTTCAACGCCTTATTGGCTGCTTTCAAAAACTCTTCGTAGCTGAAGGGCTTCAGCAGATAATCCACGGCATCGAGCCTGAAACCTTCCACAGCGTAGCGGTCTGAAGCCGTGGTAAAAATACACTTCACCTCTGCAGCCAGATGCCGGGCGAATTCGGTACCGCTCTGATCGGGCATCATCACATCCAGAAAAATCAGGTCAACCGGTTCATGCTGTAAAAATTCCGCTGCGCTGAGGGGATTGTCGAAACTCCCTTTCCATTCGAGGAACGGGGTTTTCCGGATATACCCCGTAATGAGCTCAAGGGCAAGGGGTTCATCGTCGATAGCAATGGCAATCATATCGGGTGGTATTCGCTCAGATCAAGCATCAAAGTTACATTCCAGATCCCGTTTTCAGGTCCGGCTGAGAGCATAAATCTGCCGGGCAGCTCAAGCTGGAGCCTTTTACGTACATTTTCGAGACCGATCCCTTTTCTCTGAGCGCCATCTTCAGGCGCGGGCTCACCCGGATGAACACTGTTACGGCAAGAGAAACGGAGCTGTTTCTGATTGATTACCAGCAACGTTTCCACAAATGAAGGTCTTCTGTTGCTGATCCCATGCTTGAAGGCATTTTCCACGAAAGGCAGAAAAAGCAATGGTGGCACAGCGATGTGGGTGGTTTCATCAGGAAATGACCAGTTTACCTTCACCTTCTGCGGGATTCTCAGGCGCATCAGCTGGATATACTGGTTCAAAAAGTCGATCTCGTCAGAGAGCTGCACATAAGGTCTGTCGGTTTCATATAGCAGGTACCGCATCATTTTCGAAAGCATCAGAATGGTCTCCCGTGCATCATCAGGACGGGTTTCAGTAAGTGCATAGATGCTGTTGAGTGTATTAAAGAAGAAATGGGGGCTCACCTGATTCCTCAGGTACAACAGCTCTGATCTGATAAGTTCCTTTTCTGCATCTTTCCGTTTCTGCTCCTCTTGCCTTATTTTCCGGGTGTACCTCAACCCCAAACCCAACAATGAAACCATCAGGCCTGCCAGCACAAAGTTATAGTCGCCAAGGGCTTTGGGGGGTTTCGGCTTACTGCGGAAAAGGTCACGCATCAGGGGTGGTCGTCCCGGAGCGGCATAAGGCCCTTCGGTGAAAGGAGCTTCCGACCAGATCCTGTTTCTTTCCCCTTCCGGGTGCATCATCATCTCCATCCCCTCCCTGAAAAACACTGCAGCGATCAACAGTGTAACGACAGAGGCAACCAGATAACACCACCGTGTCCTGCGTTGAAAAAACCAACGGGCATACACAAGGTAGTTCAGGTAAAACAAGGCTGCATACAGAACCATGTGCAGCAGGATGTTTATCATGAATCCTCTGCCGGGACCGTATGAAATATACAGAAGGTACGCCGGAAACAGCGTGGCAACAGCCCAGACCACCAGGTGGATGCTTATGTTTCTGAGCTTTCTGTGTTTTTGCATGAGGGATATGCTGAAGGAGTATAGTGCCTGATGTGCGTGGTTTTTACCAGCGGGGAGCAAACGAATAGCCCACAAAACCCACATAATCAATTCCTGGTTCCGGTACATTCAACTCCTGCTGCCACATGAAACCCAGTTCGAATGCATGCACCTTACTGAGCCTGTATTCAAATCCGGCCCGACATCTGACCTTATCGGGATACGGCATCAGGCTGAAGGCGAGGGGGTAATAGATTTCACCGGCCAGAAAAGGGCGGATGGCGGAGGTGAATTTCCATTTTAATTCGGCTCCCGCTCTGAGGTAGTGATCGGCAGCAGGCTTGAGGTCATCCCAAAGCCAACCCTCCGATTGCTGCATGTAATGCAACCGGCCGGTAATGTCAACCCTGCTCATTTTGTAGCGGTATCGCACATCAGCATAGGCGCGGTTCCTGAATTCAAAGGTGCGGTCAAGCTGTTGGTTCAGGGTCATACGCATTCCACATCCGACCCGCCAGCGCTCTCCCAGCGACCTTTGCAAACCGGCTTCTGCAATGAAAGCCCCTGCCTCAGTCAGATTTTCATGCAACCGCAGCTCCGCCACAGCCTCAGCCGTCCAGAAAGGGTTAAGCCGGAACTCCCCTTCCGCCTCTGCCCAGAGCCCCGCATCACGGATTTGTGCAGGCAGCCTATCGGAAAAACATACTGCCGCTATGGCACACAGGATGAGTAATTTAGTTTTCAAGGGGTCTTTCCGTTTTTCGGAGTGTAGATACCCCCCGGGGTTTCACGGTAAAATACGGTGATCCTTACCGAATCACGGAGGAAATTTACCCGGTCAATCCTGAAACGGGTAACCTCCAGACCGGTTCGCTGCCTGAGATCCTGTAGTAATAAGGTATGATTCTCGGGGCGGATGAGCTCTGTATTGTCGTACTGGATCGTTTTTGAACCTTCAGGATGGAAAATCAGGTTGGAATCAAGCACAAACGTCACAACAATCACAAAGAAATTCATAAATGCCAGCACCCCGTATTTCAGGTGCACGGCGTTGATCAGTCCGAGTGCAATGAAAATGAACAGATACGTCATGTCTTTCATGGAAATACTTCTGGTGCGGTACCTGAGCATCGAAAAAACGGCAAACAAACCGAAGGCCGCTCCCATCGAGATCTTTACTTCATTCAGCACATACGTCAGAATGAAAATCACCACATTGAACAGTACAAAGGTGAATATCTGCCCCGTGTTTCGGTTGCCCGGATAATAGACCAGCAGTATGAGGATCAGCACTGCCAGCATATTGATCCCCATGCTGATAAAAAAATGGAGGTTGATGTTCACATCGTCTTCCAGCTTCACCTTCTTCTTGTCTTTGACCTTGTCCTTGTCCTTCGTCAGATCATCTGCCTGATCATCTGTGGTTAAATCGTCCAGTAACTCCGATGCCATGGAGGAGCCTCCGGAGTCCTGCGCCAATGCCAGTGAGGCCGGCGCCAGGGTGACCAAAGTGGCTATGATGGCCGTGTAAAAAATCAGTTTTCTGATAATGCCCATAATCTGGTGGGTTTTTGATGAATGATTCGTTCGATCCTGCGGTTCCGGGGTATGAAGTTGTTTTTCTTCTGCTCAGGATACATCAGGTTTACGCCATAACAATACTTGCTGAATTTCAGCGGATGAATATGCAGGCGATGAAGTGCAGATACCATCAGGGAGATGCCGCTCCGCTCCTGCTTCACTTCTGCAATGCAAACAGGTAACTCCCTTATTCCATTTTCGGGGGAAATATAGGTAAGACCGGCGTCGATGGTGATCCTTTCCGAACCTGTTTTTGATACCAGTGTAATCCTGTGGTACCAGATCTTCACTACCGGACGGAATTCTTCGGTGGACTTCAGCGGGACCCCGCTGATATCCGTAAAATGCGAAGCCGATAAGGCATCAGGGGCTTCCAGCAAACATGGTATCCGCTCCTTGATGGTTCTTCTGTGATTGTTCTTCCGCTTGAATTCGTAGTAAGCGGTGCTGGTATCCCTGTAACTCCGTATCCTGATCTTAAACCGGTTTGCCCGACCGAAGTGATGCTGATAGTACAAACTGAAGTGTTCATCATCAAAATAGATGGTCTCATACTCCATCACCCGCCTGCCTGCGATCTCCAGCACATCATACCCTTCCCCTGCACCTGTGAGCACTTCCCTGAGCAACGATTCGTGAAACACGTACTTCTGCTCAACCCTGTCCTGGAGTTTCACCCTGTCCGCCTCCTTCAGCGATACAGGAGCGAACCTGTTCAATATGTCTGTATGTGCCTTCAAAAAATTGATTATCAAAAATATTCGTAGGTATATTTCTGTAGCTTAGTCGTCTCTCCTTTTTCGTTCGTGGTAACCTTCTGTACCGGGTGCTGCCGGGCATCGAAGGTTATCACAACTTTTTTCTTCAGCTTCCCTTTGCCATCAAAAACCTCTTCCTGAAATTTCTTCCCCTGGTTATTATAGGAATACCTGGTCCTGGTTTTTATCTCCCCCGCCCGGTTGTAATCACACTCCTCTGTTTTCTGCTTAAAGGAATTGTACTTGTACGTTTTCCTGTCATAGGAATCACCGGCCGGCTGGGATTTTTTCATCTCGTACCGTATCACCTCCACCCTGTTGCCAAATTTGTCATAGGCAATATTCTCCTTTTCTGAGATAGTGCCATCCTTTTTATAATTGATGTATGAAAGACGGTTTCCGTGCCGGTCAAACTCCTCATATTCATCCTTATACGTAATATTTTTACCGTTATCCTCCTCCGTAACCCATTCCGTAACCGATTTCAGTTTACCCGAAGGTGCATTTTCTCCCGGAACATCTGCCCCCAGCATGGGGATCAGGACGATTGCCACCCACCAAAGCATTTTTTTTCTCATACCCGTAATAATATGACTATATGATATTTATCAATTACTTTCAAAGATTACGATCTCTGGAACTTCCACCTGCTGCTTAGTGTCTGTAATCTCCACCTCCCTGATCACCGGTATCTTAGCCTGGGTCTGGAGGGTCGAATCTTTTGAATAGGCATATACCATGTATTTTCCGGGCCTGAGCCATGGAAATTCGAACCATCCGTCGTAGGTGGTGCGCACCCGGTCGCCCACAGATTTTTCATCACCATAGATTATAAACACATCCTCATCCTGTGCATAATACGTCTCTTCAAGTATATTGAATGAACTGTTGTAATGCTTCACCAGAACCCTTCCGCGGATGGTGGCAAGCCCCCCCTCCCCCTCAGGTTTTTCGCAGCCTGGTACGATTGTAAGTGTGGCCAGTATAAGAACAATTGCCGTTAAGTTCCTGTATTTCATGGTTTTTTGATTTTTATATTGATGTGCCGTTTATTGTACGATGAGTTTTTGTTGAAATTTTGTTCCTGTATAGGTCACGGATACAAGATAGGTACCTGCGTCCAGATGATCCAGGGGCAATTCTGCCAGTACGGTTTTGCCGATGCCATAATCGTTGCTCCGGATCATAAAAATATTTCTGCCGGTCAGGTCATGGATTTCCAGGGTGTAGGCTCCGCCATGCCCTGTCCACACCGCCACAGAATTGCCGGAAGCAGGGTTGGGGTATAGTCCCAGAGCAGTGGTATGGGTAATTCCGGTTTCGTTTCTTTTAGCAGGAGTGGCTTCCATAAGTGCAAAAGGGCCGTAGCCGTTCGGATACCTCCCCCATGTGAAATCGCCCGCCATCGCCGGAACCCGTGTGGAATCAACCACTTTACTCAGCAGCTTGTCAGAAAGCCCCATCCAGCCGGCCTGCACACCGTCGAGATAGGGAAACCTGACCTGAGGAGCGGTGGAGCCACCTGCCTTGACAACACCATAACCGCCCGGCGGAATCAGTCTCCGGCCCAGGGACAGGCCTCCGGCGCCGGTAATGTCATCGGAAAGATAGAGATTTTCGGTGGAGAGGGTGTCCATTGATTTGTTGAAAAGCTCAACCCAGGTGAACGCAAAAGTAGGTATTTCACCCGGCAGCATAACTGTTTCCCCCGCAATTTCATTGATCACCAGAGAATCTTTGCATGCCATCGGATAATAGACAAAGAAATCACGTTCGGCATGTTCCGGAAAGAATGTACCGGCACTGTCGTTCTGGGCATAGAAGTAATATTTTATCACATTGCCTTCCACCAGCACCCCTGCGCCATAAAGGTCGTCGCCGGAAGGGCCATCGTGATGCAGTCCGTCGTCGTACATCCGGTATTTCCTGTACATCCCGAGGTCCGACTGCCTGGCAAACAACCAGACCTCCGCATCCTCCGGGACCCTGGCACATATCCATGCGGTATCACCAATAACCGGAGGCAGCGGATCGAACAGATCGCCAAAAAACTCTGGTTCACCGGCATAACCGGGAACCGTTGCCAGATAGCCCAGCCGGGCCTCCATCAGCTCTCTGATGCCCACATATTGGACCATCCCACCTGTTCCACCAACCGTGGTATCCAGATTCAGGAGGAAATCGCTGTAACTGTAAAACTTGTTGCTGTCAGCCTGCACAAAGGAATCTATCAGGGACCTGTAGGCATCCGCCACCTGCAGATACCTTCCTCCTCCGATCCAGTCCTGCATAATCGTACGCAGATGGGCCATATACATCCTGCGCCAGGTGGAGTCTTTTAGCAATTGGGTGACCAGTGGCCTGGGGGTTATGCTGAAACTCAGGTGCTGCAACGGATCAAGGGTTTTCGTCTGTGGAATGGTTAATCCGTTGAAATGGGTGGAACCATCGGATGAGCGAAAGCTGCCGAACGACATATTCAGGTCCCAGGGGATGGTATTGAACCTTCCGCTCCGGTCCATCGCCAGATAATAATTCTGGGCATACCCCAGGTAACTGTCGAGGTTCACCAGCGCATAATTGAAGGCATGCATCCAGAGGGTCCGGTCCACGTTCAGCACACTGGTGATGCTATCCGGGTAATTATTCATTATATTGATGAACCGCATGAGTTCTTCCCACCCGTATTCCGACTGGAGCTCGTAAAACGGGGCATAGGCCAGGCTGTCGGTGTTGCTAAGAAATGCCAGGTTGGCGTTTTGTCCGAAAGGAAAAACCAGTTTCTGCGGGCTCCCTTTGATCAGGATACCCTCTTCGTTTGCGAAGTGCTTCTCCATAAATACGTCATCAACTGACTCCACATGGGAGTAAACTCCGATCAGCGTGTCATTCACCCACAGGTTCGCAAACGCAGCTTCCGGGGCAGGCAGGTAATCGCGTGCAATGCGGTACGACAATGCTTCCCGTACAAAGGAGGGGTCGTGTATCACATTGCTCAGGCGCAACTTCTTGTATCCCTGATGGTTTTTATTGCTGATGAGGTAATCCAGCTCGATATTGAACGGATTCTTGATCTCCCCCTCGTTCCAGGAGCTGAATCCCTTGAACCGGATCCCTGCACCTGTATAGTGTTTGCCGTCAATGGTCACCTCGCCGGTAATCCGGGTGGTGTCGTTGCCTGCCTTCATCAGGCTGTCGAGGGTTTGCCGCCACCCGGGCTGGGGCAACCTGATCCTGATTTCATGCACCGTGGCAGGATCATACAATGGAGTCTGTGCCCATATACCAACCGTTATCCCAAACAACAGGAGCATCAGCAGGGAAACCCTGGGGATGAATCTGATGCTGCACCGGTAGGATAACGTCGTCGGCACCTCTTATTGGATGATGAGTTTCCCGGAAGAGGTATGAGCGTTGGTCGTCAGTTCCACCAGGTAAACACCCGGCTTGAGATTGCCGGTGTACAGGGTTTGCTGCTCCGGGCCCAC
>Ga0116155_10000824_pt1 | contig 23796 bp, 19 predicted proteins | sample AD_UKC032_MetaG_FD_89890 | JGI IMG/M metagenome (GOLD analysis project Ga0116155, IMG submission 89890) | Active sludge microbial communities of municipal wastewater-treating anaerobic digesters from USA - AD_UKC032_MetaG | ecosystem: Engineered > Bioreactor > Anaerobic > Digestate | place: USA...
AATGCTTACCGTTTCTTCATTTTCTTTTCTTTTTGAACGCAAAAAGAAAAGAAAACGAAGCAAAAGAAAAGAAAAACTGAACCCCAAGGGGACAAGACTGTCAGGGGCAAGCCCCCGAACCCCCATATATTCAAATGCTTACTTTTTGTTTTTTCTTCGCTTTTTACATAAAAAATATTATCGGTCATAACTTGTAGGCGTTGCTGTTTGCTGATGCATTTCAAGGTCTGATCAATTAAATGCTGAAACAAGCTCGGCATGATAAGCTTCGTATTTTTTCTTTAAAAACCTGAAGGAGATGCTAATTTTTCTTTAAAACCCGCATAATTAATACTGTTTGAATTTATTGTGGTTGTAAAAAAATTGCTCGCAACAGGCATGTTGAAAAAGTCGGGTCTTAATGTTTTACTGCCAAGAATAAGCGTATTTTCGTTATTTTCATCAGTTTTTATTTTTCCGCCCATCGTTTTAGATAACCAGTTTCTGTTTTTTAATCTTTTCTTTTCGATTTCTTTTAATTCTTCATGCGTTTTCGTTAAAACAGGCTGACCCACAAATAATCTGGTTAAAAGTTCATATCCGGCGCAATTTAAAACTGATGAGAGAGCTGAGCCTCCAAGCGAATAGTTTGCAAGACCTTTAAAGACGTCATTAAATGACTTGACAGCCCAGCAGGAAATGCCTTGTCTTGTTGTATCCTGAATAGCTCTTTGTTTTGCTTTTTCTGTTGAAATATGCTTGTTTTTTGTTTTTTCCGCTGATACGTTATATGCGTCTATAGTGAGAAAAGGAACTGAAGCAAAGCCTGTAAACTTCATTCCGGTGCTTAACTGGTCATTTCCAAAATCCATTACTTTTGTGTCATGAAACGTTCTGGGATTTTCTCCAATTCTTGTTTTTAATTGATGAATAATATCATCAGACGCGTTTTCCATATTATTTACATTAAAATTTGGATTGTCTTTTAATTTGTCTGTCGCATTTTTAACCCATTTAACAAGATTTTTGACTTTAAGTTCAGGATTGCCGACAGTTGATTTTTTTGTAGTTTCCGGTTCTTTGCCAAACATATTTAATACCGGTTTTGTTATTAATTTTCCAAGTCCTATTACAAGATTGAACGGGAATAAAACTGTATTTATTAAACTTTTTCCGACATCATACAGATAATTCTTTCCGATAATCACCTGTCCATTAGTATTTTTAGCGGCATTTTCAATATCTGAAAGCGACAATTTCTTGTCCGCAGGCATATTGTCTGTAAGACCCATATATTTGCCTGCTGTTTTAAGCATATCTTTTGCATAGCCGTCGTCAACTTTTTCTAAAACCTTGTAACTTTCCGCAAACTCGTTATATGACATTTTTGCCGGCAATGCTTTTATTGCTTTTTTATCCATAGATTCCAGCCAGTTTTTTGAGGCTTTCATCATTTCTTTATAGTTCCAGCCGGTAAAAGATAAAGATTTTTCTTTATTATTATTTATATTTGAACTGTAATAAAGATTTTTTCTCAAAGGCGCGGCAGAAAGAATGTAAGGTTTATTATCCATTTCCTTTGGATCTTTTGGAAGCAGAGGAATTTTATTAAAGACTCTGCTTATTATGTTTGCGCCAATAGCTGAAGCGAATCCAAGTCCAACCGAAAAAGACAGGGACCTGTTCGCGACGTTTTTAAATGTGGCGTCCAGAACGTATCCTAAATAAGCTGTTATTCCTATGTATGAAGCCTGTTGAGTAAATCTTATTTTTCTTTCTTTATCCGCTTCTTTTTTATCGTTTGACGTGAGCATTTTAAGGTTATAGAAGTCATTTGCGATAAATCCGCCGGTGATTACGCCTGTAACAAGTCTTGTTACCAGTTTTGAATCATCCATGCTAAAACCCGGGATATAGCTTCCTCTTTTTTTATCTTCGGCTTTGTTTATTGAATCTTTTATATAATTTATTTTTAATTTTTCAATTAAACTTTGTGAATTGTTCTCATCAAGTAACTTGCTTTTTAAATCCCCCAAATTACTATTGTTTTCTCCCAGAATTAAAGAAGGTGTTAACCTCTTTTTTTCTAAAAACTTTTCAAGTTCTTTTACTTTGTTATTTTTCAATAAACCTTTTACAGTTTCAAGATTTTCTCCTGAAAACACATCCTGAAACTGTCTTGTATGCTTATCAACTTCAAGATAATAGCCGGTAAGTTGATTTAGTATTTTTTCTTTTTTTTCAATTAATTCAATTTGCCCTTTTTTTTCTTTTCCGCCAAAAATCTTTTGCGCAGTTCTGGCTAAAGTTTTTGGCAAAGCAGAAAGAGCCTCAAGAAAACTGTGTCCTATTTCAGTATGAACATGAACATCAGATTTAGCTATATTTTGCTTTGTTAAAGGATCAATTGTATTTGTAATTGCATCTTCAAGGGAATATAAACCAAGATTTTTTTTAGGGTCAATAATTTCTTTTACACGTTTTAATAAGACATCAGCTTTTTCAATTTCAGATTTAGGAAACAGGTCTTTAAACTTTAAACCCTTAAAAGCAAGTTGGTTTTGGTTAGAATCCGCCGCTCTTAAGGGTTTAAAGTTATTTTTATATTCGGAATTTTTATTTTTGTTATAAGTATCCTTGGTTAGATTACCGCTATAATGAAGGTTCCTTTTCTCATTAAACGATTTTTTTCGTATAGTATTATCCCTGTTTTGAATTATAAATTCAGTTGGGGGCATTGCTACCATATTAAACTTCCTTTTTCTAGCTTAAAACTTGATTTTTTACTCTAATTGAAAGGTGTTTCATATATAATAAAACAAAATAAAAATAAAATTTACTTATTTATTATTATTAAATCAAAAAATTTCTAAATTGGGTTAATTTTAAAAAATACATTTACAAATTTTTATCATTTTTTTTTTAAACAAATAGATTTTTAGAATATGTTTAATTTGCCGAACATTTTAAACTTTATAAAAATTATATATTTTTTTCATCTTTTTAAACAAAAAACCTTATCAAACATATAGAAAAGATATCTTTTTTCAGACTTAGCCTGCTATTCAGCCAATTGTTTAGTAATGTAATAATTGTTCAATTAATTGTTGTGTTATACGCATGTATATATATAATCTTATGTATAGGAGGAATGATTAAGTTTTTTTTAATATCTGTCAATTAATCAACTGCCTTGTTTTTAGGAAAAGTTAGAATAATTTGTATCTAAATAAATTATTTTTTTAAGATAGCGAATTAGTAGGAGTTTTGTAATTTTGGGAGGAAAATTTGTGATTAGGAGTAGAGACCTGGGAAAAGTCGCTTCTGTCAGAAGATGGACGAAAGCCGCAATAGACTGTTATCAACGGGGATGTGTATGTGAATCGTGCTTTTATAGCGAGTTTTTTCAAAACAGTCCGCAAAGATGTCAGATGAAAGCAACGGTGCTGGAGCTTGTAAGAGTTCTGGGGATACCGCAAAACGTTGAGCCGTTGCCGGGAGTTATGGAAGAAGAAGTTGTTTAATCAGATTTAAGTATTCGTAAAAGTTTTTTGATATCTTCATCCGGTTCAATTTCAATTGTTACGTTTTCTTTTGTTTTCGGTTTTAAAAAGCTTAATTTATAAGCTTGAAGAGCCTGTCCATTCAGCTTGATCCTGTTGATTTTACCGCCATACATTTCATCGCCTGCCACAGGATGATTAATATATGAAAAATGAACTCTTATTTGATGTGTGCGCCCTGTTTCAAGAGCCGCTTCAATAAACGTGTATTTCTCGAAGCGCTCAAGAACTTTCCAATGCGTAACGGCTTTTTTACCACCCTCAACCGCACCCATTTTATGTCTTTGGATCGGATGCCTGTCTATGGGCTGGTCTATTTTGCCTGAATCTTCTTTCAAAACTCCATGCAAAATTGCCAGATAATATCTTTTTGCTGTTCTTGTTTTTATCAGGTTAGCAAGAAACTTATGAGCAAAGTCGTTTTTGGCTATCATAAGAAGCCCGGAGGTTTCTCTGTCAAGTCTATGCAAAATTCCGGGACGCATTACGCCGTTAATTCCTGATAAATTCCCCTGATAATGATACAAAAGCGCATTTACAAGTGTATGAGTTTTTTCTGTAGACGTTGGATGAGTAAGCATGCCGGCAGGTTTGTTTATCACAAGCATATCTTCGTCTTCATATCTTATATCCAGAGGTATGTTTTCAGCTTCCAGGCTTAGGGGTTCTGTTTCAGGAATTTTAAAAAAAATCTCGTCGGCATATTTAAGCTTGTACCCGCTTTTTGAGGGCTTGCCGTTAATAAGCGCATTCTGACCTTCTTTTATAAGCTGTTGAAGTTTTGAACGTGAAATCTCCGGCAGAAGAGCGGATAAAAAGACGTCGAGTCTTGTTCCTTCTTCTTCTATATCAACTTCCAGCGATATTTCTTCGGATTTATTCATAATTTTGGGATCATGCCTTAATAAATTATCTGAACATAAATACAACGGGCGCGCGGCTTATTGTCAAAATCAATTAAAATGATCTGCTGCCAAGTTCCAAGTACTAATTCATGGTTTTTTACAGGGAAATTCTCGGAATTGCCAATCATAGTCGCTCTGACATGAGCGTATCCGTTCCCGTCATGCCATGTTTCATCATGGTGGTAGGTTTTATTTGCAGGCGCAATTTTTTCAAACGCTTCCGGCAAATCTTTTAAAAGCCCCGGTTCATACTCCATTGTTGATATAGAGGCTGTGCTTCCTGCGACATAAACCATAACCTGAGCGTTTTCAGGGTTATGATTTTCGATTATTTGTTTTATTTTTTCGGTTATATCAATTATATCAGTAAACCCAGCGGTGTTGACGTTGAATCTTTCCGTTATAATAGGCATTTTTCAACCTCCTTGTTAATTTATTCACATAAAATCGGATTAGAAAAAATCCACGGCTTATTTTTCAAATAAGCTTCAAATCTGTATTTACCTACTGAAAGGTCTTTAATTTCCAAAAAATTTGTTTCTTTTTCCAAAACAATTTTTCCATCAAGTAAAAGTTTTATTTTAGCTTTTTCAGGCAGTTTTATTATTAATCGGGAGTTTTCATCATGATATATTTTTTCTCCTGAAAATACTTCCTGATTTTTAGTAATTATTTTAAAACAAAATTCATCGTTCTTCTTATTCCAAAATCGGTTTACAATCATATTATTACCGTTTTTTAAACCGTTCAAAATTTGTTTTTTAGCTTCGTTAAAATCAGAAGATAATTTTTCTTCAAGAAATAAATAATTTGTGATTGTTTTAAAATTGTCAAAATATGGAAAAATTTTAACGAACTTAAAATCAAACGCATGCGTATCAAGGCTTCCCACAGCCGGAACAATGGTTGCGGTTTCGTTATTTACGTCATCCCACCATTTTAAAATATTTTTAGAGGGACCTTTAAGGATTCTATTTTTTACAAGAATGTGGTAAAGGCTAAAATTTTTATTATAGTTATCAGTCCAATCAGAGAGATAATTCCAGATTTCAATTCCGTGAAAGCCTCTTAAATTCCAGTCATCCCATCTTAAAGGACGGCGATTATTTTTTCGACTGCGGCTTTCATCAGGATGCGCCACAAAACCAAAGCCTCCTTGGTCGTTTACAGCGTTAATATATTCCTGAGGGTTTGCAGAAGGAGGGATTTCCTGTTTTATGTCCAGCGCTAAATAATGATTACCGTTATCAGGAGTGATTTCTTCGCATACAATCACAGCTAAACCATCATGCCAGCCTTCTTCGTTATTTTTTAATCCTGCAAGATTATTGTGATCGGTTATAATTATCCAGTCCAAGCCTGCTTTTTTAGCGTCTTTTGCTATTTGCGGTATTGTTCCTGTCCCGTCGGAATATTTTGTGTGTATATGAAATGCGCCTTTGCTTATGAAGTTCATTATTTTTCCCCTTTATTATAATAAAAAGCATTAATCTGTTTACATTTAACGAGTTTCCCCCATTCTCCCGCAAGAAATTCATGTTAATCAGAATAACGATTTTAAAAATCTACCGGAAGAAATTCTTTTTGAAATTTCTTTTTCTTTTTCTCTGTTCAACAAAATTTTTTCTGACGAGGAATTTAAATTTTTATCACGATATGGAATTCCTGCTTTTGTGTTTAAAATTCCTGTTTCTTTTTCAGAGAGATGATTTTTTATTGATTCATTTTTTTTAAAAGCTATAGTTCCGGTTGTTTTCTTGCCTATCGGCGATGTTTGCCCTATAAAAAAGCCCGCTTCAATCAATCCGGCTCTTACAGGAGCGGCATTACTGTATGTGGTAAGATTTCCGTTTTCCTCTAAAAGATTATAAAGAATTTTAAAAAAATCAACCGTCCATAAAATCGGCATTTTTGATGGAGTAAATGGATCGTGAAAAATAAAGTCAAATTTAGCGTTTAAATCCAATACGGCTTTTCTTGCATCATTCAGGCGCATCTTGACTTTTATATTTCTGTCAGAAATAGACCTATAACATATATTATGTAATTTGGCTTCTAATTCATCCAACATGATAAGTTCGTATTGCTTTGGGATTTTCTCTCGAATTTGAGGCATAATTTGAGCTGATTTTTTAAGATAAGTTTGAATTATGCTTTTAACATCGATCTGACTGTTAATTTGATGGAAAAACAAAGAGTTTATGACTTCATCAAAACATTCGCTGCCTAAAACAGTTGAAAAAGCTAAAACAACAGGGTCAATTTCAAGCAGTGTTATATCAATATTAAAATCAGGGTTAACTTTTATTATTTCATTTATCGCCGTCTTTGAGTTATAGCCCAATCCATAGCATATATCGAGGATTTTTACCTGTTTATTTTCATTTACAAAATCCAAAATCCCTGACGGAATAACATATTTATGTAACGCCTCTGTGTAAGCGCCGATTTTACTGTGATATACGTCATTAACCTCAAAATTAAACAGGCTAATTGTGCCGTCTTGTGTTTTTATAGGATAAAAATTCAATTTTCTTCCCCTTAGCATAGTTGTCAAGACAAATGTTGTTACTGCAACTATTTATTTAAAATAATAAAATAAAGTCAAACTTCCCTGTTTATTATTTTATAATAATACCAAGTTGCAATTATACCAATCTAAATAAGTTTTCGTTAATTTGTTAAAAATCTGATATTTACAGCCCGCGCCGCCCGTAGGGCGGCGCGGGCTAAGTATTGGTATAAGTTAATTTTATGGAATTTATAACCGATAATATTTTTTATGTAAAAAGCGAAGAAAAAACAAAAAGCGGACATTTTTAAGCAAGGGGGTTCGGGGGCTTGCCCCTGACCGATATGACAGTTTGACATGTTAGTTTTTCTTTCTTTTGCTTCGTTTTCTTTCTTTTTGCGTTCAAAAAGAAAGAAAATGAAGAAACGGCAAGCATTCTATTGAATGCTTGAAAGATGCTGTTGCGAAGCAGTCGGCGCTGTCCGCATTTCGCAAACAAGTTCAGCATGACACTTTTAGCGTCGTTAATCAGTTAATTAAAAAATTACATATCTACAAAATTAACTTAACACAACATTAATATAAACTGTCAATAACCTTCCAGCTTGGAGCTTTGCTTTTAAGATAATCTTCACAATATTTTATCGGATAAATCATTCTGTCCCACCTTGAAGCAGGAAAGGCGACCGGTTTGGTTTCCAGCAAAATCCAACTGCTTATTAAATCGGCTTTTCTTAAAAATTCCTCTTCCGCTGGAATTTCTACTCTGATTAATCCAAAATTGTTATCTCCATGCCGTTTATCAGAGTGTAATCTTAAATACCAACTGTAAATATTTTCACCTTCCGGTTGAAAAACGCTTGAACGCTCACCTTTTTCCATTGAATAAATTTTGTACTGATCTTCATAATCAAAATAGCAGGCATGATGGGATTTAATTATCCCAACAATGTTTGAGCCTGAAATTAACTCTTTATTTTTATTTTCCAGTCGTCCGTCAATAAAAAGCCAGCTTCCCTGAGAATTGCCGGAAAGCCATCGTTTAGCCAGAGCCTTTTCTATATGTCCCCTGCTGCCTTGAATAGAGTTATGAGCGGCTTGTATAAACTGTTCCGGCAGTAAAGGGTAATCATTATTGCCGCTATTTACAGGGATTTTTCCAATATTAACAATATTTTTACCGAGATTTTTAACTTCTTCTTCAGAAAAATAATGTTCGGGAGAATCAGCGCCGTCCTTTTTAGGAAGATAAAAATTTTCTTCTGTCATTTCCATATCAATGGAATGCATCTTTTTATCGGTTCTTTTTAAGATAACAGCGGCGACATAGCCGTAAATTACCGGAATTGATCTATAGTAAAAAAGGATTTTCTTTTTTTCGATCCCATCTAAAAAATATGAAAACCCTGATTTTTCTTCTGTTAAATCAATTTTTTTTGTAGTTAATTTTCCGTTATTTTCAATTACTACAGCATTTTTTTTATCAAAAATTTCTTTTACAGAAAAATTTTCATCAATTTGCGTTGATTTACGAGGAATTTTTATATCAATTCCCTGCGATTTTTTTTCTCTTATAAAGCTGATCCCGCTTTGTATGATAGCTGAAGTCATAATAAATACCTAAATTTCTACAACTTAATTGATTTTTAGAGGCGCTTTATAGTTTATCCAGCGCCTGTATTGCATTTTTGTCTTTTGGGTTTAATTCCAGACATTTGGAATAAAATTGTTTGGCAAGTTTTTTATTATCAAGCATTTCGAGAGTTACCGCAATATTATAATAAATATCCGCATTTTCAGGAGCTAATTCCAGCGCTTTTTTAAAGGAATCCAATGCTTTATGATAATTTTTCTGTTTATGATAAACATTTCCAAGATTATAATGAGCATACATAAAGTCAGGTTTTAATTCAGCAACTTTTTTAAGTTTTTCTTCGGCAGAAATCAGCGCATTTTGTTTATACAAACAAACAGCGGATGTATATATTATCTTAAAATCATTAGGAGCAAGGGTTTCCGCCTGTTTTAAAAGCTCATACGCTTTAACGCTTTTGTCTGACTGTATATAAAGTTTTGCAATATTTGCAATGCTTACAGCATTATTGCCTGCTGTTTTCTCAAGCTCTGCAAGTATTTTCTGCGCTTCATAAGAATTTTTTTGTGTTTTTATTAAATTTGCCGCTTTTTTAAGTTTTTCATTAAATTCATTGCCGGTTACTTCAGAAAAAAGGTTTAATTCCGCTTTTTTTGGCGCATTTGAAGCTATATTGTTATTCACGCCAGAGTTGCCGGAAATATTTATATTATAAATTCCGCTGTGGTTTTGAACTTCGTCAACAAAAACTTTTTCTTCTTCTTTTTTTGTATAAATATTCGGTTCAAATTTAGGGTTTCTTACGGAAAAAAGTTCATCCAGATTGAATTTGCCTGCTAAAAAATCGAAATTATCAAAATAAATTTTTTCAAGACCAAGTTGTTTATTTTCATTTTCAATAATTAAAGTATCGTGAAAATCAGCGAAATTTTCCCGTGTAACCCTTAAATTAAAAGCTTCAGAGGATTGTTCATTATGTAAAGAAGCGGCTAATACAACTTTACGCGCTATAATTCCTGAAAACAGGCATGTTAAAGCAAAAAATATTAATATTTTTATAAAAATAAATTTCAAATTTTTAGTTCCAAATAAATATAGTTATTAAATTTAATTGTAATAAGTTTTTATAAAAAATCCAGTTTTGTCGTATTTTCAAATGGTTCGGGATATAGAGGAGTCCAACCGCAAACATTTTTAGTTACAGCGCTAACTATTGTCAATACAACTTTCTTAGCATGACTTCGTTATAAAAATACCCGAGTATTTGATAAGCGGTGTAGCCCATGTTTGCCATTGTGTTTGCGCCTGTTTGCGACATCCCGACCCTGTGCCCTTTACAGGGAACGTTTTCGTCAAAGGATTTTACGCCTTTTATATAAGGCAAAAACTTGCCCCAGACCTGTTCAGCGGGTAGGGTGCTTCCGCCTGCGCTTGCGTGGTAATATGCGGGGATAACTTTCCCCCCGTAAACTAAAACCTGTCCTTGAGTGTCGTCTACCGCTCTGTTTGTCCGTGTTGTTTCAGCGGAAACGCCGATATAATTCTGATCCAGCGGAGTATCATACAAATCAAATCCGTATTTTAATCTTTTGCCTAAATTTGCCGCCGCATAACTCCTTGCCGCAATTGCCTGCGCTTTATGCGCCTCTATATTCCAGCCCGGAGGCATTTCTGAAGGAACAACCCCCTTTATATAGTTCTCCATATCCAGTTCATTTATTACAGTTAAGCCTTTAGAGTCATTTTTAATGATTAAAAAACCTCTATACCAGCGTTTTTTAGTATAAACAAACGCATCTGACTCATTTGATTTTATAATTATTTCTTTAGCGTTAATGCCGTACTTTTTTTTATTAATCTCTATTTCTATTATATTTCCGTGTTTTTTAAGTCTATACGGCTTCATTTGCTCTAAATTCGTTAAATAAGAGCCGTCCTGAACGTCTATAATCGCTCCGGCTTTTGAAACGCCAATATAAATGTCATCGTCAGTTTGTGTCAAAAGCCCAATTTTAATTGCGCATGCGGCGGAATTTGAAAAAAAACTGAAAAACATTAAGAGTATAAATATTTTTAAAAATTTCATAATTATAGACGCTAAAATTGTTAAATTATACACTATGTTAAATTATAATGATTTTTTTCTTAAATTCATCAATCATTAAAATGAAAATTTATGTTTAAATGCTGTTATGTACACACCCCAAATAAGTTTTGGTTATCGTAAAGCTAACAGATAATATTTTTTATATAAAAAAAGATAAAAGTAAAAAGACAAAAAATAAGCATTTGAACACAAGGGGGTTCGGGGGCTTGCCCCTGACAGTCTTGTCCCCTTGGGGTTCAGTTTTTTCTTTTCTTTTGGTTCGTTTTCTTTACTTTTTTACAAAAAAGAAAAGAAAATGAACAAACGGTAAGTATTCTATTGCATGCTGGAAAGATGCTGAAACAAAGCCTGTCCTGAACTTGTTTCAGGATTCAGCATGACACTTTTAGCGGCGTTAAGCGGTTAATTTTTTAATTAAGCATCCATTATATTTTTTAATTTTTTATAAAAATTTTCATGAAATGCAATTAAATAAATATAAATTATTTTTTCTTCAAGATTAATTCCATAAGCAATTCTAACCTCTCTGCCTTTATATTTTAAGTGGTATGAATATATGTCAGAAAGCGGCGAAACAAGCTTTTCGCCTGAATCTTCAGGATTGCCGGAAATTTTTTCAATTGCTTCTTTGATTTTTATTCTCAGCGGTTTATCCAGATTTTTTTGTGATTTATCCGCTGAATTTGTTAAAAAGATATTAAACACAACGCTTCGCATCCAGGACTAATAATATATCTTATATTAACAAAATTAGCTTCTTTAAATCAATGGAATTAAAACGCTTTACTGTAATTGTCATAGCAACGATTGTCTAGATAACTGTATTAAGAGATTTGTCTTTATGTCAATATTTTAATTGTCATAGCAATAATTGCCTAAACAATTATAATTGATTTTTTATTTCCCGATACGTTTTAATGGTGAGTATATTTTGTTTTAAGATAAGAGTTAGCTCCTTCAAACATTGAATTAACAAGTTCAGAATTCAACATCATGTCAATACCGCCTGCGATAAGATACTGTTGCATTCTTGATTTCCAGAAAGGATAAATTTCCTGAGCGGAAACATTGAGGATTTCCGCAATCGAATAGAGATATGTCCAATCTAATGGCAAAGGCAGAGCGCCTCTCCATAAATCTACGATTTCCACACGTCTTTTTCTGGTAAATTTTTTGATTAAATCCAAATTAGAAAACCCTTGTTCTTTTTGTTTTTGTTTTAAAAATTGTATTCCCGGATCAACAAGTTTTGGTTCTTCGGAAATTTTGTATTCAGGAAAATCTTCAGGATGAATTTCCATCACTGCGGCGATTCTTTCCAGAGTTGTTGTTCTTGTGGAAAACGGTATAGTGTTATCAATCAAGCTATAAACATAAGAAAGCGTAACGCCTACCATTTCCGCAAAATCTTTTTTATGCAAACCTGTGTCTTCAAGAAATTGTACTAATTTTTCACTGCTGTTAGTTATAATAACAGAAGATTCCTGTCTTTTTTCCGGCAATTTCTTATCCTCCCTTATAATTAATATGAAAATTTTTAATTTTTTTGAAAATAACCTTAAAAACTCGTTAAAAATACATATATTAATGAGCTTTACTATAAGCTATAAAATAGTATTACATTAGTTTGTTTAATGTTTAAATTAGATAGTTGATTAAATAATAAATTTATTTCGGTAAAAATTTTTTTATAAGGTTTTACTATAAAATAGAAAGAAAATATAATAAAAAAAACAGAAAAATTTTTTGGAAAGAAGCATTAAAGTGATAGTAATTGCAGGATTAGGAAATCCCGGGGAAAAATACAAAAATACCCGTCATAATATTGGTTTTAGAATAACCGGCGTTTTAGCCGAAAAATTTGGCATTGTCGGCAAACATTCTTCAAAATTTGATTCAATTATAGGAAAAGGTGAAATAAATAATACGGAAGTCTTGATTGTACAGCCTCAGACTTACATGAATCTTTCAGGAGAAGCTATCTCAAAGCTTTTAAACTGGCATAAGCTTGATAATAATAATTTATTTATAATATTTGATGATGTAACCCTTGATCTTGGGAAAATTCGTTTCAGACCTTCAGGTTCAGCGGGAGGTCATAACGGAATTAAATCAATAATTTCAAACTGTGGAAGCGAAGTTTTCGCAAGATTAAAAGTGGGAATAGGACCAAATCCGGGTGAACATCTCTGGCGCAGTTATGTTCTTCAGGAATTTTCCAAAGATGAGCAAAAACATCTTCCTAAAATAACAGATTTTTGCGTAAAAGCGGTGGAAACTTATTTGCGCGAAGGCATTGCTTCTGCAAGCAATAAATATAACGGCATAAATATTCTGGAAGAAATAAGTTAACAAGACAGTAAAAATTTATATAAAAAAGCCATATAATGATACTTTTTAAAGGACACTTTTAAAAACATCTAAAATTGAATTTTTTTTTGGAGAAAAATTTGGTCTTTATATTAAGAAAAGCCATTGATTCTGATCTCGAAAAAATAAAAATTTATGCTGAATCATTTAATCTGGATTCAGAGGATTTAGAACCCCAAAAACTTTATATAGCAGAAAAAGCGGGGGTTTTAGCGGGTTTTGGAAGATATAAAAATTATAGAAATATTTATGAAATTTCCACAATTGGCGCGCTTAAGGAATTTAGACGAATGGGCGCGGGAACAATTATTGTAGAACAGCTTATTAAATCAGCTTTTCTTGATGAAATCTGGCTTACAACAGTATTTCCCGAATATTTCCAAAAATTCGGATTTAAAAAAACAAATAATAATCTGCCTGAAGAACTGGTTTTAAAAACAAAAAAGTTATGTAAAAAATATAATAAATCATTGGAATTTAATATTTATATGAAACTGGACAAAGCAACGTTGAGCTTATAATCGGAAAATCTTTATAAACTCCGATTTGCTTATAGCCGGTATTTTCATCGCAGGTTGAAACTTTCCATCCTATAAACGCGCCAATAATCGCATTTAAAGAGGGTAACGGGAGTAAATTCACAGGCATATTTGAAATCTCCAGTTTTTCTTCAATAATATTCTGTAAAAATTTACATGCCGCAGGCGTTCTGCTTTTATAAGGGGGATTAAGTTTTAACAGATTTTTTGTATAATACGGACTGTATCTGTAAATTTCCATGCCTAAACTGTCAAAATAAACGCATAATTCTGAGCCTCTGTCGCTATATCTTTTTTGCCATGAACCTTTTAATGTATCCGGCATGTTTTTCATGCTTAATATTTGTGTTTGTTTTGATTCTATTCTCCATTTTCCCGTAAGCATCATAATATTTTTCGGCAGATCAACGCAAAGTATTGTATTTGCGGGAGGAGAAATATTCGAAATAAGTAATTTCAGTTCGCTTAGGTTATAAGCTTTATCTGTTTTAATAAGATTTAAATTTCTGTCAAGAACAGCTATTCCTGACTCCGAAGAGTTGTCAGGACCAATGGATATTCCAATAAAACAAAATTTCCCTTTATAATTATGCGATTTTATATCTGATTTGTTTTGCAAAATTTGAGAATTCACTTTAGTTACATAATTCTAATATATTATAATATTTTAACCTGAAAATAGCCATAGGGCGCCAGGGTTTTTCAATTCCAAGTTATGCTAAACAGGAGTAAAATATCACCCTGAAATTGTTTCAGGGTTTTTCCCGCGGGCGGCGCCAGCTTTTTTAATCAATTAACAAAAATTTATTAAAACTGGTATAGATTTTTGTTAATTAAATTACAGAATATTTATATATTTAAATTATATTTTTAGTTTAAATATTGTTACAAACTAAAATTTACTTTTATGTTTTTATAGTAATTAATATTTAGGATCGTGAGACATAATTTTTTTAAAGGAGATCATTATGAAAAAAATTCTTTTAGCAACAAGCCTTTTGCTGTGTGTGGCTCAAACACCTGCGCATGCTCTTTCAGTAACACAAAATAATGACGCAAATGCGCTTGCATCTTTGCTTGGCGGAAGCGGAATTACAATTTCCAATGCGCTGGCTACCGGTAATCAAGCAGCATTCGGCGTTTTCACAGACGGACTTTCTTCAGGTCTGGATTTCAACAGCGGTATTATCTTATCAAGCGGAAACGTTCTTGATGCAGTAGGACCGAATAATAACAGCGCTACAACTTCATATATGGCTACTCCTGGAGATGCAGATTTAAGCGTTCTTTCAGGTTTTAATACAAATGATGCGGCTTTACTTGAATTTGATTTTGAAACTGCAAACGGAAATTTATTCTTTAACTTTATCTTTGCTTCCGAAGAATATAATGAATGGGTTGATAGCAGTTTTAACGATGCTTTTGGGCTTTTTGTAGATGGCGTTAATGTTGCTCTTGTTCCTGGAACATCAACCCCAACCGGTGTAACTATTAACACAATTAATAACGTCGCAAATAGTTCTTATTATAAAGATAATGAATCTGCAACTTACAATATTCAATATGACGGATTTACTAAAGCTATTCAGGCAGAAGTTCAAGGATTACAAGCAGGAGTTCATACAATGAAGTTTGCTATAGCAGATGCTTCTGATACTGCTTTAGACTCAGCAGTATTTATTCAGGCAGGCACTTTTGCTAATGAACCGACCCCTATTACTCCTGTGCCGGAACCGGCAACATCACTTCTTGCAGGAATTGCAGCTCTTGGAATGGGCGCAGTAAGAAGATTTAAAAACATGGTTAAAAACTAATCAATAGTTTTTGTAAATTCTTAATTTACGGGCATTTCGGAGCGCAAGCTTGAGTTTCAACTCATTCATGCCGCTAAGCCGAAACGCCCGTAATATCTTTTTAAAGATTATTTTCTTAGAACACTATTGCTTTGTTAAGTTAATTTTATGGAATCGTCATTCTAAGGGCTTTGCCCGAAGAATCTTGTTGTATATAAGCCCGCTATGTTCAATATGGCGTTTTTTGAGCTTTACATGACGACAAAATTTAACAATGCGCAATTATAATAAATTTTTATTATAATATACTGAAAGGAGATTTTTAATGTCAGACAATAAGCTTTTAGCAACGATTCCACGTTCTGCAACAGAGCAGGTTCAGGTTCAAATAAACGAATTTAAAGGGAAAAAATATCTTGATCTTAGAATTTACTATACAACAGATAGCGGAAATACTTGGAATCCCACTAAAAAAGGAGTGGCAATCTATCCTGAAAACTTGCCTGCATTAAAAGATGCTCTTGAAATTGCCAAAAAAGAGCTTGAAAACATTGACTGAAAAACATAAATACGCTCAAGTCATAGTAGATGTGCCTGAACTGGATACAAGGACATTTAGCTATCTTATTCCTGAAGAAATATATGACTTTGTTAAGCCCGGAATTCCTGTAATTGTACCTTTCGGCAATAGGGGAGCTGTTAATGCTTTTGTGGTAGGTTTTACTAACTATATGCCGGAAGGAATAAAAGCAAAAGAAATTTTTGAAATTCTAAACAATGAACCCCTGTTTGATCTTGAATTTTTACAACTTCTGGAATGGGTTTCAAATTATTACTGTTGCAGTCTTCAAACAGTAATAGACGCCGCTATTCCTTCAAATCTGTTTTCTAAAAGTAAAAGAATCGTGTATTTATTAAATAAAGACGTTTCAGAATTCAAATTAAACTCTGACCAAAAGAGAATTTTCGATTTCATGCTGGAAAAAACCAAATTTAATGTGTCTACATTAAAAAAAAGAACTAAAATTCCCTACTCAAAGTTTTATACAGCTTTAAGACAGCTTAAAAACAATGGTATAGTTGAAATAAAAGATGATTTGGAAGAAAAAAAATCAGGTCCAAAGCTGGAAAAATACATAAAATTAAATTCAGATTTTGCGAAAGAAGATTTAACGCCGAGAAGAAAAAAAATATTTGAGGCTTTAGAATCAATTGGAGAGGAAATAAAACTTTCTGATTTTCTGGAAATTGCTAAAACAACTGCTTTAACAATAAAAAAACTTGCTGAAACAGCCGCAATACAAATTTATGACAAGGAAATTTTCAGAAATCCCTCTGATATCTTTAAAAAAGATGAGAACAACAAGTTTTTTAAGCTCACAGCTTCCCAAGAACAAGCTCTTGACCAAATCAAAGCATACATGAGGAATAACGACCCTGAGCCTGTCTTATTATATGGAATAACAGGCTCTGGCAAGACAGAAGTGTATATGCATGCTGTAAAAGAGGCTCTTTCTCAGGATAAATCGGTAATAATATTAGCGCCTGAGATTCTTCTTGCTTCTCAATTGGCGATGAGGTTTGCAGAAAGGTTTGGAGCGGAAAACACAGCAATATGGCACAGCAGTATTTCTGAAGGAGAACGTTTTGATGTCTGGAACAGGTTGATAAGCAAGGAAATAAGAATTATAATCGGGGCAAGATCAGCTATTTTTGCGCCGGTTAAAAATTTAGGGCTTATTATAATTGATGAAGAGCACGAATCCAGCTATAAGCAGACCACCCCCAGTCCAAGATATAACGCAAAAACAATAGCGGCGCAAAGAGCGAAAAAAACCGGCGCAGCTCTTATATTGGGCACTGCTACACCTGATATAAGCACTTATTTTAAAGCTAAAAACAGCGGCAGAATCATAAAACTACCTGAAAGAATCGGTACAGGCGGTCTTGCTCAGGTTCATGTCGTGGATATGCGGGAAGAAATTAAGCGTGGCAATAAAAGTATTTTTTCAATACCTTTAAAAAACAGTCTTCAGGAAGCTTTTGACGATGAAAAACAGGCAATCCTTCTTATAAACAGACGAGGGTTTTCAACATACGGGCAATGTAGCAGTTGCGGCTTCACTCCAAAATGTAAAAGCTGTGAAATCCCATTGATACTTCATAAAACAGGCAATAAATTGCGATGTCATTATTGTAACTATGAAATACCAACTTACGATATTTGCCCCTCCTGTTTTAATGCTACTTTGAAGTATTACGGAATGGGAACACAAAAGGTAGAAGAGCTTTTTAAAAAAGAATTTCCCGAAATATCAGTACAAAGAATGGATAGCGATATTATGAGCAAGAAAAATGCTCATATAAAAGTGCTTGAGGACTTCGCAAAAGGCGAAACAGACGTATTGATAGGCACTCAAATGATTGCAAAAGGGCTTGATGTTCCTAACGTTACGTTGGTTGGAGTTATCAGCGCGGATTCTCTTTTTAATATACCTGATTTTAGGGGAACAGAGCGTGGATTTCAGCTTCTCACACAGGTTGCAGGAAGAGCCGGCAGAGGCTCCTTCAGGGGGAAAGTATATTTTCAGACTTATGAACCGGAATTTTTCGCTGTAAATCAGGCTAAAGAACAGGATTTTGCAAGTTTTTATAATTATGAAATTCAAACAAGAAATGAGCATTCTTATCCGCCTTTCAGCGATATAATAAGGCTTATAATAAGCTCAAAAATGGAAATCAAGGCGATAAAGTTTGCTTCAGATATTGCATACAGGCTTAAGCTGATAACCGATCAGCGTGGAATTACGGAACGACTGGAAGTTCTTGGTCCTTCAAGGTGTATGATCACAAAACTCAAGGATGAATACAGATTTCATATCCTTATAAAGAATACTTTAGGCGAAAATGGGCATTTTATCGTTAATAATCTTGTCAAAGAAATAAAAATTCCGCAGGATATTAAATTTTTAATAGATGTTGACCCGTCTGATATGTTGTAATACCAAATAACTTCTTCATACCAAGTTGCAATCAAAAGAGTATTATTTTTTAATAAGGGTTTTGCCGGCGTAGCCGGCAAAACCCTTATTAACTTTTCTTCCCCTCCCTTGGGGAGGGGGCAGAGGGAGGGAGATTTAATACTACATTGATGCAACTTGGTATCAGAATATAATATACCTAATTTTCTTCATCATTAGGCTCATCAGGGTTCAATTTCTCGTTTATCAGCTTTTTAAAATCAGAAGGCTTAATGTTTCTGACAAAATCTTTAAATTCCTCTGTTTCTTTTTCATCTCTTTCTTCATCCGTAGAAATTGTACCGTCAATAACCACGTTTGGAGCAACAAAAATGGGAGCTTTATTCTTTAAAGCTATTGCAATCGCATCAGACGGTCGGGAATCAATTTTAAATTCCTTGCCCTCCTTGTTTTTCAAAAAAATCGTCGCAAAATATGTACTGTCATCAAGATCGTTAATTTCAATTTTTTCAACAAAATTTGAGGTCGTATCAAGAATATTGCATATAAGATCATGCGTCATCGGACGAGGGGTTTCCACCGATTCAAGAATTCTTATTATTGCGCTTGCTTCAGCTTGCCCAATCCAGATGGGAAGAGCTCTTCTGTTTTCAGCATCGTTTAAAATTATTATAGGAGAGCCTGTTCGTAAGTCTATGGCTATCCCCATTATGCGCATTTCAATCATAATCTATATTTTCCAGCTTTTTGGAGATTTTAATTCTATTTTAATAAATCATTCAATATCCATGATAACATTTATTAGTGTAATTCAATAAGCTAAATAAATTAAGTTTTTAAAAGTGTCTGAAAATATCCATAAATTACTGAATAAATTAATATTAAAATCCGTAAAGTTCAAAAAATTAATAAAAAGTCTTGAAAATCGGCATAGTTTATATTTAACGGGATTAACAGGCTCTGCGCGTAATTTTTTTGCGGCGAAATCCATAAAAAATCTTAAAAAACCTGTTTTGGTAATAACGCCGGATATAGCCTCCGCTATTAAATATACAAGGGAAATAAACCTTTTTTCCGGGAAAAAAACTTCGTTTCTGCCCTCGCAGGAAAGCTCTCCTTATGAACAGGTATATTCCGATCCGGAAGTTACAAAACAACAGCTTAATGCCCTGCAAAGCTTCGCAAATTCAGAAGTTGAAGTAATTGTTACACCGGCAAAAAATCTTTTAAATACTCTGCTTGAAAAAAATGATGCAAAAAAAAATTCTGTAAAACTGGAATTGAAAGGTAAAGCAGAACCTTATGACACGGCGGAAAAATTTATTTCTTTAGGCTATAAACGAGTAACAACAGTAATAGACCCTGGCGAATTCAGCTTGCGAGGAGATATTCTTGATATTTACCCGATTTCACAAGAACCCTTACGGATTGAATTTTTTTGTGAAGAAGTAGAAAGTTTGCGTGTGTTTAATATAGAAACGCAAAGATCAATCAGGAAAATTAACGCTATAACTATTGAACCACGATATAAAATCCTGCTTGACAATGAAAAAAAGAATATTCTGATAAAAAAACTTGTTGAAATAACAAATAACCAGGAAAAGAAGCTTTCAGAAACCGCAAAAGAAACTCTAAAAGAATACACGGATAATTTTATTTCTATGCTTGAAGCAGACAGTTATACAGAAGGCATAGAATATCTTTATCCCTTGTTAAATAACTCTGTTAGCGATATTTTTGATTATCTTCCGGATGATACGGTTATTTTTCTGCATGAATCCGCTGAGATTATTCAAAGACTTCACGTTCAGGATGATAAATATTTAAAGGAATATGAAAAAAATGTCAGCGAAGGGCTGGCTGTTGAACTGCCTTTTCTATTGCACCACAGACCGGAGGAAGTTCTTAAAAAGCTATATAAATATCCTGCTTTGAGATTTGACAGTTTTATTGACGATGAAGCAGATACTGCTGAAGAATTAGAAAGTTCTATGCCTCCAAAGTTTTTGGCTAATCTCCATAAAGCCGCTGAATATATAATTAACCTTAAAAATAAAGGATTTATAGTATTAATAGATACGGAATATCCGCAAAGAGTGGCTTCTTCTTTTAAAGAAGCTGAATGTCCCTGTTTAAATACCGATGAAGATGAAATTAATCCTGAAAAAATACTTGAAACAAAAGAAATCATTGTTTCGCATTTGGGTTTTGAAGAAGGGTTTGTAATACCTGAAATAAATCTTGCTATTATAACTGATGTTGAGCTTTTTAACAAAAAAATTAAGAAAGCAACTCTTGGCAAAAGCATTTCCAGAAAAGAAAGCATTGATTATCTTGTATCAGTTAATGATTTCAAGGAAAATGATTTTGTAGTTCACTCAAAACATGGTATAGGTCGCTTCTTAGGACTTTGCAAACAGGAAATTGACGGTCAATTAAAGGATTACTTAACTATAGAATACACAAATGCCGATAAATTATACATGCCGGCAGAACAAATTAATTTTCTTTCACGGTACAGAGGTTCAGGAACTTTGCCGAAGCTGTCAAAAATGGGCGGGACGGACTGGGCAGGAGTTAAAACAAAAGTTAAAAAAGCTGTAACAGATATTGCGGAAGAACTTTTAAAGCTTTACGCAAAAAGGGCAAGGTTAACAGGATTTGTTTTCGAGCAGGATACTGCATGGCAGATGGAAATGGAGAATGCGTTTCCGTATACTGAAACCCCTGACCAGATGCAGGCAATTATGGATACAAAAGCGGATATGGAAACCGATAAAATCCTTGACCGCCTTATATGCGGAGATGTGGGCTTCGGTAAGACAGAAGTGGCATTAAGAGCTGTTTTTAAAGCTGTTTTGTCAGGAAAACAAACTGCTGTGCTAGTTCCCACAACAATTTTAGCCCAGCAACATTATAATACCTTTAAAGACAGATTAAGTCCTTATCCTGTTGATATCGAGCTTTTATCAAGGTTTAGAAGCCCTAAGGAACAGAAAGAAACGCTTAAAAAACTTCTTACAGGGGAATGCGATATTGTAATAGGAACTCATCGACTTTTACAAAAGGATATCAAGTTTAAAAATCTTGGATTTCTTGTCATAGACGAAGAACACAGGTTTGGAGTGTCGCATAAAGAAAAAATAAAGCAGTTTAAAACAGAAATTGACGCGCTTACTCTTACTGCAACGCCTATTCCAAGAACACTTAACATGGCTCTTTCAGGACTTAAGGAAATGAGCATAATCAATACTCCGCCTATAAATAGAGCTCCTATAAAGACTTATGTCGGAGCATATAATGAATCTCTGGTTAAAACCGCTATTTCTCACGAGCTGGAAAGGGAAGGACAGATTTATTTCCTGCATAATCGAGTGGAATCAATATATAAAGTCGCTGATGAACTTCAAAAACTAGCGCCTGAAGCAAGAATTGCAGTAGGGCACGGGCAAATGAGAGAAAAAGAGCTGGAAAAGGTTATGTATGAATTTTCAGCCAATGAGCATGATATTCTTGTATGCACTACTATAATTGAATCAGGGCTTGACATACCTAACGCAAATACAATTATAATTGATAATGCTGATAAATTTGGACTTGCCCAGCTTTATCAAATAAGGGGAAGAGTAGGCAGAAGCGAGCGGCAGGCTTATGCTTACTGCTTATATAAGCCAAATAAAATTCTGACAGCAGAGGCAAAAGACAGATTAAAAGCGATAAAAGATTTTACAACTCTAGGCAGCGGCTATCAAATAGCTTTAAGAGATTTAGAAATACGAGGCATAGGAAATCTTTTAGGCTCACAACAGCACGGACACATGCTTGCTGTAGGATTTGACATGTATTGCAATCTTCTTGAAGAAACAATACAGGAATTAAAAGGCGAAAAAATCAATAAAAAAGATCCTACAATTATTGATATCAACATTACCGCCTTTATTCCCGACGATTGGGCGGGAGAAAAAGAACAAAAAATGGTAGAATATAAACGTCTGGCTGATGTAAGCAGTCCAGAGGAGCTGGAAGTTCTAAGAGATGAATGGATAGATCGATTCGGAGGTATTCCTATAGAGGTTGAGCGACTTATAAAAATCATTCAGCTTCGACTTATGGCTACAGAAGTGGCAATAAATCTTATCAGAGAAACGTTTTCAGATATCAGGATTTTCTCCGACTACACCTTTACAGAATTTCAGGCGCTTAAGAGTAAATTGAACCCTAAAATTGCCGGAAATTTAAAATGGACAAAAGCTCCTTTAAAATCTGAAAACGGAAGCTCTGTGATTATTTTGGACATTTCTTATTTTACAAATGATGATAAATTAAATATTTTAGAAGAAATTTTTAAAATCGCAAAAAATTTTAAAAACATACAGTTTATAAGTTAAGGGCATTTCATGCCAACTGAGGATTTTAACCCGAAGAATCGAAAGAAGCTGTCTAAAATAGACAGCTTCTTTAATTGATTTTATTTGATTTAAATTATAATCTCATCAAAAAAATCTTGACCAAAAACCTGTTTTTTGAGGACAGCAAATAGGAGCCGCAGCGCCAATAATACGTGGCGGACATACTAATGACGGTTCACAAACAATACCGGGTTCGTAAACAGTTTTGGCAACAGAGGATAGTCTTGGCTCACAAATCATTTTAGCGTTATAAGACAATCTTGGTTCATAAATAGTTTTAGCATGATATGTCATTTGCGGTTCATAAACCATTTTAGATTGGTAAGAAAGACTTGGCTGACAAACAGTTTTTGGGTGATAAACAACTTTAGGCTGATAAACAACCTGAGGAGGACAAACAGGGGCGGTAATTGTCGGTGGGCATATACTTGTTTGCGGGCAAGGACATACTGAAAAAGCTGGTTGCGCAAATAGTGTCAATAATCCTAAGAGCCCCATCAGTGATAAAATTTTTCTCATTTTTTTTTCCACCTCCGGAAACTTTACATAGTAAATCAAGTAATATTATTTTCACTTGATGGGCAGTATTTTTAATCCATAAAAACGACAATATTTTAAATAATTATTTTGTATAATCTGAGTTGCTAGACCAATCCAAATAAGTTTTCGTTAATTTGTTAAAAAGCTGATATTTAAAGCCCGCGCCGCCCTGCGGGCGGCGCGGGCTAGGTAAGGGTATAGCGGGTGTTTTGGCGAAGCCAAAACACCCGCTAATTAAGGATTTATAAAAACCATCTTTTTTATTTAACGGTTTTTTAAATTGATTGGTATAATTAATGATTTACCAAAATCATCTTTTTCATTTGCCGATTTCTTTTAATGATTGGTATATTTCAACGTTTCAACTAATTAACAACTCAGGTTAATTAGTTTTAAACATTTCCTTTAGTTCCATGAAATGCGCCCTGTAACATTTGTTTTATTTCATTCGGGTTGTTTGAGCTTTCCACCGCAACTTCAGGCGTAATCAAATTCGCTTTTACC
>Ga0116155_10000828_pt1 | contig 23624 bp, 19 predicted proteins | sample AD_UKC032_MetaG_FD_89890 | JGI IMG/M metagenome (GOLD analysis project Ga0116155, IMG submission 89890) | Active sludge microbial communities of municipal wastewater-treating anaerobic digesters from USA - AD_UKC032_MetaG | ecosystem: Engineered > Bioreactor > Anaerobic > Digestate | place: USA...
AGCACCCCGCCCTCACCGTAACCGACGTAGCCCGGCGGCGCACCCTTGAGGGTAGAGACGGTGTGCGCCTCCTGAAACTCGCTCATGTTGATGGTGATGACGTTCTGTTCGCCGCCGTACAGCGCCTCGGCCAGCGCCAGCGCGGTTTCGGTCTTGCCCACCCCGGACGGGCCGGCCAGCATGAATACGCCAATCGGCTTGCTGGGATTGTCCAGCGCCGCGCGGGAGGTTTGAATCCGCCGGGCGATCGTGTCCAGCGCGTGACGCTGGCCGATGATGCGGCGGTTGAGAATATCGGCCAGGCTCAGCACAGTTTCGATTTCGTTCTTGACCATGCGCCCGACCGGAATGCCGGTCCAATCGGCGACCACCGAAGCCACCGCCTGGGCGTCCACGCTGGGCAGAATCAGCGGCGTTTCGCCCTGCAACGTGTGCAACTGGGTTTGCAGGTCTTTTAATTCCGCCAGCCAGGTTTGCCGTTCGGGATCCGGTTCCGCGCTGGTGGAAACATCCACTGCGCCACCGTCGCCGCGCAGTTTGGCCCGCAGTTCCAGAATCCGGTCCACCAGACCTTTCTCTTCCTGCCAGCGGGCGTCCAGTTGCGCCAGTCGCGTTTCCTCAGCCTGCAATTTTTCGGTCGCAGTGGCTTGGCGCTGGGCGGTATCAATGCCGACCACCGTTTCGCGGCCAATGATCTCCAGTTCGGTTTTCAAGCCCTCGATGCGGCGGCGGCAATCCTCCACCTCCGCCGGGACTGCGTGCAGGCTGATCGCCACGCGGGCGCTGGCGGTGTCCAGCAGGCTGACCGCCTTGTCCGGCAACTGGCGGGCCGGGATGTAGCGGTGCGACAACTTGACCGCCGCTTCCAGCGCCTCATCGAGAATTTGTACCCGATGGTGCTGTTCCATGGTCGAGGCCATGCCGCGCATCATCAGGATGGATTTCTCCTCGCTCGGCTCGCCGACCTGCACCACCTGGAAGCGGCGGGTCAGGGCCGGGTCCTTCTCGATGTGCTTCTTGTACTCGGCCCAAGTGGTGGCGGCGATGGTGCGCAGCTTGCCGCGCGCCAGCGCGGGTTTCAGCAGATTGGCGGCGTCGCCAGTGCCCGCCGCGCCGCCCGCGCCGACCAGGGTGTGCGCCTCGTCAATGAACAGGATGATCGGCTTGGGCGAGGTTTGCACTTCATCAATCACCTGCCGCAGCCGGTTCTCGAACTCGCCCTTCATGCTGGCGCCGGCCTGCAACAGACCCACGTCCAGCACTCGCAGGGTCACGTCCTTCAGCGGCGGCGGGACATCGCCCGAAGCGATCCGCTGAGCGAAACCTTCCACGACAGCAGTTTTGCCGACCCCGGCCTCACCGGTCAGGATCGGGTTGTTCTGGCGGCGGCGCATCAGGATATCCACGATCTGGCGGATTTCCTCGTCGCGGCCACTGATGGGATCCAGTTCGCCTTTGCGCGCCCGCGCGGTCAGGTCCACGGAAAAGCGTTGCAACGCCTCCTGCTTGCCCATTTGGGGGGGCGCCATCGCCTCGCTGGCCTCGCCGGGCGCCGCGCCGCCGCCGACCTGGGACCCGTCCGAAGCGCGCAGCCCCGATTCCGGGGAAGCGGCGACGATGTCGGCAAACCGCTCGGTCAGGGTGTCCAGCTTGATCTTGTCGAACTCGCGCGAGATCGCCAGCAGCGCATTGCGCAAATCCGCCGTCTTCAGGATTCCGACCAGCAGATGCCCGGTGCGCACCTGCGAATCGCTGAACATCAGCGTGGCGTACACCCAGGCTTCCTTCACCGCCGCGTCCACATGGGCGGACAGGTCGGAAATCGCGGTGGCGCCGCGCGGCAGCCGATCCAGCGCCTCAGTGAAATCCTTGGCCAGCCGGGAAGGATTCAGGCTGAACTGCTGGATGGCCCGGTGCAGATCCGAATCCGGCAGTTGCAGAATCTGGTGCAGCCAATGCACCAGTTCCACGTAGGGATTGCCCCGCAATTTGCAAAACACGGTGGCGCTTTCGATAGCTTTATAGCCCAGGCTGTTCAGCTTTCCGAACAGAGCAACGCGACTGATTTCGGCCATGATTCGGACTCCAAGGGTTAAAGGCGAAAGGCGAAAGGCGAAAGGCGAAAAGCGAAAGGCGAAAGGCGAAAGGCGAAACGAACCTTTACCCTTTAGCCTTTCGCCTTCGGCCTCAATCACGTGCAATAAGTAACCGCATCCAGCTTCAAATCATCAGCATCACGAACCAGGGGTCGGCTGGTCAGCCAGGTGGTCCAGCCCAGCCGGGTTCCCGCGCCCAGCACCAGCGGCGGCACTTCTTCCTTTTTCAGAATCGGGTTGAAATCCCATAACAACTCGTCTCCGACGTAATTGCGCACCCAGGCCACCAGCCGCCGCAAGCTGTCGCTACCGGGTAGAAACCGGTGAAATTCCGCCAGCCCCATCGGCCCCATGACGATGCGGAACTTGTACTGACAATCCCACACCCGTGCGCCGATCACCGCCGTCCTCCCCAGCAACCCCGTCGCGGGTGTTTCACCCAAGCGGCAGCGACTGGCCTCGGCCAGCGGCAACCAGTGCCCCACGAAGGTTTCGATCATCACCGGCAGCTTGAAAAAATCCGCCAGAATCGCCTGCAAGCCTTCCGGATTACGGGTCTGGCACACCAGGCGCCCGGCGTAATGGAACTTGGCCAAATCCGGAACCGCGTCTCGATTCCACAGCGACGGCATTCCCAACCCAAACGGTGCGCCGACGTAGACATTAAACCGGTCGGTCTCCGGTCGGTCGAAACTGACCGTCGGCTGGGTATCCGCCCAGGCCCGGTAGAACAGACACAGCATCCGGTGATGAAAAACGTCAGCGAACCAGACCAAGGTGCGGTCGTCATGATTGCGCCAGCGGTCGCGGGCGTACTCGGTCAGATGCGTTGGCAACGGCCCCTGCGGGCCGAACAGCCCCAGGAAATATTCGGACAACCGGGGCGGCTTGCCCTCATCATCGCCCGGCGTAAACGCCGCCAGCGTGGCCGGCGCGAAGGCTAGCGACGGTTCCTGCGCCAGCCGCACCGGGTCATCAGCCAGTTTCGTTGACTTGCCCAGCCGTGGCCGGTCACGGTAGAAGCACTCCAGCCGCCGCAGCGCCTGGAAGAAATGAAAGGCGTAGGGCGCGCGCCGCAACGCCTCGAATAGATCTACAGCGTATGCCGTCGTCCGATCCGGGCTGGCCATCGCATGATCTCGCCCCGTTCAGTCGTTTTGACGACCGTCTCGGTAAAAGAGTTGATGGACGCGTACTTGGCGAAGAACTGCTCCAGCACCGCGCCCAGGATAAAGCTGCCCACCCCCTCAAACGCATTCTCGTCCAGGGTCACCGCCACCTCCAGGCCCCGGGCGAAGGCGATGGGACCGGGAATCGGCGCTCGCCGGGTGATCGGCATGGCCTGAATGGAGCACACGCCGTCAATCTGCTTGCGCACGGCGGTATCCGCCAGATCGCCATACAGCGCCAGCAACTCCCGCAAGGCCACCGCGCCCTGATGGGCGTCACTGTCGGCCAGCGACAGATAATTCAGCGTCAGATGGCTGATCAGCCGCCAGGCGGTATCACCGTGGGCTGGGGACTGGCGCGGCGACGTGGGACCGGCCAGACAGCGCACCGACCCCACCGGCGCTCCGGACGCCAGGGTGAAATCGGTGTCGCCGCGCCCAACCGGCATGTGCAGCGGCAAATCGCGATTGGTGCATAACGTCGTGACCGCCAGTTGCCGCATGCTGCCGCGATAAGGCGTTTCGTCCGCATCCACCAGCGCCAGATAGGTTTCGCTGCCGACATAGCTGGAGCGTGGCCCATGCCGCCGCTGCCGGTCGGATAGCCGGCGCGGCAGGCGATGCACCGTATAAAAGGAGCGCTGGGTGCGCTGGCTGAGCCGGTCATAGCTGGCGTAGAACGGCAGAAAATCCTGCTCCTCGTTCTCCGCGCCGATGCCGGTGACACCAGTGACCTGATAGACCTCGAAATCCATCGGCCGGGTGCGGTCCGCCACCACATGATGCTCGGCCACCTGATCACTCAGGTGAATGCGGTCGGCCCGCTTGGGAAACAGGTTAATGGCCGGCGTGCAGAACAAAGCGAAATTCGCGGCGGCCACCACGTTTTCCAGCGCGGGATCGGCCCGGCTGAGCAGAATCAGCACCTCCAGTTCACGACTCGTGCAGCGCTGGACGGCTGGCCCCAGTCCGCCCACCTCCACGAACAGGTAACGCTGCGGAAACGTGAAATATTCGTGCAGCAACCGGTATCCGTGGAAGGACGGCGGTGGACACGGTAACAGCGCCTGTTCGTCCGCAAAACCCAGCCGCCGAATCGCGTTCCCCGGAATTTTCTCGTACCAGGGCGCTGGCCGCTCGCCGGGCCGGGCCACGACCAGTACGGTATTCGCCAGCAGTTGCTCGTACAGCCGTCCCGGCAGGGCATCACTGCCGTGCAGGAACAGTTCCAGGCGATCCAGGGCCAGCTTGCCGATGGGCAAATCCGGCAGCGTGGTGCGCAAGCGCAGCCGGATCCCGGCCCGCACCCGGACTAAATCCGCCGACTCCAATTGCGCTACGGGTTCGCGGCCCGCGAAATACTGGGCCTCGACCAGTTCCAGCGGCCAGAGTGTGACATCCTGCGCCGTCCGGTATTCGCACGGCGTCTGCTCACCCTTCCCCAGGATGCTGCGCAGTTCGCCGCCCCGGGGCACGACAAACCCTTTTTCCAATGCGCCTTCGGTCGGGTCGGGCTGGAACTGGACTACCGCCATTGACGGGGTCGGCGCCAGATAATGCGGATAAATGATTTCCAGCAAATGCTGGGTAAAACGCGGGAACTCGGCGTCCATCTTGAGCTGGACCCGCGCCGCCAGAAAGCCAAACCCTTCCAGCAGGCGCTCGACATAGGGGTCGGCGCACTCGAACCCTTCCAGTCCCAGTCGCCCGGCGATCTTGGGAAATTCCCGGGCGAATTCGCCGCCCAGCTCGCGCAGATGCTGCAATTCACGGTTGTAATATTCGAGCAGGCGCGGATCCATCAGCGCTCCCGCGTCCGGCTGGATTCTTCGACCTTGACCTGGCCGCTTTCCAGATCAATTTCAGTTTTCAGATACAATTGCAATGGAATCGGCTGCGCCCACAAATCGCCTTCGATTTCAAAGGTCAGGGCATTGTGGCTCATGCGCTCCTCGGTCAGCGCGGCATGGACCCGCAACGAGTTTCGATAAATGCGCGGCTCAAAATCGCTGATCGCCTGGCGCAGTTCGCGCTCCAGTTCGCCCACGTCCAGACTGCGGGCCGTGGCGCCCGACAACGGCGGCAACCCGTAATTGATCACCGACCGGGCGGCGAAGGGATAGCGTTCGATCTCATCGTGGTCCACCATCCGGGTCGCGTTAAACAGCCACGCCAGGTCGCGCAGCACGCTCTCGCGCAACCGGTTCATGGACAGCACGCGCTTATCCCGGGACTCCTGCGGACGGTCCGGCTCATCATCCGTCAGGCGATCCAGCAGCGAGGGCTGTAATCGCTCCTTCGGCGTCAGCTCAGCCATTGCCGCTGTCAGTCCCGGAAGCTGTTTCCTCAGCGGGCTGGTCCTCGGCGTTCAACTCGATGCGCCGAATATCCAGCAGCGGATATTCACCCTGGTCGGTCGCCAGCAGCCGCTGCCCCAGCCCCAGCCAGGTTTCGGCCCCGCCGTCCCGCCATTCGGTCTTGCGCCCCAACTGGATCAGCGGATCGGCGCTGGCCTCGGAACCGGGATAGCGCGCCGGAACCAGGCCGACCGTTTCACCGCCGTTAGCCCAGGTAAACCGCGCCGGCATCCAGACGTAATCCCGCAGATCGGCGGGCTGTTCCAGTGCGATGATCCGAATCCGCTGGAACGGAATCCAGTAATAGCGGCCATTGACAATCGCCTCCAGCATCGGCCCCAGCCGCGGATCGGCATCGGCCAGCCAGGCGAATGGTTGCCCATCCAGCGTTCCCGCTGTGGCTGGCGCCGCCTCAAACGCCTGGTCGCGCACGGTTTGAGCCTCGGCCGGGTGGCCTTCGGCCGTCAGTCGCAACGCTTCCAGCACCAACGCCACCCAGGGCGCCGGATCGCCAAACACCAGCGGCGAACGGCGGCCCGCGAACACATCCGCGCGGAACCGTTCGCAGCGGATGGCCTCACGGTAGGTCTGCACCATTGGCAGCGACGAAGCGTCCATTTCGCCCAGCACGTTCAACTGGTTTAACGCCCGCTCCCATTGCCCCAGCACCGCCAGCAATTGAAACAGGAAAATGCGGTATTTGGCGTTGGCGGGTTCCTTGCGCACCTGGGCCTGCAATTCGGCCAAGGCGTCTTGCACCCGCCCTTCGCGTAAACTTTGCTCGGCTGGCATCATGCGGCGCCTTCCAGATTTCCGTGAATAAAGGAAACACCGCGCATCCGAACCCGCAGGGTCTTTCGAATGCGCGGCGCTGAAGAGTAACCCGGGACAGCCCGACTTTTGCAGTTACACCTTCTTGTTGGTCTTGACATCCCAGCCCGACTTGCCCGCTGACTTGGTCGCGCCCTTCGCATCCTGGGTGAAGTATTCCTGCGTCACCGCGGTAAAGTTCAGGGACAGACTCTCAACCGGCAGACCCTCGCCGGCGCCGCCGGTCTGGTAGCTGCTGACCATGACATCCTTGAACTTGATCTCCAGGAATTTCGCCTGGCCGCCTTCCTTGCCGGTCGGCTTGCGCATGACCAGCGTCGCATCCGGATAGTGGTGGCCTGAACAGCAGGACAGCAGCAGTTCCGGCGACGCCGCGCAAAAGTGCATGGTGAAATGGAAGTCCTGCATATTGACCTTGCTGGCGCCCAAGCCGGTACCGTGACCGGCGGTGCCCAGTTGCGACGCACCCCAGGACCAGCTCAGCACTTCAATCCATTCCTTGTGTTCGAAGTCCGTGCATTCGCCCTTCACATCGCCAATCTTCAGAAATGAGTCAGCCATTGTCGTCTCCTCGCATGTGGTACAACCCTTGGGAACGGTTCAACCCGTCATTTCGATCAACGGTGCTCTCGCCACCCGGTCCAAGGGGCGAAAGGCTGTGAGTTCCGTCGTCGCTTACAGTAAAGCACATCGCGTGCCAAAAGTTAACCAACTGTTTTAAAAGGCTATTTTATTATTGTACCATCCGCCGGACCAGAATGAGCCTCCCATTCATCCACTCTGGCCCGGCCCATCGCGCCGGATCAGCCACCCTTGATCGAGGGCAGCTTGGACACCAGCCGCAGCGATACGGTCAGCCCTTCCAACTGGTAATGCGGGCGCAGGAAAAACTTCGAGGTGTAATATCCCGGATTGCCTTCCACCTCCTGCACCACCACCTCGGCGGCCGCCAAGGGCTTCATCGCCTTGGTTTCCTCGCTGGAAATGGCGGGATTACCATCCACGTAGTTGTAAATCCACTCCTGCAACCAGCGTTCGAGCGATTCCCGTTCTTTGAACGAACCGATCTTGTCGCGCACCATGCACTTCAGATAGTGCGCGAACCGGCACACCGCAAACAGGTACGGCAACCGGGCCGACAGATTGGCGTTGGCGGTCGCGTCCGGGTCGTCGTACTCGGCGGGTTTCTGCAGCGACTGCGCGCCGATGAAGGCGGCAAAATCGCTGTTCTTTTTATGAATCAGCGGCATAAAACCGTTCTTGGCCAGTTCCGCCTCGCGCCGGTCGCTGATGGCGATTTCGGTCGGGCACTTCATATCCACGCCGCCATCGTCAGTCGGGAAGGTATGCGTTGGCAGATTTTCCACCGCGCCGCCGGATTCGATGCCACGAATCCGGGTGCACCAGCCATAGAGCTTGAAGGCCCGGGTGATATTCGTGGCCATCGCATAGGCTGAATTGGCCCAGGCATACTTGTTGTGGTCAGCGCCCTCCACGTCTTCCTCGAAATCGAACTCCTCAATCGGATCGGATTTCGCGCCGTAGGGCCGCCGCGCCAGAAAGCGCGGCATCGCCAGGCCAATGTAGCGGGAATCCTCCGATTCGCGCAGCGACCGCCAGGCGGCGTATTCCGGGGTCTGGAAAATCTTGGTCAGATCGCGCGGGTTGCTCAGTTCCTGCCAGGAGTCCATCTGCATCACGGTGGGCGCAGCGGCGGCGAGGAACGGGGTATGCGAAGCGGCAGCGACCTGGGACATCTCCCGTAACAGTTCCACATCCGGCGGGCTGTGGTCGAAGTAGTAATCGCCCACCAGGCAACCGAACGGTTCGCCGCCGAACTGGCCGTACTCCTCTTCGTAGACCTTCTTGAACAGCGGACTCTGATCCCAGGCGACTCCCTTGAACTTCCGCAAGGTTTTGCGCAGCTCATTCTTGGAGATATTCATCACCCGAATTTTCAGCATCTCGTCAGTTTCAGTGTTGTTGACGAGATAGTGCAGGCCACGCCAGGCGCTTTCGAGTTGCTGGAAATCCGGATGGTGGATGATCAGATTGATCTGTTCCGTCAGCTTGTGGTCAATGGCCGCGATCATGGACTCAATGGATTTGAGCACATCCTTGGAAATCAGCGTCGTATACTGCAACGCCTGCTCGGCCAAGGTTTTGACTGCGTTCTCGACGGCTTCCTTGGCCTGATCGGACTTGGGCTTGAACTCCCGCTGCAACAGCGAGGAAAAGTCGCCGGCTTCCAGCGTCTGAACTTCCGCGCCGGGCTGGACCTGCGCGCTTGGATTGATTTCGGCCATCGTTCATCACTCCTCGGCGGGCGGTGCGCTTTCCTGGGGCTTGGGTGCCGACGCCAGCGCCTGCAACAGGCTTGGGTCGTTCAAGGCCTTGGCGATCAGGTCCTCGGCGCCGGTTTTGCCATCCATGTAGGTCATCAGGTTGGTGAGTTGCTGGCGGGCCTGAAGCAGACGGTTCAGGGAGTCCACCTTGCGCGCCACCGCGGCCGGCGAGAAATCATCCATGCTCTCAAAGGTCAGATCCACGCTCACCTCGCCTTCACCTGTCAGGGTATTGGGCACCCGAAACGCCGCCCGTGGTTTCATCGCCTTCATCCGGCTGTCGAAGTTGTCCACGTCAATTTCGAGGAACTTGCGGTCCGCCACCGGCGCCAGCGGGTCGGTCGGTTTGCCGGACAGATCGGCCATCACCCCCATCACGAAGGGCAACTGGACCTTTTTCTGCGAGCCGTACACCTCGACGTCGTATTCGATTTGCACGCGCGGCGCCCGGTTACGAGCAATAAATTTCTGACTGCTCATCGCCATCGGAATATCACCTCTCTCACTGGAATCATGCCCTGGCGGCTACCCGGCGGTAACCTAGCTCATCAGTCAACTAATTTAGAGTATAGCGGCTAGCCGGAATTCTCGCTGTGAATACCGAAAATCAAGTTCGCCTGCTCGGTTCCGCCGGGGGCGAGATCGTTCAAAATCGCCATGAAATCCTTGGTCACCAGATTCCTGGCGCGTTTCAACAAAAAGGGCACCGGGCTGGAAGGTTCGTAGCGGTTGAAGTACTCACACATCTTGTCCAGCATCCGCACTACGTCTTCGCGGCTGGCGATTTCACCCACCACCAGTCGCGATCCGGCGCCGACAGCGGAGGCGGCTGAACTGACCGCCACGGCCTCGGCGGCTAGCGCCTCATCCACTGGAACCACGCCCTGCTGCTGCAACTGTTCGGCCAGCACCTGGCGGATTTCCTTCAGCACCCCGGTCAGCGTGCTCAGATCCGGCGCCTGGGCCACGCCGATCAGATCGGTCAGCCGAGCCTCAATCTGCTCGACCCGCGCCATGGCCTCGGCTACCACGGTCGCAGTGGCCTGCACGGTTTCCGGGCCGACCTCCTGAAAGGCGCCGTTAATTCTAGTCTGGGCCGGCAATTCCGCCTGGTCATCGGTCGCCACCGGGGTCAACACGCCAGCGGCGATCTGAATATCACGCAGACTGAATCGCCCCAGCGTGCGCGAACTGACCAGCGGTGTCTCCCGCAAGGCCCGCAGGGTGGCTTCCGGATCGCACAGCGCCACAATCGTGTTGACCCGCAGGGTCGGATCGTTGTCGTCCTCAGGATCAAGTTGCGGGTAAACCTGGTCCCAGTAGCGCTCGATCAAGCTGTCCACCAGCGCCAGGCCGTCGGCGAAACCGGCCAGACCGTCCGTGTGCAACAGGGACCGGGTCAGATACAGCGCCACCCGCAAATCCCGGGTGCGTTCGAACAGCGCCAGCGCCGTTTTCCGGACACTGCGCCAATCCGGCGGCTCGGCGGGAATAATCGTGTCGCCATACTGGCGTTCCGGCGTTTCCTGCGCCAGTTTCTCCATCTCGGCAAAAGCCGGGTCATATTCGAGATCCTCGCCGCAGGGTGCAGTGGCGGCGATCTCGCCAAGCAGTTCTTCAATATCAATCACACTCATGGCTTGCCCGCTTCGTTCAGTTCCAACCACCATTAGCATCACAGTATAACCCCGCTTGGCGCGATTGCGCGGGCGGTATAGACTGCGTCGTTAATCGCTTTCTAACACCCGGTTTGATGAACCTGGCGCCGACGCCCGGCGCTGCATCTCCAGTCAACGGATACTGCGACATGCCCCTGAAATTGACCATCACCAGCTTTCAGCGGCTTTCTCCTGGTCAGGAAACCACCAAGATCCTTGACCGTGGTTCTCTCAGCATCGGCCGCGCGACGCAGAACGACTGGATCCTGCAAGATCCGGAGCGGATCCTGTCCAGTAAGCACTGTGTCGTCCATTATGAGGACGGCGGCTCTTTTCTGACCGATACCAGCACCAACGGCACCTTTCTCAACGATTCTGACCAGCGTATCCCCCGCAATCAGACGGTCCCGCTTAAGGAGGGCGACCACTTCGTTCTGGGCGAATACGAAATCGAGGTCAGCCTGATTCCCGACGCGGCGGTCAGCGAACCGGAAGGTCCGATCACAGACCGGGTACTGGCGCCGCAGGGCTTGCCCATCTCCGGCGTGGCCAGGCTGGACAGTGGTCTATCGGCTCCGGGTCGGCCTTCCTTTGCTGACCTCCTCGACGAGGATCAGGATCGCTTCGACCTCCAGTCTCCCGCCGAGCGTCCTGCCAAAGGCGCGGTGGCCACCGAGCCGCCACCCGACCTCATCACACCAGACCGGGCCTTCTTCGAACCACCTGAACTCCTGCCCAAAACGCCGCCCGTCGTGGAGCCGGTTCCCGCTCCCATTGTTCCTCCAGTCCCGGGGCCGATCTCCGCCGAGAGTATTCCTCCGGTTGCCCCCCAACCTGCGCCCGAACCGCCTATGCCGGCGATTCCCGACATCGCGATTCCAGCACCAGGCCCCGCCGAACCTGTCGCCGCAGCGGCCAGTGCCCTGATCCCCGACGACTGGTGGCTGGCGCCGGCAACACCGACAGACCAACGCCCGGTGAGCGCACCGCCGCCGCCCCCACCCTCGCCGCCACTCGCGGAACCGGCTCGGGTCGAGACGTCGCCCCAGGAATCCCCGATTTCCCAGCCGCCCGCCCCGCCCGTGGTGGTCATTCCACCGCCCGTGGCAGCCACCGCCGCACCACCGTCTCTGCCGGGGGCCGCCGCTTCCGCAGAACTCGACGCCGAAACGTTGATCGGCGCCTTTCTGGAAGGCGCTGGCCTGCCGCACGCGCGGCCGACCACCGAACAGTGGCTCGCCATCGCCACCAATCTCGGCGCCATCTTCCGCGAAACCGTACAGGGCCTGACCGACATTCTGCGCGCCCGTGGCGATGTCAAAGGCGAATTCCGGCTGAACCGGACCACCATCGGCCCCATGGAAAACAATCCGCTCAAAACGCCGCCGGGTCAGCCACCGCTGGGCGCGGAAGAGATCATGGCCCTCCTCCTGATTCGCCAGAAGGACGCCTACATGTCGCCGGTTCAGGCGGTGCGCGAGGGGTTCAACGACATCAAAGCGCACCAACTGGCGGTCATGGCCGGCATTCAGTCTGCTCTGAACCGCCTGCTTGAGCGGTTCGATCCGCATAACCTGGAGACACGCTTGCAGCAAACCGTCTTCGACAGCATCCTGCCCGCGAGTCGCAAAGCGAAGTACTGGGATTTGTTCACTACCGAATATCGAACCATCGCCCGGGAAGCGGAGGATGATTTCAACCAGTTGTTCGGCGACGAGTTCGCCCGCGCCTATGAAGAGCGGTTGCGCGCATCCCGTTGAGCAGAGCGATTTCGCCTCGCGCACCGCTTCCACCGGCCAGACCCTGATTTGGATGCTAGGATTTAAAGATCACGCTCCAACACACCCAACACCGCGATACAACGAGCGACGCCGCCATGAGTTGGTATAGCAAGGTCGTTTGGTCCGAGGGGATGTTCCTGCAACCCCAGCACTTCCAGCAGCAGGACCGGTACCTCGATGCCCTGGTCCGGCAATCCTGCGCACCCCTGCGTCCCTACGGCTGGGGCGTGACGCAGTTGACCGTGGACCGCGAAGTTCTGGCCCTGGGCCGGATCGCCATTACCGCCGCCCAGGGCCTGCTGCCCGATGGCACGCCCTTCAATATTCCCGCCCATGACCCACCACCGCCGCCGCTGGAAGTTGGCGCCGACATACGCAACACCCGGGTGATGCTGGCCCTGCCGCTGCGGCGCACCGGCATGGCGGACGTGGAGCGCGGCGAGCAGACTGATACCGCCGCCCGCTACCGGGCCGTGGCCCGCGAGGTGCGCGATAACAATGTGGACACCGCCAACAACAGCGCCTTCGTCGAGACCGGCGAGCCACGCTTGCGGTTGTTCCTCGACACCCGCGATTTTGGTGAATACACCGCTATCGGCCTGATCCGGGTGCTGGAAAAACGGCCTGATCAGCGGGTAATTCTCGACCCGGACTATCTGCCGCCCTGTCTCGACTGCCGGGCCGCCCCGGTTCTCGCCGGTTTTGTCACCGAAGTACTGGGCCTGCTGCACCAGCGCGGCGATGCGCTGGCCGACCGGGTGGTCGGTGCGGGTACGGCGCGCGGCGCCAGCCTGGATATCGCCCAGTTCCTGCGGCTGCAAGTCGTCAACCGCTTCGAGCCCCTGTTTGCTCATCTGGCGACCATGCGCGGCCTGCATCCCGAGGACTTCTACCAGACCGCCCTGCAACTGGCGGGCGAAATGGCGACGTTCACCGACAAGGTGAAGCGCCGCCCACCCGCCTTTCCGCCCTACGACCATGACGATCTGCAGCAAACCTTCACCCCGCTGATGACCGAACTGCGCCGTTCGCTCAGTCTGGAGGAAGTGGACGCGGCGATTCAGATTCCGCTCGAGGAGCGCCAGTATGGCATCCGGGTGGGGATCATCACCGACCGCGAACGCCCGCTGCTCACCAAGGCCAGTTTCATCCTGGCGGTCCGCGCGAATATGGCGGCGGACGTATTGCAGAACCGCTTTCCGCCCCAGCTCAAGATCGGCCCGGTGGAGATCATCGCCAAGCTGATCAACCACCATTTACCCGGCATCGGCGTCAACCCCCTGCCCGTCGCGCCCCGGGAAATTCCCTACCGCGCCGACTTCACCTACTTCCGGCTGGACCGCAGCAGCGAATTCTGGAAGCAACTGCTCAACTCGGGTGGTTTTGCCTTTTTTGTCGGGGGCGACTTCCCGGAGCTGGAAATGACGTTCTGGGCCATCAAAGAATGATCGGGTAACGAACCATGAGCACCGAAGACCCGTTTGCCGCCGCTGACGGTGATGACGACGGCGGACACACCATTATCCGGCCCGCACCGGGGGGCCGCCGTTCTGGTTCGAGTCCGCCTCCTCCTCCGGTGGCCCGCTCGTCGGGTCCACCGTCGGACGATGCGACGGCCAACCTACCGCCCGGGGCAGGTCTGAATCCGCTGGAAACTGCGGCGGCGCCCCTGCTCAGCCTGATTATGCGTCTGAAAAATACCCCGACTCATCCTGACCCCGAGCGGTTGCGGCTCAAGATGATCGAGGAAGTCAAAGCGTTCACCAGCAACGCCCGCAACCAGGGCGTCCACGAAAAAACCGTGTTCCGCGCCCGTTACGTCCTCTGCACGACGCTCGACGAGGTGGTGCTCAACACGCCCTGGGGCCGGGCCAGCGAATGGAGCGAGAGCAGCCTGCTGATCACCTTCCATAATGAAGCCTGGGGTGGAGAGAAGTTTTTCGAGCTGCTGGATTCGATCATTCTCGACCCGCGCAAGAATCTGTACCTTCTGGAATTGATGTACCTGTGCCTGGCTTTTGGGCTTCAGGGCCGTTACCGGTTGCTGGAAAACGGCCGCAGCCGGCTGGAGGAACAGCGGGAGCGCGCCTACAACGCCATCCGCACCGCCCGGGGCGAGTTTGAACGGGAGTTGTCGCCACACTGGCGCGGCATCATCAATGAGCGTCACCCCTTGAGCCGTTACGTCCCGTTGTGGGTGGTGGCGGCGGTGGCGGCGGCCTTGCTGTTGCTGGCCTACGCCATCTTTAACTGGCTGCTGAACAATGCTTCCGATCCGGTCCTCACCGCGCTGAGCAGCATCCGGAGCGATACCGTGGCGATGGTGCGGCGCGGCGGCGTCACCGCGGCGCCCGCCCCCGTCAAACCGAACACCAACCTCGCGCAGGTCGCGCAGAACTTGCGCACGTTTCTGGAGCCGCAAATCCGCCAGGGACTGGTAGCGGTGATTGAAGAAGCCGACAAAACCATGGTACGGATCCGGGGCGATGGATTGTTCGATTCGGGCAAGGTCGAAGTCAAACCGGCCTTTTATGGCCTGCTCCAGCAAATCGGCGCCGAACTCAACAAAGTGCAAGGCAAAGTGCTGGTCACCGGTCATACCGACAACGTGCCGATCCGCACCCTGCAATTTCCGTCCAACTGGCATCTGTCCAAGGCCCGCGCCGACAGCGTAGTAAAAATCCTGGCCGCCAACAGCCCCAATCCCGGCCGCTTTATCGGCGAAGGCCACGCCGACACTGAACCGGTGGCGCCCAATGACTCGCCGCAGAATCGCGCCCTCAACCGACGCGTCGACATCATTCTGCTGGCGCGGGCGAACTAGGGGGCGTCATGAAAAAAATCCTGAGCATCCTCAAAAATCCCTGGTTGATCGGCATCACCGGCTTTCTGGCGGTCGCCGGTCTGATCTGGTATCTGGGGCCGCTGATCGCCGTCGCCGGGCAAACACCGCTCGCCTCTGACCTGGGCCGCGTCGGCACCATCATGACGGTCGGCGGCATGTATGGCCTGTACCAGCTTTTCTACTACATTGACACGCTCAAGCGAAACCGCAACATGCTGGCCGATCTGGCCGGACAGGTGGGCCGGGTCGGTCAGGGCGGTGGTCCCGGTCTGCCCAGCGGTGGCGAAGAAGCCCACGAGCAGCAAAAGAAGAAAAAGGAAGAAGAAGCCGCCTCGTCCGAGGAAATCTCCACCCTCAAGCAAGGGCTGGATGAGGCGCTCGCCGTCCTCAAGAAAGCCCGGCTGGGCGGCAAAACCGGCCGCACGCAATACCTCTACCAGTTGCCGTGGTACATCATCATTGGCCCGCCCGGTTCCGGTAAAACCACTGCGCTGATCAATTCGGGGCTGCGCTTTCCGCTGGGGGCCGGCAAGGTGCGCGGCGTGGGCGGCACCCGCAACTGCGACTGGTGGTTCACCGACGAGGCCGTGCTGCTGGACACGGCGGGCCGCTACACCACGCAGGACAGCCATGAAGAAATTGATCGGGCGGCCTGGCTGGGCTTTCTGGATCTGCTCAAGAAACACCGCAAACGCCGACCGATCAACGGCGCTCTGGTCGCCATCAGCCTGTCCGACCTGATGCAACAAACCGAGGAGGAGCGTTCCGCCCAGGCGCTGGCGATCAAACAGCGCGTCCAGGAACTGCACGAACATTTCGGCATCCGGTTCCCGATTTACGTGCTGTTCACCAAGGCGGACCTGATCGCCGGGTTTATTGAATTTTTCAACGACATGGGCCTGGAGGCGCGCGCTCAGGTCTGGGGCGTCACCTTCCCGATGGACGATCCCGCCAACCCGGAAGGCGTTGTCGAGCGCCTCAGCGCCGAATTCGAACTCCTCGAACAACGGCTGAATGACCGGCTGGTGAAACGCTTGCAGGATGAACGCGACCCCCAGCGCCGTGACCTGATCTATACCCTTCCCAAGCAGTTCGGTTCCCTGAAGCAGGTCGCCGACCGGTTTCTCAAGGAAGCCTTCCGGCCCAGCCGATTCGAGGAGCGCGTGCTGGTGCGGGGGGCGTACTTCACCAGCGGCACCCAGGAAGGCACCCCGATTGACCGGTTGATGAGTTCGCTGGCCAACACCTTCGGGCTGAACCGGCAGACTCTGAGCACCTTTTCCGGCAAGGGCCGCAGCTACTTCATCACCCGACTGTTGCGGGAGGTCGTCTTTCCCGAAGCGGAGATCGCCGGCGCCAATCTGCGGGTGGAACGCTGGCGGGCCTGGATTCAGCGCGGCGCCTACGCCGCCGCCCTGCTGATCACCGTGAGCGCCGCCTTGCTGTGGCTGACCAGCTACGCCCGGAATGAAATGTATGTGCGCGCGGTGGAACAACAGCGGCTGGAAGTGAATAAGCAAATCCAGGGCCTCTCGCCCGATCAGACTGATCCCGCCGCCACCCTGGCGCTGCTCAACGCCGCCCGCGCCATTCCCGGCGGCTATGCCGACCGCAACGCCGGCAGTCCCTGGCTGATGGGTTTTGGCCTGTATCAGGGCGACAAACTCGGCAGCGAGGCGCAGGCAATCTACCAGCGCCTGCTCCTGCAAACCCTGCTACCCCGTATTATCCTGCGCCTGGAAGAGCGCCTGCGGCAGAACACCAGCAATGCCAGCGAGTTGTATGACACCCTCAAGATCTATCTGATGATGAACGATCCAGATCGCTTTGACGCCAAGACGGTCAAGGCCTGGATGGAAAAGGAATGGCAAACGCACCTGCCCCGCACGTTCAGCCGGGAACAGCGTGACCAGTTGGCGGCGCACCTGGATGCCCTGCTGGAACAGGCGCCGCTCAAATCGCCCATCGCACTGGACAGCGGACTGATTCAGAACAGCCGGTCCCTGCTCAACCAGGTTCCTCTCTCCCAGCGCGTTTACGACCGCATCAAACAGAACCAGCGCAACGCCGGTTCACCACCCGATCTTGGCCTCACCCTCGCCGCCGGCCCCGATGCACCGAGGGTGCTCGACCGCAAGAGCGGCCAGCCGCTCAACAGCGGTATTACCGGCCTGTATACCTATAATGGTTATTACCAATTTTTTCTGAATGAGAACCCAAAGCTGGTCAGTCAATTGGCCGACGAAAGCTGGATTCTGGGAACGGCGGTCCAGGTCGCCAACAACCCGGCGGAGCGGCAGCAAATCGCGGACGACGTGTGCCGGCTGTATCTGGGCGACTACCTGCGGCAGTGGCAGGATCTGCTGAGCGATGTTCAGTTCAAAGGCTTCGACAATCCGGACACCGCGCTTGATCTCCTGCAAGTGCTGTCCGGGCCAGCCTCGCCGGTGCGCACGCTGTTCGAAACCGTAGTCCGGGAATTGGCGCTGGACAAGCCGCCGCCGGCGCCGCCCGAAGCCGCCAAGCCCCCGCCGGACAAATCGCTGACCGACAAGATCGCTGGCATCATCGGCGGCACCAGCGCCACGACCAGCGGCCCCGCCATTCAGCCCTGCGGTCCTGATCCGCGCCTGGTGGCGTTCAGCAGCCAGTACCGGCGTGAAATCGCTGGGCCGGAGGGCGCCATTCCTCCCCTGGACAAAACGCTGTCTACCCTGAACGACCTCTACAGCCACCTGAATGCGCTCGTCCGCGCCCGCGCGACCAGCCCGGACGGCAGCGTACCGCAACCGCTTAAAGACCAGATTGGAACGGTGGTCAACCAACTCCAGGTTGATGCCGCCCGCAAACCGCCGCCGTTTAACACGCTGCTCAGTAAACTGGCCCTGGACAGCGCCGATGTGGTCCGCAGTCCACGCGACCGCCTGAACGCCCAATGGAAAGCAGCTCAAATCGCTGCTTTTTTTCAGGATAACCTGAACGGCCGCTATCCCCTGGTGCGCAGTTCGATCCAGTGGAGCGGCGCTGGCCCTGGCGCTGCGCCCGCAGCCATGCCGGCGAACACGATCCAATGGGTAGGTCAGGCTCCTGCTGGCCCAAGCGTCAGCCGCTCAGTAGCCGGCCCGCCGGATGCCTCGCTCGCCGCCTTCAGCCGGTTCTTCGGCTTCAATGGCCTGATGGACCGCTTTTTCAAGCAATTCCTGCAATCCTATGTGGATACGTCAACCGGCGTCTGGCGCTGGCGTGGCCCTACCGGGCCGGAGCAAAGCATCACCCCGGAAGCCCTGCAAACCTTCCAGCGCGCCGCCGCTATCCGCGACGCCCTGTTCGGCCCCAACAGCCAGGCTCCGACCATCCGCTTTCAACTGGTGCCGCTGGAACTGAGCGGCGACGCCAGCCAGATTGTGCTCAGCCTGGACGGGCAAACCCTGGCCTACAGCGCGGGACAGGCCGCCCGCGTAGCCGATGTACAATGGACCGGCGCGTCCGGGCAAGCGCGGCTCGAATTTCTGCCACCTGTGGCCGGCAGCCCCTCGCAGCTCAGCGAAACCGGCCCCTGGGCCTGGTTCAAAATTCTCGATCAGGCGCAAATCCAACCCAGCGGGTCAGGACAATTTCGAGTGATCTTTCAACTGGGTGGGCGCCAGGCCATTTATGAACTGCGTACCGCCAGCGGCGCCAACCCTTTCCGTTTACGGGAGCTGGAGGGTTTCCGGTGTCCGGAACAATTATGACTCCAACGCCTCCCTCGGCGGGCTTTTTCGGCAAGCTGCCCAGCCGGGGCGATTTCATCGGTCGCCAGCTCCCGAAAACGTTCGTTGCGCCCTGGGACGCCTGGCTGCAAACCGCCATCGCGCACAGTCGCGCCCAGATGGGCGAAGAACTCTGGCGCGAGTATTACTGCATCAGCCCGATTTGGCGGTTCGCCTTGAGTCCCGGTTTGTGTGGGACCGACGCCTACGCCGGAATCATGATGCCGAGCATGGATCGAGTGGGCCGCTACTATCCTCTGGCCATCGCCGCACCGCTGGCGCCGGATCACCCCTTGCTCGCCCTGTTCAACGCCAGCGAGTTCTGGTTCCAACAGGCCGAACGGCTGGCGCTGGCCGCGCTGGAATGTGATGAACTGGATCTGGACGCCTTCAGCCAGCAGGTGGCGGCGCTGGGTGCGCCGCTCACGCCCAACCTGTCTACGGCGAACGCGGCCCACGGAAACGCCTGGTATTGCCCCCTGCCGGAGTCTCTGGATTTCTTCGGCGCCGCGCCGGCATTGGCCAACCATCTCCTGCGCCGCGCCTTTGCCCAGCCGAGTCTGTGGTGGACCGAGGGTTCCGAGTGGATCGCTCGCTGCCTGCTGATTTGCGCGGGCCTGCCGCCGGCCACCGGTTTTGCGGCGCTCTTGCGGGGAGACTGGCAACAATCCGGTTGGAACGAACAATCATTCGCTGACGTCGTCGGGCTTGCGAGCGGGCCAGCGGCTGCCGAGGAGGAGTAACACATGAATCAGAATAAATCATTCCCATGGTCGTCTGCCGGCCGCAGCCATGTCGGCATGGTCCGTGCGATCAATGAAGATGCCTGTCTTGTTCTGCCGGAACGGGGATTATGGGCGGTCGCCGACGGTATGGGGGGCCACGAAGCCGGCGACATCGCCAGCCAGATGGTGATCGAGACCCTGCAACAGATCGAACCGCCGACGAGTTGGTCGGGGTTCCTCCAAACGGTGCGAAGCAGTTTGCACGATGTAAATCAGCGGTTGCGCGAGGAATCGGCCCAGCGTTACCACCATCGCACCATCGGCAGCACAGTGGTAGTGTTGATCGCCTATGAAACCCAGTGTGCTTGTCTGTGGGTCGGCGACAGCCGCATCTATCGGCTGCGGGATGGCCAACTTCAGCAACTGACGCGCGACCACAGTCATGTGCAGGAACTGGTGGACCAGGGTTTAATCGCGCCCAAGGATGCGCATCGTCACCCCTTGGCCAATGTGATTACCCGCGCGGTCGGTTCCGCCGATGAATTGCAGATTGACGAAGTAGTGCATCCCTTGCAGGCAGGCGATCTGTTCCTGCTGTGCAGCGACGGTCTCAACAAAACCGTGGATGACGAAGAAATCGCCCGTCTGCTGGCCCACAGCGACCATAACTGTCAGGAAGCCGTCAAAGCCTTCATCCACCTGGCCCTGATGCGCGATGCCAACGACAATGTCACGACCGTGGTCGTCAATATCGGCGAACCGGTCGAGGACGACCCGGATGACGAATCCGATTCCGATACGCTGGTCAATCCCATTCCGCCCAACTGGTACTTGCAATGAGGTGCAGAGCGAGGGTTGCCCATCGATAAAAAAGGGGTTGCCATATTGGCAACCCCTTTCAGTTTGGCTGGGGGACTAGGATTCGAACCTAGGTTGACGGAGTCAGAGTCCGTAGTCCTGCCGCTAGACGATCCCCCAGAAAAACGATTAACGCTTGGAGTACTGGGTCGCGCGCCGGGCCTTGCGCAGACCGACTTTCTTGCGCTCCACTTCGCGGGCGTCGCGGGTGACGAAACCGGCCTTGCGCAGCGAGGCGCGCAGGCTTTCGTCGTACTCGATCAAGGCGCGGGTGATGCCGTGGCGGATCGCACCGGCCTGGCCAGTGATGCCGCCGCCCTTGACCGTGACGTAAATATCGAATTTTTCCTTCAGATCAACGACTTCCAGCGCCTGATTGACCACCATGCAGGAAGTTTCGCGCCCGAAATATTCGTTCAGTGGCCGCTGGTTAACGAGGATGCTACCCGTGCCGGGCCGCAGAAACACTCGCGCCGTGGCGGTCTTGCGCCGGCCCGTGCCATAGTGCTGGTTTTCGATCATGCTTGCCTGTTCCGTTCCGGTGAATGCGCCAGCCAGTTAGAGTTCCAGCGTCAGCGGCTTGGGCTGTTGCGCGGCGTGCTGGTGCTCGGCGCCTGCGTAGACCTTCAGTTTGCGGAACATCGCCCGCCCCAGCGGGTTCTTGGGCAACATGCCCTTGACGGCGATTTCAATCACGCGCTCTGGAGCCTCCTGCAACAGCTTGCCCATCGTAATGGACTTCATGTTGCCGACGTAGCCGGTGGTCCGATAATAGAATTTGTCGGCCTTCTTACGGCCGGTCGCTCGCACCTGCTCGGCGTTGACCACAATGATGTAGTCGCCAGTGTCCACATGCGGCGTGTATTCGGGCTTGTGTTTGCCCCGCAAGCGGCGAGCGATTTCCGACGACAGCCGGCCCAGAACCTGGTCCTTGGCGTCGATGACGTACCAATCGCGCTTGACCTCGGCTGGCTTGGCGCTGAACGTTTTCATGTTGACGGTGCTCCGAAAAATCCATGTCCGCTTGGAAAGTCGTGCATTTTACTCAAGCAATGCGCGCCCCGCAAGCCTTTGTAACCCGCGCCAAGTGGAAATAAAGCCGCTGCACAGGCCCTAAATGCGCAGGCGTTCCACCGTTCGGCCATGAACCAGATGCTCCTCGATGATTTCATCCAGATCGGTGCGGTCCACGTAGGTGTACCAGGTTTCCTCAGGGTAGATCACGATCACCGGCCCCTCGGCACAGCGGTCCAGGCAGCCGGCGGTGTTGATCCGCACTTTATGCGGGATGGCCGGCCCCAGTTGCTTGACCCGCTGCTTGACGTAATCGCGGGCTTCCTGGGCGCCGCATTGCTGACAACACTGCGAGCCATCAGGCCGCAGGTTGGTGCAAAAAAATACATGGTAGCGATAATAGGACACTTCCATTCCTCATTCCGGCTTTAGGCTTCTATTGATAACTGCTCGTAACTATACCCCCGTTGACGATCTATTGATCAATCTGGATCAGGCAGTTCGCACCCTGTTCAGCCAACCAACGACTACCGGCCGGCCCAACCCCACCGCCGCCGCGCAGCCGGGGATCGCTGGAGCCTGGGTTTCGTCGCCGAGACCGAGCAGCAGGTGATCGAACACCTGCATCATGGGCGCGAGTGGTAATCGGTAATCGGGCCGGTGCGAAATGCCAGTCCCGGAAATTGGCTGGCCCGAAGCTGCGCGAAGCGCTCCGCCAGGACGAAGATTCGATAGTTGAAGTATTTATATCGGGTGTTGCGGTACAACCAGTCATTGAAGGCGAACACGGAGTCGCTGGGCGGACCTGCTGTCGAGGGAATTTCGGCGTGGGTGAGCAAATCCTCGGTTCCAGCCCGGTACATGAGAATACCGTAGGCTGCCACACTAAGCGTTGCACCCAGCGCCGCCGGAATGGCGGCCCACTGTGCCCAGCGCAATATACGCCGATCAGCTAACACCAGTCCCACCGCTAATAGCGGTAACAGTAACCGTCCGCCGGGATTGATTAACCCAAAAAAGTTATAGGGTGCGATCAGATAGGCTGCGATCAGAGTCCAGCCAAACCAGCGTAGCGATTGTTCCAATGGCGCCGAAATGAGGTTGCTGGCGTCATTTCGATTATCACCAGCGTTTGGCTTCAGGAAAACTTGCAGAATGTAAACGCCAAGTAATGCTACGACCAGGAAGTTGGTGATGGCGCCTAGCCGGTAAAGCCAAACCTGACTTTCAAACAGACTGGTTCCATCAGGCAGTAGGAAATTACGGAACCCTCCCAGTAACAGCGGCGAACCGAATTTATACAGGAGAATCTCGGCTATGCCGCTCATGCGAGCATCGGCCACAGGGGGATCAAATCCGGTCAACCGCCTGCCCAGCATGAACCACAGCACCAACACCCCGCTAGGCGCCAGTGCAAGTAGAATCCGCCATTGGCGCGGTTGGCTGGCCAGGATTAGCAAAACTACCAGTGGTACCCATGTTAGAAAAACCATGGCGTGGCTCATGAACAGGGCGACGCCAAAACCTGCAATCCAGTTGTTGGAGCATCGCTCGTTGAAGTTCGTCAGAAACGCGAACCACAGCAACAACCCAAGTTGGTAGCTGATAAATCCATACCAGAAAAAACTCGCCAAAGCGATTACGGCTACAAGCAATACTAAAATCACCCCACGGTTTTCCGCGAGTGTAAACCGACAGGTAAAACGCCACAGTATCCAGATCCAACCAGCAAGCAGAAGAATCAGAAAAACCTTGCCAGCCACCATCGGCGTTAAAACCAGGCAGAGCAGCGCCAATAGGACTGGAGCCAGGCTATTAGGCACCGGATAGGGAGCGACGGTAAAACCGGCAACCGCAGCGGAATCGGTGATTTTCAAGGCCAGAATCTTGCCCTGATACAGCCATTCACCAAAATCGTGGAAGTATGGAGCAGGCGCTATAGCGATGATCAGGGCCAAGCTTAAAACCAAGCCAATGGCCCATCCATACCAGAACCAGTTAACCCAAATTCTGAATTGATTCATAATCAAACCATTGTCTTCCTCGGATCGAGCGCATCCCGTACCGCTTCGCCGACAAACACCAGCAGGCTTAGAAGCTGTACAAAAACTAACACATTGATATTATTATAGTATTTTTGATAAAATAAGCCAAAATCCGGCGATTATTTTAATTTCAGAGATTCTATTCGAG
>Ga0116155_10000835_pt1 | contig 23557 bp, 20 predicted proteins | sample AD_UKC032_MetaG_FD_89890 | JGI IMG/M metagenome (GOLD analysis project Ga0116155, IMG submission 89890) | Active sludge microbial communities of municipal wastewater-treating anaerobic digesters from USA - AD_UKC032_MetaG | ecosystem: Engineered > Bioreactor > Anaerobic > Digestate | place: USA...
TATGCGGCTCGCAGGCAAAGCCTGCGAGCCGCATGCCCTTAAAACGGCGTAGCGGCTGGCGAAGCCAGCCGCTACGCCAAATATAAAATTATTTATTTAGCAATTCAAGTTAAATAAGTTTTCGTTAATTGGTTAAAAAGATAATACCTACAGCCCGTGCCGCCCTACGGGCGGCACGGGCTGAGTAAGGGTATAGCTGGCGTTTTGCCGAAGGCAAAACGCCAGCTAATTAAGACTTTACAAAAACAGCTTTTTTATTTAACGATTTCTTTTTAAGATTGGTATAAAATTCATCAATAAAAAAAATGTATAAAAATTTTAAACGAAATTAAATTTTTTATTGCTTTTATAGCTTGCTGGAAGATTGCTTCGTTAGTTATATTAAAGTATTTTAGAGGCATTATAACGCCTCGCAATGACAGCGCCTCGTTTTTGGATTACATGCTGCGCTGTAACTTAATAATATTATTATTTCACAACAATCCACATTGAACCAAATAACCTATAGTTTATTCCGGTCAAAAAATAAAAAATCATTTTTGTAAAAGCTTAAATGGCTGATTATTTTAGGCGTTTAGTGTAAACTATAAACTTATAATAAATCTTTAAAACAATACAAAATAAGAAAAAATATGTTATTGGGTGATAAAAAATGTCAAAAATGAGTGAATCAACAACAAAAGAGAGCAGAAAAGAAGTAAGAACCTTAACCGGAGCTGAAATATTTATTGAATGCCTCAAAGAAGAAGGCGTAAAAGATATATTCGGCTATCCTGGCGGTGTAATTCTGCATATATATGATCAATTATACGGTTGTGAAGAAATTAAACATTATCTCGTAAGACACGAACAAGGCGCAATCCATGCCGCAGAAGGCTATGCCAGAACAACAGGAAAGCCAGGAGTAGCTCTTGTAACTTCGGGTCCTGGCGCATGTAACGCTATTACCGGAATCGCCAACGCTTATTATGACGGATATCCACTGGTAGTGTTCACGGGACAGGTTGCTTCAAGCCTGATAGGCAATGATGCTTTTCAGGAAGCTGATATTGTAGGAATAACACGATCATGCTGCAAGCATAATTATCTTGTAAAAAACACAAAAGACCTTCCAACTATAATAAAAGAGGCTTTTCATATTGCAACAACCGGAAAACCCGGACCGGTTGTGGTAGATATGCCTAAAGATATTCTTACAGATAAAGCCGAATATATTTATCCGGAAAAAGTCAAGCTGCCAGGCTATAATCCGAATTATAACGGTCATCCCCTACAGGTGGCAAAATCTTTAAACCTGTTGAATAAAGCTGAAAGACCGGTAATTCTATGCGGTGGAGGAGTAATTGCGGCAGAAGCCCATGAAGAACTCTTAAAACTTGCAAAAATCCTTAATATTCCTGTTGCTAATACACTTATGGGCACAGGAGGCTTCCCCGGAACCGATGAGCTTTCTCTTGGACTCGTCGGAATGCATGGAAACTACCGGGCAAATTTAGCAATGGCAAATTGCGATACCCTGTTTGCTATTGGAACTCGTTTTAGCGACAGAGTAACAGGAAAATTAAGCAAATTTTGCTCTGACGCTAAAATTATTCATATAGACATTGATCCATGCTCAATCAGCAAAAGCGTACCGGTTGATATCCCAATTGTCGGGGACGCAAAAAGAATTTTGTCTGATATGTTAAATATTATTAATCCTGAAGAAATCAATAAAACCGCTGATAAAAAAAAGGAATGGCTGGAAAAAATCAGCGAGTGGAAACAAAAAAGGGTTAAAGTCAGCGCAAAAACAGAAAAACTTAACCCTGCAAACGTTATACAGCGAATTTATGAATTAACAAAAAGCAAAGACCCTGTCATTTGTACGGAAGTTGGTCAGCATCAAATGTGGACAGGGCTTTTATACAAGTTTGACAAACCCAGAAGGTTTGTAACATCAGGCGGATTAGGCACAATGGGATTTGGTTTTCCTTCTGCAATTGGCGCGCAAGTCGCAAACCCTGATAAACTTGTTATAAATATTGCAGGAGATGGAAGTATCCAGATGAATATTCAGGAATTGGCAACCTGTATACATTATAACATTCCTGTAAAAGTATTTATCATTAATAACGGTTATCTTGGCATGGTAAGACAATGGCAGGAAAGACTTTTTGATAAAAGGTATTCACACACTTTAATGACCGGTCCTGACTATGTAAAACTTGCAGAGGCTTATGGAGCAACAGGAATGAGAGTTGCAACGGAAGAAGAGCTTGATTCAACAATAATAAAAGCGATTGAAACAGAAGGACCCGTTTTTGTTGATTTTATCGTTGATTCTATGGAAGCTGTTTTCCCGTGGGTACTTGCTGGCGATCCTATTTGCAATGTTCTTATGGGCAAAGAAACTTGCGATGATTTACAAGGCGAATATTCCTAAATTTTTGTTAATTTGGATATTTACAGCCTGCTTCGCCCGCAGGGCGGCGCAAGCTGAGTAAGGGTTTAGCTGGCGTTTCGGCTTTGCCGAAACGCCAGCTAATTTTAGTATAACAATAATAAGACTCGTATTACTTTCTATAAAGAATAAGAGCAGGCTGATCAATTACAATTGACTGATCTTTGCCTTGTTTATAAAGCTTTCCTTCTTCTTTGACTATATATTCATCTTTTTTATCTAAAGCGTTCACAAACACGGCGCCTTTATCCAATCCGCCGGTAATTCCAAAATCGCCGTTTCTGGAAGTGTCGATATAAGGAATTGTTTGCGGTTCAATTTTACTGCTTTCTCGTGTATTGTTAAATCCAGCGATGTTTAAAACGGCAATAACGTCTGTTTCTTTATTATATCTGTAAAGAGCATAAAGTTTAGAATTATTAACAAGTTTTTTCTCAATTTTAGTTTTATCTTTTTCATCAGTAATTTTTTCTTCAATAAAATGTTTTAGTTGCGGTAAAACAATTATCTGACCGTTTACAAGCGGTGAAAGGTCTTTATTTTTTCTTAAATTAAGTATATCTTTAAGTTGATTATTAAAATTTGCTATTATAGGGCTTTCTTTGAGCCATTCATGATGCAGACGGTTTCTATTGTAAAGATATACATTCTTCCCGTTAGACTCAAAGCCTGTTTCTGCGGTATCTTCTCCATTATAAACAGTTGGACATCCGGGCAGAATTACTTTGTATAACTCAATAGCCTTTACTTTTTCCAGTCCAGGCTGAACAAAGTTTGCATAGACCTTATCACCGAGTTTATCGCCTATGGTTTTTTCGCCTTTTATTTTAGTGTCCAAAATTTCTACAGCTGATGGATCAAGGTATTTAGCTTCAGCAACAATATCTTTCCAATTATGATTTATTGCCCTTTTTGCAAAGTGGATTGGCAGCTCTCTATATTCCTTGCCCTTAAAGCTTCCTGCGGTAATATTATCTATAGCTTTTTGTATTGTTTCATCGAGTTTTTGTCTTTTTTCTTCTGGAATTTTCAGCTCTTTATCCCCTACAGAATCTTTATATACTTTTATCAAGGTATCAGCCATAACAATAGAAGGAATAACAGTTTTTTTCATCTCAGCATAATTTAGTTTTGCAGGTCCAATTTTATCTTTATTATTTTCAAATTCTTTTTGAGCAATTTTCTTTTCTTGTTTAAATTTTTCAGTTAAATTAACATTTGCGATTAAATCTTTAGATTCGACCCAAGGCTCCTGCCAATTGTCTATTACAAATTTCCATCTGGCATCTTCGTCATTTGATTTGTACCACCAGTTTCTATCGTCTTTAGATGTTCCCCAGGCTTTATCAAAAATATTGAAAATATTTGAAAGAGTTGCTTTTGGATTTACTATTTTATCAAGCTCATTATATTTATTAAGCTCTTTTCCTATTTTATAACCGTTCCATCTTTGTAATTTTTCGTCGGTTATTTTAATATTTCCGCTGTATTCATTAATATCCAAAGAAAGTCCATGAAGAGCCCTGGAGGTATCATGATTATCCACTCCTATATGAGAATATAGAATGCTGTCAGCAGGCGCGCTTCGGAGAAATCCGGGGCTTTCTCCAACTTTATTAGGTTCCCAGCCATACAATAATTTCTTATTTAAAAAACTGAATAAATCTTCGCATTTTTCAGTATATTGAGCATCCATTGCCGCATGAACTATATTAGGCAAGGTAGAAAACATGTATGTATAATTTGTTGGAGTGGTAAATTTTGTTTGTTCAATAAATTTTCTTTCCACAGAGCCCATGTTTGGATAATTTCCTACCGGAACATCAATTCCTTTGGTTTTTTTCAAAAATTTATTAACAGGATCACCCGGATAAACTTTATGAAGATTAGAGGATTCCGCTATTGCGTAATATTTTGGATTTTCTTTTTTAACGCCTTTAATAAATCTGTCCCATAAGCCGATAACCTGATCCCAGCTTTCATGGAAGAAGTTTGATGTTCTTGTGTTTTGGGAATCGCCGGAAGTCATTATTTTCTGCATATTTGCGGCATCTCTTGCGGCGTCAATTCTCCATTCCAAGCCGGATTCCGTTTTATTCATAATAAGTTTGGAAACTTTTAAAGCATCTCCATTAAGTCCTTTTACCCTTTTTTCAAGATATGTTGTCAGCTTTTTCTCATCTTCCGCTTTTATATTCTGCTGTAAGCCGTTGTTTATTGAATCAATAATGCTTCCGGCTTCAGCTTCATGACTTGCCTGTCTTCTGTTTTTCCAGTTTGCAAAAGAATTTACAGCAAGTTCTTCCCTGTTAAACTCAAGTCCTTTAGGTTTATCGCTATTAAGGCTTTCTTCTGTAGGAGAAGTGTTCGCAAATGCTTTTACAACAGCGAATTTAACTATATCGTCCGCTACAACTCTAAAAATTTCCTTGCCTTCATCAGTTGCAAAATCTCCTTTTTCATCAATAGGCATTTTAGCTTTAAGGACTTCGCTGGAATTAATGATTTTCTTTACAAAAGGCGTTAATTTATATTGATAAACGTCGTCCATGTCTTTGTAGGTTTCACTGTAATCTGTCTTGTATTCAGGTTTTTTCATAAGATCATATCTTGAAACCCCGACAAGATCATAATTAGAAGCAAGTTTTTTTACATGAGGTCCTGCGAGGACTGAACAAATTTCATCAGGGAAATCTATTGTTTCCAGAGGATAGCTCATTAAGCCTTCTGTTATATTTTTTGGCAGAGGAGCTATTTGCATATTATAACTTCCTGTATAGGACTTTGTTTCAGGATCATACTTGCTGTTTAAAATATTGTCTATTTGTTCTTTATTTATAAGGTCAATGCTTTCTTTCGGAAGTTCTGTTCCCGCTAATTCTTTTATAGCCTGCTCAAAACGTTCTACTTTGGATTTGCCGGAATTTTTACCTATAGCGCTTAGTTTTTCAGACAGAACATTTGCCGTATGCTCAGAAAGGGTTTTTTCTGTCTGCCCTGTCCAGAATTCTCCTACCTGAACAAGATTATCCTGAACCTGCGCTGACGCTTTTTTGATGTTTGTTACCTCATCAGGATGTAATTCCAGTTCTTCTGACGGAGTAACGAAAAATCTTAATTTAGCGATATCATTCTGACCGTCCCAGAGGGCAATATTGCTTCCTTCGCCCGTGTAGGTCAATTTAAAATTTCTTCCCATGTCTGTATTCATAAGGAATTTTTCGGGATTAAGACCTGTTTTTTCTATATATGGCTTGTCTAACGCTTTTTTAATCTTATCAGCTTCTACTTCAAAAGAAGCAAGCTGGACTGAATCGTCAAAACTCTTAACTTCATTAGGATTATCAAGTTCTTTAATATCATAAACATCTGTTACTTTGTTTTCTTTTTGTTTTTCAGGACTTAGAAAACGTTTATCAAAAAGCTGGATTTTTGTTGGTTGATTTCTGTCAAAATCACTATTTTCAAGTATTTCAGCGGGTTTTAAAGCGTCTTTATGATATTCCAGTTTATATGGAGCGTTTATCAGTTTAATTCCAAGATTTTGAAGAGCTTTTTTATTGTTCATATCCGGCAATAAAGGAGGGCATAAAGGTTTATTTGGATCAGAAACTTCAAACCAGCGCAAAAACGGAGATTCTTTTCCGTATTTCATTATGTCTTTAACATGAACGCCTTCCCAGCTTTCATTTATAAAAGCGCCATCGGCAATAAAGCCCATTCCTTTTTTATAAAGCTCGGTTTGGAGTTTATTAAAATCAGAAAAACTGCCTCTTATCGGATCAACCTGATACGGATTTTTTGTCCAGTAACCGTTGCTGTTTTTAGGTCCGTTATTAAAAACAGGCGCGCTTAAAATTCTTGTTGCGCCTAATTTATTGAAATAATCAAGCTTGCCTATAACATCATTAATAGTTCCTCCGAACATATTGAAATGGTTTCTTCTGTCAGGTCCGTCGGCTTTTTGCATATCAGGCATGATATGCATTATTGTACGGGCTTTTTTAAGATCGGGTCTTTGCGGGTCCCATCCGAGGTTATAGTCTTCCCCGTTGATTTTGACTCGTCTTACTTCGTCAAGAATAATCTTTTCTCCGTCTTTAAACCTGTATGCAGGAATTATGCCCGGGCTTGATATATTTAAAATTGAGCTTTTATCTTTAGGTTCCCATTTTTTAAGAAATTCCGTTGTGTTTTTCGGGGAAATCGTTTCTTTTTCAGCTCCTTCAGCAACTTTATAATTTCCTTTGTCATCTCTTATAAGAGGCAAAATTTCCAGTTGAATTTTATCAGAGCCCGGGCTATAAAATGAATGGTGTTTTGTTCCGTCATTTCTTGTTTCAACTGTTAAGCCTTTAAAAGACGGTTTATTTTGCGCTTTTTTATCAAAATTATTTACAAACCCTTTTGAAATTTCCATCATATTTTTAATCTCTCTCTTTAATTAATAAAAATTTTTACTTTTTTAATTTATAATTATTCACTAAATAAACAAGGTAGCTAAAAATAAAAATTGTCATAAATTTGTGTTTATATTACAAAAACTTAAAACATTATATTTTTGAAAATTTAAAGGGAAATTATTATGGAATGTAAAAAAGAAAAAAATCTTAATGACTGCGCATGTTCATATTCCTGCTCAAAAAGAGGAATATGCTGTGATTGTGTAACTTTTCACCGAAAAAGAGGAGAAATTCCCGGATGTTTCTTTCCTTTAGAGGATGAAAAAACTTATGACAGATCAGTTGAAAATTTTATAAAATTTTATAATAAAAGTCATTAAAAGGTCATAGCGGGTGTTTTGCCGAAGGCAAGACACCCGCTAATTAAAGCTTTATAAAAACAATTTTTTATTTAATTAAATAAACCTGATACAAAATTTATGGCTTTATCAGTTAAAGAAGGTTCTTTAACTGTACATGCGCCGTTTGAATCAACCTGTGGATCCATATAACCGTATTTGTCCGCTAAAATATCGCATTGTCTTTGACTGGTTGCATGATCTGTAAACTTAAGCCTGCCATCAGTAGTTTGACTGAAGACGCTTTGATTTTTTGCGTTTTCGGAAGCTAATTCTCTTGTTGGCGCTTCACATTCACCGGTTGCTCTTGCTAAAGCAACTTCATTTCTGATAGTTCCATTAATTGCATTAGGTATGTTTTTGTAAGTTTCCATACCTGTTTTCATGTTGCTAACATTACAAAATTCTGACATCTTTAAATCCCCTTTTCCTAATATTTTTCTCTAATCCCATATATTTGTATTATTATAAAAACAATCTTGTTTAAAAAATTGCTTAATTGAATTTTTTGAGTTTTTAGAAGCGCCCGCAATTTAAGACTTTACAGTAACCTCCTTTTAAATTTATCGATTTCTTTAAATGATTGCTATAATTAATTCAGATTGATACTTATAAAATTAAGGGAATAAAAAATGTCTTACAGAAAAGAAACGGATTTTCTTGGCGAAGTTGAAATTCCAAAAAACGCTTACTGGGGTATTCACACCTATCGGGCAAAAAAAAATTTTAATATTTCAGGATATAAAATAAATCAGGAATTTATAAAAGCATTCGGGCTTTTAAAGCTTGCCTGCTCGCTTTCGATAAAGGATCTTGCGATTTGGGAAAAGGAAAAAGCAAATGCCATTATAAAAGCTTGTGAAGAGTTTTCAGAAGGCAAATTTAACGAAGAAATAATCGTTGATCCCTTTCAGGGAGGCGCGGGAACTTCTCTCAACATGAATGTTAACGAAGTTATCGCTAACAGAGCGCTTGAAATTTATGGCAAAAACAAAGGCGAATATAAATTTATCGACCCAATAGAAGAGATAAACCTTTTTCAGTCAACAAATGACGTATATCCAACAGCATTAAAAACCGCGTCAATATTTCTTTTAAGAAAACTTGAAAAAGAAGTAACAGCTCTTCAGGAGAGTTTTCAGGAAAAAGAAAAAGAATTTGCCGATATAGTAAAAGTTGGCAGAACACAGCTTATGGATGCGGTATTAATAACGCTGGGAAAAGAATTTTCAGCTTATGCAGAAGCAATATCCAGAGATCGGTGGAGAATTTACAAGTGTGAAGAACGTCTTAGAGTAGTGAATATTGGCGGGACTGCTATTGGAACAGGTTTGTCTGCTCCTAAAAAATTTATTTTCAGCGTAATTGACAAGCTTCAGGACTTAACGGGAATTGGTCTTTCCAGAGCGGAAAATCTGGTTGAAAACACTCAAAACCTTGATGTGTTCAGTGAAGTTAGCGGTATATTAAAAGCTCACGCAACAAATCTTATAAAAATTTCAAATGATCTAAGATTAATGAACTCAGGACCTAAAGCGGGTCTGGCAGAAATAATCCTTCCTGCTGTTCAGGTGGGTTCATCAATTATGCCCGGGAAAATTAATCCTGTAATTCCTGAGCTATCGGCGCAGGTAGGCATAAAAGTTCTCGGAAATGACTTAATAATAGATCAATGCGTAGCCGGAGGACAGTTTGAACTTAATCATAATATACCTTTATTGGCATTTTCTTTTCTGGAATCCCTTGAGCTATTAATAAATACAAATAAAACTCTTAGAGAATATTGTATTGACGGGATAAAGCCTAATAAAAAAGCGTTAAAGCAGCAGGTAGAATCCAGTTATGCCACATTAACCGCTCTTTTGCCGGAGCTTGGCTATAATAAAATTTCTAAAATAATTAAAGAAATTGAACATTCAGATTTAAATATAAAAAATTATTTGATAAAAAATGGATATATAACTGAAGATAGGTTTAACGAGCTAACTTCGCCCGAAGCAGTATTGGCATTGGGGTATAAACTCCATGCCGAATAGATGCCGAAACAAGTTCGGCATGTCAATTTTCGTGATCTAATACCAAGTTGCAATCAAAAGAGTATTATTTTTTGACAAGGGTTTTGCCGGCGTAGCCGGCAAAACCCTTGTCAACTCTTCTACCCCCCCCTTGGGGAGGGGTAGAAGGAGGGAGATTTAATACTACATTGATTGCAACTTGGTATAAGTTATCGCATTAAACCTTACTTGCGGAACTAAAAACTTTTCTAAGTTTTTTGATAATCGGTTTTTCGCTCTGGTAAACAACTTTTTCGCCATTTCCAAGAAGCTTGGGAATGGAGCGAATATCTCGAACCATTTTAAACAATCCTGAAGGCTCAAGGCTGGCGGCATGATCGCTTCCCCACATTGTTCTGTCAAGAGTTATATGCCTTTCAACAGATACCGCTCCAATAGCCGCCGCTATAATAGACGGGCTTATTCCTCTTTCATGCCCGCTGTATCCGATTGGGCAATCATATCTTTTATCAAGTTCGTGAATTGCGTTTAAATTGGCTTCCTCTGCATCTGTAGGATAAGTGGAAGTGCAGTGATACAAAATAACATTATTTGTTCCCGTAATACTAAGGGCATGATCAATTTCTTCCAACGTGCTCATTCCTGTTGATATTAATACAGGGCGATTTTTTGAAACTGTATAAGCCAGTAAATCATCATCTGTAAGGGTTGCGGAAGCTATTTTATAACAAGGAGGCTCAAAATATTCCATAAAATCAACAGAATTTTTATCCCAGCAAGAAGAAAACCACATTATTCCTCTTTTTTTACAGTAATCATCAATTTCTTCGTAATCTTCAAGTTTTAATTCCAAGCCTCGTTTAAGATCGCCGTTAGTTTCTCCAAACGGGTTAGGTCTTGGCAGAGCAAGTTCTTCCTGTGAATATACAATATCAACAGTCCTTTTTTGGAATTTTACCGCATTGCATCCTGATGAAACAGCTAAATCTATTAATTTTTTTGCTACATTAACGCATCCGTTATGGTTAATCCCTATTTCAGCAATAATAAAACAAGGTTGATTCCTGCCAATTAATGCATTACCGACTTTTACAACTTTATTCATGTAAATTTTACCCCCCGACTTAAATACATATATCTAATTTAGCGCCTTTTTAATTTAATTGCGTGGTGTAATTATATTAAATTTGCGCGCTTCAATCTGTTTTTCTAAGCTAAATTAATGAATTTGCTTAATTTTTTTTACAATAATAAAAGTTAATTATATTATATTTTTTATAAGTATAAGAAATTTGTGAACAATTATAAATGAGTTGTTATTTATGCTGTAATTCTTCTCTTTCTTTAATAAAAGACAGGGTAAGAGATAGAACTGATTTAAACGTTTTAAAATGTAATAATTGCGGACTTGTTTTCCTGGATAAAAAAGATCATATAAATGAAAGTTTTTATGAACAGGGAGGAATGGGAAAATCCGTTAATTTAGGCAATATTGTTAATGTTACAGATAAAACCGACACTGAAAAAAGATTTAATCTTCACAACAACTTATTCATCAATAAACGCATCCTTGATTTTGGCTGTGGAAAAGGCTCTTTATTAAAAAAAATCAAGGAAGCCAATATTGCCGCAGAATTATATGCGCTTGAACCTAATAAAAATTGTCAAACCGCTTTAAAAAACGATTTTCATGTATATTCCGGCATAGAAGAAATTCCTGATGAAAGTCTTGATATAATAACTTTATTTCATGTATTTGAGCATATAAAAGACCCTTTACAGGTTTTAAACCGGCTTTATCCCAAATTAGCGGAAGAAGGCAAAATAATTATAGAAGTTCCTTCTTCAAATGATGTTCTTTTGCATTTATATGACTGTAAACCGTTTTCAGATTTTACTTACTGGAGTTGCCATTTATATTTGTTTAATCAGGCTAATTTAAGGACTTTATTAGAAAAAACAAGTTTTAAAATTGATTCTATAAGACAATATCAGCGATATACTCTGGCGAATCATCTGCATTGGTTAGCAAAAGGGAAACCGGCTGGTCATATTGAGTGGGATTTTCTTGATAGTGAGGAGCTTCAGATTCAATACGAAAAAAAACTTGCAGAAATTGAGCAATGCGACTCACTTATAGCCATTCTTGAAAAATAAAATCAACTTCTACAAATTATTAAAAACTTTTTAAAATGAGCATGGTATTTCTGATTACAATAAATTCATTTCGAGTATTTCAAAATGTAAACTTGTCTTTAAATGCATAAATTCCAGTTATAATAAGAAAAAACAACAGTTTCTTAAAATCGAAATTTGGGTTTTTGTTTTCAGATACTTATATTTTTTTTTAAAAAAGTGTATTATTAAAATAATTATTTTTGTTTTTATTTGAATATAAAAGTTAGATTTAAAAAAATCAAGATGGGTAAGAGATAGAGAATGATTAATCTGTTTAAAAAATCTTCCGAAAAACGCATTGGGCTGGAAATTTCATCTGAAGGCATAACAATGGTTTTTTTCAAAGAAAAAAATAAAAAAAAGTTTATTGAAAATTATATATATAAGCCTTTTTTAAAACAAATAATTCAAAACGATCAGATTGAAAATTTTGAAGAATTAACCGAAACTTTAAAATCGATAATTAACGAATACAAGCCTGATACAAAAAATACAATAATTTCAATGCCAAGCAGCAGCGTTTTTATTAAAAGAATAACATTGCCTGACCTGCCTAAAGAGGAATTAAAGACAATTGCGCCGCAGGAAGCGTCTAAACACCTGCCATTAACAATGAAGGAATTGAACGTTGATTTTCATGTGCTTGAAAATACACGGAGAGAAGATGAATCCGGCAAAAAAGTCGATGTTATTCTTTGCGCTATATCAAAAACGATTGTAAGAAGTTATCTTGACGCAATTTACAACGCCGGACTGTCTGTCAGCGCAGTGGATATTTCAGCATTTGCAATGATTACAGCGCTTGCTAACGCTGAAATCATTAATGATCCTGAAAAAACATATATTTCAGTTTTGATAGACTATGATTATACCGATATTAACGTAATTCAAAACGGCATGCCGGTTTTTTCCCATAATCTCCGCGCCGGCAAAAAAAATATTATGGAAAGCATAACAAATAGCGTAAATAAAAAGAAAGAAGAAATTTTAGAATTTCTGCCGGAAGTTGCGCTAATGATCCCGGGCTCAGAAATAAGTGAAAACCCTGATTTAAGCAAAGCTTCCAATGCCGCAAAAAATATTTATTCCAATATTACCGCAGAAATCCAGAAAACAATCGAATTTTTTAACTCAAGCAAAACCGAACCCGTTGAAATAGAAAGAATTATACTTGGTGGAAGCGGTGTTTGCGTTCAAAATATTGATAAATATATTCAAAACAAGCTAAAAATTCAAACCTGCGTGTTTAATCCGTTTATAAACCTGTCAGAAGAATTGCAAAATCAGGAAAATTTATTGTATCCGATAAATATCCCGTTATTTTCAACAAGTATTGGTTTAGCGTTAAAAGGATTTTAGACTTGAAAACGATTAATATAAACCTTATAGGCGACCTTAACAGGGCTCCTGAATATAATAAAACCGTTATCCGGAAAGACGATCTGGATGCGGCTACCAGAATTATTATTTTGGTTTTTCTTGTGGCAATTTTTATTGTTTTCACAAGTAGTTTCGGCATCTGGTTTATTACAAATAATTTGTCGGGAAAACAAAAAGTTAAACTTGAAAAATTGCAGACGCAACATAATGAACTTTTGGATGAACAAACAAAATTGCAAATGTATAGAAAAAATCTTCAGGATCAAATGGAAATTGCTAATTATAAAATGCTGATTAAAAAACAAATTAACAGTACATATATTCCCTGGAGTTTAGTGTTAAAAGATATCGCAAGTAAAATTCCGGGCAATATAATAATTTTTGATATCAACAAAATAATAACCGCCAATGGCTCAAAATCATTAAACAAATTAAAGATTTCAGGAGCTGTGCCGGTGAAAGGATGGCAGAAATCGGAAATTAAACCTTTAACATCCGTTTCGTTGCTTATTTTTAATATAAATGAAGATAAAAATTCATTTCTTTATAATTCTGAAATTAAAAAAATCGAGTATAAAAAAGAAACCGGAATGTATGAATTTGAAATAGAAGCAAGCGTTAAAACCCCTGCTGAAATAAATATCATACAAAATCAATTTGATGTTCAGGTTCCTAAAGAATCTGAATTAGAAAAAAATAAAGTCGAAAAACAAGATAAAAAACAGGAACCAGCCGTATGAACAGTTTAAAAAAAATAATATTTTTGGGTTTAATACCGGTATTTTTAACGGCGTTTTTCATCGTTCAATTTACTATTCCTGGGGTTAAAGAATATTTTAAACTTGAAAAACAAATCAAATCTGAAAATATGGCTATAGAAGAGCTGCAAAATAATGTGGAAGGGCTTAGAAAAAATAAGAAGCTTTTAAATGCCCTGAATAAATTAAATACAGAACTTGCTGATTATGAAATTGAGTTCCCTTCTGAATTTAAAGACGAAATTTTATTAGTTGACCTGGAACTTTTTGCAAATGAATCCGTAAATAAAATAACTAAAGTTACTTCTCAGTCAGAAAAAGAAATTGATATAAATAATCCTTTAAAACAGAGCGTTAAAAAGAAAACAAGAAATTCTAAAAAACAAAAAAATGAAGAAGAAAAACCTTTGATTTCTATAATGGAAAAAACCTTTGAAATTAATACCATTGCGTATTATAGCGAAGTAATAGACTTTATATCATTCTTGGAGAACTATCAGAGAAAAATTTATATTGAAGGAATACACACAGAAGTATTTAGCGATGATAAAAGTCGCTTAAATCCAAGAGTAGAACTGATAATAAAAGGAAGTATTTATAAATCCGCAGTTAATGAAAAGAAAAAGAAGTTAAACGAAAACCCTGACGAACAACAAGTTAAAACTAAATCCGTTAAATCCCCTGAATAAAAGAAATTAAAAAGCTAAAAACAGGATATGTAAAATGCAAAATCAGGAAAAATTAAAGAAAATATTAATAATAATAGTTGTATTGGCTATGTTTGCCACAAGCTACTTTTATTATGCGAATAAACAGAATAATTTTTCTGCTAAACAGCCTGAGCCGGTAAAAATAGCTGTAAAAAAACCTGTTAAGATTGTTAAAACTGAAATTAAAGAAAAAATTACAGAAGAAAAAATAAAAAGTGATGAATTTCCTGAAAAAGATTTAAAAAAATCAGGAAAAAAAATAAAACCGACTGATAAATCCGATTTAATCAGGATTGCATCAGGACAATCAGGAAAACATGATCCGTTTTCATACTCTGAAAGCAGATATACGCCTTATAATGCCTCGGAAAACAATTTGCCAACCATCCCCGATTTGTCATTAGAAAGCGGTTTGCCGCAACCTCCGCTTCTTCCCGGGCTTGAAGAATCAGAACAGGCAACGCAAAAACCTTTAAACACTGTAGAAATAAAAGGATTTCTCGGAAATAAAGTCATAGCTGAAATAAATGGATATACAGATTCTTTAAACACAGGTGAAACCTTGCGAGGAGTAAAAGTTCTGAACATAGACGCTCAAAACCTCAGTTGCGACTTTGAAATTCAGGGAAGTAAAGTTACAAAATCAATCAAACCGCTGACAGAAATTGATAATAACGTTGAATTCAAGTATTTAAACAATCTTGAGGAATTACAATATTAATTATAAGAGGTGTTTATGATATCCGCAAAATTTTACAGAATAACTTTAATCTCGCTGATCTGGGCGTTAATTTTAGCTTTAATGCCGAATACAGCGGCTTCTGCCATAGAGGAAAATGATAAAAAGCTTGGTGTAAAGTCAGTTAAACAAATTAATGAAGAAAGTATCAGAAACATAGGTCAGGAAGACCTGGACAGAAGAATTCATAAAAGCCTTAATGCCCTTACTGAAAGCGGTATAAGAATTGATAAAGAATATATGGAAATGGAGAAAGGTTTTGACGCTTTTGCGCAGGATGCAACAATTGATATGACATTAACAAACGTTGATGTAGCCTCAATACTCAGAATAATTGCCAAAGAAGGCGGAATGAACGTGGTTATTGACGAAAGCGTTATGGGGTTTATAACAGCCGAACTCAAAGGAATTTCACTTAACGAAGCAATGCAGACTATTTTAACAAGTGAAGAATTAGAATCCAGAGTGTCAAACAAAACAATTTTCGTAGCTTCTAGACCTGCAATGACTAAAAAAGGGCTTAACAGAAAATATATTAAAACATTTAAGCTTAATAATTCAAATGCAGTGTATATTGCAGACATTTTAAAAGCCAGTATTTTTAATAAAGGCTACAAAGTAAATGAACAATCAAGCGGCTCTGCGTTTCAAGCGGTACCGATCAGCGCAGAAACACAATCAACAAATGCAACAGGAACTTCTACAGGTCAAAGCAGTCTTATAGATTCAAAAACAATAAAAGGCAAAGTTGAAAGTCTTGAATCGACTGAAAATTTTGGGGATGCCGGAACGCTTGCCAGTAAAATAAAAATTCAGCACTATACGTCAAGAACCAGCGATATTGCGGTTGACAATAACGATGGCGGAGCAATTGTAATCCCTGATACAAGAACAAACTCTCTTTTGATAGCGGGATTAAAAAGCGATATTCTTCTTGCCGAAGAAGCTATAAAGTATCTTGATAAGCCTTTAAAGCAGGTTTCAATCAAAGTTTCTTTAATAGAATTGAAAAAAAGCGATTCAAAAGACCTTGGCTTAAGCACATCAATGCAAGGAGGAAAAACACAGGGTGGGTTTAATGTTCCTACAGCGTTTAACGGTAATAATTTCACCTCATTGGCTAATCAATCAGGCATTACAGTCAATACAGTAAGCAGTTTAGCCGATGAAGTCGCAGTAAAAATAAATTCAATGTTATATAAAGAAGAAGCAAAATTACTTGCAGACCCTACTATTATTGCGCTTGACGGCAGCGAATCCCTAATCAAGATTACAGATCAGGTTTTAAGTAAAGTTGAAACAACGATTACTGATTCTGCGACCACTTACAATGCCGAGCTTGCCGATGTTGGCATTGTGTTAAATATTTTGCCTAAAATAGGGAATGAAGATTATGTAACAATGCGGATAAGACCTTCAATAACGAGCTCGCTTCCCACGGTTGAAATAGGAGCAACACAGGTTGGCGCAGCGGCTATAAGCGTAACTCCAATTTCAACAAGAGAAGTTATATTGCAGGATGTAAGGATAAAGTCAGGAGAAACACTTGCAATAGCAGGACTTTCAAAAGAAAATGACGTGGAAAAAGTCGGTAAAATTCCGCTGTTGGCAAATATTCCTTTCTTTGGGAAGGTATTTACCAATACAGATTTTGAGCATCAAAAAACCGAGCTGATTATATTAATAACGCCGGTAATAATCGACGACATCGCTTATAATGAGCTTTGATAAGGTTAAGTATACTGTTTGCAAAATGAATTTCGGTTTTTGTTATGACTTGGCATTTGAGGCGCCTTATAAATAATAAAAAACCGGGCATAGAATACCCGGTGTAAAAGACGGTAGGTAGGAAATTATAATAATAACCTTTATTATAAAAATAAAATTCTTATAAATAATTTAATATTGAAGGCTGGATAACCCTTGCGCTTACCTGTAAAGAGGCTTTTAGCGCAGTTTCCTGAAACTGTAAATCTGATATGGTTTTTGCAAAATCAACATCCTGAACTTGCGATTTTACGTCTGTTAAATTTATTTCATCATCCTTATGCAATTGCTGTGTGATTTCAAGCCTCGATAATAATCCTCCAAAGGTTGACTGGGCTTCTAATAAGCCTTGTAATTCCAAATCCAGCTCTTCCAGCTTCGTTCTTATTACATCTTTATCCTGAGCGCCTTCCAATTCCTGTTTTAATGTGGTTAAAGTGCCTATTAATCCTTGCTCTAAGTAGGTGCCAGGGTTTGCGGGGTCTTCGTAATAATAGCCGAAAAGCTCATCCCCGCCGATATTCATTGTTATTGTAACACTTTTGGCGATTTCTATATCTCTTTCAGGCGTTCCATCAGAGGAACCGTTATATTTAATTTCTCCGTCGGCAGGAACGCTGAATGGGGCAGAGTTTGTGTTTTGTCCTCCAAAAATATATTTTGTTCCAAATTGAGTGTTTCCTATATCTTTTACCTGTTGAAGAAGTTGATTTATTTGACTGCCTATTATGCCCATTTCTTCAGCGCCTGAAGTGGCGTTTAACGCCTGGATTGTCAGCTCCCTTGACTTATGAACAGAATCAAGTGTCGTCAATAATGCTTTATCAGCAGTTTCAATTTCTGATTTCGCCGTATTTATATTTTTAAGATAAACATCAATTTTTCCAAGAGAAAAATTGGAATTTAAAATAGTTGTCGCTGAAAAAACATTGTCAGAAGCATTTTCAATTTCTTTCCCCGATGCTATTTTTCTTTGCAGCTCAATTAATTTATCCCTGTTTGTAACAAGATTGCTTAAAACATTTTCATTCAGATAACCGTTTGTTATACGTTGATTAATCATTTTATAACCTCTTTATTATCAATTTTTTATCCCACCATGTTTATTATTGTTTTTATAGTTTGATCTACTATTGAAAAAATTTTGGCGGAAGCTTCATAACTTCTTTGAAATTTAATCAAGTCAGTCATTTCTTCATCAAGATTAACGCCCATTACAGATTCTCTTCTTAAACGGACTTGTTGGGTTACATTTTCCTTAATATCCAGATTATTTTTAATAGTATTGGTTTTACTTCCGACTTTGCCGACCAGATTGGTTATGTATTGTTCTGTTGTAGCTCCTCCAAGTCCTCCCAGAAATGAATCCCTTACCTGAGCCATAAGAAGAGCGTTACTTCCATCACCTGTTTCACCTGTTTCGGAAGCGGCATCCGCTGTGGCTATCTGATAGGAATCGTTCAGTATGGCGCTGTTAAGACAAATAGTTTTTGCTGTAATGTTTAATGTTGCGCCTAAGTTATCAACAAAAAAGTCTGGCGGAATCGTAACAAGCGGATCGCCGCTTAATTCATAAGTTCCGCTGCCGACCGGATTTTCAATCATATATTGTCCGCTTGTTTGAATCCCGTTAATTGAAGTTGCAAGTTCCTCTGCAAGCGTATCGAGATCATCCATAACAGATTTTATTGTCAGTTTATTTGCGTCAGAGCCGCCCATCTCTAAAATAGCTCCGATTTTACCCGAATCTATAAGCGAATAAGCATCATTTACAAGCGTTCCTCCAGTACCATTTTGTATTTGAATAATCGCAGGATTATTTATATCTCCTGATGTAACTTCAAAAAAGCCTGTTTGCTCCTGACCGGAAACCAGCGATGTATTGCCAAGGTTAACGGTTACAGAGCCGTTTGAATGAGTTGTAATATCTATTGGAATTAAAGCAGAAACTTCATCAAGAAGTTTATCTCTTTGATCAAGCAAATAATTTGGCGAAGTGCCCTGACTTGTTGAAAGAATTATAGTAGAGTTCAGATCCGCTATCGAGCTTAATTTATTGTTTAATTCATTTATAGATAATTGTATTTTACTGTTATTAAGCGTATTAGGGTTGGTAAAATCTCCAACAATACTGGTTCTTAGGTTTTCAAGACGTTCATAAACCGAATTGAATTTACTTGTTAATTCAATCGTTTTTTGAATAACATTATTTCTTGCTACAATATCGTTTGGATTTCCGCCAAGCTGATGTAAAGACTCATAAAATTCATCGAGTGAATGATTAATGCCTATTTCATCAAGTTCATTTGTTATATTTTCAATAAGATCAGCGTTTCCCTGAAGTTCTTTAAAATAACTTAAACCTGAATTTTCATTTCTGAAATAAGTGTCCAGATAAGCTTCCCTGTTTCTGCTTATGCTTGATATAACAGCGCCAAGTGAATCCTGACAGGCATTTTGAGGAATGTTTGATATGTTTCCGCTTGTTAATTGTTCTATTTCCACCCTTTGTTTACTGTATCCGGGGGTGTTCATGTTTGAAATATTATTGCTAATCAGGTCAATAGCCGCCTGGTTTAACGATAAAGACCTTTGAGCAGTATATATGCCAAATAAACTTGCTGTCATTTTTATTTTCCCCCCGTTGTCAATTTATGCTTCGTGTATTACAGAACTTATTACTTCCGAGCTGTCTTCATTTACAACCTTTCCTTTCCGGTTATAAGAGATGCTCTCAGGCACTAAGACATTTACAATTGATGCAATAGAACTCTCTATTATTTTTAAAGAATGTTTAATAAGTTCAGCGTTAATATTATTCTGTTTCTGGGCGTTTAAAAGCGTATTATTAAGCTTATCCCTTAATTCCTGTATATATAAAGCTTTATTTTTCTCTTCCATGCTGTCTATAATATTTTTTAAGGTTGTTTGGTCAGGGAAAAGCTGTCTTCGTTTTTCTTCCAGCCTTTCTACAGCGGAATTATATCTGTCCAGCTCAACATCAATCTTCATAACTCCCTGTATATCACCTTTTACAAGATAATTTTTTTTGTCGTTTATATATTGTTCAAGTTTTGAACAAGCTTCTATTTCCTGTTCAAGTATTTGTTCAAGCTCCAGTATGTCTTTTTCCATTTATTTCAAACCTCCTCCGTTTTTTTATGCGATATGATTAACAAAAAGGCTTGTTCCATACCGCAGGGCTTCCTGTATATCAGCGTCTTCAATGTCTGCCATATTATATTTGTTCGCAAATTCTTTTATTTCATTAATATAAGGGTTTTTTGATGCCTTAGTCATTGTATTGTCCGTGTTATTAACAACAGAATTCCCTCTATTTATATCTCTTGAAGAAATTGAAACTTTAACATCTTCTTCTAAAGACATTTTTGGGGCTTTATTAAGTTCTTCAGCATTTCTTGCCGTTCTTTGAAATGCGTTTTGAGCTCTTATTGACTGTAAAATATTTGTCTGAAAACCGATTTCACTTACCGTCATTGTTCCTACCCTATCTTTCTATACTATATTTTTCATTTGTTCATAAATTTGTTTTGCAAACCCAAAGGATGTCGATGGATTTGAAGATATATCCTTGGCTATTTCGTCATAAAACATTGATTTGAACATTTGTTCTCCCCGTCCGCCGGAAAACATTGCGTCTTCATCTCTTTCAATCGTCGCATCCAGCGCTTTAAACATCTGGTTCAGGAATACAGCTTCAAACTGCGCTGCCGCATTCATTAAGTCTTCCTGTTTTTTATCCTTAAAATTAATGTTTGACAGTTCATTAATCTTATTTTGCTGAATATTTAAATCAGTTGCCTGAATATTTGGCGATTCCAACATTGTTACTTCCCCTGTTTATATTATTTCAAGCGTTGCTTGAAGGCTTCCGGCGGCTTTTAAAGCCTGTAGTATGGATATTAAATCAAAAGGCGTTACTCCTATTGAGTTTAAAGCTCTTACAAGCTCGCTTAAATTAGCGTTAGCAGGAACTTCCACAAATTTGCCTTCTGCTTCCGTAATTTCTATTTCTGAATTTGAAACCGCTGTAGTTGTCCCTACTGTAGCCATTTCGTTAGGCTGGGAAACTTCATTTTCGGTTTTTACAGTAACACTTAGATTTCCGTGCGCAACCGCCGCAGGCATAAGTTTTACATTGTTTCCTATAACGATTGTTCCTGTCCGTTCGTTGATTACAATTTTTGCTACTGAATCAGACGGATTAAGAGTGATATTTTCGAGAATTGATAAAAACTTTATCCGGTCTTCATTGTATTTTGCAGGAATTGCAACGCTTATTGCGCTTCCGTCTATTGCTTTTGCGGGAGCAATGCTTTGACTTATCACATCAGCAACTCTTGATGCCATTGTAAAATCCGATTTATGAAGAACCAGCTTAAGTCCCAGTTCATCGCCAATATCGGAAGTTATATCACGTTCAATTATTGCGCCGTTCGGGATTCTTCCTGAAGTAACGATACTTGTTCTTGCGGAACTTCCCTCAGCTGAAACGCTTGTTCCTCCAACGCTTATAGGTCCCTGAGCAACGGCGACAACTTCTCCGTTAGGAGCTAAAAGATGTGTTTGAACAAGGACGCCGCCTTCAAGACTTGAACAGTCGGCAAGAGATGAAACCGTAATATCAATTCTATCTCCGTTTCTGGCAAAAGCGGGAGCCATTGCCGTTATAATTACAGCCGCTGTGTTGCCTTTTTTAATATCATTAGGCGTGTCTATTACTGTTCCAAGATTTTTTAAAAGAGAAACGTTTGTAATCTGGGTTGATCTGCTGTTATCTCCTGTTCCAGGCAAGCCTACAACTATTCCATAACCCACAAGCTGGTTTTCTCTTATCCCGTCTATATGCGTTATGTCTTTTATCCTTACTTTATTAGCAAGAACAGGCATATAACCCGAACTGAAAAATATCAGCAGCGTTAAAATTAAAATCGTCTTTTTCATACCTGTAAAACCCGTCTCCATTATTTTTAAAACCAATTAATTTTTAGAAAAGATGCCCGAAGATTCTGTTCATTAGGCTTTCTGAATCATGTCTTGACACTGTTCCGTTTCCGACAACTGCAAGCTGTAAGTTTGCAATATTGCTTGATTGAACTGTTCCTGCCGTTGTAATAAAACGTGGATCAAGTATTCCGCTCATAATTACCTGCGATTTTTCTCCGCCGTTTATTGCAACTTTTTTACCCTGTATTACAAGATTTCCATTTGGCAAAACCTGTGTAACCTGTACGGTAATTGTATCGTTAAGGCTTATTGTTCTTTGCGCGCTTGCTGTATTCTTCGTTTTAGATGACCCTCCATAACCGTCAAGATCAGGAAGATCAATTCTTGTCCCCTTTTTTTGACTATTGAACAGTTCATCTATTACACTGGTAAATTTATCTTCCATTTCTGAACTTGCGCTTACATTTAACGATAAATCAGTCAGCATAATTGAATTTTCGGCTAAAATAACAGTTATAACGTCCCCTATAGTCTTTGCTCTTACTGTGCTGAAAAGAGATTTAGGTTGCATAGGGTAAACAGACTGGGAAACTCCCGCCTGAAAAAGCGATTCTGCGTTTGCGCCGTTATTTATTAATACAAATGCGCTTATGCTTATTAATGTTTTAAATAAAATATTCTTTTTCATCAGCTTTTTTCCTACCTAAATATTGATTAAAACCAGATTTTGCCCAATAACTTTGCCGACATAATTTTTTTTGTATTGTATGCTTTTTACTTTTATAAAATCGCCGGTTTTGCCGCTTGTTAAGGCTATTGCCGGAATAGTAACCGCTATGGCGGGAGTTTTAAATATCAGGGAAACCGGACTGTTTATTACTATTGTCGGAATTTCCTGAATATCTTTGATTTGTATAACTTCTCCGGGTTTAATATTTCTTCTTGCCATATAGTTACCTGGTTTAAAGTTTTTTTGAGGCAAACTGCCAAACGAAGAAGTAATTTCTTTTTGCTCAAAAGCTATACTGTTTAATGTTTCGCCTGTTTTTATCCAATCTTTTGCTACCCAGGCTTTAGTTTTAATCTTAATTTCAGCTCTTGCTCCAAAACTTTTAACTCTGACATTATTTACATATATGCCTGTTTTTATAATGGATATTACATCCAGATTGCCAATTTCTGCTTTAATTTCAACTTTTCCGTCAGGCAAACTTAACGTCTGATAAGGTAAAGATATTATGTTAACCTCTATTTCCCCGTCATAAATTTGTTTTAGTTGCTCAATAATATCATTTTTAATTTCTTCTATAACAAATTGAGAACTTAAATCAGCGCAATAAGCTCTGAGGTTAATTCCCAGAAATATAAAAGCTGATAAAACCAATATGTTAAGTAACTTTCTCAATTTAGTATCCTTTAATTAAGTATTAATGATTAACTCATACGGTTAACGATGGCAAGCATTTCATTTGATGATTTAATCAGCTTTGAATTGGCTTCAAAAGCCCGTTCTGACTGAATAAGGTTTATGAGCTCCTCTACAACCTGAACGTTTGAGCCTTCAATAAAGCCCTGTTGAAGAGTTCCAAACCCTTCCTGTCCCGGTTGTCCTTCTATAGGCTTACCTGAAGCTGCGGTTTGATTGTAAAGGTTTTTTCCGATTGCTGAAAGACCAGCCGGATTAGCGAATTTCGCAAGCGTTAAAGTTCCTATATCAGTTTGCGCGGAATCTCCAGCTAATCTTACGGCTATTTTGCCGTCCGGTGTTATTGTTATATCCTGAGCTTCCGCCGGAATA
>Ga0116155_10000838_pt1 | contig 23488 bp, 25 predicted proteins | sample AD_UKC032_MetaG_FD_89890 | JGI IMG/M metagenome (GOLD analysis project Ga0116155, IMG submission 89890) | Active sludge microbial communities of municipal wastewater-treating anaerobic digesters from USA - AD_UKC032_MetaG | ecosystem: Engineered > Bioreactor > Anaerobic > Digestate | place: USA...
TAGAAGCCGAAGGCTAGCGGGGTGAACGGAATGGATTCGTCAATTATGGTCAGTGGCATCATCGTTGGTGCAGACCAGGGGTTTCGCATTACCCCGAAATAACCCCAAAAAAACAGTAGGATGAATGCTGTTGTGCCGATTGCCTTCAAAGGCCGGAGTTGGGCGATCCTGAACCTGGCTTGAATGAGCCACCCGCCGGATTCGCCATTCTGTATCTGGGTCGGGCTAGTAAAATATTTGGTCATGGGGTTTTCGGGGTGCAATAACGGATTGCCCTCTTGTCATGGAACTGGTTGTACATCTGATCTGGCTTGTCCGTTCCATAATATAATCGACAGACTATGGATTCCCTTACGCTTATACGCGAATTTCTCGATAGCCGTCTTGGTGTCGCTCCTGAAAAGGTGCTTCCTGACGCGCTCTTGAATGATCTTGGTGTTGACTCCTTGATGTTGGTCGAGTTGATGTTCGAATTTGAGGATCGCTTCAACGTCACGATTGACAATAGCAGTTCAGCCCCGACTACCGTCGGGGGCCTCGCTTCATTTATGGATCGCATTCGCGGCGAGCAAAGTTGAGTACATGGGGCGACGTCGTGTGGCGATTACCGGGCTTGGACTAGTCAGCCCGTATGGTGGTGATCTGGAGGATTTCTTTGGGCGCCTGGTGGCCGGCGAATCGGCCGTTCGCTATCTACAGACCAGCGATGTCCCGGTGCCGCTGGCGGTTCCCTTTGTAAGCTGTCCGGATTTCGATGCAGATATTTCGCTTGGACGCCCGCTTGCAGGAATGATGGACCGTTTTGCGCAGCTTGGAACCTCGGCTGCTTTTCAGGCTTGGTCCGATGCGGGCCTTCCGCGTGCCTCATCGGAAGAAAGTCGCGAGCGCTGGGGGGTTTCCTGGGGAAGCGCAATGGGTGGCACCTTTGCGGTAGAGAAGGCATACAGGGATTTGTGGCAGAGAGGGCGCGAGCGTATTTCGCCGATGTCGGTTGTCCTGGCAATGAGCAATGCGGCTAACGCCCATATTTCCATCCAGCTTGAACTTGGCGGCGTCAGTATCAACCATTCGGTTGCTTGTGCTTCGGCAGCAATTGCTATCGGCGAAGCTTTCTGCCGCGTGCGCAGCGGCGAGTCGCCACTGATGCTGGCCGGGGGTTCGGAGGCGCCTCAAGCCTACGGCGTGGTTCGCGCATGGGAAGCTCTGCGCGTGATGGCCAGCAGCGATGAACACAACTGCAGCCGCGCCTGCCGCCCATTCAATGCCGACAGATCTGGCCTGGCGCTGGGTGAGGGTGGATCGGCATTGGTCCTCGAGGACTGGGACCATGCAGTCGCTCGCGGCGCCCGTATCCATTGCGAAATGGTTGGCTACGGCACGAGTTGCGACCACAGTCATATTGTCCGCCCGGAAATGGGCGGGCAAGTTCGTGCCATGGAGGCAGCCCTTGCTGATGCCCGTTTGGCGCCGGACGAGATCGGCTACGTCAATGCGCACGGGACGGCAACGATCGAAGGAGACCAGATCGAGATTTCCGCACTGCAGCAGGTTTTTGGTGAATACGCGGCAAATCTGCCGGTAAGTGCCACCAAGTCGATGCACGGTCATCAACTGGGTGCGGCAGGGGCTATCGAGGCCATTGTTACGGTGCTTGCATTGCGGGAAAAAGCAATTCCACCGACAGCCCATCTCGATAATATTGACGCTGCCTGCCTCGGAGTCGATCATGTTGCCGCTGGGCGACATGTCCGCGGATTGTCTGCAGCATTGTCCAACTCGTTCGCCTTTGGCGGCAGTAATGCGGTGCTCGCATTTCGCGCCGTTGCCTGAAAAAACTACGGAAATATCCTCATGTCTCAAGAACTCTTGCAAGCAACTCCAGAGACTCTGCTACCGGAAGTGGCCGAACTTATTGTTTCGGCGCTGAATCTGGAGACGAGCGCCGAGCAGATCGAACCCGATGCTCCGCTATTTGGTGAAGGTCTGGGTCTTGATTCAATAGATATTCTGGAGATTGCCCTGGCGGTTTCCAAGCGTTACGGGTTCCAGTTGCGTTCAGACAGCGAAGACAACATTCGTATATTCACATCACTACGAACCCTGGTCGGCCATATCGCTGCAAACCGGACCAAATGATCCTGGTGTCTCCGGTAGCGATCATGCGTGGCGCCGGGGTCGCTTTCCTGGTTGTCGCATGGGCTGTGCTGGCCCATTTGAACAGTGTTGATGGCAACGCCTCCGATGTCGCCGTGGCATTGGCGGTCGCCCCGCTGTTTGCGGTGATTTTCGTTTTTCTCCGACGATCTGGCAGCACAATCCGGGCTGTTGCTGGCGGCATTGCGATGTTATGTCTGATTGCCTGGTTCTGGGTGGATCTGCGACAAAATGTTGCATTGATGTATTTCATTCAGCACCTTGGCACGAACCTGGCGCTTGGCGCATTTTTTGGGCATAGCCTCTTTTCTGGTCGTACTCCGTTGGTCACTTCGTTCGCACTGTTCGCTCACAATGGCGTTATTTCACCGTCAATAAAACGCTATACCAGGCAGGTTACTGTTGCGTGGACTGCCTTTTTTCTCGTTAACGCGAGCGTTTCCATTTTGCTGTTCTTTTTTGCATCACACGCCGTTTGGTCGATCTATGCGAATCTGCTGACCATGCCATTGGTTTTTTCAATGTTCGCAGTAGAGCTGTATTGCCGGCACCGCGTACTGCCTCCCGAGGACCGTACCGGGATAGCCGACACGATACGCAGCTACCGCGCAGCGAGGCAGCATCGCGTTGATTCGTCTGTCAAACGCACATGACCACATTTCCGCTGGTCCGACACAATAATCTTGACGATATCTTCGCATGGTCGTCCAGCGGCTCCATCCGGGTACGCGATTTTCTCGCTGATGCGGAGGCCTTGGCAGCACAGCTTCCGGGCTCACGTTATTTGCTCAATGCCTGCCAGGATCGCTATCGTTTCGCCGTTGGTTTCGCAGCCGGTCTGCTGACCGGAAAAACGAGCTTGCAGCCATCATCACAGTCTGCAGATACGCTTCGTCGTGTTCAACATGATTTTTCCGACGTTTTCTGTCTATGCGATAGCAAATTCGATGGCCCTGAAATGCCACGAATTGATTTTCCTGTTCTCGCAGACGCTAATCCGGAGGCAGTGAGCAATATCCCCGAAATTTCGGCTGACCATGTCGCTGCATGCCTGTTTACGTCGGGTTCGACGGGAACGCCGATGCCCCATTTCAAGACCTGGGGGCGCCTGGTCCTCAATGGACTTGCCGAAGCTGAACGACTGGGTTTGTTCGGACGCCCGTACTCCATCGTCGGAACGGTTCCTGTACAGCACGCCTTCGGCTTCGAGTCCACATTCCTGTTGGCATTGCATGGGCAATCTCCTTTCTGGTCGGGAAAGCCGTTTTATCCGCAGGATATTGCCGATGCGCTGGAAAGCGTTCCGCGCCCCCGTCTTCTGGTCACGACCCCGTTCCACCTGTCGACCTTGCTGGCCAGTGGTCTGGCATTGCCAACCATGGATAAGTTGCTCTCGGCCACGGCGCCCCTTTCGATGACGCTCGCTGCCGAGGCGGAAAGTCGCTTTGGAGCGCCGCTTTATGAGATTTACGGAAGTACCGAAACCGGTCAGATCGCCAGTCGGCGGACGACGGCCAACCAGACATGGCGACTTTTGGCTGGCGTTCAACTGGAACAGGAGGATGGGCAAACCTTCGCTTCGGGCGGCCATGTCGAGGGCCGGGTGGGGCTGTCGGATAACATTGAAATGTTGGCAGACGGCTGCTTCCGATTGCATGGACGCAATGCCGATCTGGTTAACATTGCCGGCAAGCGCTCGTCGCTCGCCTACCTGAACCATCAGGCGTCATCGATTCCCGGGGTTGTCGATATTGCATTTTTCATACCGCACGATAAGTTCCAGGACGGCATTACGCGCTTGTGTGCCTTTGTTGTCGCTCCTGAACTGCAGAGTCAAACACTCCTTGCCCGATTGCGTGGGCGCATCGATCAGGTTTTTCTGCCGCGCCCGCTGATCTTTCTCGAACAGCTTCCGCGTAACAGTACCGGCAAGTTGCCCCACAACCGGTTAGAGGCGCTTTACGCGGAATGGCTCAGTCATGCCGGGCGCTGAATATACCTGGACGGTTCCCACGGATCATCCTGCTTTTGCCGGGCACTTCCCCGGACGACCGATCGTCCCCGGGGTTGTTCTGCTCGATCGGGCCATTATGTTTGCCGAGAACCTGCCCGGATATTCGCTTCGCAAGTGGCAGATAGCAAATGCCAAATTCTTCAGCCCGGTCGGTCCTGGTGAGTTTCTGGTCTTTGCGCTGTCGATCAAGGACAGCGGCGCAATCATCATCAACGTGCGTGGTAACGGACGCGAGGTCGCCTCATGCCAATTGCTTGGGACTTCCGCATGAGTCCGGGAGAACCCGCTGCCATCAACTGGCGGCATCAGCAGGAGCGAAGCAATCTGGCCATCATGAAGTTGATGGTCTGGATATCTTTGACTTTTGGCCGGGCCATCGGTCGCATTGTGCTTTATGGAATTGCCATTTATTTTCTGCTGTTTGCCCCGAGGGCAAGAAAAGCCAGTCGCGAATACCTGGGACGTGCCCTTGGCCGCTGGGCAGAGTGGTCAGACGGCTTTCGTCACGTGCTGTCTTTCGCGACTACGATCCATGATCGGATCTACCTTCTCAATGACCGCTTCGATCTGTTTGACATCGAGGTGATCGGTGCCGATACCTTGCTTGGCGTTCTCGACAGACAGCCGGGCGCGCTGCTGATCGGTGCTCATCTCGGCAGCTTCGAGGTCTTGCGTGCCGTTGGTCGGAACAGGGCAGGATTGAAAGTCGCGATGTTGATGTACGAAGAAAATGCACGCAAAATCAATGCGACGCTGGAAGCGATCAACCCGCGGGCGACCGAGGACGTCATTGCGCTCGGCCGCATGGAGTCGATGCTCGAAGCTCGCGACAAACTGGATCATGGCTATCTGGTCGGGATGCTGGCCGACCGCGGACTCGATGGCGATGTTGCGGTCGACTGCGATTTTCTTGGTAAAACGGCTCAGTTCCCGCTTGGCCCATTCCGCATGGCCGCGATGTTGCAGCGGCCGGTGTTTTTCATGGCCGGGCTTTACCTGGGCGGCAATCGTTACCAGATCCACTTTGAACAACTGGCCGATTTTTCGGACACATCGCGTAGTGAGCGAGAGGCGGCGATGCGTGCTGCCCAGCAGCGCTACGTCGAACGCTTGAACCACTTTTGTCGATTGGCGCCCTACAACTGGTTCAATTTCTTCGATTTTTGGGAAAAGAAGTGATCGGGCGTTTCGTCATTGGTCTTTTCCTCGGCTTGCTGACCATGCCCGCGCTTGGGGCATTTGATGTCGGTCAGTTGATGGGTGATCTGGCTAAAAACAAGGGTGGCAGGGCGAAGTTTGTCGAAAAAAGACACGTCTCGTTTCTCGACAAACCGCTCGTCTCAAGTGGCGAAATGACTTACACCGCGCCCGACCGGCTCGAGAAACGCACTGTGACACCAAAGCCGGAAATCCTCCTGCTGGACAAGGATATGCTGAGTATCGAGCGTGAGAAGCAGAAGCTCTCGATCAATCTTGCCAATCAGCCCGAGGCGCTTGCCTTCATCGACAGCATTCGCGGTACGCTGGCGGGTAACCGCGCCGCTCTGGAGAGAAACTATCTGTTGCATCTCGCGGGCAATCCTGAAAACTGGACGCTGACGATGCTTCCCAGTGATCAGAAAATTGCAGCGCTGGTGCAGCGGATTGTTGTCACTGGTAGCAAGGGGCAGGTTCGCAGTATCGAATATCTGCAGGCTGATGGTGATCTTTCAGTGATGAGCATCGAACCGGTCGGGGGCAGATGAACAACGCTGCTCGCCGTGTTTTCGTGATCTGGCTCATGGCAATGCTGGCAGGTGTCACAATTGTCTGGAACAGCCGATTCTCCGCCGATATGTCCTTTTTCCTGCCGGCCGATCCAAGCGCCGAGCAACAGGTTCTGGTAAATCAGATCAAGGAAGGCGTCGTTTCGCGCCTGCTCATGGTTGCCATCGGGGGCGGTGATGTTGATCAGCGGGCCACGCTTTCCAGGGATTTGCGCCGGCGGCTCGAAAAAACTTCCGGATTTTCTTCCATTCAGAATGGCGAGGCAGGGAGCCACGATGCCGATCGCGAATTTCTTTTCAAACATCGCTACCTGCTGAGTCCGGCGGTCACACCCGACCGTTTCACCGTTGACGGGCTGAAGTCGGCTATTGCCAATAGCATTGATCTGCTTGTTTCGCCCGCCGGCTTTGTCCTTAAACCCTTGTTTACCCGGGACCCAACGGGCGAACTCATGGCGTTGCTCGGCGGCCTGAATGTCGGTGCCCAGCCGAATATTCATGGCGGCGTCTGGGCTTCGCGAGACGGCGAGCGGATCATGCTGGTGCTGCAAACCAAAGTGCTTGGCTCCGATACCGATGGCCAAGAAACAGCGATCAATACGATAAAGAGGGAGTTTTCTGCGAGCACCAGGGCGAATGGTGTCGATGATGCAAATATCGAGATCTCCGGCCCGGGGGTCTTTGCCGTCCACTCGCGGGCCTTGATCAAGGGTGAAGTGACCCGTTTGTCGCTTATCAGTTCGATTGCAATCATTTGTCTGTTGTTTTTTGTTTATCGCTCCCCGCGACTTTTGACGCTGGGTCTAATGCCAGTCGTTTCTGGTGTTCTGGCCGGCGTCGTTGCAGTCAGTCTCGTTTATGGAACCGTCTTCGGGATTACCGTCGGCTTTGGTTCGGCGTTGATCGGCGAGGCAGTTGATTACTCCATCTACTATTTCGTACAGTCCGGTCGGATGGGATTCGCCGGCTGGCGTGAACGTTTTTGGCCAACTATCCGGCTTGGTGTGCTGACTTCGGTTTGTGGTTTCGGAGCGCTGTTGTTTTCAGGGTTTCCTGGTCTTGCACAACTTGGCTTGTATTCCCTGAGCGGTGTTCTTGCAGCAGCCATTGTCACCCGGTTCGTTTTGCCGCAACTGGCTGGCGGCGCGAGAATGGCAAGCGACCTTTCGCCGCTGGGTCGGGCGGCAGAAAAGAGCATTCTTTTCGTGCATGCTTTGCGCTGGCCGGTACTATTGCTGGCCTTGCTGGCGGCTATCCACCTCGTGGTTCATCGCGAAAGCCTGTGGCATCCCGACCTGTCGGTGTTGAGTACAGCTACTTCCAAAGAGGTGGAACTCGATATGCGTTTGCGTGCTGATATCGCCGCACCGGATTCGAGCTATATGGTGGTCATCGATGCATCCGACCTCGAGTCTGCGCTTCAGGCTACCGAAAATGTTGGTGAAAAACTTGATCGCCTGGTTGCCGCAGGTGTGATTGGCAGTTATGACAGTCCGGCCAGATTCCTGCCCAGTTCGGCAATGCAGAGGGCCAGATGCGCCAGCCTGCCGGCGAGTACTGATTTGCGGCTTCGCCTGCAAGCGGCGTTGGCCGATTTACCGCTGGCAGCAGATAAATTGACCGGCTTCATCGATGATGTCGCCGCCGCCAAAATGAATTGCACATTAAGTCGGGAATCCCTGGCCGGAACGGACCTTGCCCTGGCTGTCAATGCTTTGGTGCTGCCGCATTCGGGTGGCTTCAGCGTATTGTTGCCCGTGCACCCTGCGCTCGCTGAGTCGGGTCAGCCACTCGCTATTGAATCGCTTCGCGATGCATTGGCTGGAACCGGTGTTTTGGTCGTCGACTTGAAAGCCGAGCTCGACAAACTTTACAACGACTATCTGCGTGAAGCGATTCTGCTTTCGCTGGGTGGTCTCGTGGCCATCATTCTGCTCTTGGCTGTGACCTTGCGCTCGCCGGCAAGACTCGCTGTTGTCATGCTGCCGCTCCTGCTTTCGGTTTTGCTGGTCATAGCTGGTCTCAGTCTGATCGGTGAACGCCTGCACTTGTTGCATCTGGTCGGTATGCTCCTGATCGTGGCTGTCGGTTCAAACTATGCGCTGTTTTTTGACCGATCCAATGATCAGGGCCAGCTTGATGCCGAAACGCTTGCGTCAATGCTGATCGCCAACCTGACGACGGCGATCGGTTTTGGTACGCTGGCACTATCCAAAGTGCCCGTATTGCATGCTGTCGGTGTCACCGTCGGCCCCGGGGCTATCCTCGCGTTGTTGCTTACGGCAATATTCGTTCCACGTGGCACAACGGCATGAAAAAGCTTGCTGATTGCTTTCTATATATTGCAAGCATCACCATGCCTGGTAGCCACGACGGGCCTGTATTGCGGGCCTTGCGGGAAGAGTTTTCGAATCATCATTTGTTGCCGGACCAATTCTCATGTCGCAGCTCTGGATACCGACGCCTGCCCTAAAGCTTTCGCTCGCCACCCACGTAGCGGCGGGTATCGGTCTGCTCGCCGGACCGAGCTATTGGCCATGGGCGCTCGGCGCTGTGGCATTCAACCAGGCAATCATTACCGGCGCCGGCATGTTGCCAAGGACGACCCTGCTCGGTCCCAATCTCAATCGTCTGCCAGCCAGCGCAATTGCACGGCGCGAGATCGCGCTGACCATCGACGATGGCCCGGACCCCGAGGTGACGCCACGCGTGCTTGATCTGCTTGACGCGGCAGGCGCCCGGGCCAGTTTTTTCTGCATCGGCAGATACGCCCGCCAGCACCCGGCTTTGTGTCAGGAAATCGTTGCGCGTGGACATCGTGTTGAAAATCACGGGGATTCACACTCAATGATGTTCGCGACCTTCGGCTTGAAACGCATTCGTGCCGACATTTCCAATGCTCAGGCGACTTTGGCGGATATCACCGGGCAAAATCCGCGCTTTTTCCGTCCGACTGCCGGTTTGCGCAACCCGTTGCTCGACCCGGTGCTGGCCAGCCTTGACTTGAAACTCGCCTCGTGGACAAGGCGGTCTTACGATACGCTGGAAGGTGACTCCTTGCGTGTTTATGGGCGACTTTCCAGAGGGCTTGGTCCAGGCGATATATTGCTTCTGCATGATCGTCACGGTGCGACAGCGGCGGATGGCCGACCGGTTATCCTGTCGGTATTGCCCCGTTTGCTGGAGAGCATCAAACAGGCCCAATTGATCCCTGTGACGCTTGAATCCGCCCTGAGATGAACGCACAATTTCAACAGACCCTGCTCGACAACGCGAGTCAGCCATTTCGTGGTAGCGGCCGTTTCTCATACCATTATTCGCGTGGCAAGTTGTCCTCCGACTGCATCTTCCGCGAAGTTCTGAAGCGCGGCATTTTTCCTGCTGAAGCACGCTTTCTCGATCTCGGATGCGGCCAGGGCAGTTTATTCGGCTGGTTGCTTGCCGCTCGCAATCTTTACGAGAAAGGCAGTTGGCCGAGCGATTGGGCGCCGCCGCCAAAGCCACTGAGCCTGCGCGGCGTTGAGTTGATGCAGAAGGATGTCGACCGTGCTGTCCGCGCATTCGGGTCCAATCATCCTGTCGTCACTGTTCACCAGGGTGATATGTGCGAGGTTAATCTCGGCCAGGCAGACGTCATCACCATCCTGGATGCCTTGCATTACATCGATTATGCCCGGCAAGTCGAAGTACTCGAGCGGATTCGCGCCGCGTTGCCGCCTGGCGGATTATTCCTGACCCGCGTCGGCGATGCGGGTGCTGGTCTTCCTTACCATCTCTGCAATTGGGTGGACCGTGTCGTTACCTTTGTGCGTGGACATCGCCTACCTACACTTTACGGTCGCCGGCTTGCCGACTGGATCGATCTGCTGCAGAGCCTTGGGTTCCAGGTCGAAAGCATGTCGATGAGTGAAGGAAAACCCTTTGCCAACATCATGCTGATTGCCAGGGTTCCGGTCCAGAATGACGGATTTGCTGGATACCTGCCGTGACCCCGTTGCTGATTACCTCTTATACCGCCACCACCTGCCTTGGCCAGGGACTTGATGCCTTGCTGGCCGGACTGCGTGAAGGTCGCAGTGGCCTGGCACCATGTGCATTTGAAACAACGATGCTCGATACCTGGATCGGTGAGGTTGCTACGGTCGACGCGCAAAAACTGCCAGAAATGCTGGCCCGCTACGATTGCCGCAACAACCGGCTGGCATTACTTGGGCTGGAAGCTGACGGTTTCGCGGAACGTGTGCGTGAAACCATTGCCCGCTATGGCAAGAGCCGCGTCGGCATCTTCCTCGGCACCAGCACCGCTGGCATCCTGCAGACCGAACTGGCCTACCGCCGCCGGGACCTGGCGACCGGCGCCTTGCCCGGCGATTTCAACTACCGTACCACGCATAACACCTTTTCACTGGGCGAATTCGCGCGGGAATATTTCGGGCTTGAAGGCCCGGCGGTGGTGATTTCCACCGCCTGCTCATCGAGCGCTAAGGTCTTCGCCGCCGCCGCGCGCCAACTGGCCTGCGGCACCATCGACGCTGCGCTGGTCGGCGGCGTCGATTCGCTGTGCCTGACCACGCTCTACGGCTTCGCCTCGCTGCAACTGACGTCGGCCACGCCATGCCGGCCCTACGACGCGGCGCGCAACGGTATTTCGGTCGGCGAGGGCGCGGCCTTCGCGCTGCTCGAACGGGCGCCTGAAATCCCGGAGCCAGGTGCGCTGCTGCTGCTCGGCAGCGGCGAGTCGAGCGACGCCTATCACATGTCGTCGCCGCATCCGGAAGGCCTCGGCGCCCGGCTGGCCATGGAAGCGGCGCTGCGCTCGGCTGGCCTGACGCCGGGCGACATCGACTATCTCAACCTGCACGGCACAGCGACGCCGGCCAATGATGCGGCTGAGGGCAAGGCGGTTGCCGCGTTGTTCGGCGACCGCGTCGCCTGCAGTTCGACCAAGGGCGCCACCGGCCACACATTGGGTGCGGCCGGTGCCATCGAAGCCGTCATTTGCACGCTGGCCCTCGCCAACGATTTGCTGCCGGGTAGCCCGCATACCGAAACGCTCGACCCGGGCATACCCCTGCAATATTTGCTGCACGCGCGTCCCGGCAAGCTGCGGCGTGCCCTGAGTAATTCCTTCGGTTTCGGCGGCAGCAACTGCAGCCTCGTTCTGGGAATTGCCCAATGACGCACATCCCGCTTGCTGCCTGGATCGAAGGCATCGGCTTTCTCGCTCCCGGACTGCCAAACTGGCCAGTCACCCGCGCCGTTTTGCGTGGTGAACAGCCGTTTACCGCAGCCGCTTCCGTACTGCCGGCGCCGACCATCCTGCCGCCAGCCGAGAGCCGCCGCGCCAGCCGCATCGTCAAACTGACCCTGGCCGTCGGGCTCGAGGCGGCTACCCAAGCCGAGGCCGATGCCGGCACCCTGGCCACCGTGTTCAGTTCTTCCGGTGCCGACGGCTACAACTGCCATGCCCTGTGCGAACAACTGGCGACTGACGACCGCCAGATTTCACCGACCCGCTTTCATAATTCGGTCCATAACGCCGCCGCCGGCTACTGGGGGATCGCGACCAAATCGATGGCGCCCTGTCAGGTGCTCTGCGCCTACGATGCCAGCTTCGGCGCCGGTCTGCTCGATGCGCTCGCCCAAGTCGTGGTCGACCGTCAGCCGACGCTGCTGATCGCCTACGACAGCGAATATCCGGAACCGCTGCACAGCCAGCGCGATATACCGGATTGCGGTGGGGCAGCGCTGTTGCTGATGCCGGAAAAAACCACTCGCTCGCTGGCGCACATCACCGTGACGCGAACTGAAAGACCCGCCGACGTTCTGGCCGATTCCGGCATGGAGAGCCTGCGCCAGAAAATCCCCGCGCTACGCTGCCTGCCGTTGCTGCAAAAGCTGGCCCGTGGCGAGTCCGGCGAGGTCTGCCTCGACTACCTGTCATCCATGCAACTGCTGGTCGAGATCAGGTAATGCTAGACCACGCGGCCATCGCTGCCCGCATTCCGCATCAGGGGGGCATGTGCTTGCTCGATGCCGTGATCGGCTGGTCGGCGACGGCCATTTCCTGTCGCGCCATCAGTCACACCGATCCGCACAATCCACTGCGCGCCGAAGGGCGCCTCGGCGCTTCTGCCGGCATTGAATACGCCGCCCAGGCCATGGCCGTACATGGCGCCTTGATCGCCAATCCCGGTGTACGGCCGCGCCAGGGCTACCTCGCCAGCGTGCGCGGCGTGCAATTGCATGTCGCGCGCCTCGACGATCTGCCCGGTGAACTCGGCGTCGAGGCTGAACGTCTTTCGGGCGACGCCAACAACGTTCTGTACCGGTTTTCGCTCAGTCACGCCGGCCGCTGCCTGCTCGAAGGTCGTGCCGCCGTTATCCTTGACGCGGGATTCCTCAATGGAGCTCAGCCATGAAACGCGCCCTCGTCACCGGCGGAAGCGGCGGCATCGGTGCCGCCATCTGCAGGCGCCTGGCTGCTGATGGCCATCATGTCGTTGTCCATGCCAACCGAAGCCGCAAAAAGGCCGCAGCGGTGGTTGCCGAAATACTCGCCGCCGGTGGCAGCGCCGAAGCCGTCGCCTTCGACGTTACCGATCGTGCCGCAACTGCCGCCGCACTGGAATTCCTGCTTGAAGCAGGCACCATCCAGATTCTGGTCAACAACGCCGGCATCCACGCCGACGCGGTATTCCCCGGCATGTCCGGAGAACAATGGGATAGCGTGGTCGACGTCTCGCTGAACGGCTTTTTCAATGTCACCCAGCCGCTGACCCTGCCAATGATCCGTACCCGCTGGGGTCGCATCATCAACATTTCCTCGGTCGCCGGCATTATCGGCAATCGCGGCCAGGTGAATTACTCGGCAGCCAAGGGCGCGCTGCATGCCGCCAGCAAGGCGTTGGCGCTCGAACTGGCCAGCCGCGGTGTTACGGTCAACGCCGTCGCACCCGGCATTATCGCCACCGACATGATAGAAGGCGCGTTCGACGCCAAGACCATCAAGGCGTTGGTGCCGATGCAACGGGCTGGTCGGCCGGAGGAGGTTGCCGATCTCGTCGCTTTCATCACTTCCGAACAGGCGGCTTACATTTCCGGACAGGTAATTTCGATCAACGGTGGGCTGATCTGAAGTACTTCAGGTTCTGTAGCGTCACGCAAAACCATTTGTGCGCGCAATCGGGGATTCGATTACCCGGAAGTGATTGACATGATGAACTGCCAAGCCAATTGAAGGACATCTGCGCCAGATATTCATGGAGCAGTTACACTTGCCTCATAACGCCGTTGCACTTCAGAATTGAATCCGCCTATTAAGGAAATAACGATGAAAAACTTTCTTAAAGTTGCCGCGTTGCTTGGACTTGTTGCTACCTTGGTATCGGGTTGCGCAGTCAATCGCGCAACGGCCAACGTTGATCCATCAACCAACCTCTCCAGTATAAAAACCATGTACGTCAAAAAGATACCTGAGGATGGTCGTGAAATTAACTTGCTGATTGCTGACAAGTTACGAACCAAGGTGGTCACGGTCACGACAGGCACCGAACCTCCAGTGAGCAACGTCGATGCCGTTGTGACTTATATCGACAAGTGGATGTGGGATATCACCATGTATATGCTTGAATTGACTATTACCATCCGTGATCCGAAGACTGATTTTCCAATTGCTACCGGTAACTCTTTCCATACTTCACTTACGCGGCTGTCTCCCAAGGAAATGGTTAACGAAGTCGTCGAAAATATCTACAAGGGGGCAAAGTAGTTGAACTCGATGGTTACAAGGTATGGCGGTATTGTTGTGGCCGCAATTGTCCTTGTTCTGGCGGGATGTGCCTCACCGGCCAGTCGGGAAGGGATGGCCCTACAAAGTCCGGTTTTTGGTAAACAATTTCCGTATAGCATCAGAGTGCAAACTAGCGGCGGCTCTGAGACGAGCGCTTTGGATACCATCAATATCTCGGACTCGGATCTGAAAGCAGCCATCGAAGATGCTGTTGTTCAAAGTAAGTTATTCAAGTCTGTGGTTCAAGGTAAGGATGGAAGCGACTATGAATTGAATGTCAGAGTCATTTACTTTTCCAAACCAATCTTTGGTGGAACGCTTACGGTCGAGTTTGAAACGGCTTGGTCGCTGATAAAAGTCGGGGATCGATCTGTTGTCATGCGGAAATCCGTCAAGTCCAGCGGAACCGTAACGATGAGTGAGGCGTTTGCCTTCGTGACCCGGGCGCGCCTGGCAGTTGAGGCTGCTGCTCGCGAAAATATCAGGCAAGGGTTGAAGGCCATCTCAGAACTTGATCTATAGCTTTCAGCTGGGACGAATTTCCCGGAGTTACCGCCGAGCATTGCCAATGCGTTCAGGGAATCTGCCGAATGGCATCCTTCATCCTTGCCAGTTTCGCTGCCACAACCGGCACGGTCAGCATGGTGCTGGCAACCGCCATCAGCAACAGCGCGGTGAAGGCTTCGCTGGTGATGATCTGCTTGTCGAGCAGGATGTTGGCGAAGATGATCATGATCAGTGCCTTGGTTTGCAACAGCCAGCCGATGATGGAGGCTTCACCGGGTGACCATTTGAGGATCTTGCCGGCAAGCCGGACACCGATCAGCTTGCCGAAAACAGATGCGACGAGCAGTATTGCCGCGGCGACGAATACTGTCTGGCCGCCCATCGTCCACGTCGTGCGCAACCCGGTGCTAAGGAAGAAGACCGGCATGACGATGAGCAGCACGTGGTGGCGCAACAAGTCCATTTTCTCCTGATCGAACCAGTCGGCCTCGATAATGGCGCCGGCCAGGAAGGCGCCGACCATGAAGTGCAAGCCGGCCCAGTCGGCAGCGAAGGCGCAGCCAGCCAGCCAGATCAGCGCGACGTACCAGCGGTCAGCAGCGGGCAGGCGCATCATCAGCCGGCGGAAGGCGTAGCCGGTGACGGCAAAGGCAAGCAGGAAAGTGAGTTGCTTACCGACCCGCTGCCAATCCATCAGGATCAGTGCCAGGACGCCCCAGATGGCGATGTCGTCGAGGCTGGCATAGCGCAGGATGCGCTGGCCGATCGGCTGACGCAGTATTTCCAGCTTTTCCATGAGCAGGATCAGGATCGGCAGTGCGGTGACCGCGCAGGCCATACCGACCCCAAGCACGAACTGCCAGGTCATTGCTTTCGGCCCCATCCAGCCCTCGTCGAGTAGCAGGACGGCGGCGGCGATGCAGCCGAACAGCAATGGCGTGCCGAGCGCCAGGCCGGCGGTGATCGAGCTTTCCCGGCGATATGCCCAGGTCTTTTTGAGGTCCAGTTCGATACCGGCGATCATTACGAACAGCATTACCGCCCACCACGCAATGCCGTTCAGTGACTGGATCACGGCCGGCGAGAAAACGAAAGCGTAATAATCCGGAAAATACCGACCGAGAATGCCCGGCCCGAGCAGGATGCCGGTAATGATCTGGACGACGACCAGCGGTGCGAAATAGTCCGTTCTGCCGAGTCGCCAGATCAGGTAGGGAACGGAAAAAATGATCGTCATTGCGATCAGGAAAATTTCAGCGGTGTTCATCGCAAGAAACTCATGCCTGCGGTCGACGGCAAAAAATGGCTGAAAATGCTCAGGGCTTGCGTCCGAGGTATTCGCGGAAGATGCCGAAGGTCACCGAGCATTCAACGTCGACGAAACCGCTCCGGCGCATGGCGTCGAGTATGCGATCGGGCTCGACCGCCAACTCGATAGTTTCGCCGTAATATTCCCAGAGCTGCTTGACGTCGGCCTGGTTGCGCGTCAGGCGAGCCAGGAAGGGCACGATGCCGCGGATATAGGCACGCAGCGCCAGTTGACCGAGACGACTTTCCGGGCGGCTGATCTCCATGATGCAGGCGCGGCCACCGGGGCGCAGGACGCGGAGATATTCGCCGAAGGCCTGGTCGAGGTCGCCGACATGGCGCAGGGCGTAACCCATGGAGACGAAGTCGACATGATTGTCGGGGAGCGGAATCGACTCGGCATAGGCTTCGATGGTCTCGACAGTGAGTTTCTTGCGCAACTCGGCCAGCATGCCCGGCGACGGGTCAAGGGCCAGCAGGCGCCCGGAAGGCCCGATCAGGCGCTGGCCTTCGGCAGCCACCAGACCCGTGCCGGCGGCCACGTCGAGCAGTGTCATTCCAGCCTGCAAGCCGTTGCGGCGCAACACATCCCGCCGATACCAGGCACCGCTGCCCAGTGCCGTGATCCGCTCGGCCCGGTCATAGCCGCTGGCCGCCTGATCGAACATGGTGCGGGTGACAGCGCGGCGCTCTTCCTCACCCGTGAAATAGGGTTGCAGGCGCTGGTCGGCCTTGAGGGCGGCGGTTCGCGAACGAGGGTCGGTCATGTCTCGGACAGTGCCTTCAGGTGATGGATTGCAGGCGGCGCCAGGCAAGCACTGGCAGGCGGAACAGGAATCCGAGGAATAGCCGGGTATGCATCCAGGTCAGCAGGGTGTTGTCACGCAGATAGCGGAAATGTGAGACACCGCCTTCGTCAGCCCGAAAATAGCGCACCGGCGCGTCCAGGTTGACCGGTCGCACACCGGCCCAGCAGAGGCGGACCACCGCCTCCGGATCGAAGTCGAAGCGGCGCATCCAGCGGTTGGCGCGCATGATCCCGATCAGCGGGGCGATCGGATAGACGCGGAAACCATACAGCGAATCGCCAATGCCCATCCACAGCGTTTCCAGGTTGGCCCAGCTGTTCGATACCTTGCGCCCGTTGACGCGAAGCGCCGGGGCGTCGGCATCGAATACCGGCTTGCCGAGTACCATTGCCTCGGGCCTGGCCTGCGATGCATGCATGAAGGCGGGGATCAGGTCGGCCGGATGCTGGCCGTCCGAATCCATGGTCAGCGCGTGGGTAAAGCCGGCCGCTGCCGCCCTGGTGATACCTTCCAGCACCGCCGCGCCCTTGCCGCGGTTTTCCGGCAACACCAGCACACTTAGTCCGGGGTCGCCGGTGGCAAGCGTCTGCAGAGTATCGGCGCTGCTATCCGTGCTGCCATCGACGACGACCCAGACCGGATTCCATTGCCGACGCGCAGCCAGCACGGTCTCCACCACCTTGGGACCGGGGTTGTAACTGGGGATCAGGACGATGTGGGTGGTCGATGCAGTACTCATGAGCACTGGGGCAGGGTTACGGTGGACGAGTTGGTGTAGGTCAATTCCGAGCGGAAGTATTCTTCAAGCGTGGTGGCAAAGGCCGATACGTTTCCCGGTGCGGGAAAGCGCTCGCCGGGATGGACGCTGAAACGGAGGGGTAATTCCGGCCTTTTGAAGAGTGGCCATTGCTTGCCGAGATACGGTGAACTGAACTCGATGCATAGCGCCTGAACAGGGGTGCTACTGCGTTTGGCAATCAACCCGGCGGTCGGCAGGCATCGATTGATCGGAAAGCTTGTCGTGCGTGTGCCTTCGGGAAAAATCACCAGTTGTGCCCCACGCTGGAGCTCCATGCGGGCATCGCAAACCATGTCGAGCGCCGAGTCGTTTCGAATATAGCGTGCGAGCCGGGCGGCGGCACCGAAAAGAATGTTGTCCATCAGTTGCGCCTTCATGACGCAGACCGCATTCGGCAGACGCGACACGATCATCACCACGTCGAGCAGCGAGGGGTGGTTGGCAACGATGACCAGGGCGCCCTGGTCACGCAGATTGTCGATAGCAGCCAGATCGAAGCGGCAGGCACAAAAGCGTTCCAGGAAGATCGTGTAGATACGGAAGGCGAGCATGATGGCACGTCGTCCGAGAGGCTGACCCCAGCGCCGCGGGAGCAACGGGTGAAGGATCATCGCAAAAGGCAACCAGAGCAGGCACATGAGTGCCAGAAAACCCAGCCCGACGACCATCGCCACGTATTCGTAGGCGGTCCAGAGCAGCCCGCCGTGTCGGGAATGCTCAGTCATCGACCATGACCCGGGTGCTTGATTCGCCAAATACCCAGGAGAGCGCCACGCCGGCCGAGAAAAAATCTTTTTGGAGCACCAATGGGCTATCCGCGAAGCTTGCGCCGTCGAGATTCCCGTAGCGGATGAAGGCGCCGACCCAGGTATTCGGGAAGCGTTTCGACAGGCCCAGCGTATATTGCATGCCGGCATAGCCCGAGGGCGCATCGTAGGCCGGACGATCGATCGTCGCATACTGGGGGGCGACCGAATAGTAGTAGGCGTTCTGGCGCTGGTTGCCGAATACAGGGCCGGCAAGCAGCCCTAGGTTCCATTTCGGCATCCCCGGCAGGTCGGCAATATCAAGGTTCAGGCTCGGGCTGAACACCCAGCCCACGTCCTGCGGAGAGCCCTCGATGGTGAATGCGGCTCGTAGCGGCATCAGCAGCTTGAAAAAGCGGGCCTTGTTCTCGGAGCGCCAGAAAGTCACGTCGATCTGCGGGCCGATCTCGAAGGTGGCTTTGAGATCTGGCATACCGGTGCGCACGTCGATATCCTTGCTGCCCGCCGGGGGCGAAAGTCCGAGGCTGACGTTCAGATCCAGACGGTCGCTATCGAAAAAACTGCCACGGATGCCATGACGATCCGCCTTGAAGAAGTCGCCGTGATAGCTGAAAAATGGCACCGGCAGGACGAATGTATTGGTCTGGTTGGAACCTCGGTAAGCGGGGAGACTGAGCACTGAAACACCGGCGCCCGCTTCCCACAGCGGCTTCTCTTCTGCTGCTTGAACGGAACCTGAAGCCAGGATCGGCGCGAGTAATATCACTATGCCGTACATCAATAGGTGTTTCATCGGTGTGAGTTCTCCACGGCGTGGGATGCGATGCCTTCAATCTCGACGAGGAGATCGGCGCGGCAGATATCAGCCTGAACGTAGGTGATCGAAGTGTCGGCACCCAGGGTGGTCGCCAGTACGTCGCGGACGGTTGCCAAATGATCGACGTGGCGAAGGTAGACGCGATAGGTCAATTCGTCGAGAGTGTACTCACCTGAGCGGCTCAGCATGTTGGCCTCGGTAATCACCGCGTTGACATTGGCCAGCGATTCGCGCGTCTGGTTGGCAATGTCTCCCGGGTGAACGGTGCGGTGCCCGAGGATACTTGCGGTTCCGGACAAGAACAGGATCTCTTGTTCGGGCAATCGAACCAGCGCCGCACGCGAGAAGGTCGGGCTGCGCGGTCCATACTGGACAGGGTAATCATAGGCGCTGACTTGTCGAGGATTTTCAATCGCCATGGTCTCTACCATTCCGGCCATGAAGGCGATGCGCAAAGGACCGCCGGATAACCCCAGGGCGCAGGCGGCAGGCACATTGCCGGAACTGCCGTGCCTGAAATCATGAAAGGCGTCCTGTCGCCCGATGTTGAACTGGCGATAACGTTCCAGCCCATCCGTCTCTCGATTGATGTCGGCCAGATAATTCCATGCCCGCCACAGATTGGGCAGGCATTGTTCGTCGAGTAGCCTGAAAATTCGACTGTAGGCTTCCCGGCTGGCGGCCTGCAGAGGCGAACCGGAAACTGAATCGACGAACTCGTCTTCATCCAGCTCAAGAGCGCCGTAGAGGACGTCATCTGTCCGTCGCCATTCAATGCTTTCAAAAGCACCGGACGAGCAGGGGAGGTCACAAAACCAGATTTCCTCAATACCATCCACCGAGTTATCCAGGAGTCTGGTCGGAATAACCTGTAACGGCCACGTTTGAGCCTGTGCTGGCTGAGAGTCACCGAGCCATGTGCCGCCGAGTACATGTTCCGCTGGGCAGTCAGGGGTAAATGGCTCGCCTCGAACCGGAGAGCCTGGAAGATGGCGGATTTTCACGGGTATCAGCCGTCAGTTATTGGATTTTATGCAGAATTTGTTAGTGGCTCATCATGCTGGCGGACATTGAAGCGCCGCCTTTTCCAGGCCATGAAAGCGCGCTTCGGTTGAAGTGCGTTGGCAAAATAATAGAGTGCCTTGAATGCCCAGATCGAGCGCCAGATCGGTGTCTTGCCAAAAATATCACCGGCCAGGATTGAAAGAACCGCTTCCTTCGTATGGAACAGATTTTTCGGGTGCATGAAGAAATCGCGCATGATCGGGTTGGTAACCCGGTAGATGAACCATGAAAACTCTTTCGGGCCATGCTTCATCAACTCGTCGAAACGCTTGAGTGCAGCAGCTGCTTCAGCAGGTTGGCGCAGGCAGGTATCGATTGCCGTGGCGCCTATCACACCGCTATTCATCGCCAGCAGCACGCCGGAGGAAAAAACCGGGTCGATGAACGCATAGGCGTCGCCAAGCAGCAGATAGCTGGCGCCGTGGTTGCGATCCGATACATATGAAAAATTGCCTGTGGCCTCGATTTCATTTACCAGCGTTGCCATCTTCAGACGTTCGGTCAGTGCAGGACACATGGCGATGCCGTCCATGAGGAACTGTTCAAGGCTGCGCTTGCCCCGTGTTTTCATGAAATACGGCCAGGTCACCATGCCGATGCTGGTTACATCATTTTTCATCGGGATGAACCAGAACCAGCCATGTTCGAACCAGAAAATGCTGATATGGCCCTCAGCTTGGCCATCATGGCGCCTGGCCCCGGAGAAATGGCCGTAGATTGCAGAACTGTTGTGTTTCGGATTGCGCTGTTTGATCTGGAAACGGTTTGCCAGAAAGGTGTCACGGCCGGAGGCGTCAACAACAAAACGGGTTTTCCATTCGACCCTGCGGCCATCATCATGCTCGGCATGAATCACTGCGCCACTGTTGTTGGGCAAGAATTCGATTGCTTTTGCCTTGCAGTGTTCATGTACTTCAACGCCCTTGTTCTCTGCATTGCGAATCAGTATTTCATCGAACTCCGACCGTTTCACCTGGTACGCGTAAGGCATCGATTTGTCCCAGGCATCTGCGAAATGGAAGGTTTGCGACATTTCGTGGTGAGGTGAAATGAATTCGGCTCCCCATTTTTCCATGCCAATGGCCCTGACCTGATCAGCGATGCCCATCCGTTCGAAGAGTGGCAGGTTAGCCGGAAGCAATGATTCGCCGATGTGGAAGCGCGGGTGGCGGGACTTCTCAAGCAGGGCGACCTTGTAGCCCTTTTCTGCCAGCAGGGGCGCAACCGTCGTTCCGGCCGGGCCGCCACCGATGACCAGAACATCGCATGCGCAATGTTCCATTTCCTGCGTCTGTATTTCCATACGGTACTTTTCCAAGGGGGCGCTCGCGCGCTATTTGCCGGTATAGGTCATGTAGCTCACGGTTTACGGATGGCCATCGATCTTGTTCACACACAGTTCGGTGATTTCCTCGACACGACCATAATCGTGACCGAGGTGCATCGCCATGCCATCGACTTCGACATAGGCCCGCTAGCCACTGATCGACTTGACTTTGATCGGTGTGCCGACAGTAATGCTGCGGTCAACAGTGAAAAATGACCAAAAATTGTTTTCATCCCACCCCCCCATAAACGTAATTATACCGATGCTGGCAATGCCGGCGAGACACAACGGATACCACCTTCTTCAACCTGCGGGATGATCGATCTCATCGCCTCCCGCCGAGATATTTTGACGGGCGACATCGAAACAATGTTATCCACCTGCAAGTCCGGGCTCAGGTAAGGCTTGAGGCCGAGCGGTTGGCGGGGATGCAGCTTGAATTCGCGCTTGGCTTTTTCCAGCTGCGCCTTGTTGGTGCTGAAATAGCGCGCGGCAGCGATGGTTTCTGGCAAATGCTTGAGCACATGCCAGAGGCTCCAGCGATGCGCCCACAGCCGTTTGGCAAAACGGCGCCGATAACCCTTGCTGTCGTAGAAGCGCTTGACGTGCCAGTTGTAGAGCGCATCCATCTCCTCGCGCGACGTGAAGCCTTCCGGCAGAAAAACGAAGTTCAGACAGTTCATCAAGCGCCAGTCTTCAATGAACTCGCCGGACACTTGGCTGGCGCACTCCTCCCAGATTGGCGCGCCATGCAACGGGCTGAACTTGGTCATGTTCATCTCGTCGAGTTCGAGCGAGAGAATAAAGTCGCTGGTGGTTTTCACCGTTTCCGGCGTCTCGCCGGGCATGCCGAATATGAACAGCCCTTTGGCGCGCATGCCAGCCGCGTGAATCTGGCGCACCGTATCGCGCACCGCATCGAGCGTCACGCCGGCCTTGTGGCGCGCCATCATCACCGGATCGGCCGACTCGACACCCATCGAGACCATCAGCACACCAGCCTGCTTGAGCTTGGCCAGCATCTCGTCCGAAGTGTGGCCGGTACGGATTGCGCAGTTCCACTGAATGCCGAGCGGCTTCTCGATCAACAGGTCGCACAGATCCATGACCCGCTGCTTCTTGGCGGTGAACAGGTCGTCGTACATATTGATGTGATACACCCCGAACCTGTCCCGCAGGTATTTCATGTGGTCGTAGGTATATTGCGCTGAATTGGTCTTGTACAGCCGCTCGAACACCGTCCGGTCGCAGAACGAACAGGTATAGGGGCAACCGCGCGAAGTGATCATCGTCGCGCCATAACGTTTTTCGTAGGCGAACAGCGGCAGATGGTAAGCATGCGGAAAACCGGCCAGCTTTTCGTAGGCAGGGAAGGGCAGTTCATCGAGATCGAGAATGCGATCGCGGCGCGGGTTGATGCGAATCTTGCCATTTTCGTCCCGGTAGATCAGGTTGCCGATCCCCTTCAACGGCTTGCCGTCGGCTAGATCGAGAAAGGCACCTTCACCCTCGCCGATCACCAGATAGTCGATCTCGGGGAAATGCTCCAGAATGGGCGCCCCGAGCGACGAAACATGGACGTTGCCAAAGGTAATCTTGATATCCGGTCGCCGCGCACGAATATGGGTGGCAAGCTCGATGGCATCCATAAACCCCGAGGTCGTTGCCGAAAAACCGACCATTTCCGGGTCGGTAGCAAGCACGATCTCGGCATTTTCGGCAATCGTCGGTGGCGCATAGGGGCCAAGGCAGTCGTGCAACTGCACACTGTGACCAAATTTTTCCAGCCAGGAGGCCAGTTGCATGATGCCGATCGGCGGCATCCGGTTGGCCAGCACGGAAAAGTCCGGATGACCCGGCACAAAATTGAACCCCGCAGGGTGAACAAGCGTGATACGCACGGAGTATTGTCCAACAAAATGGAATATCCGAGCATTCTAGAATTTATACGGAAACATTCCAAAGAAATGTTTGATTATGCAAATGGAAATACTTCAATCTGGACTTGAACGTCGTCCCGGGCGCGCCATTCAGAACAAGCTCAGAGGCCAATTTTCAGTTCGCCATTTTGCATTTCGGATTGCTGCCCATGTTTGACGACATCAAGAAAACCTTGCGGGCGACCTCCGGCAAGCAGCGTTCCAACATGGATGCCACCGAATATGCCAGTGACCTCGGAAGGAGATCAGCGGCTGCATAAATTCAGCTTGCGTGCCGGAATGGCGGATCAATGGAACGGAAAGGATTTGTGGGCACGATACAAGCTTGCTCATTTCAATATTCTTGCGCTGCATCAAGAGCAGACACCTGCGAGTGCCTGTATTTATGCGCTATAATGGTGCGGTGCACATAAACCCGGTCGA
>Ga0116155_10000842_pt1 | contig 23458 bp, 23 predicted proteins | sample AD_UKC032_MetaG_FD_89890 | JGI IMG/M metagenome (GOLD analysis project Ga0116155, IMG submission 89890) | Active sludge microbial communities of municipal wastewater-treating anaerobic digesters from USA - AD_UKC032_MetaG | ecosystem: Engineered > Bioreactor > Anaerobic > Digestate | place: USA...
AGCATACGCAGGATTACGCCGGCCAGATTGGAGCGCAGGATCTCCGGCGTCGTATAAAGAGGCCTGTCGGCGAAGTCTTCCCGGGAGTAAAGGCGGATGCAAATGCCGTCCTGAACGCGGCCGCACCGTCCTTTCCTTTGCTCGGCGCTGCTGCGCGAAACGGGTTTGATCGGCAGTCCGGTGGTTTGACTGCGGGGATTATATTCCAGAATGCGCGCGAGCCCCGCGTCAATCACGTATTTGATGCCGGGGATAGTGAGGGATGTTTCCGCGATATTCGTTGCCACGATGATTTTCTGCTGAGTAGCGGGGGAAAAAACAAGCCTCTGATTTCCTGCGGACAGTCTGGCAAATAAAGGCAACACCAGACCGGAGCAACGTTTTGCCAGGCGCTCGCACGTTTCACAAATATCCTGCTCGGTGGGCAAGAAGATAAGAATATCCTCAAAGCGACTTTCCTGCTGTAATTGTTCCACACAGGCCACGGCTTCTTCAACATAAGTCGTTTCTCCCTTTTCTTCCCGGACCGGATCGATGGGCCGATAGCGCACCTCAACCGGATACATCCTCCCGGAAACTTCGATTACCGGGGCGTTATCGAACGCCTGGGAAAATTTGGCCGTGTCAATAGTGGCCGAGGTGATTATCAGTTTCAGGTCTTTTCTTTTCAAAAGCAGCGTTCGCAGATAACCTAAAATAAAATCAATATTGAGGCTGCGCTCGTGAGCTTCATCCACAATGATCGTTTCATAGGCCAGCAAATCCCGATCCTGAACCGTCTCGGCAAGCAGCATGCCGTCGGTCATGACTTTGATAAGCGGTTCAGTTGATGTTTTTTCTTCAAAGCGGATTTTGTATGCAACGGATTCGCCGCAGAGCTGGCCCAGCTCTAAAGCGATACGCGACGCGATGCTGACAGCGGCTATTCGCCGGGGCTGAGTTAGCCCGATGATTCCACGCAGACCAAGGCCCGCCGCCAGACACATCTTGGGTATCTGAGTCGTCTTGCCCGAACCGGTTTCACCGGTAATGACGACAACCCGATCTTTCCGAATGGTGTCGATAATAAGCTGCCGTTTGGCTGTGATGGGCAGTTCGAGAGGAAATCCAAAAGCGGGAACGCTCCGCTTCCGATTCTGCACGCGCTGGCGCGACACATCAAATCTTCTTTGCAGCTTCAATAAATGATGATGTGCCAGGTCCGGTCGCTGGAGATTTCGGATGCCAATGGCTTTAAGTGCCTGCAGAAGATAGTCATAATCAGCGATCATGATCTCCTCTGCATGATGTTTAATCTGCCGAATCAGTCGGCTATAAGGATGGTTTGGGGACAACGGTTATCTCGCTAAGGGCGCCAGCCGAAATCAATTGGCATGTCTTTCGGCGCTTCTAGTTCGACGCCGGTTTCAATGCTTTTCTTTTGCAATGCGGGTAAATCCACAAACCAGACAAATTTCGTGGTATCTTTTTCCGACGGCTCCGGATTGTGTTTGAAGGTCAGTTTTATTCTTTCGTCACGGGGTTGCGGTACAGGTTCCTCGACGCGCAACCTGACGGGGGTGTTGCCCGCGTTTTTGGCTTCGATCAGCCATTGCCATTGACGCTTCTGTTTATTCTGAAAAATTCTTGCAGTACCGGATTTGTCGGCTATGGTTAGAGAATTGACGGTAATAAAAGGACTATTACCGAAATAAATATCTGCTTCCTTGCTGGCCAGGGCGAATTGCCGCTTGCCGATCATCGCGCCGTCAATGACGAAGGTCGCCTGTCCGGAAGGTATTTCAACGGGTTGCAGCAGTTTAATCTGCGCCTGAAGAAAGACTTGCGGTGACAGGCTGGGACGGGCCAGAAAAAGGAATTGGGCAGGCCAGGTTTCCTCTTTGATTTTCAAACGCTGTCGGCTGCCCGCCGTCAGGGTCTTTTTCCCCACTGACCAGACCGCGTAAGTGGTATAGGTTGTTTCCACTGGAGTTAGTTCCATCCCCGTCTCGTCAGCTTCCGCTGTTTCGAGCGCAGCGATCGCGGACTTTGCCTTGCGAGACGATTTGTAGAGCACGGCCGTTTTCGGTTTAATGATCCACGGTGATAGTTCCGGAGGTGCGACGGTTTTGACCGGCTGCAACGTTGCCAAATTGATCAGGGCCAGTTTCCAGTCTTCTCCCGTGGATTGCCAGATTTCCGCGTCCCAGGAAAAGCTAATACTGTTGGAGGAAGGAAGGGCTTCCAGACGGTAAAGAGGTTGCCAGCCGCAACCGCCCACCGTATAGCTGTAGTTCAGGATGGAGTCATTCTGTATTGGGCCGGATAGGGTAACCGTGGCCTCCCAAGCTTTTTCACTTTTTCCGGCAGCCTGGTCTAGTTTATCCTGAAGCTCTTTAATTTCTTTGTCGACTTTTTCCAGTTCTGTTTCAAAGACATTTTTTTCAGAATAGATTTTACGGCTGTTTCTACCGATGGCCGAAGACAGATTGTCCGCTTCAGCGATGGTTTTAGCTTTTGCCTTGGTCTGGGCCTGCCAGAACTGAATCTGAACATCCAATGCCTTCATTTTCGCCTGCATTTCCTTTTTTTCGTTCAGGGATTTTTTCAGTTGGGCGCGCAGTTGGGCGATTCTGTTTTCATCAACACGCGTTATAGATTTTACCTGGATGTCGTCTATTTTCATCCGATTTGCCGAAGATGAGGCAACAACCAGGGATTCCGGGTCAGCCTGAGGAGGTAAAGCAATTATAACCTGATTTTTATTGACACTTGCGGATGGTGAACGGACCTTTATCGTTTCCTCAACTTTGGCTGAATGAGGGAAAAGGGTTACCTCTTTTACCGTGGCCCAAGACACACGGGTCAGAATTAACAAACCAACAAAAATGACCGGCAACACCATCGCGAATAAACGCTTCTGTTTGTTCGGGAACATATTGTAGTCCTCTCTTTTACATGTTCATGCTCTTTTTGATTTTGACGGCAATTTGTTGAACCTCATTCATTACATCCAATTCATGAATTGTAAGCAGTTGGCGGTTTTCCATAACAACTTTGCCGTTAATAATAACCGTATCGACATCCGCGCCGTTTGCCGCGTAAACCAGATGAGAGAATTCGCTATAGATCGGTGTGAGATGAGGCTTATGCATGCCCAGAATAATGATGTCAGCTTTTTTACCGACCTCCAGCGAGCCGATGAGATGATCCATATTCAGAGCCTTCGCACCGTTAATGGTTGCCATGCGCACAACCGTTTGTGTGTCCATGACCGTTGGATCAAGACGGGCGACTTTATGAAGTTTGGCCGCCGTGGACATTTCTCTGATCATATCGAGCGTGTTGTTGCTGGCGCAGCCGTCCGTGCCTAGTCCCACAGTGATGCCTGCCTTGAGCATATCCGGTACAGGGGCAACTCCGCTGGCCAGCTTCATATTACTGGCGGGATTGTGTGACACCTTGCAACCGTATTTTGCGAAAAGATCCATATCCTCAGCGGAGAAATAAACGCAGTGGAAGGCGAGGAGTCTTTCATGGAGATAGCCGATATCTTCCAGAAAGGCCAACGCGCTTTTCCCGAATTTTTCCTGAAGCACACGGCATTCCGATTGATTTTCTAAAAGGTGAACTCCCAGCATCATTTGATAATTATCGGCTATTTTCTGAGCGTCTCGAAGCAGGGCGGGTGAGCAGGTGTAAAGAGCATGGGGCTCCACCATGATATTGATCAGAGGGTCATTGTGCCATTTTTCAGCAAGCATACGCGTATAAGCCAGGCCTTCTTCCGGTGTTTTACAACTGGGAGAAGGAAAATCGAAAAGGACTTCGCCAAGTAGGCAACGCATACCCGCGGCTTTTGCCGCACGGGCTGTTTCATCCTCGAAAATATACATATCGCAGAAGGTTGTTGTCCCGGATTTGATCATTTCCGCGATGGCAAGCAGTGATCCCCAGTAGGCAAGGTGAGAATCGACGTTTTTAGCTTCGGCAGGAAAAATATAATGATTGAGCCAGTCCATCAGTTCCAGATCATCCGCTATCCCGCGAAAACAGGTCATTGCCGCGTGCGTATGGCAGTTTACAAAGCCCGGCAGGATTATAGAGCCCTCAGCGTTAATTGTTTTTTTCGCTTTATATTTTGGGAGAATATTCTCTGCTTTGCCAACGTTCAGGATAGAAGATGCGTGAATCGCAATAGCCGCCTTTTCCAGGCATGTATTATGATCATCCATCAGCAGAGCTTTCCCGCCGCAAATGATGAGGTCAATGTCTTGCATGTGTTTATCCTTCCCGCAAAGCTGTTGATGCTTATCATAAAATCCTGACATGCTTCAAGAAACAAAAAGGAATTCTTTTCTTGAGTCATGACGATTAATGGACATCAAATCCTTGACACGCCAAATTAAAAATAATATAAACCGCACGGTTTCTTCAAGGGATGAACATTGGGCCTGGGTGGCGGAACTGGTAGACGCAAGGGACTTAAAATCCCTCGGTCCTTGAGGCTGTGCGGGTTCAATTCCCGCCCCAGGCACCAATAAGCATAAGGGTTTGCAGGTATTATGTACTGTAAACCTTTTGTTTTTGGCCTATCCCAGGCTATCAGCCGTTCCACCCCTTACCAGTCGTAGGTTTCCTGTGTTGTTGTTTTTGCGAATTTTTCTGGAAAAGGGCTGATTGTAACTGTTTTGTAACTGTTCATCTTGTTTTTCAGTAAATTGCTGGCGTTTAAGAGCCGCATCTTTTAGGTCTTCTTGGCTGACGACATTATACCGGTCAAAGACACTGCGAGTTTTGTGCCCGGAGATCGTCATAGCCACACGCTCAGGAATACCGGCTCTCACCATATTCCTTATGGCACTTCGCCGGAGGTCATGGAATAGCAAGCCCGGTTTTCCGGCGGAGGTGCAAGCGCTATCCCACGCTTTTCGGAAGTCACTCATCTTTTTTCCGTTGCGATTAAAGACAAAGAAACAATCCATTCTCCGATGCTTATGAAGATACGTCAGCATATCCCAGAGATCAGGCTCCATATATAGCGTCCGCCCTTCACTGTTTTTGGTTTCACCCGGTTCAAGCCGGACAATACCTTCCCGTAGGTTAACTTGGCCCCACTTCAGATTGAGAATCTCCGCCTTGCGCCAGCCGGTAAAGTAACCGAAAGACAAAACCGGTTTGATATGGTCCGGCAACGCCGCCCGAAGCGCCAGATACTCATTCTGCTCTATGAACCCTTTCCGGACATTGTTTTCCTTCAGCATCGGGATATATGGCACTGTGGAAACCTTCGGCGGCGTGCAACGGGCAGCAAGATTAAAAGCCCGTTTAATAGCCGAAAGTTCCCGATTGACGGTTGCGTTATTGACACCTCCGCTCAGACGCTTTTCAATGTATTTTTTGATAACGTCTGTTGTGATTTCCGGTGCCATCATGCCCTTAAATTCTTTAAGAAGGAACTTCTCGCATCGCTCAGCCTTTTTTAACGTCTTCTTGCCGTTGATTTTGTAGTCAGTGACGTAATCCTTGAGGAGGTCCGCGAAATTAATCCGGTCAAAACAGATTCCGGGCATTTTCCCGTCGGCGATTTCACCTTCTTTTTTCTTCAACATCCGCTTGGCTACTTCCAACTTGTCGCTGTGTGTGGATTGAGCAAATTGCTGCCCATGTCTGTAATACTTAATCCAATACGTATTTCCTCGTCTGTATAAACATCCCACTTCATTCACCGTCCTTTCTTGGAGGGTCTGTATATGACAGTCCCTACCGATGATGTTTCCAGACGATTCCCCATCGTGAGGATAGTCATATCATGAACTCGCATTTTGTTTAACCTCTAATTATATAAAGCCTTGTTCTTTTCTATAAATGCATCCAGGTCAGTTATATCCAAATAGATTTTCCGACACATAGGCTGCTTGACTACCGGGATAGCCTGTTTCCAGATTAAATCCCGCATGCCCCACTCAGACCGGCCAAGGTATTCCGCTCCTTCTTTGAGCGTAAAAAGGCGCTTCCGCACTGGATTGTGTATCCTCTGCGCCTTCTGTGATTCAATGCCTGTCTGTGTTTTATTTGCCATGTAACTATTTTGTAACCGCCGTTCCCCCAGTTGATTTCGTATCTCTGCGCCTTGAATTAAGTCTGCGTGCTGCTATCTTTAGAACGAACACACACGCTATAAATAGCGTGTGTGTTTTCTAAATTAGAGATGATAGAAAAAATATTACTGGTTCTATTCGTTCTATTTTTTCTATTCATTCTAAACAATCGTCCCAGCAGATAAGCTTTTGATCTGATCCGGCAGACCAATTAGTTTAATGTTCTTCGCTCTGCCGCGATTCTCATAGATGCCCAGTTTTCCTATCTCCGGATCCGTCGCCCAATCGACAAACGTTTTTGCTTGAATACAGGTCATTTTCAGGTCATGTCTCAAATGATATTTAAATACGGTTATGGGCAGAGGTGCTTTATCGACCAAATTCAACGCGGGTGTTTCATATATAGAAAGCGGCAGTGTTGAATTATTAGATTGCCGCAGGCTTGCCGTCGTCGTTTTTATTGGTTCTAAACCGGGCCTTGTAACAAAACAGGCGGCTTGTCCCGACGGATTCTCGCTCCACTCAATGCAAAACTCCGGTCTGGGACGATAATTTCTGACCAGTGTTTCCACGACAGTTACATTTTTTTCTGATCTATGGGGCGACAGTGCTATGCATGCATCGTAATCGCGCCCCAGGATATTCGAGCCAGCACCTCTATCCTGGATGGCTCGGTCTCCGGCAGCACCCTTTGCGTCATGGTGAACGTAGCCAATCGCAGCACCCGTGTCCTCGGCTAGTGAATCAAAGGCATCCAATATGGGTTTAAATGCCTCAGTAGAGTTCTCATTGCCGCCCATGAGCTTGTAGAGGGGATCAAAGATGATGACCTCTGCTCCAAAAGCTTTCGCTATGGCAATCAGTTTCAAAATTCCATCGGTGCCATTAATCCCGAGACCACGAGCATTGATGATCAGCAGATTGTCATCAAGACTTTCTATATCAATGTCCAGCGCATCAGCCATATTACGGACGCGTTTGTGAAAATGGGCTTCTTTGATCTCGAACTGGATAAGGAGCACGCGTCTGCGGATGCGGTTCTTCCAAGTGAGGAAATCCAGACCGGCAGCCAAGGACATTGCCATTTGAAGTATGAAAAATGACTTTCTCTGTTTGCTGCTGCCGATGATGACAATCTTGTCACCGAGGTCGAAAGTCTCAATTAATAATTGATCTGCCGCCGGTGGTTCTTCCTGAAGATAATGCCTGGCGCTAACAGGTTTTATTTCTTTCTCTGTTTGCGTCATTCCTTGAATCTTTGCCGCAATCCGAAGGACGCCCGCATTATCACCGGCGTCATGTGCCTTCTGCATATCTTCAAGAAGCGCTTTCAAGGGGTCGTCGGCGGCCTTCACCTGTTCTGGAAAAGTTATGAGATTAGATTTATTCATTTTCGATACTCCGACCCGTTGGCGACAGCCATATCAGGCGTTGCCAATTATTTTTTTCAGTTCGATAATGCCCAGGCACGCGGCTTAAACGCGCCGGGTTGGAACAATTTGAATCGACGCCCATGGGCGTCAGGTATTGGTCATACAGGCGGCTTTTAATGATGGTCTGCCACTGGTCATAAGTTTCGACCTTGCCCATTTTTTGAACATCCAGGAGAGCATGGATGCTTTTCCCCCCTGTATCGACGAGAGATCGGATTGGCAGCTTGACGGCTGACCAGAACCGTATTTGATCCTCATGCGTCAATGTGTCGTATTCAACCAGGGCATACTTGAACGTCGCTACGTTCAGGTTGCCCCGATAAGTGACACCGTCGCCGGATATTTTTGCTGCCGATTTTCCTGAGAGCGGATTGACAATGAAGAACGGCTCTGTCACTCCGGTCCGCCGGATCAATTCTATCCAGTCAGCCACGCGCCTGATGCTCTGCCCCATAATGCCCGGACCATAGGGTTGGCCCATCCAGATAAGATCATCAGGCTCGTAAATTGTACTCAGAAAAAGGATAGTGTCGTCTTCCGGAGGTCCGCATAAGCTTATAGGTGAACGGTCGCGAAGATCTGCCTCTGTTGAAATTGACCCCTGCTTGATGATGTTCTGGAGAGCAATCTTTCCGTTGTGAATGACCGGCTTTGTTTTTGGCGGCGTATATCGACGATACGATTCACCGTTCGGCAGGGTGACCGTCGGCCTATGATCGGCAAAGGCTTTGGCAATGGCCTCCCATATTTCTCGATCCGGCACTTTGCGCCCGCCGGCGGGGATAGCTTGACGTATGGCCATGTATATTTGTTCCGGTGTTAATCCGGCCAAGACACCTAAATTTGCGACACCAAGAATGGCGGCGTGGCAGCCATTGCCGCCTGGAGCTGGGAGTTCAGGTAGCTGCTTCATGAATTTCAATTGGAAATAATTGGATGTCATATTTAATTCCTCTTAATTTAATAGTGTTAATAAAAAAAGCCGCGGCTACCCTTAAAGGGTCTCCGCGGCTTGCTTACGCAACAATTTATGCTTGCTTGTGGCTGGCTACAACTAAGTTTACTTATTCAGCGCGAGACAATCATATCTCGTCAGAACGATGCGATATTTTTTTATCTCGCCCCGCCTGGTCGTGAAAACTACATCTTTCGGAAATTCGTCTTTTGCATCAAGGATGATGACCTTCGGCTTAAACGAATCAACTTGACCTTTACTGGTCTGTACTTGAGTATTCATGGCTTGGTCCTCCTTTCTTATTATTTAAAAATCGATGGTCATAATTATCGGCTGTCGAATATGCTCTGAAATGTCAAGTCGAAATTATTATGAACACATTTGTGTTCAGTAAAAGTACGCTGATAATTAATAGTCGTGCTTCCGTTACAAAATATAAAAAATCAATGGTCATGATTATTAGCTATCGAATATGATGTGATATGTCGAACGATTTATTAACAACACATTTGGTTCTCTTGAATTGTAAATATATCGAAGACTTAACGTGCAATTACATTTTTGATGGCATGATTTGTGATTTGAAAACAATGATTTTTACAAAATTTTAGCACGATTTGCAGAAGGGCTGACCACCCCTGCCTCGATGATCGTGGATAATTACCCGCCGCCGGGTTGCCGCTCGGTGCAGTGACAATGGCGGCGGCGGGCATGGTGGCAGGCCATCCTTTTTCCCGAAGAATTGTTTTTCTCAATCGTCATTTTATACTTTCTTTCAAATCTCAATCATTTATGTTAAATTTAAAAATATAACACTACTGCGCTAAATAGCCATTCCACTGGAAAGGACTTCACGGAATATATGGAGAGGTGAATGATGGCATGACGGAGACATGGTTGGAACGCGCTACTGCCCTGTCAGAGATGGATGACTGGCAGGGGTTGCTTGAATGGTGCAGGGACTGGACGAAAAACGAACCGAAGAATAGCATCGCCTGGAACAAACTCGGAAAAGCTTACTACGACCTCAACCGTGACAAAGATGCTATCAAGGCCTATCGTAAAGCCCTGCAAATCAAACCTGAGGATGATGAAGCCTGGCAGAACCTTGGGTGGATTTACGAACAACTTCATCGCTACGATGACGCCATCGAAGTCTACCGTCAAGCGCTGCGGATCAAACCTGAAGACGTTTACGCCTGGCATAACATCGGGAGGATTTACGAGAAACTTCATCGCTACGATGACGTCATTGAAGCCTACCGAGAAGCTGTGCGTATAGAACCGGAGGAAGAATCCAACTGGATTAGTCTCGGGTGGGCTTATGAAACACTAGATCGCTACGATGACGTTATCGAAGTCTATCGTGAAGCCCTGCGTATCAATCCGAACAATGCCAACACTTGGAACAAAATCGGTGACACCTACAAAAACCTCGCTCGCTACGATGATGCCATCGAAGCCTATCGCCAGGCCATCCACATCAAACCTAAGAATTCCAGTTTCTGGATCTCTCTTGGAAACGCTTACCGAGACCTCGACCGCCACAAAGATGCAATCAAGGCCTTCCGCAAAGTCGTGTCTATAGATCCCTCGAATGCCACCACATGGTATTTACTCGGGGATGAATATAACCTTTCAGGCAACAAGACAGCAGCCATGGATGCCTTCCGGGAGCTGAAACACCTTGATCCGAAACAGGCCGATGAACTTTTCAACTTGATTGTTCCGAGCTGACGCAATCAAGTTATTATTACTAGAAAACGTGATCTATCTCAAGGATGGTTGATATGGTGTTTTATGAATATTATGATGTGTGGAATAGGCATGGAGTTAAATTAACATCCGGGATTGAAATAACGAAAGAAGTTCTGGATCAGGTAAATAAGCAGAATCAGGTCTGCGACCTTATTTGGGCAATAAATGCGGCAGAGCAAAACAACAAGTCGGTTACCAATCTAAGTTACACGGTTATGGATCGAATTCGGAAATTATCGCCCGTACTCCTCAACCATAACAGCTTCAAGAAATATTCAAGTGCTGACGACATTGAAGAACGCGCCGTTCGACATTTCACAACCGATCCCCTGATAGATCGATTTGCACAAAGGCAGACAAAAATCAGGAAGGCGCTGGAAGGTTATTAAAAATTAAAATAATCTTTCAAACACAAATCATTAAAACATTTATTCACCAATATATAGAATGATCTGACTTAACGATTCATTGGAGCTGATCACTCCCTGCTATGACTGATTTCAGCCGTCAACCGAACGACTTTTGTATGAAAGGGGATTGTATTTTATGAGTAGTGGAAGAAATGACGATCGAAGCAACACAAAAGCAGTGGTGAATGGATCAATGCCTAAAGTATCAGGTGGGAAAACTTGGTTAGGCCATTTAGAAAACAAGCAATCCGGCATGATTGATCTATTAATTCTCGAAAGTGTTTACTCTGTAAAGGAAATTGCCATAAAAATAGAAAAAGCATTTCCTAGTGTAACGGACGCGGGACAAAGAATCCAATCTCATATTGAACATTTACAAACCGGTGATGCAAGAGGTCGAGCTTCAGGCATGAAACCGCACCATCTAAAAATTACCACAGATGCAGCAAAAAAAGTCCGATTTGACGTAAATTAGTTTTCTTGCATTCGGTTTATTTTCGAAAAATAGTGTGGCTTGAAAGTGAGGCTACTACCCCATTGCTTTTTATTGTGACTAAAAGACCAGGCCGGGGTTTGGCCCAACCGCTGCTGTTGATACTCGCCGCCCTTCGGGCGGCTCGCCCACGTTGCTTTATTGGCAAGCCCAGTGCTCTTGGCCCACTGCATTCGCTTTGTGCCAGGAGCCAAGCGCGTCGCATCTTGCAGCCATGTCCCATAGCCCCGCTCAGTCACGCTCGTTGCATGCGCAACGATCGCGCCCTCGCTACGGTATCTCAAGCTGACCGGCACCATGCCCGTCATGTCGCTTGCAGAGCAAGCGCCCCGCCGTGCATCGTGCCTTGCCATCTCTCTCTTGCCACACGCCTTTCTGTTGGGTGCGGCACCTGGTCGCATGCTTCGCTCATTCAGCAACACGCGCCCCTTCAATATTCGTTTTAAGGTTAGGGGCGTCGTTTGCTTCATCCGCTCCGCACACTCTCAAGTGCCGTCTATTATTTTTTACAGATTCTAAGCGGTACGCAACATGCGCCCTTGCGCTTCGCTGTTAGGGCGCATACCGTTGCAATTAGATTATCTACTCTATGATGTAGGGCAAGTCGCTCGCAGCGGCATGACGCATAATGCGGCATTATGCGTCGTGGTTTTCTTGTCACAGTGCTTGCAAGGTGCCGCAAGCCCCGCGCCAGAATACTTCCCGCTACTTGCTTGACATAAAGGCTTTATGTCAACTTGCCCACTGTTATTTTCCCATGCCTCGATGCAGGGCGATTAAGAACCTTTTGCTTCTATTTATTTTCTATGCTGTTCCGCTACGTTGGTTAAGAATAATGATTATTAAGCCATCTCTTGCCTAATATCCAAATTAATAATGGCGTGAAAAAAAACTATAATTTCTGACCTCACCATTTGACATGAGATTTTAGAAAGTGTATTCATTTATTTATGACTATCATCAAGGGAACCACACCACACGAAACGTTTTTTGAACCACTACAAAAATTTGCTGACCAACTGACTGCAAAATTTTCGGCACGATCATCCGGGGAACCAGAAGACCAATTAAAATCTCCTGTCGATCAGCTATTCACCGCTTATGGTAAAATTATTTCGCGTGGTATCATCCTGAAAGGCGAGTCAACCTTGGGCAGCAGGCTTGGCCGTCCGGATTTCGCAGCACATAGCGACAAATTACCTATCGGGTATATTGAACTGAAAGCACCGGGCAAGGGCGCGAACCCGAAACTTTTCAAGGGTCACGACCGCGAACAATGGAACCGATTCAAGAGCGTCCCGAATCTGATCTACACGGACGGTAATGAATGGGCTTTATACAGGAGCGGCGAACTTGTTCCAAAAAGCATCAGATTGACCGGCGATATTCGCACAGACGGGAAAAAGGCGGTATCAGAGCAAAACGCCAAAGACCTTTTTCAATTGTTTGCTGATTTCACAGCATGGGTGCCGATAGTTCCGACGAAGCCCAAAGAACTTGCCGCTTTCCTTGCACCATTCTGCCGCCTGATCCGCGAGGAAGTGATAGATTCTCTCAAGGTTTCATCTTCACCGATGCACTTGCTTAAAACAGAGATCAAGGCGCTTTTATTCCCGGATGCCAATGACGATCAATTTGCCGACGCCTACGCTCAAACTGTAGTTTTTGCTCTGCTCCTGGGTCAGATGGAAGGAGCGGACGTTTTGGACCTGCACAGCACTTATGATGCGCTAGAACATCACCATTCACTTCTTTCACGTTCGCTTGAATTTCTGACCGATAAGGAAGCAAGGAAGGAAATCAGCGCATCTTTAAGCATGGCTCAACGTGTTATTCACGAGATACCGCCTGACGTGCTCCAATCGAGATTGGCAACAAAAGACCCGTGGCTATTCTTCTACGAAGATTTTCTTGCAAGCTATGATCCAACATTACGTAAAGAAGCGGGCGTATATTTTACGCCGCTCGAAGTTGTCCGTTGTCAGGTACGGTTGATCGATGAAATCCTGCAAAAGCAACTTGGCCGGAATATGGGCTTTGTAGAAGCTGGAGTATCAATCCTCGATCCGGCAGTGGGCACAGGGACATATTTACTTGGAATTGTCGAACATGCCCTGGCAAGAGTCGAAATGGAAGAAGGACCTGGCGCGGTCAAGGGTGGTGCCCGTTCACTGACGCATAATCTTCACGGGTTTGAATGGATGGTTGGACCGTATTCTGTAGCGCAGTTGCGTATCTCTCAGGCTTTGACCAAGCAAGGGATTACACTGCCTTCCACTGGCCCCGGCATTTATCTCACTAATACGCTGGAATCGCCGCACACAATCCCTCCAGCCCCACCGCTATTTCACAGACCCATTGCACAGGAACATGAACGAGCACTGAAGGTCAAGGACTCTGAGCATGTACTGGTGTGTCTCGGTAATCCGCCCTATGGTCGGCATGAAGCAAGCAATGAAGATAATAAAGCCGTTACTGGCGGCTGGGTACGATATGGTGATTATAAACACAAGGCAGCCCCGATCCTTGAGGAATTCTTAAAGCCTGCTCGCGACGCCGGATATGGTGTTCATCTCAAGAACCTCTATAACCTGTATGTCTATTTCATTCGCTGGTCACTCTGGAAGGTGTTTGAACATAAGACTGCGACCGGCCCCGGTATTCTGTCTTTTATCACCGCGTCATCTTACATTGACGGTGATGCATTTGTCGGCGTACGCGAACATATGCGACGCATCTGTGATCACATCGATATAATTGACCTGGGCGGCGAAGGCCGTGGAACGCGGAAAGATGAAAATGTCTTCGCCATTCAGACACCGGTGGCAATTTTCGTTGCATGGCGCAAGTCAAAACCACAGCCCGATACTCCGGCGACTGTTCGATATGCCAGGATAGACGGGACACGTGAAGAAAAACTCGCAGCTCTTGATTCCATCGTGTTAAATAACGACTTCAAATGGGAATCTGTGTCCAGTGATTGGCAAGCACCGTTCCGCCCGATAGCGACGGGTAAGTTTACCAAATGGCCGAGTATTGTAGATTTGTTCCCGTGGCAAAACAACGGCGTCAAAGCTGGCAGGACATGGGTTATCGGACCTTCAAAAGAAAATCTTCAAGAAAAGTTGACGGCACTCATAGGTGCTGACAAGAAGCAGCAAGTTGAACTTTTCAAAAACTCACCGACCGGGAGAAAATTCAATGAATCTGAATCAAAATTACCTCCAAAAAAAATTGCATTGTCTGCTCTTACTGCTATGAATTTAGCTGAAGAAGTTGAAATAAATCATTATGGCTATCGTTCTTTTGATAGGCAATACATTATTGCAGATGCTCGATTTATAGACAGACCCAGTCCGCCACTCTGGTATGCACATAGTGATAGGCAGGTGTATATTATTTGTCTTTTAACTACAAATCCGCTTGGTGATGGTCCGGCGTTAACATCCTGTGCTTACATTCCAGATATGGCACATTTCCGAGGATCATTTGGTGGGAAAGATGTAATTCCGCTATTTTGTGATGAGAAATGCACGCAGGCAAACATATTGCCGGGTTTGTTGAACATGCTGAACAAAGCATATAGCCGAACCCTAACCCCCGAAGATTTAGTTGGTTATATTTACGGCATTCTTGCGCAGCCTGAATATACGCGACGCTTTAGCGATGAACTGGCCAGCAAGGAAGTGCGTGTTCCGTTAACAAAAGATAAGAAGCTTTTCGCAAAAGTATCAGAGTTTGGCAAAGAATTGATCTGGCTGCATACCTATGGCGAACGATTGCACGACCCCAGCCATCCAGCAGGCCAGATACCCAAAGGCAAGGCTCAGTGCACGAAGCCCGTTTCCGATCAAGAGAGTAAGTATCCGAACGAATTTCAATATGACGAGACAACCAAGGAACTTCGTGTCGGCGACGGCGAGTTCGCGCCTGTGCCACTGGATGTGTGGGAATTTGAGGTTTCCGGATTAAAGGTCGTTCAATCATGGTTGGGGTATCGCATGAGGGAGCGCAGCGGGAAGAAATCTTCACCACTCGACGATATTCGTCCGCGCGTGTGGACGCGTGAGTTTACCCGCGAACTTCTCGAACTCCTATGGGTTTTGGAAATTACAATAGCAGGGTATCCGAAGCAACAGCAACTGCTGGAGGCTGTTCTAGAGGGTGATTTATTCACCGAAGCGGAACTTCCCGCCGCTCCGGATGAAGCCCGCGAAGCTCCAAAGGTAAAACGGTCAAGAAATTTGAATCCACAGACATGCATAGAGATTGACTAGGGCGCGCAGCCACTTTGCGCTTGGCTGCTTTGCGCAAGTTGCAATGTCCGAAGTTTGCAAAGCACCTGGCGCTTTGCGCGCAGAAAGTCACCACGAGAGCCTTATGTTTAGGACAATATAGTTATGAGCATATGCTCATTATTATTTGAAATATTTACAAGAAATATTGCTCTGTGCGGCATGGACTTTTGGCTTCAATTTTTCTATTCACGATGTAATCCTATTTGCCGTAGATAGCATAAAAAAAGAAAAGTGAATATGATGGGCGTGTAACTAAATTGTAACCGTCATAACCGAAAATAAACAAACATAACCAAACATAAACCAACTTGCCCCTTGTAACCATTCGATATATAAGCGATTAATTTTGATGGGGAATCGCCTTTTTAAAGTTATCGACTTAAAATCCCTCGGTCCTTGTGACTGTGTGGGTCCGATTCCCACCCCAGGTACCAATAATCATTAGGGATTTTGTAAAGTCTTTTGATTCTCTTCGGTAGGCAAAACTGACACTGTGCCCGCAATTGTGCCCATTTGTGCCTGCAGATAGGCTTCTTGCTTTTGCGCGGCAAGCTTTAAGTCTGTTTCGTTCACGATATTATATCTCTCAAACACTGATCTTGTTTTATGCCCTGATATAGCCATTGCGACACGTTCAGGCACGCCCGCCCTGACCATATTCCTGACGGCAGTTCGCCGGAAATCGTGAAACAACTTATTTCCGATTTTCGCCTTTGTGCAAGCGTTCGCCCATGCTCCCCTGAAATCTTTGATCTTGTCTGTTCCCGATTCATTCAGAAAAACATAATGCGATATTTTGCCAAGTTCTTTTTGCCGCGCCCTCTGGTTAAGAAATACGGTCTTCAGTTCATCATCAAGATAAGCCGTTCGCGCTTCATTGTTCTTTGTTTCGCCGGATTCAAGCCTGACAATTTTATTCTCAAGATCAACTTGCGACCATTTTAAATCTCTGATTTCCGAAACGCGCCACCCTGATTTATAAGCAAACGTCACAAAGCCTTGAAGATAAGAAGGCAATGCTTCACGCAATACCAGAAAATCACTGTGTTCAAAAAATCCTTTTCTGACGTTGTTTTCCTTCAGCATAGGAATATGCGGCACTCTGTCAACTTTCGGCGGTGTCTGCTGTAATCCAAGACTTAATATCCTCTTGAGCGCGGCCAATTCCCGATTGATTGTAGCATTACTTTTTTTATGTTCTAATCTCTTTTCGATATAACGCTGAATCCGCGGCGTTGTAATTTCCGGCACTCTGTCACCGTCAAAAAAAGTTTTTAACTGCTTAACGCTCCTTTCAGCACGTTCTAATGACTTCTTTTCGTTAACTCGATAATCGGCAAGAAAATCATCTGCAAGATCATTAAACTTTACTTTGTCAAAATGGATTCCGGGAATTCTGCCGCCTTCAATTTCGCCCTCTCTCTTTCTCAATAATCTTTTCGCCTCCGATTCTTTCTCTGTCTTTGCTGATTCCCGATAGGGTTTCCCGTTCCTGTAATACTTGACCCAAAAGACGGCACCACGTTTATAAATGCTACCCATGGTTATTTCTCCTTTCTCGTTTTCGTTTTAGCCTTTTTTCTGCCCTTATTATTTATCTCACCCCCTTCCAGTTCTAGGGCACGTAAGGCTAATCTTAAAAATGGCGGTAACTCTCTAATGCCTCTTTCCCATTTAGATATAGTCATAATATGTACAGACAAAGCCTTTGCAAGTGTGCCTTGACTGTACCCGTGTTCCGCCCTCCAATATTTCAATTCTTCGTTTGTCATGGGTCTAATATAAGCCAATGGCTTACTATTGTCAAGAGTAAATATTAATAAATTGATTTTGTCTTGCTTCGATCAATCCATTCATTCATATCTTGAAGGTCAATCAAGATCCGCTTGCCGTCTTTTACATAAGGCATTTTACCTGCCCAGAGCATTTCCCGGACTGCCCAGGCTGTCCGGCCAAGATAAACGGCACTTTCTTTGATACTGTATAACCTTTTGGATATATGGCACGGTGGATTGCTAATCCTTTGCGTCCTTTTAACTTGCTGATTTGTTAAGATGTTATTTACGCCTGTGCCCATACTGTGCCCGCTTATTCGGCCTCTAATTTTCTTTGAGCTTATATTTTTTTCTCAGTCCTCATGCCACCGGGGGGCTATGGTCATTTTTCCAAGTCGCCCCCTTTAATCATTTGTCGCTATAAACTTCCGACAAAACAAAAAGGCTATTCCTTTTGCTCGGGTTTCCTTCCTTTCAGCATTGCTACCATCTGATGAACCTGGGCGATATTGTCCGTGCTTTCACCTTGTAATAGGCGACGCTGTTGAAATGATCTGTCCATCGTGGCGACTGTTTCGATGGCTTTCATGTTCCCTTCGTCAAGGAGTTTATGGATATGACTCCGGGCTTTCGCTCCGATCAGATAGAGGTCATTGATCTCCCTTGTCTTGATAAGGTCAACCATGCTTGCAATTTCCGGATCGTTATAAACTTCTGATTGAAGATATTTCTGAACAGTCTTGGGGTCTCTCTCTGTTCTTACTGCTATTGCGTTAGGTGTTAAACCCATATCGCTTAATGCCTTATACTGTGCCAGTTCCTTCTTCGTGGGTGATTGTTTCCTTGCCATAATTAATTCCTCTCATTTCCAAACTATAAAAAAGGGATTTCTATTCTGATTTCGTTCAACCTTCCCAATTACTGGCGGGGATAAACCTTGCACCATTGGCAAGCTTATAATCCCTATACAAACCTCGAGGGTTTGTCTCCGTCCGCCATGCTTTGGCATCAACGATTTTCACTTGATTGATTTTTCTGTCGGGGAAATAATCTAGGTTGACGTACAGTCTCGCCTTTTCCTTGCTGAAGTCTCCACCCCGACCGTTTTCCTTGCCCTCTGATTTCTGCAAGGCGATTATGCAAATACCTTCTTTGAGCCTGTTATGAATCTCTTGAATATACTGCGCCACCTTCCAGAAGTCTGTGGTCACTTCCAAGAAATCAACGATGAAGACTTTCTTTTCCGGGGTGATTAGATCGGCAAAGTTACTTGCCCGATGGTATGGTTTAAAGTGCCAGTCTGATAAGGGCATTTTAAAGAGTTCAAGGCGTTTCCGAAACTCAGTGTCACCCATTTCAGAATTGAAATAAACAACCTCATGCCTTTGCATATTCTCTTTGACGATGTTCAGAAGGAAGGCGGTCTTCCCTGCGGATTTACTTCCGGCAATAATGACGATATTTCCCGGATAAAGAATCGCATAATCATGTATGCCTAGAGGCAAGACAAGCGGGAATTCTTCTGTCGGGGCGTTCAGGTAATTGACTTCTTCAATTTCGTTTTCAATTCGTCGATAGCAGCCGTCTTTCTGTCCATGTTTTTCTATGATTCCTTCCTTCTTTAATCGCAAAAGCGTTGAGACAACATTCTTCCTTTCCTGCCGTGAAGTCACTTGAAGTCGGTTGAAGACATCTGAAGTCAAAAAGAAGCCACTTGAAGTCACTACGAAGTCACGCACTTCTTGTGAAATATTTATTTCCTTTTTCTCTGCTCGCTGAAATGCAGATTTAATTTTTGCCTGAATCCACTTCTTATCGGGCTCTTCTTTCCAAGAAATAACAAGTCTTTCAATGGTTTGCGCAATTTCTTCTTCAGCCATTCCGCCCTTGACAAGGCTATATGCAACATGGAAAAGGTCATTGTCACGCCTCCCATGCTCGAACATTTTGAAGTCACCTGAAGTCAGTTGAAGTCGTTTGCAGTCAGTATGTTCCTCAGTGACTTCGTCTCTATATATATAATTATTTATATTATTATATAGTGCGCCTAGAAGCGCACCAGGCACTGGCGCGACCGGGCATTCGTTCAGTGACAAACCTTCAAGCCACTCATACCCCTTGCCGTTGCCATTCATTGAAGGCGGGGCAACGATATAGCCACCTTCACCACGATAATCAACGCCGGGCATTACCGCCGCTTGAACGGTTAAATTTGCATCCGGCGGATATTGGAAATAGATATGCCACCCAATGCGGGGAGTTCGTGCTATCGGGGTTTGAAGACTATCCGGCAAGAGCTCCTGAACAGTCTCATACCCTTGCTGAGTATCGCAATCAACAACAAACAAGCCTGATATTTGCCCTGTGACGATTCCTATCATGGCGTTAGGCCACTTACTCCACCATGCCTTGATCTCGTCTGCTGTGGCCTTCCTGTGCTGAAATTCCGCCCACTGAATAAAAGGCTTCTTATTCTTTTGCAGTGGTATGATCGAGAAGTTATTTTCCCCGGCATATTCCAAAGCCGTTTTTATGAGCATATTATCTGAATCTTTCATTAACCCTTACCTCACCATTACTTTTCATTTTTATATCGCTAGAACACGCGCTAGGCATTATGCTAGGCCAAAAGAAGGCATTATCTTCTCTCCCGCACGGCTTGAAGCAAAAATTCAACACAATCAAGTTGACGTGAAAGTTCTTTCTGCTCTTCAGCGGGATTGATTTGCTTTTCAAAATATCCCTTCATTTTAATCAGCAAACCTTGCGCGTTTAGATTGTCCTTTTCCGCTTGCAGAAGTTTTCGGGCTTGATTTTTAAGAAATATTTTCCTTTTAATTGTTTCGAGTTCAGTCATAGACTTTTCCTCGATCTGGATGATGCTTGATTTGTTTTCCATTGTCGTTTCCTTTCGTGAAGTTGATTATCTCACTGCAAGCATCATTGACCGGGTTTTTCGTAAGTGATGGACATAATCAAGAATCGTGACTGAAGGGTTTTCATTGTAAGCCCTTGTCAGTTTTGTAACTTCCGGGGTTGAAGGAAACTCAAAAACAACACGGGTTCCTTGTTTTGAGAATTCCGGCTCTATGCCATGAAGGGAAAGATAAGAAGCTAAGTGAATGTCTAAGATGGGGACTTTGGCGTTTGTTGTTCTCATTTACGTTGACCTCCGAATTATTTATTTTCTCTTATATATTGCGATTACCGTGCCAAGATATAAGTAATTGAAATAACTTGAATATATGCAATATGCCAATTTTATAATTGATTAATAAGTATATTTATAATATACTTAATTTACTTAGTAGTAATTTATTAACGAAGCGAAGGACAAAAGAAAATGATAAACGAAGAACAGGAGCGCGATCGAATCTGTGAAAAAGTATTTCAGGCAGTTGTTAAGCATAGAAAGACGGATGTCAGTTCTCGAATCCGTGACATGCTTAGAAAAGAAAAACATTATTTAACTATATTCTCAAATTATGAATTGTTCATTTATGCATTAACGGTTTGGGCTACAATAAACCGGAAAGAGAAAGAAGCAACAGATCTTTTCATAAATACTTTTTATGAGGAATTCAAAAACACCCCGAAGTTTAAAGAGTTGATCCCCATGATGGTATTCGACTTGGTCGGCCTCCGTGACATGGTATCGATCAGTTTTGAAGGCACTTTCTTCAAGCGGCTATTATTTCAGTCTGAGCAAGACAATGAACGGTTGATCGTCGGTGAGACAGGCACAGGCAAGCAATTCTTTGCGAAAGCCTTTCATTTGATGGGTAACAGAAATAAAAGACCCTTTCAGGAAATCAATTGTGTCGCAATTCCTGAGCAAATGCTTGAATCAGAACTTATCGGTCATGAAAAGGGGGCATTCACCGGGGCAGACAAACAAAGAAAAGGACTTTTAGAATTGGCAGATGACGGGATAATATTTCTCGATGAACTCGGGAAAATGCCTAAACGGTTGCAAGCAAAGATATTAAAGGCCATTCAAGACAAAACCTTCCGAAGAGTGGGGGGCAATGACACCTTCCCTATAAAAGCCCGTTTTATTGCCGCCGTTCAACCGGACGATCTCAAAGAAAATATCTTGCCAGATTTGAAATACAGGTTTGGGCATCCTAACAACATTACAGTTCCTAGTTTATATGACCGTATCAAGATCAATCCGAGAGCTGTCATATTTTCCGCTCTCAATCAAGTGAAACGGTCAATGGGCGTGGAAAAAGGTATTCGCATAAATAAGCAAGCAGTTTCTTTATTGTGCAACTATGATTACAAAGGCAATTTTAGGGAATTATGCACGATTTTAGAAGCGGGATTGACAGAGGCATTAATGGATAACCGAAACGAAATCTTGCCCGAGGATGTGACTGATATTTTAAATACCGACAAAAATAATTTTGTTCAGAATGCCGAACATGAACTCGATTCCATCAAGCTGAAAGATGTTTTTGATTATGCCGAAGACATAAAAAAAACAATTATAGAGAAAAAGATTTCTAGAGTATTGAATAGTGGCAAAAACATTAAAACCGCCCTTTCTGAAGAAGGGCTGAATCAAGAAAAAGATTACCAAAATTTTCGGAAGAAGGTTGTGAACATCACAGGCAAGAACTTAAAAGAATTAATTTAATCAATGTCTTTCAAATAATATTTTATTGACATACAAGTTATTAATCTCATATAAAAATAACAAAACAAAACTCATCAAGACAAATAACGACAGAATGACAGGGATATTATGAAATATGCTTCTTACGCTTGGCTTGTTATCAAGAATATCATAGTATTACTTATTGCATTTCTGCTTTATTCAAAAGCCAATACCAGTTTTGAAATAATAATTGTTTCCCTGTTACTCATTATCTTTACCCATGCTATTAGTTCTTCATCTGTTCTTGCTCTTGGCGTATGGGAATTGAGCATAAAATCAAGCAAACAATTTCTCCATATATTACAAATTCTCAAAAGACATGATCGCGAATATGAAGGATTGAAAGAAATAAGAGAAAAAGCACTCTTGGAGAATAAGGATTATTTTAGTGGAATCGAAAAATTATATTACGAAGATGAAGATACAAAAGAAGGAATGAAAGAACAGGAGGCTCTGCATAAAGAACTAACCATAAAGTCATATATTACGGAGACGTTTGTTTTTTTAATTTATGCATTGGCGGTTTGGAAAATTATAGCAACATTAATATAATTGGGAGTGGATATGGGAATTGACGCAAGAACTGCAACGGCAGCAGACTTTGATGCATCGGCTCAAAAACACGCAAATGCTTTTTGGGTATGGCTGGTGATTACCGGCATCATTTTTTACTTTTTTAAATGGTGGTCGGTTATCCCGGCTGTATTAGCTATTTGGGCAGTTGTCTCAAGCATTGGTGCTACAAAAGCGGCTTCTAATCTTCGAAATGGTACCTATAGAATCACTAACCCAAATAATGGCGCGCCAGACGGAGATGCAAGAAATTCCAACAAAAAGGATGGCTAAAATAATAATCTGCTTTTTTAATTCCTATTGTATATTAATTGTCCTGACCTATTGTTAACTTGACAGACACTATCCAATTAGGTCTTGTCTTGACAACCGTTACACCTACAACTAAACGATTTTTAAAAGTCCTGACGTTGTGAATTACGATTTGAAAGGTGCAAAAAGAACGCTCCCGAACGGCAGGCTGACCGAACGGGAGCGTAAACCACTTACAATCAAGGAGAGAACAGATTGAAAAGTGGCCGCCGTTAAGATTGGAAACGAAACACTTGATGATAGCCCCCGTTTTGCACGGGGGCTTCATAACTTAAAGCCTATATAATCAATCTATCTTTTACTTCTACCTTTTCCTTTACCTACTTCTTGATGATGTAATCAACAGCCGCTTCGACACGACGGTTCTCGGCTTTGCCTGCTTTCGTGGCATTGTCGGCAATGGGTCTCTCTTCACCGTAACCGATGGCCGTCAGACGATTCGCATCAATGCCTTTCTTAACCAGGTAGGCCTTGACCGCATCAGCACGTTGCTGGGACAGCTTTTTATTGTAGGCGTCTTTGCCCACATTATCCGTATGTCCTTCTATCGTTACATTGAGATCCGGATATTGCTGCATGACACCGGCCAGAGCATCCACGTCAGCGAAGTAACCTTTTTTAATAACCGACTTGTTGGTATCAAACAAGACTTTCAGGGTGGTTCTGCCCTTCTCGATGATTTCTTTCTCTACCCGGGGCTGGGGTTTC
>Ga0116155_10000845_pt1 | contig 23384 bp, 22 predicted proteins | sample AD_UKC032_MetaG_FD_89890 | JGI IMG/M metagenome (GOLD analysis project Ga0116155, IMG submission 89890) | Active sludge microbial communities of municipal wastewater-treating anaerobic digesters from USA - AD_UKC032_MetaG | ecosystem: Engineered > Bioreactor > Anaerobic > Digestate | place: USA...
GGCGTTTCCGAAAGGCTGCTGAAGCCCCTTGAGCGGACCATCGAGGATAGCGCTGTGATCTCATTGTCTGAATCCCGCCGGGGAACGATCAACGCGAAATGGAAAGTCATTATTCATGCTCCACAGGGATAAAGAAGCATTTGCTGAATTGATCGATCGTGCCGCCTCAGCGGCAGGGTTTTATGCGCTTTTGATGGAAAAGGATTATTATTTGACGCTGATCCTTTCAAGGGTCCATGAGCTTTCAGACGATCTGGTGTTTAAAGGAGGGACGTGCCTCAATAAGATCTACTATTCGTATTACCGGTTAAGCGAGGACCTGGATTTCAGCATGGTGCTGCCTCAGTATGAGGCCACGCGCACCCAGCGCCGTCAGTGCATAGGGCCGGTCAAAGACAAGATCGAGTCATTCGCTCAAAGTTTTGATATGCGGATCGAAGGGGCGGATCAAGCCGGGCGCAACGAATCCAGGCAATATGTTTATTATTTTGTGTATGATTCGGCGCTGATCCCTTCCCGGCAGATGATCAAGGTTGAGATCGGCTTGAGATTTAACCCGATCCTTCCGGCTGAAGTGGGGGAAGTGAAGCATAAATTTTTGCACCCGTTTACCGGGGAGCCGCTGTTTGACGGCGGAACGGTCCGCTCTCTGTCTCTTAAGGAGGCTGTGAGCGAAAAGCTCAGGGCCGCGGCCTTGAGGGAGCCGATCGCGCCGAGGGATTTTTATGATCTGGATTTTGTGATACGGCAGGGCTTTGATCTGGGGGACCCGCAAGTGTTAAAACTGTTTGCCGCGAAGGTCAAAGAGGACGGGGGCGATCCTGATCCGGAAAAGTACCGGCTCAATCTCGGCCGCCCGGAGCGGGAGATCCATGACATGCGCTCGCGCATTGAGAATGAGCTGTTTGATGTTTTAACGGCCGGCGAAAGGAAAAATTTTGACCTGGACGCCGCGCTTAAGAGGATCAATCTTGCGATGGATGACGGAGAACGGAGAACGGAGAATGGAGAATAGAGGACGGATAATTGATAACGGATAGCGGAGAGAAGATACAAGGAGAACGGGAAACAGAGAACAGATAACGGATTTTAAGGTTTTGATTTTTCCGCTTTCCGTCATCTGTTCTCTATCATAAAAGTGTACGTCACCGCTATCGTCAGCAAATATTGCATTAATTTATCAAATATGTTAAACTATCGTTATGAAATATGAAGAATTCGTTAAATATGTGCGTGATTTGCCGGTTATTGAATCAGAGCTCTTTATTGCCACTGAGCCAAATCCTGATGCGCTTAAGGTTCAGTTTAGCCGGTGGGTTGCTACGGGTAAACTGATCCAATTGCGGCGCGGTGTCTATGTGCTGCCTGCGCATTATTGTGATAAGCCGGGCAATGCGTTTTATGCGGCCAATATTTTGAAAAAGCCATCCTATATCAGTCTCGAAAAGGCATTGGAATTTTATGGTCTGATTCCGGAGGCGGTCAGGGTTTTTACATCCGTGACGAGCAAACGGGCGGGGCATTTTGAAAATGATCTCGGAGAATTTGATTACCGGCATATTCATCCGGATTTGTTTTGGGGATATCAGCCGGTGAAGCTGGAAGGTCAGAATGTTCTGATGGCGCGTCCCGAAAAGGCTGTTCTGGATTTGATGTACCTTAACGCGGTGGATGTTTCTTCGGAATTTTTTGACGGATTACGTCTGCAGAATATCGAAAGCCTGAACGCTGCGCAGCTGGCTGATGATGCCAGGCGTTTTGGTAAGTCGGTGATGGTCAAACGGGCGAATGTGCTGGCCGAATATCTTAAAGGCCTCCAGCAGGGAGAAAGGCGTTTATGAAGGATTATGCTGTTTCATTAGCTGTTTCGCAACAAGGCATGGATCAAAAGCGCAATATTCTACGTGAATATATCCAATCGTATGCGTTGTCCTTGCTGCAAAAGAGCGGGGTTTTTCAGGCATGGGCGTTTGTCGGAGGGACAGCATTGAGATTTTTGTATGATCTTCCGCGTTTCTCAGAGGACCTGGATTTTTCGTTGGAGAAGCCCTTTGAGAAGGATTTTGAGGATGTCCTTAAGTTTTTAAAAGACGAATTAAACGCTGCAGGATACAACGTGGAGGTGTCTTGCCGCGTTCAGAAAACGGTTCAATCAGCGATGGTGAGGTTTTCCGGTTTGCTTTACGAAACGGGGATCTCACCGTTGAAAGATCAAAAAATGTCGATTAAGATCGAGATCGATACCCATCCTCCTGACGGCGCCGCTTGTGTCACAAAGCTGATCAACCGCTATATGCCGATCTCATTTTTATCTTATGATATTCCATCGTTGTTTTCCGGAAAAATTCATGCCCTGTTAAGCCGTCCGTATACAAAGGGAAGGGATTTTTATGATGTGTGTTGGTATGTTTCAAAATTCAAGGATTTGACGCCTAATATGATTTTTCTGTGTAATGCTTTGAAACAGACAGGGTGGGAAAGGGATCTTCCAACAGCGCGGGATTGGAAGAATTATGTTGCGGATGCTGTTGAACAGGTGGATTGGGCGGTTATTTCTAAAGATGTCACGCCTTTTTTGGAACGTTCCGGGGATATGGATGTCTTTACAAAAGAACAGATTTTGATAATGCTGAAGGGGTAAGTGTTAGCCGAAATCAACCTCCGAGGTTAGGATGGCAGGAATGCAAATCATGAAGAGCGGATTTTAAGGTTTTGATTTTTCCGTAATCCGTACTCCTATATTAAGGGCCAAATGGACAAACGCCTTAAAAACATCATTTCCCGTTTGGAGATCTTTGAGACTGAGATCAAGGACAACGATATCCGTCTCAAAAAACTCCAGTACGCCTGGGAGATCGGCCGCGACGCCTGTCAGTACAAGAAGGAGACCGGCACGCCGATCAATGAGATCGGCCGCGAATGCGGGATCATGGAATCGACCATGCAGAGGTTTGTGAGGTTTTATCAGTTCTATCCTAAAGGGTATAAAGAGTCGATCAGCGGAAAGCCTTTGATGTGGGGACACTATATGGCGGTCATGTATGTGCGCGATCAAAAGGAACGGGACTGGTATCTTAAGGAAGCGGCCCTCAATGAATGGAGCACGCATGAGATACGCCGCCGGGTGCGCAACAATTTTTACGAAAGCGCGGCCGAGGCCTCGCAGGCATCTTCATCCGTCAATGGGCAGACGCTTTCGGCAGTGGAGCAGCAGCTCTATACCTACGCGGCGAAGGTCTTAAAGGTCGTGGACGGCGATACGCTCAACGTGGAAGTGGATGTTGGCTTCTCGATGCGGTATGAGACCAAGCTTCGCCTGCGCGGCATCAACTGCGCGGAGCGCGGAACCAAGAAGGGCGAAGCTGCCAAGAAGTTCGTTGAAGACGAACTTCTTGGCAAGACACTAAGTCACTATGACACTGAGTCACTAAGCAGTGCCTCGGATTCTAGTGGTTTGGAAGTTCAGTGTCCTAGTGCCTTAGTGTCTCAGTGTCCAGGTATTGTAATAAGATCGTACAAAAGTGAAAAGTACGGCCGCTTTCTCGCTGATGTTTGGTATCTGAAAGGCGAGACAAACAGCGAGGCCATCTTAAAAAATGGAAAGCTGTTAAATCAGGTTCTTTTAGATAAGGGTTATGCTCAAAAGGTGGAGTGAGTATTTGTCGAAGTCCTGCGTAGCTAAACACGATAAGTATTTAGCGAAGCATGGAGCGAAACCGATCCGGAAGTGATTTTGAAGAAGGGGAAGATGCTTAATCAAGTTCTTTTAGATAAGGGTTATGCTCAAAAGGTGGAATGAGGGTTTGGTTTTTCTTTTTCCGTTGTCTGTATGATGTACGTCATGTTTATGTGCGTTTATTTGAATAATGTTGTGGAATGCCAGAGCAAAGATTAGTCCCAGTATTTCTATCTGGTTGATTAGATAAAGGAGCGCGAATGAATCAACACACTCAAACATGTTTTGAGACGTCTTATGATAAGACATTAACGATCGTAATACCGGTTTTTAATGAGCAGGACGTCTTGCCTGAATTTTATCGAAGAATTTCAAATGTATTGAATTCTATAAGTATGTATTCAGAGATTCTCTTTATAAATGATGGAAGCTGGGATTCATCATTAAATGTTTTAAATCAGCTGAAGACTAATGATCAAAGAGTAGCTATTATTGATTTGAGCCGGAATTTTGGTAAGGAAATAGCGCTGACAGCGGGTCTCGATTATGCTGCTGGAGATATAGTTGTTGTTATTGATGCCGACTTGCAAGACCCGCCCGAACTCATTCCAGATTTAATCAATGGAATAAAGTCCGGGTATGATGTTGTTTATGCACAAAGACATTCGAGGGCGGGAGAAACGTCTTTAAAGAAGTTTACCGCTGCGGTTTTTTATCGAATTATTCAAAAGTTAGGAAGAACAACTTTGCCTGCCGACACCGGAGACTTTAGGGCGCTTAGCCGAAGAGCGGTCAATGCATTAAAGGAGATACGGGAGCAACATCGCTTTATGAAGGGGCTATTTTCATGGATAGGATTTCCACAGAAGTCTATTGGGTATGAGAGAGATGCCAGATATGCTGGAAATACAAAGTTTAATTATTGGAGGCTCTGGAATTTTTCATTGGAAGGTATTACGTCTCATTCTTCTGCGCCTTTAAAAGTAGCAACATATATCGGTTTTCTAATCGCGCTAGCGGCATTCTTGTATGCGATATTTGTTCTTGTAAAGACGCTATTATTTGGAGACCCTGTTAAAGGTTATCCATCTCTTGCAATCCTGATTTTATTCCTTGGAGGTGTGCAATTGATTTTTATTGGAATGATCGGAGAATATTTGGGAAGAACTTATAACGAAAGCAAGCGCAGGCCGCTTTATTTTATCAACAAATTTTATTCTTCTTCATTATTTAATAAGGTTCAAGCTGAAAAGCATTCTTAAGTCCATATACCGTTTGGCTTATGATGATGTTTATTTTTTGTGGATAAAGAAGTTGGATTGGGAATCATTCTAAATAGAAAGGGAAGCGATGAAATGGCGCGTAAGAACGAATTATGATTTTTTGATAGTGTCTTTTTTTGTCATTTTATTATTTTTTATTTTGTTGCCAAGCATATTTAACGCGCCCTCTCCTGATTCGGGTACTTTTTTATATATGGGGCAGCAGATTCTGGATGGCGCTGTCTTATATCGCGATCTTTGGGATCATAAACCTCCGATGGTCTACTTTATAAATGCTTTGGGCCTTCTAATAGGTCGAGGGAGCCTTCAGGGCGTTGTGTTCTTAGAGTTCATGATGATATCTGCTTCTTTGTATTTCGTTTTTTATATTCTAAAAAAATGTTTTAATAGGCTGTCCGCCATTTGTGGCTTATTTGTTTTCTTAATTGAATATATAACGTATTTTGAAGGCGGAAATTTTACTGAAGAATATGCCCTATTTTTTCAATTTTTTATTTTATACCTTTTTTTAAAGCATAAAAAAGATCAATATGTTGGATGGCGGGGATACTGCATGGGTTTGTTTATTGGTTTTTGTTTTCTGCTTCGACAGAATTTGATAGGCATTGGTCTGGGCATTGGAATATATTTGATGGTTAAAAACATCATTTATAAAAGATGGAACCTTTTGTTTTTTGATGTTGTCAATTTGATATTAGGCTCTGTGACGATATTGGCGCTGACCCTTTTTTATTTTTATATCAATGCTTCTATAAAAGGCTTTTTTGATACGGCATTTATGTACAATTTTCTTTACACTTCTTCTTCAGCGATAACAAAAATCCGTACCGCCATGGCTGGATGCTTTAATTATATCTGGATGCCATATGTGTTTGCTGGATGGATTGCGGGGATTTATTATTTGACGAAAAAAATCGAAATTTTAAACAATTCTGTCGCTTTGCTTTTTGTTGGCGTAATCAGCTTTCCGATTGAAATTTTTTTCTGCAGTCTACAGCCGATACGATATGGCCATTATTATATGGCGTGGATACCTGTAACCACTATTTTGGTAGGTTTTTTAGCTTTTATTTTAATAAAATTTTCTGAGGAGGCGACACGACAGAAAAATGCGACCGGACCGTTCAAAGATTCTCATCAGTTTCAAGCAGTGGTGATTATTCTATTGATGTTGATTGGTTTGGATAAGTCGACAGTGCTTATAAAAGAGTTGCTTTATAAATATAGGCATTTGGGAACTAATTCGAAACAAATTGTTGATTACATCCGGCAAACAACCTCAGAAGACGAATATGTGTTAATGTGGGGAAATGAAAGCTTTGCGTATTTTTTAAGTAAAAGAAAATCGCCTTCACGCTATTTTTTTCAATACGCTTTATTTACTGAGAAGTATTCAGATGGTGCCAGGGCGAATGAATTTATTGAAGATATCAAGGAGCATGCTCCAGTGTTGATTATCGACACACACAATTATAAAACACCACCAATTGATCCAACTGAAAGACATCAGTGGTTTTTGGAAAATGATGTTGATGGCTCTTTGCAACGGTTGTCCCAAATGTTGAATCCGTTTTACGATTATGTCATAAAAAATTATAGAGTGGCCGGTGTGGTAGATGGCTGGACTGTTTATCAACTTATAAAAAGAACGAATCATGAAAATCATTAAAGGGATTGTTTTGAGCAGTTAATGGGAGGTGTCCATTTTTGATTTTGAAAAATTTAGCCCAGGATAAAAGTTAACAGGCGTGATTCGTTATATGATGGCCAATTCGTTTTTGTTTGGGAATGAAACGTACGAAAAAAAGTTGAGTTCATGGATAAGGGAACACCATCAGGATTGGATGGGGCTGGCAAGATCGCTAAAACTGTTGAGTCGCATTTAGAGTTTTTTAAAGTCCAAATTGGTGGAATTCCATAAGGGCGAGACCGATCCGGAAGTGATTTTGAAGAAGGGGAAATTATTAAACCAAGTTTTAATTGATAAAGGACTTGCAGTGAAAGTGGAGTAAGGTTCTTTGAAATGACAGAATATATTGAAGATATCAATAATGTTTCCGGTTTCACAAAAGTAAAGTGGTTTATCAAGCGCTTATTGCGGCCGATCTTCCTGATGTTTTATATTCCTTGGCTGAGATGGGAGACCTTTGTTTATAATGTCCGATGCCGTAAGGGGGCGGATACTGCCCATCAGGGCCGGAAGAAAAATTTATATTTCACAAAGGCCAGCGCTAAGCATAAACATCTTGTCGCAAAGGTTATTGAGAAATTTGGGCATGAAGATTTTGACTATATTATTGTTGTTTGGGATGGGTCCCGCTTTGAAGAAGACATTTTTAAGCGCTGCAGGATTATTTATGAGGGCGGTTTGAATTTTAAGTTTATCAAAAAGTATCTTACACCGGATGTGGTTGAACAATACAGATACCTTTTTTTCTGGGATGACGATATTGATATCGGAACATTTGATTGTAAGAATTTTTTAGACATATTTGAGCGGAATAATTTGCAGCTGGCACAGCCCTCGTTGACGCCGGAATCATATTTTACATTCCAGCTGACATTGAAAAATCCGAATCAGCGAGTCGGCCGGTATACTGATTTTGTAGAAGTGATGGTGCCGGTGATGCCCAGCGATTATTGGAAAAGGTACTGGGAAATGATAGAAGAAAGTTATAATCATTGGGGTATGGGATATGATTCATATGTAAGGTCTGTTTGTAAATTAAAGAATATGGGAATTGTTGATCAGGAGTCCGTGACCCATGTCAAGCCTGTTGTCGGCGAGACACCCGAACGCAGGGGCGGATATGAACGGCTTAAGCATAAATTTAACCGATATATGCTGGCAAAAATCGTTTCGTATGGAAGCCTGCGATAGGAGGGGATATGGAAGTTTTGGTTAAAAAATTAAGAGAAATGTTTCCGACGTTACTTCGTTATAAAGAAACCGAGCGGATCGTTGAGACGTTTAGGAGGGTCATTCAAAATAAGGGCAGTTCGATTCTTGAGGTTGGCTGTGGGTATGGGGTCAATTTGCAGGCTCTCAAGAAAGCGGGATTCAGCAATCTGATTGGTGTAGACATCAACAAACACATTGTTGATAGCGTGAAGTCATTGGGACTTGAATGTATTCATGCCGAAGACTTTGATAAGAGTAAACAATATGATGCAATCCTTATGTCGCATATTATCGAGCATTTTATGCCGGATGACCTTTTACCATTTATGGATTCTTATTTGGATGCGCTCAAGCCCAGCGGGCATCTTGTCATCGTGACCCCGCTGATGTGGCACGGGTTTTATTATGATTTTGACCATGTTAAATCATACTCTCCGAGAGGTTTGTTATACGTGTTTGGAATCAATAATGAACAGGTCCAATATTACAGCAGAAATAAGCTGATCATGGAAGGCTTGCCTTATATTGGGAAGACCCCGTATCAGATCGCCTGGTATAAAAGTTTTCTTTTAAGGTCTAAAAATATTTTTGAGCGGGCTTTTCAGTTTGTTCTGAATGTTTTGTTTTTTGTGAGTAAGGGATATATCGGGCAGGCAAATTGGTGGATGGGCGTGTTTAAAAAAATAAGCTGAACTAGATGATCATTGGGGGAAAGCAGTCAGAACTGATTTGCTTTACAACTTAAAATATCAATTTTAAGTTTCAAATGGCGTTAAGAGGTGGTCTGTATATGAGTAAAAAAAGTAAAGTTTTGTATATAGATTTTGGTCCTGGTTTCGGGGGATCGGTGGTTAATTTATCACAACTACTTACAGTTTCTGATGAATTAAACGTAGAGCCCTATTTACTAATTGATCATGACGATCAAAAATCTAAAGAAATTTTACAGCCTTTTACGAAGGACTTCTACTATGTTAAGAGAGGTTTTAACTTTAAATTTGGCGATAAATTTATTTTTGAATCCAAGGTGCCATGGCTGAAGAAGGTTCTAATTTTATTTAAACTCATAATACAAATTTTTCTTAATATTCCATTTTATGTTAAGAGTATTCGCTTCGGGCTGAAAATAAAGCCGGACTTTATATATTGCAACAACATAGTTTCAATCGATGAAGTGATTATCTCATGGTTTTTAAAATCGAAAGTTATATGTCATGCGCAAAGAGATTTTTATAATTCAAGCATAACACGCTTGGCCTTTGGATTTGTAGATCAATTTGTGGCGATTTCACAGTATGTTAAACGAAATTTACTTCAGGCAGGAGTTAAAGAAGAGAAAATAGTTGTTATTTATAACGGAGTTAGCATCAAAGATGCGGATAAAATGGTTTTTCAAGATTTCGATCACGTGAAAGAAAAATTTAACTTTAATGGTTTGAAGGTGGGGCTTTTTGGTTGTCTTTTAAAATGGAAAGGACAGGATGTATTGATTGATGCTGTTAATATTTTTATGAGCAGAAACCGCTCATCACCGGTTAAATTTTATATTATTGGTGATTCTCCTGGTGGGGACAACTCATATGAGAATTTTTTAAAGAATAAGGTGCGTGAGAATGGGTTGGCCGAATCCGTAGAATTTTCGGGTTATATTAAAAATGTGTTGTCGGTTATGAAGTTTATGGATGTTGTATTGCACACATCTATTAATCCAGAGCCTTTCGGGCGGGTTGTGATTGAAGCCATGTCGGTAGGGCGCCCTGTCATCGCGACAAACCGTGGGGGTCCAGTTGAGATTATTCAAAATGGAAAGACGGGATTGCTTATTGAACCAGGAAATCCAGAGGCTCTATGTGAGGCGTTAGAAAGTCTTTTATTTAACGAATCATATCGTTTGTATTTAGGAAGAAATGCTCAGGACAATGTAAGATTGCGATTCAACTTTGAAATGTCTATATTGAGATTTAGAAAAATATTCACACTGGTGGAGCATGACAAAATCTAGATTGTTAGTAGCCGGGTCCCTTTTGGGGATTATTAATTTTTTTGCCACGACCTTGGTGTCGTTGTTTATGATGCCGTTTTTGATCCGTATTTTGGGTGATCGGATGTATGGGTTGTGGCTGCTTTTCGGTTCATACTTTGGCTTTTACGGTCTTTTGGATTTAGGGTTAGGGACGGCTGTTCAGCGCTATGTGTCGCGTGCCATCGGGCAGGATGACTATGAGGAGGCAAACAGGGTCTTTAACAGTTCGCTCATAGTATTTAGCCTGATCGGATTGGTCGCCATTGTGCTCTCTTTGGGGATCGCGATTTTAGGCCCACTCTGGTTCAAAGATCCTTTTGAGCTGAGACTGTTTCGCATTATTATCATGATGACGGGGTTCGGTCTGGCACTTAGCTTTCCGATGCGGTCATTCTGGGCACTGTTTTCCAGCCATTTGCGCTATGACTTGAGCATTTATATTGATTTGGCTAAGCTGGCAGTCCGCACAGCGCTGATCGTTTTTTTCTTAAGCCGTGGAGGTGGACTGCTGACATTTGCAGTGATCATGTTTTTGACGGACGTGGCTGTTTATGGGGTCAATGCGTTTGTTTCACTCAAAGTTGCACCGTATATACGGTTCAGGAAACACTATATTCAGTTCAGTCAAATCAGGCATTTGTTTGGATACAGCATTTATTCATTTATTTTGCAGGTGTCAGGAAACATAAAATTCAATATCGATAATTTTGTGATAGCAGGATTTGTGGGCCTTAGTTCGGTAACTTTATACTCGGTGGCATCCCGGCTGATCGGCTATTATATGCAGTTTTTGAATAATGCGGTCGGGATCGTGACTCCGGTCTTCAGCCAGTATGAGGGTCAGAATAATTATGAAGCGATCCGGGAGAAGCTCTTTTTTATGACCAAAATCAGTGGTTATATCGCTTGCCTGATCGGGTCTTTGCTTGTAATTTTTGGCAGGGCCTTTATTGAGCGATGGGTGGGCTCGGAATATTCTTCGGCCTATAATATTATAATGGTTCTTTTAGCTCCGATTTTGCTGTCACTTATTCAGGCGCCATCGACTCAGGTTTTGTATGGCATATCAAAACATAAATTTTTGGCGATCGCCGGCCTGGTTGAAGCGTTGTGCAATTTAACTTTGAGTCTGATTTTTGTGCGTTATTACGGTGTCATAGGAGTGGCACTTGGCACGGCGATTCCGCTCTTTATTTTTACTGTTTTTATTAAGCCGGTATATTTATCGCGTGTTCTTAAGATTTCATTGTGGGATTATATAAGAGAGAATTTAAGGATTTTGATTGTGTCTTTTGCGGTTGTTTTTAGTATGTTGCTTGTACTAAACCGTTTTCTTGTGGCGGAATATTTAAGGATAGTGATCCTTGGGACTGTGTATAGCTTGATTTTTTGTTTGATTGTATTTATTCTTGGATTTTCTAAAGAAGAACATAAATATCTGATAGGAATTGGTAAGAAAATTTTAAAGCTGTCATGAGGGCTTTATCGAATTTAGAAGAAACAATGTCGATATATATTAGAGGTTTTTTATGAGTGATATCGTGATCGAAAAGGCACGGGAAGAAGACAAGGCTGATATTTTCAGGCTGCTTAAGATGGCTAATATGCATAATATTCCATCGCCTGAAATGCCCGAGCTGACGTATGAAAATTATTATGTAGCCAAGGTGGACGGCAAAGTCGTTGGTTTTTGCGGATATAAGATACTTTCTAAAACTGAGGCTAAGACCGAGTTAATGGTGGTTGATCCGGTTTGCCGGGGTCTTGGCATTGGCTATCGGCTTCAGGAGTATCGCATGCGCGATATGTTTGCCAGAGGTATCAAGACGCTTACTACCAATACTGATCTGCCGGAAACGATCGCTTGGTATAAGAAGAATTTCGGATACCAGGAGGTGGGGGCGCTGAAAAAATTTCATGAATTTGGGGATCCCAATATTGACACATGGACAACATTGCAGGTTGATCTGGATAAGTGGCAAAAGACTCAAGAAAGGGGCCAGACATGAGCGAGACCTATGATATGGGAATTCCGCATCCTGCCACACCATACCCCAAGCTGATGATTAATGCTGCGATCACGGGTATGGTTCCTAAAAAGTCTGACACACCGCATATTCCGATCACTGTTGAGGAGATTGTTGAAGATTCTATTAAATGCTGTCGGGCTGGGGCTTCGATTATTCATCTTCACGCTAGGGATGAAAATGGGGAGCCGACGTATCAAAAAGAACTCTATGCTCGGATGATTAAAGCCATCCGGCAGGAATGCCCTGATTTGATCATTTGCGCGACCACCAGCGGCAGGGTGCATAATACGTTGGAGAAAAGATCCGATGTTTTGGATCTGGAAGGGGAACTAAAGCCGGACATGGCCAGCTTAACAATGGGTTCTTTGAATTTTCCAAAGCAGGCCTCAGTAAATACCCCGGATATGATCCAAAGCCTTGCTTTGAAAATGAAAGAAAGGGGCATCATTCCTGAGATCGAAATTTTTGAGCTGGGGATGATCAATGCCGTTAAGGTGCTTATCAAAAATGGAATTCTCACTGCGCCTTTTTATGCCAATTTATTGCTTGGGTCATTGTATTCTGTTCCAGCCACAGTATCTGATCTGGGGCATATGGTCCAGAGCCTGCCTCAGGATGTCACATGGGCTGCTACGGGAATCGGGAAATTTCAGTTAAAAATTAATATAGCATCGGTCCTGATGGGAGGCCATGTCAGGGTCGGATTGGAAGACAACATTTTTTATGATAATGATAAACGAGTGCTGGCAACGAATGAGATGCTTATACAGCGTGTTGTGCGGATAGCCTCTGAATTGGGCAGAGAAGTGGCGAGCCCTCAAGAAGCACGAGAGATTTTAGGGTTTACTAGGAGAGCCAAATACGAATGAAAGCAATATGAAAAAAGCAATAATCATTCAACGTATGCGCGTGGAGAAAGAGGAGGGATTCTTTAAGACAAGGGTTGTTTTTGATCTAAAGGTTCCTAAGCAGGTTGGATTATCTTCAAACACGTTAATATTTGAATATGATATTGATGATGTTAAGGCAAATGGTGATGCGGCAATTTTTTCGTTGCTTCCTGTTGCCTTTTGGACAAATGTTGATATTGTGATCGGAGATGCAATTTCCAGGAGTCCTTTTCTACAGAAAAATGTTGGCAAAATTTGTGCAGTCTGGAACAAATTGTTTGATTATAAAAGGGAAGTAAACATTGCGGGCGGACGATTGTTCGAATCTGGACGAACCCCAAGTTTAAAAAGCGGGTTGCTTTTTTCAGGGGGTGTTGACTCTTTGGCTTCATATATTGACAAGTCATCAGAGATTGAATATCTGCTTTTTTGTTTTGGTGCTGATATTTTTGATTTTAATAAGTTCAATGAAGTCAAAAAAAGAATTGATGATTTGAACATGGTTCTAAACAAAAAAACACTTTTTTACAGCACAAATATTCGAAGAATAACCGATGTTCCTTGGGGACAAATTCTTCATGCATGCGCGTTGCTTGGGCCGGCTTTAGTTTTTTCGGCGCGGATTCAGAAAATTATAATTTCATCGACTGATTTTCAAGATATTGCGGAGAATCACGCGTGGGGATCTTCTCCATTGACCGATAAATATATTTCATCTTCAAATATTTCAGTCGAGCATTATGGAACTCATTTGTCACGTCTTGAAAAGATTAAGAAAATTTCACATTATCCTGCTTACCTGGGGATTTGTCGGGTTTGTTATCAGGAATCAAAACAATATAATTGCGGTTTTTGTGAAAAATGTTTGCGAACAATGGTAACGCTGATTTTGCTAAGAATACCAGCGAATCAAGTTCCTTTTCCTTCGGATGCTTATTCATTGGATCATATTTTAAGCTGTATGAGCAGGTTGAAAAAGTGTAAGCCAGGGGCCTTGGCTTACTGGGTGGAAATTTTAGAGGACGTAAAAAACAAAAAGTTTGACCTCTCTGATCAAGAAAGATTGTTAATAGAGCAAAAATTATCTGATTTTTTAGGGGATTTTTATTATGAGTATCAGGAGCGTCATAATAATTTAAAATTTTATAAAAAATTTTTGAATAGGACAAAAACGAGAAGACTGGAAGCTTTTTTTCATCTCCCTGCCGACAGTTTGCAGTTTTTAAATTTATGGGAGCGTTTTTTAAGGGCCAAGTATTATTATTTAAAGAATAAAATTCGAAGGGCGTAAATGAATTTGAATAATTTGTTGTCAGAATTTTCAGGGAAAAGCGTATATCATATGCTCAATCCCGGGAATAGGGGGGATGCGTTGCTTAATCAGGGCTCCAAATATTTATTTGCAGCACATGGTGTCCACACAACAGAAATTTGGCATCCAGATAATGTAACTGGGCAGTATTTGTTTATAAATGGTGCAGGTGGTTTTTGTAAGCAGCATCATGATAATGTTTTTAGGGTTTTATTTTATTTACATAAATTCGAGTTCATTTTTATTTTGCCAGCGAGTTTTGATACTAGGTGTAATGAAGTTTCTAGTTTTTTAAAACACACAGAAGTTCAGAAAAAAGTTGTCATTTTTTGTCGAGAAAAATATAGTTATGAAGCAGTTTCTAAAATCTATCCATCTAATAGGATTTTCTTGGATCAGGACCTCGCATTTTGCTTTAATTGGAGCGTTATTCAAAAAAAGAAAGGGCGGGGTCGTTTAAATGCATTTCGAACCGATCCAGAGGGGCTGGGGGGGCGGAATATCCCGAAGAATAATTGGGATATATCAATAGATAGTTGGTTGTATCCGCATCATAATTGGCGATTTTTTTACTTAATTAGGAATTTAAATTGTCGTATAAAATCGAAGATTTTAGGCCATGTTGAACGGCAAAGATGTGATCGATTTATAAAGGATATTAATCGATATGAAGAAATTCACACAGATAGAGCACACGTAGCTATTACGGTAGCCATGTTAGGAAAAAGAGTTTACATCTATCCTAATAACTATCATAAGCTTTTGGGACTCTATGAGAGATCTTTATGTAATCTAAAGAATGTGAAATTTGTGAATTCAGAACTTTTTGACAGATGATTGCCCAGGCTTTTGATGAGACTATAAGGTGATTGTTGCGGGTCATAAAACAGCTAATTTTATAACCCCAAGCAAAAAAGTTGAAGATATAATGTTGGAATTTTTAAAAAAAGTTCTTCAAGGGAAGGTAAGATGGAATTTTTAATTGCTGGTTTGTTGGGAGTTATTGTTCTCACGGCTATTATCCAAAAGCCTTTTTTTGGACTCTATCTATTTACGGTTATGCTTTATATCAAGCCTGCAATCTTTGGAGCCATTTTTGCGTCTATGAGGGTTACGCTTTTGGTGGGAGCGCTAACATTTTTTGCCCTATTTTTTCATAGCCGTAAAAATGGCGGCCTTCGCTTTTTTGATGATGTTCAGTCAAAATGGTTAGTGGCTTTTGGGGTTGTTATGTGCCTGTCTTTGGCTACATCGATCTGGAAGTCGAACACAGTGGGTTTTATAGGAAATTTTTTGAAGATTTATATCGCTTATTTTTTGATCACTAACCTTTTGGATGCTCTTAAAAGATTTCGTGCGATTGTTTGGGCAATGGTCCTCTCGATGTTGTATATAGGAGTGACATCTATAAAGAGTTATTACGGTTCTGGTGGAGGAGACGGGCGGATGTTTGGGGCCTATAGTGGGGCATTGTTTGGCGACCCCAATGACATGGCTTTAGGTTTTACAATGCTGATCCCGTTTTTATATTTTGACCTCTTTCGGGGCAGAGGAATTTTGAGAAAGATCATACAGCTTGGGATCATGGGGGTGTTTTTTTGGTCGATTGTTTTGACCCAATCCCGTGGGGGAACCATCGGTTTGATGGTCATGTTTTTTGTTCTCTGGTTAAAAAATAAGCGTAAGGTATTGGTGGCTGTCCTTGGTATTCTTATTTTGTCGGCCGGCTGGCAGATCGCTCCACAATCATACCGGGACAGGATCTTGAGCATACAGACTGCAGCGGATGATGATAATGCCGCCATCAGCCGTATGGATGCGTGGAAGGCTGGAGTGAATATGATGAAAAGCCGTGTGTTTGGCGTAGGGGGAGGCAACTTTGGAGAAGGGTTTGTGCTCTACAGGCCTTCGGATGCGGTGGATGTGCAGGGTGTACGAAGGGCCTCCCATAATATGTTTATACAAGTTGGTGGGGAGACTGGTTTACCCGGGCTCATAATCTTTCTTTTTATGCTCGGGGAGACTTTTAAGGGACTTAATAGAACCAAAAGAGGGATGACGGAGGATGGAGGATGGAAGATAGAGAGAAATAAAGAAATTGTCCTATTGGCGGATGCCACGTTTGTGAGCCTTGTTGGATATTGCGCGTCAGGGTTCTTTTTGTCGCAGGGGTATAACTTTGTGCTGTATTATTTGGTCGCGTTTTCAGTTGTCTTGGAACATATTTCTAATCAAGAAAATGAAATAGGGAAAATAGAAAAGGGAAAGAAAAAAGAGGCGTAGAGAAACACATAGAAATACAATGGATATACAATGGAAAAACAATTGTGTTTCTATGTATTTCAACGTATTTGCAAATGTTTTAATGTATTTCAAATGAAGGCTGTTAGTTATGTCTAATAAGATAAATATTCTTTTCGTTCTTCCGAATTTTGATACGGGAGGATCCGAGAAGCTGGTGGTGGATCTAGCCAGCCATCTCAATCCCGAGCGTTTCAGTCCGGTGATCTGTGTCTTTTTTTCGGGTGTGTATGAAGCAAAGGTTAAGGAGCTCGGGATCCCGTTTTATTGTGTGCATGAGGGCGGAAAGATTCGCTCCAGGATCGGGAGCATCAAATTTTTGAACAAAATCATTTCTGACCACAAGATAGACATAGTCAATACTCATCACACAAGTCCTTTAGTCCAGGGGTTGTTGTCTTTTAAGGTTTTTAATCGGGTTCGAATTATTCATACCGAACACACGCGGCTGGATTGTTATGACTTTATCAAGCCGAGGCACATCGCGCTTTTAAAATTCTGTTTGCGGTGCGTTGATAGGGTATTAGGAATATCTGAAGGGGTATGTGCATATTTCCGTAATGAACTTGGTATCCCGGACCGCAAAATTATGAAGATATTGAATGGGGTAGACGTTAATAACTTCAGGATAATGGACAATGGAAAAGGGAGGATGGAAAAGCGCCAAGAACTCGGGATCGGTGAGAATGATATAGTTATTGGGACTTTTGCGAACTTCAGAAAACAAAAGAATCATGGGCTTTTGCTCAAGGCGGTGAAATTGCTGCGAGATAAAGGGATTAATAATATTAAGGTTGTGTTTGCCGGGGATGGCCCTGAGCGACAAAATATCGAACAAATGATCCAGGACCTGTGTCTTGTGTCCTGTGTCCTGTGTCTTGGCGCACGCCAAGACATTCCCGAGCTGATGAATATGCTCGATATTTACTGCCTGCCGTCACATTTTGAAGGCTTGCCGATCAGTCTGATCGAAGCTTTTGCCGCTGGAAAGCAGGTCGTGGCAACGGATGTGGATGGGAATAGGGACGTGGTTCGTGAAATGGGCACTGGAATTCTTGTGAAACCAGACGATCCTGAAATGCTGGCTGAAGCAATTTTAAAGATAATGGAGGGCGGAGTGCGGAACACGGATGATTCAAAGGGTCCGTCTTCCGTTCTCCGTTCTCCGTTCTCCTTTGAGAGCATGATAAAAAATTACGAAGATCTATTTCAAAGTTTTGTCAGGAAAGAATGGGAAGAAAGAAATGAAAAGATTCGTTAAGTTATTACTTAATTTTTTAGCTTGGTTGTTTTTGCTGCCGATCTTTATTGTGTATTTTATTCAAAAACAATTCACGCAAAGTGAAAAATTTTACTATGGTTGCGCTCAGTTTGTCAGTCTTTTTCCCGGGACTCTAGGGAATTATATAAGGAAGGAATATTATAAATTTACGTTGAAAAAATGTTCTGACACCTGCTGTATCTGTTTCGGAACCGTGATCTCGCACCCCGGGGCTGAGATCGGCGAAAACGTCTATATCGGGCTGAATTGTATGATCGCAACCGTAACCATTGGTGATGATACGATGATTGGAAGCGGGGTGGATATTCTGGATGGGACCAAACAGCACTCTTTCGAAAGGTTGGATGTTCCCATGCGGCTTCAGGAGCGCAAAGTCGAGCGTGTGACCATCGGCCGGGACTGCTGGCTGGGAAACCGTTCGGTGATTATGGCGAATGTGGGTGAGGGTTCTGTGATAGGGGCGGGCAGTGTGGTGACAAAAGATATTGAGCCGTTTTCTGTGGCGGTGGGTTATCCGGCTAGGACTGTTAGGAAGCGAAATGAATAATATCGCCTTAGAAAAGAAGACAATTTTATTTTTGTTTCCTGGGCCGGTTTATAGACCTGATTTGCCTGATTTTCAAGAGTGTTTTGACGGCTTATCAACTTGGTATGACGGGCTCATTCTTACCCGAACATGGGAAGCTCAATTTGAAGACATTTCTTTTCTAACCTTTAAATTTAAGGCTTTATCGAAAGTGCCTGCTGGTTTTTTTGGTCGTATCAAAATGATGATTTTTTTTATGAAGGAGGCTCTTGGGTTCAATAAATTAAAAAAAATTAACGTAATTGTTTGTTATGAGCCGATGTTTACTGGTGTGATTGGTGCATTGTTGAAGTTGTTTCTTCATTCTCCCCTCATTGTTGAAGTAAATAGTGAGCATTATGCTGGTGCAATACATGCGTTTTATGGGCGAGGGATTTTTCAGAATTTAAAAGCACTGATTTTGATGTGCTTAAGCAATTTTTCACTTTTTGCTGCAGATGGGATTAAAGTTTTAACTGAGAAAGCTAAGGAGAATTTACCTGATCGGTTCAAGAATAAAGAAATTTTTGTTTTTCATGGGTTTGTCCCAACGCAATATTTCAATGAGGGTGACAAAACAGAAGAAAGGTACATTCTTTTTGTTGGTTATCCATTTTATTTAAAAGGTGTGGATATTTTGATAAATGCATTTAAAAAGATTTCTGATAAGTTCCCTGATGTTCGTTTACGTTTGATTGGACATCAAATTGAAGAAGATGCAAGAAAAAATTTTTTGAAATTGGAAAAAATTGATTTTTATCCGGGGCTTTATTACGATCAGCTAAAAACACATTTTTTGCATTGTTATTGTTTTGTTTTGCCATCGAGAACAGAGGGCATGGGAAGGGTTTTGATTGAAGCTATGGCTGCTGGTAAGGCGGTGATTGGTTCTAAAGTGGGAGGCATTCCTGATGTCATTGAGGACAAAAGAAATGGATTTTTATTTGAGGCTGGGGATGAGAATGATTTGGCTCAAAAATTAGAGGAGCTTTTTCTTGATCCTGAATTGGCAAGAAGGATGGGCAGAGAGGGATTGGCAATTCTTCAGAGTAGATTTTCTTCAAATAAATATTTTGAGTATTTTTGTGGGATGATAGAAGAAGTTATTAAAAAACAGGGATTGGAAAATGGAATTTAAAAGACTGTTGGCTTTTTTAAGGCACGGGCCTAGGAGTAGATTTAATAAATGGAAATTTGACTATTTTGCGTGTAAGGTTGTTAAATCGCCTGCGATCACGAGTCTTGATGGAAGGCTTGCTCTGGTAAGTCTAATATCAAGTAGAGATTTTTATATGTATTTGGTGGCGGTGAAATCTGTTGTTAGGTTTATAAAGACAAGCAAGATATTTGTAATTAACGATGGATCTTTAAGGGCTTGGCAAATTGCGCAACTAAAGAGGCAAATCAAAGATGTTGTTATTGCTCATATTTCGGATATTAAAAATGATTATTGCCCAAAAGGGGCTTGTTGGGAACGATTGTTGTTTATTGCAGATTTATTGAATAGCTATTATGTTTTTGAGCTGGACTCGGATATTCTTGCACTTAAAAGTATTGAGGAAGTGATACATGCTATTAATAAAAATCAGGGATTTATGTTGACTGATAAGGAGGATATTGAAATTATCAGTTTGAATGACGCAGTTTATAAGTCAAAGGGGAAGAGTTCTGAGCATATTCAAGATTTTGTTGAGCAGAATTTAGATGTTTTGTGCGAAGAGTGTCATTTTTATATTCATGGTAGTGGTGGTTTTATAGGCTATCCGAGAGGGGCATTTGATAGAGGTAGAGTTGAAGGTATTTCACAAAAAATGTTTAATCGCTGCGGAAAGAGATGGGCTGAATGGGGAACCGAAAAGATTACATCGTCACTGTTGTTTGCCAATATGGAAAGCAAGGTTATTTTGCCTTTTCCAAAATATGCTGTTTACTTTGATAGAAAAGAGGTTTGCTATGCCAACTCAACAGTCTTACATTTTGTCGGACAGTGTCGATATAAGAATAATTTTTATATACAGCTGGTACGCTCGATATTAAAACAATGGAATGGAAAATGACAAAATGAAAAGTTCAGTTTTGGTTGTGTTGGCAGATAAAAACTATTTTAATCAAGCAAAACAACTGTTTTCTGCTGCCTATTGGAAGGCTGGCTGGAAGGGGGATTATCTGCTGTTGGCACATGAGGCTTCGCCAGATGATGTGTTTTGGTTTTTAAATAAGGGGATCCTCGTTATGCACTGTAAAGAGAATCCGGCTTCTAGCGGTAAAAAAATAGATGCAATTTTGGCTAGTAAATTTTACATGTTTACCGATTTTTTTAAGCAGTGGCAACATGTGATTTATTTAGATACTGACATAATTATTAAGGGTCCGCTTGATGGGTTATTGGATTTGAAGGGGTTCGGGGCGTGCCCGAGTTTAGGGCAGGTATTTAAAGACAACTTGATTAATTATGACAAAATTGATTCGAATGTCCTGCAGGAGTTAAAAATGAATTTCGATTTTAACAAAAATACATTTAACGCCGGAGTAATGTCATTTGATACTAAGATTATTAGTGACGGGATGTTTGAGGATTTGTTAGGCCTTTTTAAGAAGTATTTAAATTTTGTGCATTATAGTGATCAGTCCGTGCTGAATTTTTATTTTTACAATAAATGGATAGCATTGCTTCCGGTTTACAATAGGACTATTGAAAAAAGTGAATATCCAACTGTTGATCCGAGTTCAATTGATGGAATTGTGATTCATACGGTTTCCTTGGGAGATGGCCCTTGGAATGAGGATAATATTTTTTATCCAGAATGGAAAGAGAACTTTGATAGGGCTGATGAGATGGATCTCTCAAAGATTCCAGATGTTCCACCCTGGCCGCTAAAAAAAATTAAAGAACATTCAGGACGAATTATAAAAAAACATTTTTATGGGGGGCCGCGTCAGTTTTTGAAAAAAGCGGTTAGACTTTTACAGAAAGATCCGGTCAGGTTTTTTTCTAAAATCAAACAATTCTTTAATTACCATAGATTGGGCGGTTTGGAGGATACGTCACATAAATAATATGTGGAGGAATCTTTTTAGAAAAACAATTTTGTGAAAATTTATTATGGCTAATGATTCAAAAAATCTTAGAGTGCTGCATCTTCGAAGTTCGGGGGGATTCTACGGTGCTGAGGCGGTGATTGTCAATCTCGCCAAGGAGCAGTTGCGTCAGAATGTGGATGTGTGTGTTGGCGTGCTTGTTCGCTCGGATGTGGAGGATGTTGAGCATAGCCCGTTGGCGCTACGTTGCAAGGAAGAGGGGATCCCTGTCCGTCTGTTTCCCTGCCGGGGAAAATTTGATAAACAGACCATTCAGAATATCCGGGAGCGCCTGCAAAAAGACAAAGTCGGGATTCTCCACACCCATGATTACAAGGCGTCTCTGTTTGGATTATTCGCGAGTAAAAATTTACCGATCAAGCGGGTTGTGACCAACCATCTTTGGACCAAGGCGAATTTTAAATTGCGCTGTTATGAGGTGATGGAAGGGATCTTATGCAATTGGTTTGATCAGGTGATCGCGGTCTCAGATACGATTTATAAAGACGTCAGACCGTTTTTGTTAAGAAAGAATAAACACAAGCTGGCGGTAATTCTCAACGGCATCAATTGCGCAAACTTTTCGCGACAGACACATGACACAGGACACAGGACACAAGATCAAGAAAAAAATATTTTTACGATCGGAATGGTTGGGAGGTTGAGTGTTGAAAAGGGACACATCTATTTGCTGAAGGCGTTTGAAAAATTAATAAGAATGACACATGACACACGACACACGACACAGGGTGGAGTTAAGAGCCTGCGGCTTTTGATCATAGGTGATGGGCCGTTGCATGAGAGGTTGGTGCAGTTAGTACATCGGACTAAGATCCTGCGCGGAAAGGTTCGGTTCTTACCTGCGCAGAAAGATATCAAAAAGTTCTACGACCAAATGGATGTATTGGTTCTGCCGTCATTAAGTGAAGGGCTGCCCATGACATTGTTGGAAGGCATGGCGATGGAGCTGCCGGTTGTGGCCACACGTGTTGGCGGTGTGCCGGATGTGATCAAGGACGGATTTAATGGGCTTCTTGTTGATCCGGCGGAGGTTGAGCAATTAACAGAAGCGATTAAGAAAATAATAAATATGACACATGACATACGACACATGACACAGGGGGAGGCAAGAGAATTGAAGGAATTGACGACAAATGCCAGAGAAACAGTCGAGTTGCATTTTTCAACCCAGCGTATGGCGGCGGAATATTTGAACGTATATAAAAATTTATAACGGACACACGACACATGACACACGACACACGGTATACGACACAGGACACAGGACACAGGACACAGGTTAGAACCCTTGTGCCTTGTGTCTTGTGTCTGTGTGTCTGGTTTTTGTGTCTTGTGTCTTGTGTCTGCCTTTTGGGATGCAGCAAGCTAGAACCTAAAGAAGAAGCGTCTGAATCCAAAAAGGCAATACCGTATGATGCAAAGAAGGGGATGTTTAGTGATTTTGAAGGATCGGATCCGGTGTCGTGGGGTGGGGTCTCTACGGAGATAGTGCAAGGCGGGGAATGTGGGGAATTGGAAAATGGAAAAGGGAATATGGAAAATGGAAAAGTCAAAACCGACAATCATTCAAATCCCTTTTCTATCGTCCATTCTCCATCTTCCAGTACAAATAAATGTTTAAAAGTGACCTACCCCAAAGGGGATTTTCCAGGCCTTAGCGCTAAGCGTCTGCCGTCGGACTGGTCGAATTTCGGCATATTGGTCATGGATGTTTTTAATCCTTCCGAGGAGGTTGTTCCTTTCGGGATCCTTATTAAGGACAAGCCCGGCGGCCACAGCTATCCCAACCGGTTGGACAAGCAGTTTGCGTTTAAACCTGGTAAAAACAAGTTTATTTTTAATATCACAGGGCTCAAAACCAATGACGGCAAGCGCCAGATGGACCTGTCGCAGATCATGGAATTGATCGTGTTCTTGTCTCAACCAAAAGAACCGGTCACTCTGTATTTTGATAACATCCGTTTGGAACATGCCGCGGGTTCAGAGATCGAGGGGATGAAGCGTTTTGATCTTGGCACACA
>Ga0116155_10000848_pt1 | contig 23289 bp, 18 predicted proteins | sample AD_UKC032_MetaG_FD_89890 | JGI IMG/M metagenome (GOLD analysis project Ga0116155, IMG submission 89890) | Active sludge microbial communities of municipal wastewater-treating anaerobic digesters from USA - AD_UKC032_MetaG | ecosystem: Engineered > Bioreactor > Anaerobic > Digestate | place: USA...
CGGCTCCCCCGCGCCGAGGGTGTCCCAGGAGACGATGTAGGTCGTGTTCGCCGGCGGCAGGGCGGGGCTCGCCACCGGCGGCGCGAGAGCGATCGGGACGCGGCACTGATCGGTGACGCGGACCGCGAAGACGGTCGATTCGACCCGGATCGGCGATGTCCCGGCGCAGAAGGACTGGACGGCGACCCGGTGGTAGATCGTACGCGGAGCGCCCCCGGGAGGGCCCCACGTGGCCGTCGTCCGGGTCGTCGGCTGAAGGCGCTCGACGCCGCTCTGGAAGGTCGGGTCCTCCGATCGCTCGATGAGGAAGGTATCGGGCTGTCCCGAGCCGCGCGGCGAGAGGACGTTCGTCCAGGTGATCCAGTAGCCCTCGAGCCGGTGGACCTCCGAGGGACCCGAGACGACCGGCCGGTTCGGCGGGCACGATCCGTTCGCTCCTGCGGCTGCGGGCGAGACGAGGAAGAGGCCCGCCAGCAGGGCGTATCGGGCGGAAGCGAGGTTTCGCGGCATCGTCGTCATCCCCTTCGCGCGCCCCGCCGGTAAACTCGACGCGGCGCGCCTGCATGAAGTGTCGTTCGGCCCGCTCCACCTCACGCGACCGGCTCTGCCGGGTCGCCTTCGGGACCGCCCTGAGCCTGGCGGCGCTCGCACCGCGGGCGGGCCTCCCGGCACCGCAACAAAGTATCTTACCGCGCGACGCGGCCGCCCGGCCGTTCCTCGAGGGGAGGGCTCTCGTCGAGAAGGGGCGGTTCCGCGAGGCGGTCCCGAAGCTCGAGTCCGCGCTCTCCACCGGCCACGAGACGCCCCAGCTCCGCTTCGGAGCGAGCCGCCACCAGGTCGACTACTACGATCCCCACTACTGGCTCGGGCGCGCCCTGATGGAGCTCGGGGAGGAGGAGAGCGCGCTCGCGCACCTGCGCGCCTCGGCCGCGGCCGGCTCCTTTCCGGATCGCCGGGAGACCGAGGACCGGAGGCTCCGGATCGTCGAGCTCGAACGGCGCGAAGCCGCCCGCCGGGCCCCTCCGCCGCGGACGCCGACTCCCACGCCGCCCCCCGCCCCCACGCCGCTCCCCCTCGCGCCGACGCCGACGGTCCCCGCGCCGCTCGAGGCCCCGAAGCTCGACCCGACGCCCCCGGCGGCGCCCCCCGCGACGCTCCCGCTCCTCGTCCCCACGCCCGTCCCGCCCCGGCTCGAGGGTCCGCTCGCGGCCCTCGCCGCCGGCGACTTCGAGACGACGGTCGAGAGGGTCCGCGCGGAGCGCCGGCGGACTCCCGCCGCCCGGGAGCTGGACCTCGTCGAGGCGGCCGCCCTCGGCGCGCGCTACGTCCTGGAAGGCCGGCGGGACGGCTCGCTCCTCGACCGCGCCCGGGCGAGCCTCGCCTCGTTCCGCAGCAAGGGAGGCTCGGCCCGCGCGGAGGCGGCTCTCCTCTCTCCGGCGCTCCGGGCTCTCCTCGAGACGCGCTGAGGCCGGGCTACGACCGGCCGCGGACGACGCGCGTCCCGGCCATCAGGTCGTGCAGCGTCCGGCGGTCCTTTCGGAAAAGCGCCACGAGATGGCCGATGCCGAGGATCGCTCCGGAGAGGTTCCAGGCGAGGAACCGCCCGAACGCGGGGCCGAGGCCGATCCCCGGGGCCGTGCGGCCGGATGCGACGGGGACGACCGAGAGACGCAGGAGCGCCTTGCCCGGCGTCCGCCCCGTCCGCGCCCAGCCGCCCACGACGTACCAGAGGTTCGCCCCGAGGACGAGGACCGCGCAGCCGCCCGCAATGGCAAGGAAGGCCCAGTCCCGCGTCAGGTCGGCCGACTGGAACGCCTCGCGAAAAAGGAGGACGAGAAAGACGGGCGAGAGGAGCAGGAGGTCCAGCGCCAGGAGGATGACGCCGTCGACGAGGGTCGCGAGGAGCCGCGGGAAGAGGCCGGCGGTCTCGGCCACCGTCGCGAGCGACGTCGAGGAGCGCGGCCGGCGGACCTTCACGGCGGGAGCGGGACGGACCGCGCTCGGACGGCCGTCGCTCCGTATCGGGAACTGGGAGAGCGTCGCCTCCGGAACGGCGGGCGCCGGTCCGCCCTTCGGCGCCTCCGCCGGCGGCGGCGGGGCGACCGGCGGCTCGGCCCGGACCCCCGAGCCGTGGACGGCCGCGAGCGCGGCCGCGGCCCCGACCGGCGCGAGGCCCGCCTTTCGGGCGTTCTCGTCCGTCTCCCGGAAGAGGTCGTGGGCCGAGATCTCGAGCGCGGCGCTCGCCGACGGCTCCGGGCCGGCGTCGGGGCGTGCCGCAGGGTCGCCGTGCGCCGCCGCAACGGCCGAGAGCGCCTCGGCGGCCGTCGTCGTCAGGTGCGCCGTCTTCTCGAGCGACCCGGTCGGCTCCAGGAGCCGGTACTCCAGGACGGCGGCGCCGAGCTGGAGCCGGTCGCCGCTCCGGAGGATCGTCTCGTTCAGGATCCTCCGGCCGGCGACGAACGTCCCGTTCGAGGAGTTCAGGTCCTTGAGGACCGCCTTCCCGTCCGAGAGCGTGAGGAGCGCGTGGCTCCTCGAGACGGACTCGTGGTCGACGCGGACGGTCGACGAGCGGCTCCGGCCGAGCGTGACCTCTCCGGCCGCGAGCTCGATCTCCCGGCCGTCGACGACGAGGACGTAGCGGTGACTCCCTTCGGGCACGGCGGCGCCGATTGTAGGCGAGCGGGAGCGCCCGAGGCGGCCCGGAGCGCCTCGGCCGTCGCCGTGGTCCCGCCCGAGAGCAGCCCCGCGACGTTCCCGGCGTAGACGACCCGTCCCCCTTCGGCCCCGCCGCCGGGGCCCAGCTCGAGGAGCCAGTCGCAGGCGAGGAGGAAGGCGGGGTTGTGCTCCACCGCGAGGACGGAGTGTCCCGCCGCGAGGAGCCGGCGGAAGACGGCGAGGAGGACGTCGACGTCGCCGGGGTGGAGCCCCGTCGTCGGCTCGTCGAAGAGGAAGAGCGCCGGCTTCCCGGGGCCCGGCTTCAGGAACGAGGCGACCTTCAGCCGCTGCGCCTCCCCTCCCGAGAGCGTCGCGGTCGCCTGCCCGAGCCGGAGGTAGCCGAGACCGGCCTCGGAGAGCGGCGCGAGGCGCGAGGCGATCCCCGGCAGGTCCGCGAAGAGCTCGATCGCCTCGTCGACCGTCGTCCCGAGAAGCTCGTGGACGTTCCGGCCGCGAACCCTCACGCCCAGGACCTCGGGGGTGAAGCGTCGCCCGTCGCAGGCGTCGCAGACGACCGTGACGTCGGCCAGGAACTGCATGTCGACCGTGACGACACCGGAGCCCTCGCACCGCTCGCAGCGGCCGCCGGGCGCGTTGAAGCTGAAGCTCCCCTTCGTCAGCCCCGCGGCGCGGGCCGCCGGGCTCCGGGCCCAGAGGGCGCGGACCTCGTCCCACGCCTTCGTGTACGTCGCGGGATTCGAGCGGGCCGAGCGGCCGAGCGGCGACTGGTCGACGAGGACGACGTCGTGGAAGGCCGCGAGCCCCTCGATCCGATCGTGCGCTCCCCGCTCGAGGGCGTCCGCCTCCTTCCGGCCGAGGGCGCGGAGCGCCCCGGAGGCGAGGACGTCGACGACGAGGGACGACTTGCCGGAGCCGGACGGCCCGCAGATCCCCGCGAGGACCCCGGTCGGGACCTCGACGGTGACTTCGGCGAGGTTGTTCGCCCGCGCGCCGACGATGCGAATCGCGTCGCGCGGGTAGGCCGCCGGGCGCTCGGCCACGGCGCTCGAGGCCGCCGTCCGGAGCGCCGCACCCGTCGCCGTCGCGGCGCGGGCGAGGGCCCGCGGCGTTCCCTCGAAGACGAGGCTCCCGCCGTGCGCCCCGGCGCGCGGCCCGAGGTCGACGACGTGGTCCGCGGCGCGGATGACGTCGAGGTCGTGCTCCACGACGCAGACGGCGTTCCCCGCGTCCGCGAGGCGGCGGAGGACGGCGAGGAGGCGGGCCGTGTCGGCCGGGTGGAGGCCCACCGTCGGCTCGTCGAGGACGTAGAGCGTTCCGGTCAGAGAGTTCCCGAGCGCGGCGGCGAGCTGGACCCGCTGCGCCTCGCCCCCCGAGAGGGTGCGCGTCGTGCGCGACAGCGTCAGGTACGAGAGCCCGACGTCGACGAGCGTCGCGACGCGCCTGCCGAGGTCATCGACGAGCGCCCCGCCCCGGGCCCTCTCGACCGGGTCGAGCGGGAGCGAGCGCAGCCGCTCGAGCAGTGCGCCGAGAGGGAGGTCGCAGAGCTCGGGGAGCGTCGCGCCGCCGACGCGGACCGCGCGCGCCTCGGGCGTCAGCCGCGCCCCGAGGCACTCCGGGCAGCGCTCGTAGCCGCGGTAGCGGGCGATCATGACGCGGACCTGGACCTTGTAGCGCTTCGTCTCGAGCCAGTCGAAGAGCCCTTTCACCCCGTACCAGTCTCCGTCGCCGTCCCAGACGAGCTCCCGCTCCCGCGGCGTCATCTCCCGCCACGGCACGTTCTTCCGGATCCCGAGCCGCTTGCAGGCGCGCCAGAGGTCGGGATAGGCGCTCGCGTAGGCGGGCGTGTTGAACGGCGCGAAGGGGCGCTCGAGGAGCGTCCTCGACGGGTCGGGCAGGATCTTCTCCGCGTCGAGGCCGGCGATCCGCCCGAAGCCCTCGCAGGCGCGACAGGCGCCGCGCGGCGAGTTGAACGAGAAGTGGGCGGGCGTCGGCTCCTCGAACGTCCGGCCGCAGCCGTTGCAGGCGAGGCCGCGGAGGAAGCGAAGCTCGCGCCCCGTCGCCGCGTCGCGCACGAGAAGCGTCCCCTCGCCGACCGCGAAGGCCCCGTCGAGCGAGGCGGCGAGCTCGGCGTCCCCGGTGCGGAGGACGTGGCGGCCGACGACGAGGCGGACGAGACCGTCCGCTCCGGCGGGCGGGGGCGCCTCCCCGTCGAACGAGACGACGCTCCCGTCGGAGTCGACCGCCCGGAAGAGGCCGGAGCGGACCCAGAGCGGCGCGCGCTCGCGGCGTTCCGCCTCGGGTCGCGGGGCCAGCACGAGGAGGCGCACCCCCTCGCCGAGCTCGGACCGGAGCGCCTCCGCGACGCTCGCCGGCGAGTCGCGCTTCACCGCGCGGCCGCAGGCGGGGCAGACGACCGTCCCCGCGGCGGCGAAGAGGAGCCGGAGGACGTCGTGGATCTCCGTCGCGGTCCCGACCGTCGAGCGGGCCGAGCGGGCCGCCGCCTTCTGCTCCAGCGCGATCGCCGGGAGGAGGTGGTCGATCCGCTCGACGTCGGGGCGCTCCATGCGCTCCAGGAACTGCCGCGCGTAGGTCGACATCGACTCGACGAAGCGGCGCTGCCCCTCCGCGTAGAGCGTGTCGAAGGCGAGCGACGACTTGCCGGAGCCCGACGGCCCGGTGACGACCGTGATCGCCCCGATCGGGACGCGGCAGGAGACCCCCTTGAGGTTGTGCGTCCGCGCGCCGGCCACCTCGATGGCGCGCGCCTGTCTCGGGCTCATCGGCGGGCCAGGACGACGAGCTGGTTCAGGCCGAGGAGGAACCGGGAGTACGAGACGACGGCGAGGCCCGCCCCCGCGGCGCACCGCTCGAGGCCGGCGCGGTCGAGCAGCGTCTCGTGCTCCTCGTCGGCGTGCCGGGAGAGGAGGCCGAGGCGAGCCCCGGCCTCGAGCGGGAGGCGTCCCAGCGGGTGCGGCGTCGTCGCGAGGAGGCGCCCCTCGCGCGCCAGCAGGGCCCCGGCTCGGCCCAGGGCGCGCGCGGGCTCCGCGAGGTGCTCGAGGATCGCGAGCATCAGGATGGCGTCGTACGGCGCCCCGGCGCGCACCTCGGGCGGCGGCTCGTCGGACTCGACGTCCCAGGAGGCGAAGGCGGCCGATGGGTGGAGGCGGCGCATCTCGTCGAGGACGACGGGGTTCCGGTCACACCCCACGTACGACGGGAAGCGGGCGGGCAGATCGGTCAGGCCGCAGCCGAGGTCGAGGAGCCTCGCTCCGGGAGGGACGTGCGGAAGCGCCGCCGCGAGCCGCGCGCGCTGCACGCTCCTCGTGAGGAGGCCGAAGTAGGGGGCCAGCCGGCGGCCGCCCGCGGGGGTTTCATCGGTCCGTGTCATCGGAGAGCGTCCCGCGACGGTCGCCCCGGGGCGACCCGTATGATAGCCGTCCGGCCCGGCCGGAACGATGAACGAGCCCGTCGCCCCGTTCCCCTTCGCGGTCCTCGCGTTCTCCTCGCTCTTCTCCGTCGTGAACCCGATCTCGGGCGCGCCCGTCTTCGTGTCGCTGACGGCTCACCTGAACCACGGAGAAAGGCGGCGTGCGGCCGTCCGCGCGGTCCTGACCGGCCTCGCGACCCTCGCGGTCTTCAGCGCCGCGGGCGGAGCGATCTTCTCGTTCTTCGGGATCACGGTCCCCGCGTTCCAGATCACGGGCGGGATCCTCTTCGCGCTCATGTCGCTCCGGGCCCTCGAGCACGGCCACGAGGAGGTCCCCGAGACGTCCGCCCCGGGACGCGACCCGTCGATCGTCCCGGTCGGCATCCCGCTCATCGCCGGGCCCGGCGCGATCTCGACCGTGATGGTCCTCGTCGGGCAGGCGGGGGGCGCGAGCCACCGGCTCGCCCTCGGCGGCGCGATCGTCGCGACGCTCGCCGTCACCCTGGCGATCCTCCTCGCCGCGCCGGCGATCACCCGCCGCCTCGGCGATACGGGGATGAAGATCACGAACAAGGTGATGGCGCTGATCACGGCCGTCATCGGGATCCAGTTCGTCATCAACGGCACGACGGCGGTGGCCGTCCAGATCCTGCGCGCCGCGCGATAATCCCCGCCCGTGAACGGGACCGAAATCTCGATTCGCCCCGCCCGGCGCGAGGACGTCCCCGTCGTCGCCCGGCTCATCCGCGAGCTCGCCGACTACGAGCGACTCGCGCACGAGTGCTTCGCTGACGCCTCCGCCCTCGAGGAGCACCTCTTCGGGACGCGGCCGTACGTCGAGGTGATCCTCGCCGAGGTCGACGGGACGCCCGCGGGGTTCGCCCTCTTCTTCCACAGCTACTCGACGTTCCTGACGAAGCCGGGCCTGTACCTCGAGGACCTGTACGTCGTCCCGGAGCGGCGCGGGCTGGGACTCGGCCGCCGGCTCCTCGCCGAGCTCGCCCGCCTCGCCGTCGAGCGGGGCTGCGGCCGGCTCGAGTGGAGCGTCCTGAAGTGGAATGCGCCCGCCATCGGCTTCTACGAGCGGCTCGGGGCCGTCCCGATGTCGGAGTGGCAGGTCTACCGGCTCACGGGAGAGCCCCTTCGCGCGGTCGCCGGAATGGCGGCCCGCCCGGCGGGCGGCGCGTGAAGGAGCGGCGCCGGCGGCCCGGCTACGACACCGTCGCCCTCCCGAAGCCGGGAGCCGAGAAGCCCGCGCTCGAGGCGCTCGCGTTCGCCGCCCTCCCCGACCCCGCAGCCGTCCTCGACGGAGAGGGCCGGCTCCTCGCCGCGAACGCCGCGGCCCGGGCGGAAGGGGCACCCGCTCCGGAAGGGACGGGCGCTCCGCTCGGCCAGCTCCTCCCCTTCTGGAACGACCCCGAGTCCCGCGACGCCCTCCTCGCGGCGGCGTCCGGCTCCGCGCGCGCGACGGGCGTCGAGGCCCGGGTCGCCTTCGAGAGCGGCTCGCGCCGGAAGGCCTTCCGGGTCTCGGCCCGCCACCTTCCCGGCGATGGTCCGTCCCGGGTCGTCGCCGTCGCCCGGGAGCTCGCCTCGCCTGCGACGGGGAGGATCGAGCGCCCGACGGCGCGGCCGCCCGAAGGGACGTCCGACGCGATCGACCCGGTCACCGGTTTCGTGACCCGGACGGCGTTCCAGGCGCTCCTCGAGACGGCGATCGAGGAATCCGCCCGCGCGAAGCAGGCGCTCGCGCTCCTGTTCTTCGACCTCGACGACTTCAAGGCGCTGAACGACACGCACGGCCTCGCGGCCGGCGACGAGTACCTGCGACGCCTCGGCGAGGCCCTCCTCGTCGACCTGCAGCCGGGGCGGGTCTTCGCCCGGCTCGGCGGCGACGAGTTCGGCCTGATCGCCCCGCAGACGAACGCCGCCGAAGCGGCCCTCGAGGCGGACGGCCTCGTCCGGTTCCTGACGGAGTTCTCGCCGACCTTCGAGGGGAGGCCGCTCCAGCTGACGGCGAGCGTCGGCGTCGCGCTCCACCCGGCCCACGGCCAGAGGGCCTCCGACCTGATGCTCGCGGCCGACCTCGCGATGCACCAGGCGAAGGCGCGGGGACGGGCGCGCTTCATCCTTCACGATCCGGCCGCGCGGGAGCGGGAGCGGATCGGCCTCCTCCGCGGCCAGGCCGACCGGATCCGGACCGCGCTCGCAGGCGCCCGCTTCGTGCCGGTCTTCCAGCCGATCGCGGAGGTCGCCACGGGCCGCGTCGTCGCGGCCGAGACGCTCGTCCGCCTCCGGGAGGAGGACGGCACGCTCGTCCGCCCCGACCAGTTCCTCGACGCGGCCGAGCGCTTCGGCCTCGTCACCGCGATCGACCGCGTCGTCATCGCGGGCGTCTTCGACGCGCTCGTCGCGTCTCGCAGGCGGATCTCCCCCGACCTCGAGGTTTCCGTGAACCTCTCGGGCCTCGACTTCGAGGACGACGCCCTCGTCGCCGAGATCTCGCGCCTGGCGCGGCTGAAGGGGGTCCGCCCCTCGCGGATCACGTTCGAGATCACCGAGACGGCCGCCCTCCGCGACCTCGGACGCGTCCAGGACTTCACGAACGCGCTGACCTCCGAGGGCTTCCGCTTCGCTCTCGACGATTTCGGGGTCGGCTTCAGCTCCTTCCGCTACCTGCGCGACCTGCCGATGTCGACCCTCAAGTTCGACCAGAGCTACGTGAGGGACCTGCCGCACAAGATGGAGAACCGCGTCTTCGTCCGCGGCATCGCCGAGATCTGCCGGGGCTTCGGGGTGAAGACGGTCGCGGAAGGGGTCGAGACGCCGGAGATCCTCGAGATCCTTCGGGAGCTCGGCGTCGACCGCGCGCAGGGCTATCACGTCGGCCACCCGTCGCTCGAGCTCCCCGGCCGCTCGAGCGAGGCGACCTGAGGGGCGCCTTCGCACCGCGGGCCTAGGATGGGGGGCGGAGGTCCGCGCTGGCGAACGCTCGATCCCGCCCGATCCTCACCCTCCTGGAAGACGCGCTCGCGTGCCAGGCGGAGCGGCTCCGCGGGCTCGAGGAGCGCGCCCGCCGAGGAGGCGACCCGGCCCTCGTTCACGACGTCCGGGTCGCGCTGAGGCGCCTCGAGACGACGGCCCGCCTCTTTCGCGGCTTTCCGGAAGCGAAGGACGGCGACGCGCACCGGATCGCGGCGCGGGACGTTCGCCGGCGCCTCTCGTCGCTCCGTTCCGAGGAGGTCGGCCGCGCGCTCCTCGCGGAGCGGGTCGAGGACGAGTGCCTCCTTCGGGCGGTCTTCCCGGACGAGCTCCCCGCGCTCCGCGTCGACCCCGCGGAGATCGCGCGGCTCCGGAAGGACGTCGCCGGGTGGCGACGGCGCCTCGCCGCGGCCCTCGGAGGGCCCTTCGCCCCGCGCGCGCAAGCCGGCAGCGCCCTCCGGCGGCGCGCCGGCCGGCGCTTCTCCCGCCGCCTCGAGCGCCTGGCCGAGCTTCTCCCTCCCACCCCCGCCACGCTCCACGCCGCGCGAATCGCGGCCAAGCGGGCTCGCTACGCCCTCGAGCTCCTCGACCCGCCCGCGCCGGGGTCCGCGCCGCTCCTCGATCGCCTCCGGGTCTTCCAGGACGCGGCGGGCGAGGCGCACGACCTCCTCGAGGTCGCCGCCCGCGCGAGGGCCGCCGCGCGGGATTCGTCCGATCCGCGTCTCCCTTCCCTCGCCGGGTGTCTCGAAGAGGAGGCGCTCGGCGCCGCCGTGCGGGCCCGACGGCGAGGGGCCGCCCTGCGGGAGCCGCTCCGGTCCTTCCGGAAGGCGCTCCGGAAGCTCGAGACGCGGTAGGCTTGCCGCGAATGTCCCGTCTTCGAGAAGCCGCCCGCCTCGCCGCCGCCCTCGTCCCGCTCCTCGCCGTCGCCGCAACGCCGGCCCCTCCGCCCGAGCCGCCCCGGCGGATCGTCGTCGTCTCGTTCGACGGTGCCGGCGGTCTCGACTTCGTGCGGCACCGCGAGGCGCTCTCCCCCGACGGCTTCCTGCGGGCGGAACATGAGGGCGTTTCCGCGGAGAGGCTGCAGACCGTGACGCCGTCCCTCACCGCGGTCGCGCACGCCTCGATCTCCACGGGCGCGCTCCCGCAGGCGACCGGCATCGTCTCGAACACCTACTGGCCTGCGGGCGGGCCGCTGAAGGCCCGCGCCGACGGCTTCGAGGCGGAGCCGGCGGTCGAGACGCTCTGGGAGGCGCTCGCGCGCCAGGGACACCGCGTGGCCGCGCTGTCCTGGCCGGGAGTCTCCGGCGCGTCGACGCGCTCGTCGACGCCCGTCGGCCTGCGATGGGCGCCGCTTCGCTCGCGCGGATTCGTCTGGCGAGGGCCGGAGGAAGGAGCGGTCCTTCCCGACGCGGCGATCGCCCTCCCTCCGGAGGTCCGGAGCTACTCCCCGCCCCGGCTCGTCCGGATCGAGCCGCCCCGCGGACGGGACGGCGCCTCGCCGCGCCCCCTGCTGCTCGTCGTGGTCGACACGCGGGACGACGGCCGCCGGGAGTACGACGGCCTCGCCGCCCTCGACGAGGCCGGCGAGCTCGAAGGACGCCTCCGTCCCGGCGACTGGCTCGCGCTCTCCGAGAAGACCGACGGCGTTGCCCGGCGCGGCCGCTGGATCAAGCTGCTCCGCCTCGCGCCGGACGCGTCCCGCGTCGAGCTGTACGTCGGCGGAATCGGACAGACCGAGGCCTGGCCCGACGACTTCCAGAGGACGCTCGATCGGCGCTGCGGGTTCTGGCCGGGGCCGCCGGACGAGGCCCTCCTCTCGGGGCCCGAGCCCGACGTGAGGTCCTTCCTCGAGATGGCCGCACGCTTCACGGAGTTCTTCACCGCGGCCTACGAGGTCGCCGAGCGGCGCGGCGACTGGGACGTCCTGCTCGGCTACCAGCCGCTCCTCGACGAGGTCGGCCACTCCCTGATGCCCCCGGACCCGGGGACCGCCGGCTTCGACGCGGCCGGCGCCGAGCGGGCCGAAGCCGCGATGACGGAGGCGTGGCGGATCGCCGACCGCGCCGCCGCCCGCTACCTGAGGTTCCTGGAGCTCGGCGGCGACGTCCTCTTCCTCTCGGACCACGGCCAGCGTCCGGTCCGGCGCGTCGTCCATCCGGCCGAGCTCCTCCGCCGCCAGGGCTGGATCACGACCGACTCCCTCGCCGGCAGGCCGGTCGTCCGCCCCGACTCGCCCGCGGACGTCGCCGTTTCCGGCGGGACCGCCCTCGTCGTCCTCAACCGCGCCGGGGAGATGCCGGGAGGCGTCCTGTCGCCGGACGAAGGCGCGGGGGTCCTCGCCGACATCGCGAGCTACCTGCGCGACCTGAAGGACGAGACGGGGGCGCCCCTGTTCGAGACCGTCGCCCTGCGCGGCGAAGCGGCGACGCTCGGGCTCGACCATCCGAACGTCGGAGACCTCCTCCTCCTGGCCGGGAAGGGCACCGCTCTTCGGGGCGGCTTCCCGAAGCTCGGAGCCGAAGCGCCGGTCCTCCTCCCGGCCGACGTCGCGGGGCAGCACGGCTACGGACCCGACCCGGCCCTCGACGGCATCTTCTTCCACGTCGGCCGGGGGCTCGAGCCGGCCCGCCTGCCGCTCGTCCGCGCCGTCGACGTCGCCGCGCGCGTCGCCGCCCGGCTCGGCCTCTCCCCTCCGGGGGCGAGGTGACGCCGCCCGTCGTCTCCGTCCCGCTCCTTTCGAGCTCCGCGCGGCGAGGCGAGGCGCAGCGGCATCTCGAGCGCCACCCGCTCGGCGGCCTCCGCGGCGAGGCGCCGGGCGAGGACGCGACGCGCGTGGGCCTCCTCGGCGGCCTGCGGCACCTGCACGTCTTCTTCGAGGTTCGCTCCGAGCCGCCGCTCCGGGTCCGCTGCCGCCGGCTGCACGAGAACGTCTGGGAGGACGAGTGCGTCGAGCTCTTCTGGGCCGACGCCGCCGAGCCCTCCCGCTACCTCGAGATCGTCGTGAACCCGGAGGGGGTCCACTACACCGCCCGCGTCGCGAACCCGCACGCGAGCCGCGAGACCTGGAACGTCATCCGCGGCGTCCCCGTGCCGGGCCTCCGGGTTCGCGTCGAGGGGACGCCGGCGGACGAGCCGTCGACCCGCTGGACGAGCTGGCGATGCGGCATCTCGGTCCCCTGGGCCGTGCTGACCCCTCCCTTCGGCCGTCCGCGGCCGGGAGACGAGCGGCGCGGGAACCTCACACGGATCGCCCGCGGGAAGACGCTTCGCTACGAGACGCTCGCGCCGACGGGACGGGCGACCCCGCCCGATTTCCACGTCCCGTCGGCCTTCGCCACGTTTCGATTCGTCGAAATCCTGTAACCTCGGGCGCGATGGAGAGGCCTTCCGGTCCGGTCGTGGCCGTGGCGACGACGGCCGGCGCTCCCGCGGACCTCGAGCTCGTCGAGCGAATCCGGCAAGGGGACCAGGCCGCTCTCGACCTCCTCTACAGACGGTACTCCGCGCCGGTCTACTCGCTGGTCTGGAAGGTCCTCCAGAGCTCCGAGGAGGCCGAGGACGTCGCCCTCGACGTCTTCTGGCAGGTCTGGCGTCAGGCCGGACGCTACGATCCCTCGCGCGGCGCCCCGCCCGCGTGGATCTTCACGCTCGCCCGCTCCCGCGCCATCGACCGTCTCCGCGCCCGGAAGCGTCGCGAGGACCGGACCGTCTCGATCGACGACCCCGAGCTGAACATCGACCCGCTCGACGAGAAGGCCGCCCCGGACGAGGTCGTCTCCTTCCGTCAGAACCGCGACGCCGTTCGGGCCGCGATGTCGAAGCTCTCCGCCGTCCAGCGCGAGGCGGTCGAGCTCGCGTTCCTCCAGGGGATGACCCACGTCGAGATCGCCGAGAAGCTCGGGCAGCCGCTCGGGACCGTCAAGACCCGCATCCGGCAGGGCCTCATCCGCCTCCGCAAGCACCTCGACTGAGGAGCCGATGCGCCCCACGCACGGCGAGCGGCCCGGGCCGCTTCCCGCGGCCCTCCGTCCGGCCCTCCGGCGCTGGTTCCTGAAGAACCGCCGTGACCTGCCGTTTCGCCGGACGCGCGACCCGTGGGCGATCTGGCTTTCCGAGACGGTCCTCCAGCAGACGACCGTCGCCGCGGGGGCACCGCGCTTCGAGGGCCTCCTCGCGCTCTTCCCGACCGTCGAGGCGCTCGCCTCCGCTGGCGAGCGGGAGCTCCTCGCGGCCTGGAGCGGCCTCGGCTACTACGCCCGGGCGCGCAACCTCCACCGCGCCGCGCGCCTCGTGGCCGAGCTCGGAGGGGGCGTGCCGCGCACCGTCGAGGAGCTCCGCGCGCTTCCCGGCGTCGGGCCGTACACGGCCGCGGCCGTCGCGTCGCTCGCCTTCGGCGCCCCGGTCCCCCTCGTCGACGGCAACGTCTCGCGGGTCCTCTCGCGGGTGGGAGCGATTCCCGGCGACGGCCGGACGGGCGCCTCCGGCGCCGCCGTCGCCCGGGCGGCCGAGGCCTTCCTGGACCGCCGGCGCCCCGCGGAGCACAACGAGTCCCTCATGGAGCTGGGCGCCCTCGTCTGCCTCCCGCGCGCCCCGCTCTGCCCCGGTTGCCCGCTGCGGCCCGCCTGCCGGGCCCACGCCCTCGGCCGCCCGGAGGCGTTCCCCGCGCCGCGCGCCCGCAAGGCCGCCGTCCGGCTCCGCCTCGCCGCCGGCGTCGCCCGCCGGGCCGGCCGCCTCGTCCTCGTCGACGACGCCCACCTCGTGCGCGGCCACCTCGTCGTCCCGCTGCTCGAGCTTGCCGCGGGGGCCGACGCGGCCCTCCGTCTCCGCGCGGCCTGGCCCTCACTCGCCGGCCGCCGCGCGAAGAGGCTCTCTCCCCTCGGAACCGTGAGACACGCGATCCTCGAGCGACGCTACGTCGTCGAGGTCTTCGCCGTCGAGGAGGCCGGACCGACGGACGAGAGAGTCCCGGTCCGGCCCGTCCACCCCCGCGATCTCGAGTCGGAGCCCCGGGGGGGCCTCCTGGGAAAAGTCCTCGCGCTCAGCGCTTCCGCGGGCTCTCCGGCTCCGCCGGGACGAGCGCGTCCCGCTCGAGCTCCACGGAAACCGACCGGTGGATGAAGCGGACCGAGACGATGAAACGGCTCTTCCCCTTCACCTTCGTCACCCGACCCGTCATCCCGAGGAACGGGCCCTCCGCGATCCGGACGACCGAGCCCTTCGTCAGGTCCGGCCACGGGACGAGCGGCACGCCCATCTCCTGGAGGCGTCGGACCTGGCCGAGGTCGGCCGCCAGCCCCTCCTGGTCGGGGACGGCGAGGACCTGGAGGCAGAGGTTCGTCTTCAGGAGCTCGAGCCGCTCGTGCTCGAGGTCCCCCCTGGCGAAGAGATAGCCGGTGAAGAGAGGCACGTACGCGACCCGCCCCCGGCGGTCGCGCGGGCTCCGCCGCTCGCAGAGCGGCAGGTAGAAGGGGATCCCCCGGCGCCGGCACTCGCGGGCGAGGAGCTTCTCCTGCCTCGACTTCACGTGGACGACCCACCAGGGGAACCGCTCCACGGGCAGGGCAAAGAGGTCTTCCGGGGAGAGATCCGGCTCGGGCTTCAGGATCGGCACGACCTCACTTTACCAATCGCCCGCCCCGGCTATCCTCCGCGGGATGGCGAAGAGGACGGGAGACGCGACGACGGGAGGACGGGAGCTCCTGGCGCCGCTCGGGACGCTCGTCGCGCTCTCGATCCCCTTCTTCGTCCTGACGCTGGCGTCCGCGGAGGCCACCCGGGACGCGAAGCTCGCCGCCCAGGCGGCGGGAGGCGTCCTCGTCCTCCTGGGGCTGGCGTACGGGAGGCCCTCCGCAGGGCGCGAGCCCGCCGGCCGAGGAGCGCGCCTCGCGCTCGGGGCGCTCGTCGCGTTCCTGGCGCTCTTCGCGGCGTCGGCAGCAGCCGGTCTCCTGCGCGGACGGGACCCGCTCGACCTCCTTCCGCTCCTTCCCGCGCTCGCCCTCTTCGCCTGGGGAGCGACCCGACCCGGAGAGGAGAGCGCCGGGCGGGCGCTCGCGCTCCTCGTCGGCTGTGGCGCCCTCACGGGGCTCCTCGCCGCCCTCCAGCGCTTCGCGGGGCTCTTCCGGCTTCCGGTCGAGGCGCCCGAGCCGCGCTTCTTCGCGACGGCCCTGATCGGGAACCCCGGCGACGTCGGGGCCTCCCTCGTCGTCCCGGCGCTCCTCGCCGCGGCCTCGCTCGTCCGGGGCGAGCGGCGGCTCGCCGCCGCTCTCGCCCTCGCCGCGATGCTCGCCGGCCTCGCCGCGGCTGCCACGCTCGCGCCGCTCGCGGCCTTCGGGGCGGGAGCGGCGATCCTCGTCCTCGGCGACCTGCGGCGCCGGCTCCTCCCCGCGCTCGGCGCCGCCCTCCTCCTCCTCGGGCTCCTCCAGGCCGGGGGCGTCCTGTCGCGCGTCTCGGAGAAGCTCTCCTCCGGCGCGATCGACGAGCTGACGACCCAGCGCGACATCGGCGTCCTCGCGGCGCTCGAGACGATCCGCGCCCACCCCTTCCTCGGCGCCGGGCCCGGCGGCTTCTCCGCCGACTTCGCGAGGGCGCGGCTCGCCGCGGAGGAGAGGTTCGGCCGGCGCCTCGTCCACCGGTCCGCCTCGGCCCACTTCGACAACGCCCACAGCGACCCGCTGACCGTCGCCGCCGAAACCGGGCTCCCGGCGGCCGCCGCGCTCGCGCTCGCGCTCGGGGCGCTCCTCGTGCCTCTCGCGGCCGCCGCCCGCCGGGAGCGGTCCCCGGGCCGGCCCGAAGGCCTCCCCGCGGAGGCGCTCCTCGCTTCCCTCGCCGCGGTGCTCGTCCTCTCGCTCGCGAACTTCCCGATCCAGATCGTCCCGGTGTCGGGTCCGTTCGCGCTCCTCGCAGGCCTCGCGCTCGCGCGCGTCGGAGGCTCCTTCCCGCTCCCCTCCGGGCGCGCGGGGCGCACGGCCCTCGCGCTCCTCGCGCTCCTCCTCGCCTCGGGCGCCGCGGTCCGCCTCTCCGGCGGCCTCGCGCTCGCGCGCGTCGAGAACGCTCTCCGGCTCGCTCCGGGCACGTCCGGCGCGACGCGCGGCGAGCTCGTCGCCTCGGCGCTCGTCGAGGCCCGCCGGGCGGTCGCGCTCCGTCCCCGGTCCGCCACCGCCCACCTCGCCCTCGGTTCCGCGCGGGCCGCGGCGGCCGACCTCCCCGGCGCCGTCGCCTCGATGGAGCGCTCTCGCGAGCTCGAGGAGCGCGCCGAGACGCTGCTGAACCTCGGCCGCCTCGCGATCGCCCGTGGGGACGACCGCGCGGCCCGCCCCTTCTTCGTCCGGGGCGTCTGGCTCTTCCCGCGCCTCGCCGCAGCCATCCCGCCGGCCGGCGACCCGGACGGCGTCGTCGCCGAGGTCGCGCGCCTCGAGGCCGCGCTCCCGTCCGGCGGCGCTCCTCCGCCGCCCCCTCCGCCTCTCAGACTCCGCTGACCCGGAGGACCGTCGTCACCGTCCGGACGAGGACGAAGAAGTCGAGGACGGGGTTCCACTGGAACAGGTAGCCGAGGTCGTAGCGCAGCTTCACGTCGGGCTTCGTGGCGTAGGCGCCCATCACCTGCGCAAGCCCGGTCAGGCCCGGCTTCAGCAGGTGGCGCAGCCGGTAGAGCGGCTCCTCGGCCGCGAACGCCGCGACGAGCTCGGGGCGCTCGGGGCGCGGCCCGATCAGGCTCATCGACCCGCCGAGGACGTTCAGGAGCTGGGGCAGCTCGTCCAGGCGGGTCTTCCTGAGGAGGCGGCCGACGCGCGTCACGCGATCGTCGCCGACTCGCGCGAGGACCGGTCCCGTCTCCCTCTCGGCGTCCGCCCGCATCGTCCGGATCTTCCAGACGTGCAGCTCCCGGCCCCCTCGCCCGACGCGACGCTGCCGGATCCAGGCCGGGCCCGGCGTCTCGAGGACGACGACGAGCGAGACGACCGCGACCGGGACCGCCGCGAGGGCGGCGAGCGGGAAGCCCAGCACGACGTCGAGGAGCCTCCGGAGGGCGAACGCGGGCGCCGACGCTCCCCGGGCGGCGACCCGCGTCAGGGGGAGGTCGCCGAGGCTTCTCGTCGCCACGTGCGAGGCGACGACGTCCGCGAGGCCGGGAAGGAGCCAGAGCTCGAAGCCTCCCGCCGCGCTCCGCTCCACGAGAGCGGCGAACGCCTCGCGCTCGCGCGGGTTGCCCGAGGCGAGGACGACGTGGTCGGCCTGGCGCGGCGCGCCCGGCTCCCGGCTCACCGCGATCGCCCCGACCGCGTCGGGCTCCCAGCCGACGAGCGCGTACCCGGGCGCCTCTCCCGCTTCCAGGGCGGCGGCGGCGCGACGGGCGTCCTCCCCGTCGCCGAGGACGAGGACACGGCGGACGGGCGGCGGCGCCGCGCGGTCCACGACGCTCCGGAAGAGCGCGTGGAGAGCCCACGCGGCCGGGACGTAGAGGAGCGCGACCGTCCGGGGCAGGGCGCGGGAGAGGAGGAAGAACGCGCCGACCAGGAAGAGCGCCGTCAGGACCGCCGCGACGAAGAGGCCGCCCCTCTCGCGGAGGGTCTCGAGCGGCTCGGTCCAGGTCGCGGCGAGCGAGTGCGCGAGGAGCGCGGAGAGCCCGACGACGACGAGCCACGGCCACGGGTCGAGCGGGACCTTCTCCGCCGGGAGGACCCCGTCCGTCCCCGGCAGCGCGACGACCCGGCGGAGCCAGACGACCGCCGCGAACGCCGCGACGGCGCCGAGGAGGTCCCCGGCCGCGAGCAGGGCGCGCCGGGCCGGGCTCGCGTGCCTCACGCGCCCTCCGCGGCGCGGCTGAGGAGCCGCGCGAGCCGGCGCGCGATCTCTCCGCGATCGGCGTGCGCCACGGCGAACGCGCGCCCCGCCGCGCCGAGCGCCTCGGCGCTCTCCGCGTCCGCGAGGAGGTCCGACACCTCGCGCGCGAAGGCTTCCGGATCGGCCGCGGTGCGGAGCGGGGCGGCGACGCCGTCGAGGACCGCGCGGGCGGCGGCGGCCGGAGTCGCGACGACCGCGCAGCCGGCCTCGAGCGCCTCGTAGACCTTGTTCGGCGTCCCGGTCCCCATGTCGACGGGGACGGCCGCGACCCGCGCGGAGAGGAGGAGCGCCCTCATGTCGGAGACCGGGCTCACGAGCCGGGCCGCGGGCGTGCCCTCGGCGAGCCTCCGGAGCGAGGCCGGCGCGTCGGCCCCGCCGACGACGAGCTCCGCCCCCGGGACGCGCCCACGCACCCTCGGCCAGATCTCGCGCAGCAGGAGCTCGGCGGCCACGGCGTTCGGACGGTACCCCATCCTTCCGGTGAAGACGACGACCTGCGCGCGCTCCCGCGGAGGGGGCGGTCCGATCCGGGCGCCGATCGCGATCGCCTCCGTCCCCTCGGGGAGCGCCGCCGCGTCGGCCGGCGTCGTCGCGAGGAGGAGCCGCGCGCCCCGCGCGGCCTCCCGCTCGGCGCGCATCAGACGCGCCCCTTCCGCCCTCCAGTAGAGACGCCGCCAGAGCGCGGGGTCCCGCTCCGCGTTCTGCCGCGCCGCTTCCGAGAGCGCGTCGACGTAGTCGACCACGAGCGGGGCCCGCGGGAGGAGCGTCCGGAGGCGCGGCTGAAGGCGCGCCAGGAGGAGGACGACGAGGTCGAACCGGCCGCACCCCGCGAGCGCCCTCTCCCAGGCCCCGTCGAAGAGCGCGGTCTGGAGCGGCCAGCCCCGGACGAAAGCGCGGGTGAGATGGAACGGAAGGGCCGCGACCCGGATCGGGACGCCCCGCACCTCCTCGGCCCCGGCGACGGCGGCGACCGGACGATTCGGCGGCACGCCGCCGACGATCGTCACGCGCGCGCCGAGCTCCGCGAGCGCCTCGAGGTGCAGCTCGGCCCGGACCCGGTCTCCGGTGAAGCCCGTTCCCGGGAGGCGGGGGACGACGAGGAGGGCCCTCACCGCGTCGCGACCGCCCCGCGCGGCTCGGGGCCTCGGCCGGCGGCCCGCACGCGCCTTTCCGACGTTCCCTCCCGCGGCCCCGTCACACAGGCTCTCCCAAGCCGGGCGATTCTAGAGCCCGCCCGCCCCTCGCGCTCGGCCGGATGGGCGCGACGCGCACGACGGCGCCCGCCGGCGCCGGCCCGCAAGTAGACTCCACGCGGAGGCGTCGCGGGGAGAATGGGCTCACAGGACTCGGCCGCGGAGGCCCGGCGCCCGCGCCGCGAGCTCACGCTCCTGCCGTCGCTCGGCGCCTTCCTCGTCTCCGCCGGGCTGTTCCTCGCTCACGCGGCGTTCCTCTTCCCGCTTCACCTCGACGACCCGTACATCACGTTCCGGTACGGCCGGAACCTCGCCCGAGGCGACGGCCTCGTCTGGAACGTCGGCGAGGCGCCCGTCGAGGGCTTCACGTCGCACGCCTGGGTCGTCCTGGCGGCCCTCGCCGAGGCGAGCGGCTCTCCTCCGCTCCTCGTCGCGAAGCTCGCAGGCCTCGCCGCCGGGCTCCTCGTCCTCGCGGTCCTCGCCTTCGGGACACGCCGCCTCCTGCCGAACGCCTCCGACCGCCTCGCCGCGGCTCTCCTCCTGGCCACGTCCACGTCCTTCGTGTCGATGAGCGTCTCGGGGATGGAGAACGTGGCGTTCGCGGCCGCCGCGTCGCTGCTGATTCCCCTGCTGGGGCCCTGGGACGCGCCCGACGCCGCGGGCCAGGTCACCCCGCGACGGGCCGCCCTCGCCGGCCTCCTGTCGGGGCTCCTCGTGACGATCCGCCCCGCGGGGCACGTCTTCGTCGTCGTCCTCCTCGGCGCGCTCGCCTTCGCCGCCCGCGCGACTCGCGAACGCAGGCCTCTCGTCGCCGCCGGCGTCGCGGCAGGCGCCGTCCTCGTGCCGTTCCACGCCTTTCGCCTCGCGACCTTCGGAAGCCTCGTCCCGCTCACGTACCTGGCCAAGCACACGGGCGAGCCGTTCCTCGAGCGCGTCGCCTCGGGCCTGCGCTGGCTCGGCGAGCGGGGTGGCCCGCTCCTGCCGATCTTCTTCCTCGCGCTCCTGTCGGCCCTCGTGCTCCTCCGCGGCCGGGCGGCGCGCGCCTCCGCGGCGCTCCTCGCCGTCTTCCCCGCCTACGCCGTCGCGGTCGGAGGCGACTCGTCGGCGTTTCCCGGAGCCCGCCTCCTGCTTCCCGTCCTGCCGTTCGCGGCAGCGCTCGCCGTCGCCGCGGTCCGCCGCGTCACGGGCGGCGGCCTCCGCGCGGCGGCGTTCTCGGGGCTCCTCCTCGCGTCCTTCACGCTCGCCCAGGTCCCGGACATGACCTCGCTCCGGCGCGGCCTCGCCCTCGACCGCCGTTCGGGCGCGGCCGGCGGGCCGGCGCGCGCGGCCTTCGACCACCTCGCCGAGCTCCTCGACCCCAGGCCTCTCCGGCTCTCCTCCTACCTGGTCGTCGCGACGCCCCCGGGCGAGCGGATCGCGGTCCCCTGGGCCGGGCGTGTCCCCTACGAGACGGGCCTCGCCACGGTCGACATGCTCGGTCTGAACGACGCCCACATCGCCCGCCTCCCGAAGCTCGACCGGGGCGTCGACGTGAAGTACGACCCGGACTACGTCCTGTCGAAACGCCCCTGGTACGTCTGCGAGAACTTCGTCCTCGGAGGAGTCCCGGTCACGGCCCTCGCGCGCCTCTCCGACGACCAGCTCGCGCGGCTCGGAGCCTTCCGGGCCGGTCAGCGGGCCCTTCTCCGCTCGCCCCTCCTCGCCCGCGACTACGACGTCGATGCCGGAATCCCGAACAGCGCCGGGGGCTCGATCACCTGCTTCCGACGGAGGGAGCCGGCGCGCTGAGCGGCGGCTCCCCCCGGGGCGGCGGCGCGGCGCGCCCGGCGCTCGGACCTCCCGCCGGCCCGAGCCAGATCTCGAAGACGCCGGCCGCCGCGATCCGGCGCGCGCCGACCGGCCCGAGGCTCGCGAGCAGCGCCCGCCCCGCCCGCGTCGCCGGCGAGAAGACGTAGAGCGACGGCCCGCCGCCCGCTCCGTCGACGGCCTGGCTCGCCTCGGCCCTCAGCCGCTCCTCGGAGGGGGCGGCGTCGGAGTACCAGCCGGGATGGAGCGCCACGTCCGACGGGAAGAGAGTCACGCGGCCCGCGAGACCCTCCCGGGCGAGACGGTAGTCGAGCTCGGGCCCCCAGAGCTCCGCCGCGACGACCCTCGCCCCGCCGCGGACCTTCGGCCCGAGCGCGGCCGCGAGCTCCGAGGCCGGCGTCGGCCGGACCCACGCGGGGAGGGACAGGGCGAGGACGACGGCCGACGCCGCACCCGACGCGAGCGCCACCTCGCCCCAGCGCGCCCGGGCCAGCACGAACGCTGCCAGCGGCAGGAAGGCGAGGGCCGTCCGATCGGGCAGGAGCGCCGAGCCGCTGAAGGCCAGGAGCGGAAGGAGAAGGCCCAGCCCGATCAGCAGGGGCGCCGCCGCGGGCAGCCGCGCGCCCCGGCCGCCGACGATCGCGAGGCCGAGGACGACGAGGGCGAGCGGCCCCGCGTACCTCGCCGGCCCGGGCTCGACCGGAAGACCCAGCCCGAGGTTCGCGGCCGACTGGAGCGCCCGCTCCCCGAGCGGCCGAGCCTCGCTCCAGGCCATCGAATCGCGCGGCTGCCCCAGCGCGACGGGGAGCCACGCCGCGGCGGTCGCGGCCGCGACCACACCCGCGAGGGCGACGAGCCGGCGCCGCCGGCTTCGCGCCCACGCGGAGACGAGGACGCCCGCGACCGGCAGGGCCGCCAGGTAGTGCGTCAGGACCGCGGCGCCGCCGAGGAGGCCCGCTGCGAGCGCCGTCCGCGGACGCGGAGCCTCCTCCAGCTCGAGGATCCTCTCGAACGTCGCGAGCGCGAGGAGCGACGCGAGCGCGTAGCCGCGCCCCTCGGAGCCCGATGCGACGGCGAGGGGAAAGAGAAGGAAGAGCGCCGCGGCGACGAGCCCCGTGCGAGCGGCGCCGCAGCGCCGGCCGATCCGCAGCATCAGGGGCACGTGCAGGAGGGACGCGGCGACGGAGAGGAGGCGAATGACGACGTCGGCCGCCCCCGGCGCCGGGAACGGCAGGAGGAGCAGCCTCGCCGCGAGGTAATGGAACGGCGGGCCCGAGTCGAGACGGAGGGCCGCCAGGAGATCGGCGAGAGGCCGTCGCGCCAGCGTCAGCGTGAAGACCTCGTCGGCCCACAGAGGGCGGGCGAACGCCAGGAAGAGGCGCGCCCCCGCGCCGACGAGGATCGCGAAGACGAACGCTCGCCGAAGAGTCCGCTCTTCCGCGTCCTCGCTCGTCGTCCGCGCGCCCTCGTCTCCCTCCACTCCGCCGACTTTCGGGCCGCGCTCAGTCGAACGCAAGGGCGGTCGCGCATTCGGACCCGATCGGTCCGGATCAAATACAACCGGACCGATCCTGCCCTGTTTGAAAACACCATTTCCTCGACATGAGGTGCCCGCGGGACTACGATTTCGGTTCGGGGCAGACCCTCCTTGATTTCGAAACGCCGCGCTCAGCACGACTCCGTCCGCCTGGCTACGGCCGGGCTTTTTCGTGGCCCGACATCCCAACGGCGCTCCGCCGCCCGCGAGGTCCGCGAGCGGCCGGCGCGCCCCGCCTGAGGAGGCTCCATGCAGGTCCAGGTCTCGTCCCCCCCTCCGCCCCCGGCCACCGCCTGCGCGTGCGGCGAAGCGACCGAGGCGGAGAAGCTCGCGCGCATCGCGGAGGTCGTCGAGGAGTTCCGCGACAAGCCCGGGAGCCTCATCCAGATCCTCCACCTCGCGCAGGGGATCTACGGCTACCTCCCGATCCACGTGCAGCGGCTCGTGGCGGAGAAGCTCGACATCCCCGTCTCCGAGGTCTGGGGCGTCACGACGTTCTACTCGTTCTTCTCGACGAAGCCGCGTGGCGAGTACTCGATCCGCGTCTGCCTCGGCACCGCCTGCTACGTCCGCGGCGGCGTCGAGATCGTCAAGCGCCTCTCGCAGACGCTCGGCGTCGGCGTCGGCGAGACGACGCCCGACGGCAAGTTCACGCTCGAGGTGATGCGCTGCATCGGGGCCTGCGGCCTCGCCCCCGCGCTCCTCGTGAACGACAAGGTCGTGAGGCAGGTCAACCCGGACAAGCTGAACCGGGTCCTCGCCCTCTGCGAGTGATGAGGAAGCGGAAGATGACCCCCGAGCCGAACCTCACCCGCCCCGCGAGCAAGGCC
>Ga0116155_10000854_pt1 | contig 23241 bp, 18 predicted proteins | sample AD_UKC032_MetaG_FD_89890 | JGI IMG/M metagenome (GOLD analysis project Ga0116155, IMG submission 89890) | Active sludge microbial communities of municipal wastewater-treating anaerobic digesters from USA - AD_UKC032_MetaG | ecosystem: Engineered > Bioreactor > Anaerobic > Digestate | place: USA...
TAATTTCACAGAGATATTTATAGGAATCCGGCACTCTGCGACCGTTTTTTTGGGCTCTTGGTGAAAACCTCATTTTCTTCCCATGTTCGATCCCCTTGCACCATGCCTGCTCCCATCGGAGAGGGGGTTCCATTACGACAGGACTGTCCATTAAATCTTCTTTCGTGATTATCGCCATGCGTGGGCTGCCCAGCTGCGTGGGCTCAAGCGTGAGGGAAAGCCCCAGAATGCGTCTATCCTATGAAAATTGGATTGAACAAGTGTGATTTTTTGGCTCGGTAGAAAACCTCGTCTTATGGTGTCAGTGACCCTCTGTGGTAATTATGAGGGGGTAGGCCCCCTTTTGTCCCCCCCCTTACCCGGCCATACTCCACAGGGCGAGCCCCGACGAGGCGGCGAGCGCCCGTGGCCCTATCGCTCATCAATATAATTTCTCATAGAGGATTTCCCATGAAAATCGCAGTTAAACAAATGTGGCTTTAGGATTTTTCACGTTCTCAATTATTTGCGATGAACCCCGCCGCCCCGAAGGGCCCCCCGCGGCGGCCTTAATTACCGTACTCGTACAAAAATCCGGTAATCTGCCCCGCTGTGCCCCGCGAGGGGCCCTGAGGCAAAGGAGTCCTCATATCTGCAATGTTCATCGTTCCGGTCTGAACCGACCCATTCTTTCCTGTTTCTCCAGAGCTGTTTTTTGTTTTTATATTAAACCTGATGTGGTCATCCATCCCTCTTCATTAAGGAGGGAAATCCCCTCTCGTCCCCCATGGTGAATACACCCCGTGGATGCACACTCCTGACGCCCCCTTGTAACGTTATGAAGAATTCTTCGAACCTTCCATGCAGGTAACCCCATTTACGCATGCCCGAACGGGGATGAAGCCCTGAAGCGGAAAGACAAAAAAAGAGCAAAAAACGGGCCTGGGGGGATTTGAACCCCCGGCATCCGGGTTAGAAGCCCGGCGCTATGTCCAGGCTAAGCCACAGGCCCTCATCTGGACGCCAATAACTTTCGCGCTTGAGGATAATATCTGTTTCCTGAACGGGACAAAAAAAACAGGTATGCTTATTGATGCTCAATCCTGTCGATGATCTTATCAAGCCGGTCGGTGATACTCTCGAGTTTCTCTTCTGTTGACTGAATTTCCACGTGGCTTAAGGCAAACCAGATGGTGGTGCAGCCGACACCGAACATCGCGATTGAGAACATAAACATGGTAGGATCGTGGTTGACGGTCATCATGTAGACGCTATAGATAATCAGATATCCCCCGGCACACATGATCAGTATCATAAAAACGACCTGTGCCCATTCCTTGGGTCCAAACGACTTGCAGTCTTCGAGGAAACTTTTTTCCGGCATGAGTATCCTTATAGTCAGGTTTCTATCCCGTGGTATTTATACTGTCGGGAACCATCCGGTTACGGGAGAGGCTTCGCGGTGGAATTTGGGTGCCGCGGAACCCTGCAGGTTGTATCACATTTCCCACGCAATTATTCTGAATAAATTTCCAAAAATATATCAGATGCCGGAACCAAGTTCATTCATCTGAAAAAAACGATTGGGAGGTCAAAGTATGAAACATTCCATGAATATCGTTTGTTCTATTCTCCTGCTGCTCATGGTGGCTGTTCCCGTTGGTGCAACGATTACCAAAATCAGTCCTGCAGGAGGCTACACTGGCAGGACTGCAACCGTAACAATCACCGGGTCCAACTTTACACAGTCCTACGTGGAAGTCATGCTGACAAAGGGCAGCAGGGAAATTTTCGGCTCGACCGGACTTAAAACCAATACATCGGTTACCTGTTCCTTTGCCGTCTCCAAAACAGATACAACGGGAGACTGGGACCTGATCGTTACGAATTATGACGGGTACAAACATACGAAACCGAATGCATTTACCGTAAGGAAGCCCATGACCCTGACTTCCATCAATCCCCTGCATGCCCGGGTCAACAACGACAGCGTTGATTTCACCATTGTGGGGACGTATCTTGCCGAGGTAGAGGACGTGTTTCTCTATAATAACGATTATGACAATATTACCGCAACAGATGTTGTTGGAATATCAGCAACAAAAGTGGAAGGGACCTTCGACCTGACCGATGCGGAAGTCGATAACTACGACGTTTGTGTTGTGGATGATATGGGAACCGAAGAATGCGATCTCACCTTTGAGATCACCACCGATGAAGTCGGCAGTATTGATATCTCCTCATCACCCTCCGGCGCATCGATCTATGTGGATGGTTCCCTGGAGGGAACAACTCCCGATACTGTCGAGAACCTGGAAGAAGGAACCTACCGGGTGGTTCTGAAAAAGAGCGGTTATAGTGACTGGGGGAAGACCATAAAAGTCACCGCTGGTGACAGTACCGAGGTGAATGCGTATCTCGATGCCATCGCCACGGTCTCAACAACCATCCCGACAACCCGGCCTACAACCGTAAAAACCACCCGTGCCAGTACCCTGAAGGTGCCGACATCATGGCCAAGTGCCACCGTACCTGCCACAACGACGTCATCGCCATTTGATCCTGCGGTTGTTCTCGGTGCTGCCGGCATTGCCCTCGCTCTTGTCATACACCGGCGCAGGTAATTTTTTTTGCTCATGATCAACGCTCATTTCGCTGATTGGATCGCACCCTCGCACGGTTCCCGTACCAGCACGGTTCTCCCGCGCCTGCCGGTGCCGCGGAGGGTTCTCGGGATTATGTTCTGACACTGCAGCCGGGTGCGTCAGGAAGGAGAAAGGATGTCCCTGTTCACAACATATATCTGATGAGGATTCCAAAATTTTCATTCAACCGATAAATCAAAAAGTCCTGGCATGAAACGCTTCCCGCTCATCATTTGTCTAATCTTTTTGGGCCTTCTCATAGCGGCAGGGATACCGATAGTTGCAGCTACACCGTCAATATCCTATGTCTCCCCTTCAAGCGGGGCTTATGGGCAGACTGTTACCGTAACTATCCATGGTTCTGGTTTCGATCAAAGCAACACCGTGGAACTGTACAGATGTCCTTCAAAATATGGAGGAGCCTCTGGAACTGGTCTTATTTACGGATCAATTACCGGCCGAACTGCCACAACAATAACCGCCCGGTTCGATCTCTCCGGTTCACAGGTTGTTGGAGGCGTTTATGACGTTGTCGTCAATAATCCTGGTATGACCATGATGGATGCGGCCTTCACCGTCAATGGGGGCCCCTCATCAGGGACAACCCCGGTCCCGACAACATCCTCGACACCAACGCCCACAGCCACGACAACCACGTGGACAACAACGACCACGACAACCACACAGACTACAAAGACCGCGGCCACAACGGCACCAACCGGTAAAAACAGTGTCTTTTTCGAGACCAACCCCTCCGGTGCATCGATTTCCATGAGCGGGAATGCGATCGGTACGACCCCTTTTACCTACTATACCGACAAAGATGGCACGTTCAGTGTGGTCGCAAGGAAGAGCGGGTATGAGGTCTACGAAGGCCGGGTTACGATTATCGATGGCCAAAGAGTCCGCTTCTATGGCCTGCTCACGCCCCTTTCATCCGCCACTACAACCAGCACGACCAACCCCGCAACCGTTCTCACCACGTCTGCTTCCGGTAAACCGACAACGTCTGTTCCCGGCACACCGGTCAATACGAGTTCCACAATCCGGAAGTCCATGCTGAAGATCCCGACCCCCCTGGGAACCGACCCTCCCCTTACCGAAGAGGCACCCACGGATCCCGTCATCGCTCTCTGGGCTGCGGGCATCGTACTTCTGCTCGTCGTGATCCGGCGCCGGTAATTTTTTTATTGTCTTTTGGAAATCCGTCCCTTTTTAGCGGTCAACTGGTATATGGCACCCGTGCCGTGAAAATCCTGCAGGCGGAGTATTGAGATGATATCTGAATGAGAATCATCCCGGCAGGGACCGGGTCATTACCTGCGTCAAAAAATAAAAAAGGCGATGTAGAAACGGGCACTGTAGAGATCCTTTGAATATTTCTTATGCTCTTGGGGGCATGCAGGCATGCCCCCGCCGCTGTGGCATCCCCCGGTTGCGATTGTGCTGTATTACCTGTACGCAATCATCGGGATATTTCCAATTCATGTAATGCCGAGGAATCGCAATGCGCCATGATCCCCCGATCGGGGCAGGGATGGTGCAAGGGGGGCAATCATCATTTGAAAAGAGGATTTCTCCTGAAGCCGAAAAAAGGACGGATTATCCTGCGTGATAACAGGAGGACTTGAGCACTTCAACCTCTGTCGGCTGTGTCAGCCCCTCATGGAAGACGTCCTTGATTATCGAGGATGCACAGTATTTCACCTGTACGCGGGCGGACATCCTCTCCCTTTCTTCGAAATGGATTCCGTACGAGAACTCTACCATCCGCTTCATGGTGATGCTGGAGGAGAGCACGAAAGCGCAGATGCCCGCATCACCGGGGCCCAGGTCCTCGAGGTCGATGGAGGTCATGAAAATATGGGTATCCGGACCTGGCTCGACCGAGGCCATGGTCACGATGTTATGCGTGCTCTGTAGTTCGATCGTCCGGGGCCGTCCCGCTTTGATGTCCCTGATCACCTCAGGAGAAATTCCGGTTAAGGCAGCACATCGCATCTTGCTCACCCGTACATCGGCAGATCTTTTTTCGGGGTCTGTTCTGCCTGCTGCTGGACTTCCTCGGCAATCTTGCCCATGCTCTGCTCGATCTCGACCGCCTGCTCAATAAGGGGCCTGACCTCAAGCCCGAGGTCGTACAGCTTATTGAGCACCTCGATCGTGGCAGCAGAGGCCCGCGGGTCGGGCGCATTCACCGTCTCCCCGAGCAGGCCATAGCCGGGGATGCCCCTCACCTTGCATTCGGTCAGGATGCTCGAGGCAATGCCCGAGATACTCCCGACCGGCAGCAGGATCGTGGAGTCCCTGATGCGGGCAAGGCTTTCCTGGGTGGTTGATACACCAAAAACCCGTTTATCCGGCTCGTTTGTAACGATACCTGCAATAGTGAGCACCTCTTTTGGCTTGTACTGCATGAGCCAGTCAAGGATGGCGTTGGAGATCTCATAGCAGATTGGTGGTGCGATGGGGATGTCGGCAACGATCGCTGTAATATTATATTTATCATTGTTTTTGGTATAAAGGCGGACCGGGTCGTTGATGATACCGCTGTTCATCATGGCGAGCGGGGGGAAGTACTTCGAGGTCATTGACCCGACCTGTTCAAACTCCATCTGGTCCACGATGTACTGGAGGGCGATGGTCCCGACGAGCCCGCTGCCCGGGAATCCCATGAGGACCGCCCCGTTGAGCGGGATCGGTTTTGAAAAAATTTTAAGGTCTGATGATTGTTCTGCCGTCATTAGATTAACATACACCCACGAGTAAAAAAGTATTATGCAAGAATACCCCATCAAACGCGGGCTCACAAAGGATCTTGAAGCAAGGGCAGTTGCCGAGTTGAAAAACTGTTTCGGGGTAGAGCCCGATAAGACCGCAAAGGGTTACCGGATTAAGGCAGGGGCACTCAGACGCCTTGACGTAACGTTTGGTGCCGGCAGCAAGTCGATCATCATCGATACGGAGTCTGACATCAGTGCTCCTGATGAGGTGATCATTGATACCAACAGGCGTTTCCGGAAGTATCTCGACATTGTCACGGGATTTTCCACCAAGGAACGGGTCAAGCGGGCAAAGAGTGTTGCCGGCGAATAGGCAACCGGCCTTCCGGTAAGGCTGCTGCAGCCTGGAACCCGAACCCCGGACTCGTTTTTTTGGTCCTTGGCAAAGCAATGCTCTTAATGGAGCGCGTACAATGTCTTTTACGTGATGATTTTATGCCGTTTTGTCCTGAATGCGGTAAAAATGTAGGATTCTCGCAGAAATTCTGCCGGAACTGCGGGGCATCACTTATCGAAGATTTACCTGCTGCCGCCCCTCCGGTTTCCTCTGCGCCCCAGACCCCGACCTGCCGCTCCTGCGGCTCACCACTGGTACCTGATGAGAAGTTTTGCGGGAACTGTGGGGCAAAGACCGGGGATTCTTTGGCGGGTACCCCGTCCCCTGCACCGGTTCCCGTCTATCCACCAGCAGCGGTGACACCTCCCGTTCCAGCCCCTGTTCCTGTGCCGGTCCCGGCGGCTGTCCCCTCAGTGCCTGCAGCCCAGCCCCCAGGGATGGTCTGCCGGTCGTGCGGCACTCCCATGTCTCCCGATATGAAATTCTGCGGAGCCTGTGGAACTTTTGCAGAGCCCGCAGTTGTGATGGCAGCCCCTCCACCTCCATCATTTGTATCCCCACCCACTCCCGCCTATATACCCCCACCGGCCCAGATTCCCTCCGGCACCCAGCTCTGCAAAGCCTGCGGCAACCCGATCAGGGCGGGCGACAAGTTCTGCAGCAAATGTCTCGTGAAAGTCCCCGATCATCCTGCAGTGTCCCCGGCACCATCGGCGGTTTATCAGCCACCGCCGCCGCCACCCCCTCAGTATATAGCCCCGGTACCGGCACCGGAACCTGCCGCACCTTCAGCCACCGGTCTGACCTGCAAAGCCTGCGGCAACCCGATCAGGGCGGGCGACAAGTTCTGCAGCAAATGTCTCGTGAAAGTCCCCGATCATTCTGCAGTGTTCCCGGCACCATCGGCGGTTTATCAGCCACCGCCGCCGCCACCCCCTCAGTATACAGCCCCGGTACCGGCACCGGAACCTGCCGCACCTTCAGCCACCGGTCTGACCTGCAAAGCCTGCGGCAACCCGATCAGGCCTGGCGACAAGTTCTGCAGCAAGTGTCTCGTAAAGGTTCCGGACCATCCGGCAGCGTCAGCAGCCGCATACTATGAACCACCACCGGCCCCTGCAGCTGCTGCACCGGGGGGGTATGTCTGTGCCTCCTGCGGGAGCCCGGTGAGCGGTCTGGAAAAGTTCTGCGGTATCTGCGGGGCTGTTGTCGTGGCAGCCCGGCCTCCCGCCCCGTTGCCGGCTGCACCGGCAGCACCCCCGGCAGGAAAGTTCTGCGGCAGTTGCGGAGCTGCGATCTCCAGCACAACAAAGTTCTGCGGCAGTTGCGGAGCCATGGTCAATACCACGAATGGTGGTGGGGACTCTTCCTTTCGTCCCGCAGTCCCGGTAGCGGCTGACGGGGAAGAGATCATCGGCGTCATTGCCAATGCACGCAAAGTCAAGCTCTTCGGGGCCTCATGGGACACATGGAATATTGTTGTCACCAGCAGGCGCATGATCATGGTTCAGATGACCGCAGCGATGCTGACCGCCGCAGTAGCGGAAGCCCAGGCGCGTGCTAAAGCAGAAGGCAAAGGGTTCTTCGCGATTATGAAGGATCAGATGGCCGCCCAGTTCAGGTACGCGGTCCGCTACGAAACCATGAATCCGGACATGGCACTCGCGGAAACCCCCGGCAACATCATGGTCGAGAACGCACGGATCACCGCAATCAACATGAAGCTCCGCGACACCGGATCCGGCGAAGTGGAATACACCGAGTTCAGGATGGCGGTCGAATCATCAGACGGGAAGTTTGAGTATATGATGGCTGAGGACGACCGGTACATAAACCTGCTCAAAATGGTCTACGGTGACAAGGTGCATATGCCGTTTGGTTACTTCAGGGTTGGCGGTGCCCGTCTCAAATTCTTCTGAAATCCCTTTTTCCTTATTGCACATTTCCCGCTGAAAAAACAATGGTTACCATTTTTTCCTGTGCAGATATCCTTTGTATCGATATGATCGCTCCCGTCTCTGCGTTATCACGGTCATCAGAGGTGGCACTAAAAAAAGGATATCCCCCTCCCGTCATCACAGCCGGCGGCAAAGCAGGAATGCTGCACCAAGGGCAGGAATGACCAGGAAAGGAGGTATCGGGGAGTAGGTTGTGGGTTTTACGGGAACGGTCGTTGTGGTTATCCCCGGCATCATGGTGATCGGCGCCGTTGCTGCAGGATTTGTTTCTGTTTGTGTTGCAGGGTTTGTTGTCGGCACCGGGTTGAGCGGTGGCCGGGTGTAGGTAGCTGATACCTCAGGAGCAACGGCGTCGCCGATCATCGAGAACCCGTAGAGGTATGTCTGGTCGGCGACTACAATCCTCCGTCCGTCGCTGCTGACAGCAATGGAACGCGGCTGGATAATGGCTTCGGTCTTTTTCGTTGTGATAAGGTTACCACTGTGGTCGAAGACAAACAGGGTCCGGTCGATGCCGCCGGCAGCGATCACCGATGCGTCCCGGGAGACGCCAACGGCATTGACCCACTGTCCGGCATTGTATTTCCAGTGGCTGACGCCGAACCGGTCGAGGGCGATAACGTCCTTGTCCTGGCCAACGACAATAATTGTGTAACAGTCAAACGAACAGTGCATATCAATAATGGGATCTGTGGTCACTTCCCTGCGCCAGTTCAGCGTTCCGTCGCGGGCATAGGATGCAACCTGGTTATATCCCGCCGTTATGACCGTGGAACCGTCCCCAGAAATGGCCAGAAAAGTATCCCTGCTCTCAGTCCGGTTATCGTACCAGACCAGGTCCAGTTTGCGGGTATAGAACCGCAACCCGTTGTCGGTTGCAGCAACGATGAGGTCACCGCTGGGGGTACAGGCAATGGCATTTGCGGTCTGGTTTGTCAGTCGTGCAATGAATTCACCGTCTTTTCCCCACGACAGATAGTTCCCCTCACTGTCAGCCGTGATGATAAACGACCCGTTGGAAGAGATCGCGATGGTCCTGATGTACCCGTCCATGGTCCGTGACCAGTTCTCAACGCCGTGATTGTCGAGAACAGAGACCTTGTTTCCCATTGCAATGACCACTCGTTTTCCGTCAGCGCTCATGGCCGCCACCCGGGCCGGTCTGCCTCCCCAGTGTATCGTCCGGTCCCATGAACGGACGAATAGCTCGTTTCCCCCGGCATAGACAAGCGACGCGTCCGGCGTGATCATGACGCCGAGAAACGATCCATCCTCCGGTGCCCGTTCCTTCCAGTCAGTCCCGAGGGTTACCGCACCTGCGATCCCGATAAGACATCCTGTCAATATACAGCTGACGATAAGCAGCCGGAACCGTAATCCTGTGCTCATGCTCGTATCTGCAACCGGTTATCTTATGCCGGTATAATTGGTTTGTGGACGAAAATTCACATACAGCAGGTTGCGGGAAAGGAAAAAGAGATAAAAATTGATCTTAATGTTCAGGATTCGTGAGTGAACCCGATCGGTTCCTGTGAGTTTCTCTTGGACAAAAAAATGGTAAAAATCAGCGGGAGCTTCTCCGTATCAGGACCAGTGCACCCAGGGCAGCGATGCCGAAGACAGCCGCAAACCCCGGTGTCTTCTTCGTTGTCGGGAGAACAGGCAGCGGGGTGGAAACCGGCACGAGCACGGTTGTATATGCCTGCTTCTGGCCGGCCGTAACCGTCACCGGGGCCATGATGTCAGCATACCCGTCAAGTTTCAGGATAAGGGTATGCCCGCCCTGTTCAAGGCCGGATATCGTTGCCGGACTGACACCCCTCTGGACGCCGTCAATAATGACCGTGGCTCCTGCCGGTGTCGTGGTGACCGAGAGCGAGCCGGTCGGGTCCAGAGCCGGCAGGGAGGAAACGGAGGCTGTCGGTGCCGGACTGGTTGTTGGCGAAGCCTGGGTAATCCTGATACCCGAGCCCCCGAGCTGGATGTCACCGCCGATATACTCGCTCGCGGCCATGGCTGCTCCTGCAGACATGCAGAGCAGGCAGACCAGAAGAGGAATCCTCATGTTCATACTCAGATGTACCATCCCAGCCATTTTAATATTTCATTGATCGTTGGGGATGAGTCCCCGTATCCTGTTTTGCAGGTCTCCGATGCAGGATCAGGAAAAATCAGGGGATCAGTTTCCTGAAAAAGACCAGGGAACCGATTGCAACCGATGCTCCTGCTGCTTCAAACCCCGGTGCCTGGGTCTTTACCGGTACTGCCGTTGCCCCCGCTTCTGTGGTACCTGGTACAACCGTGCCACCAGCGGGCAATTTTGTCAGTCCCGTTGAAAACTCGTTCACCGTCCCGGCAGTGATCGTCAGAGGCGTGGAGAGGTCCTGGTACCCGTCCAGTTTCAGAAGTACCGTGTGACTCCCTTCCGATAGGCCTGGGATCGTTGCCGGGCTGATGCCCCGCTGGACCCCATCGATAAAGATCGCTGCGCCTCCCGGTGTCGTGGTCATGGAGAGGGACCCGCTCCCCGCCGGAACCGCTGTACCGGAAACCGGAGACGTTGCCGGAACGGTTGCGGTTGTTGCTTCGCCCGCTGCTGATGTTGTTGCAGCTGATGTTGGTACAGCCGAGGTTGCGACTCCAGTCGTGGTTGAGGTTGTTGCAACCGCCGTCGTAGTTACTGCTGTGGTTGTTGCCGTGGTGGTGACGGTTGTTGTCGGGGTCGTGGTTGTTATGGCAACCAGGGTCGGATGCACGGAGGTCACTTTCTGCGAACAGATGTTGATGGTCCCGGTATAACTCTTATACCCGTCATAGGCAATGGTGATCGAATGGCTGCCCGTGGGAATATTACCTTTATATGGCGTTTGGATGGGTGTATGGGAACAGGTCGGTGTCGGCCAACCGGTACAGTGGAGATAGGTCCACGGGGAACCATCGATACTGACAGAAGCACCATCCGGGGTGCTGTCGACGTCAAGGTCTCCTTTGTCTGTTGGAGTTCCAACAGTTGCAGAAACATCCGAACAATCGGTATATTTCGTCAGGGTAAAGATACCCGGGTTGACAGCAGGATTCGCGACAGCGGTACTACTCCCGATGTCAGCAGCCTGTTTTGCCGAGGCAGTACCTGCAAGCAGCAGGCAGAGAAGGAATATGACTGCATAAAATTTCATAGCGATCAATACAATCGGGACAATTTTATGCTTTTCTGTATTGTCCGGGCCAAATGAAGAATACCTGGTGAGTCTCCCCGTAGGTCCTGGTGTGAGATCCGGAAGGAAAAAATGCCTAATACAATGTTATCATGAAGGGGTTTTATCGGTGTAATATCCTCCTTTGTTTCGATTCCGTTCCGGTAAAAAGTCCCCGAAATTCAGCCACCGTTCCCCTATGCAGAATGCAGGATGACGAAAAAAATAGAACAGGTATTTAGGTGCGATGGGACCGCGGGCGCTCACCGCCTCATCGGGGCTCGCCCCGTGGAACATGACTATTTCCAGGAATCGTGTGAAAAATTTTGTCTGGATTGGGGATCAGGGGGGCTCGCCCCCTTGGGATGTCTCCACCTGTGGGGGAGCGGGGGTCCCCCTCCTCTGTACCCCTGAGCAAAGGGCAGATGATTTCTATAAAGCAGTTACTCAATAATAATCGCCGGCTTGAACGGCAGGGCTGTCGCGGCCTTGGCAAGATCGCTCTCCCCGGCACCGGTGATATGGACCGGTACCCCGAACTCCTGCTCGAGGAAGGTTTTTGCTGTTTCGAAGATATCCTGCTCGCTGATGGGTTCCCTCACAAGGGGCTCGATCACGTGGGGAGGGAGGCGGTGGATCAGCGTGGTGATCTGCCGTGCGGCATCCGTAGCGGCTTTCCCGCGTTTGCGCATTGCCGGGTCTTTCATGATCTCCTTCACGACCGTGTTCTTGTCCGCCGCTGAGGCAACCGTCCGGAAGATTTCCTCCTTCCAGTCTGGTGCAAGGGCGATGGTGATCGCCTTCGGCTTGAGCTGGATCAGCTTGAGGATGGACTCGATGTCCTCGACTGTGCGGGCGAGGAGTTCTTCTGCGAGTTCCGCCTTTGCATTGACAAGTTTTGGATTGGCGACCGGCCATGGGGCAAATGAGACGAGCCCTTCCCCTGCCAGTTCCTTCCAGAGGTGTTCTGTGGTGAACGGTATAAACGGGGCAAGGAGCCGGACCCAGACCGAGCAGAGGGCATGGAGTTCCCTGCTGCCATCGCAGTCTTCCGGGAGCCGGCGGCGGTACCATTTCAGGTCGCTCTCGATCCCGAAATAGGCCTCCTGCAACGCCTGCCGCGTCTGGAAGTTATCGAGCGCCGTTGTTGTCCGTGCGATGTGGGCCTGGAGCCTGCTCGCGAGCCAGCGGTCGATGTCGTGAGGCTCACCGGAAGCATCCTTGGTCTCCATCACATTGTTGTAGAACCGCTCTATCTGCTTCCTTGTCGAGAGCACGAGCTCGTTCCTCCAGTCAAAGTCCTGCCATGGCTCGGCGCTTCCCATCAGGAACATCCGGACCGTGTCGGCTCCGAACTCTTTTACGGCATCTTCGAGCAGGAAGACATTGCCTTTCGATGAGGACATCTTGGCGCCATTCAGCAGGCCCATGCCGAAAACGACCATGCCCTTCGGGAGCTTATCGTTCTGCCTTTCAAAGACCGTGACATGATGGAAGAGCTGGAAGGTGAGGTGGTTTGAGATGAGGTCCTTTGCCGAGAACCGGAAGTCATACGGGTACCAGTACAGGAACTCCTGCCGCATGGCGTCGAGCTTCTTCTTCTCGGGAAGTTCATCGGATTTCTTCCCCAGGAAGATGTAATCGAAGACCTCGGGCGTGAGGAGTTTCGGGTCGATATCCCGGATCTTATGGGCTATGGTGTAATATGCCATATACACCGTCGAGTCCGAGAGCGGTTCGATCAGCTGCGTTTTGTCCCAAGGGAAGCGGGTGCCGAGGCCGACCCTGCGCGTGCAGGCCCAGTCCTTGAGCCATCCGACCGTGCGGTCAAATTCAACCCGGACCTCAGGGGGCACGAGTGCCATATCCTTTAAGTGGTCAGAGACCTGCTGCTTCCATTCGGGATCGCTGTATTTCAGGAACCACTGGTCGTGGAGGATCTTGACCTTCACGCGGTTCCCGCACCGGCAGACGACCGGACGGACGTCGAACTCGTACATCACGACCGAGTCGTACTTCTCTGTCATGAGCACTGCAACCTCGTCGCGGGCTACGCGAACGGGTTTGCCGCCGTACTTTGCAAAGAGTTTTCCTTTCGAAAACTCGGCAGAGTAGATCTCCTGCGTGAGGGTGTCCATCCGGCTGTCCATCTGGTTCCTGATGCCGGCCTTCTCGACCGCATCCTGCGCCGGGATCTCGCCGTAGCCCTCGACCGTGATCAGCGGGATGGGCTTGATCGTGGTATACTTTCCGGCCTGCTGGAGGTCGCGGAGGGCGATGTAGTCGAACGGGGCATGGGCGGGAACGCTCATGACGAGGCCGCTTGCCATGTCGGGATCGACAAAATCAGCGGGGAGGATGGGCACCTCACCGCAAAGCGGGTGGCTGACGTTCTTGTCAATGAGGCTTTTTCCGGGTACATCTTCTTTGATCTCGACGGAATGGTCCTGGAGGGCGAGCTTCTCGGCTGCTTCCTTCGACACGATCCAGGCTTTACCGTCCACAATCGCCCGGACGTAGGTGACGTTCGGGTTCGCCCAGAGGTTGGTGACCCCGTGGATGGTCTCGGGCCGGAGGGTTGCGGTCGGGATGAACGCGTCGCCGTACCGGAACATGACCATCGTGAACCTGATCACTTCAGCTTTGTCACCCTCGAGGAGATCGTGGTCGCCCACGGGGTTGTCATCAACAGTGCAGTACCGCACCGGGTGGGCTCCCTTGATCACGTGGCCGGCCTCGTAGAGGTGCTTCCATTGCCATTCGATGAACCTGCTGTAGGTCGGGTCGACCGTGATGAAGCGGCGGCGCCAGTCGATGGAGAGGCCGCAATCGGTCATCACCCGCTGGTACTCGGCCGCGAAGTGGCGGACGATTGTCAGCGGGTCGGTGAAACTGTCGAGCACGTTCTGCGGTACGCGGTACAGGTCGCGGTAGAGCCGGATGGTCTTCTCGTCCTGTCTTGCGATCCGTTTCGAGATCCCGACTACCGGTGCCCCCGTGACGTGGAACGCCATGGGGAAGAGCACCTGCTTTCCCTTCATCCGCCAGAACCGTGCGACAACGTCCGGCACGATGTATGTCCTCCCGTGCCCGACATGCATGGCGCCACTCGGGTACGGGAATGCCACGTTCAGGTAAAATTTCTCTGTATCCGAGGGATCGGGCTCAAAGGCATGGGTCCACCGCTCGTGTGCTTCTTCCTCGAATTTCCGAAGATCGAATTCGCTCACATTTTCACCTTTGTTATACCGGCCTCAGCCTGATGACCTCGTTGTTCGTGTACCGGCGGATCATCTCCTGGGCAATGCTCGAGTTCTTGGCCAGGTGGATCTCCCCGGTCTCGTTCACGGTAGCCGTAAAGAGGTATTCCTTTCCGGCAAAGACATCCACGATCCTGCCGCTCTGCTCGGGAGCAACGATCGTGAGCTGCTTCTTGTCGGTCTGGATCCTGATCCCTCCGCCAAGGTTGAACTCCTCGTCACTCTTCTGGCCTTGTGCCTGCTGCCGGTCGAACTCGGAGCGGGGTTTGATATCGATCCCGATCCCGATCTTGTTGACAATGGCCGAGACGTTCTTGCCACCCTTGCCAATGGCGGCCGGGACGTCTTTGTCGTCGATATATACCACGGCTTTCGTGTCGCTCGTCATCTGGACGTCAACAAAACCATCGGTATACCGCCCGATCTCCCGCTGGATCTCCTTCTCCATGAGTTTCCAGCCGGGCCGCTCGTCGCTCTCCTTCTTCGCTGTCTCGTTCTGCGGTGCCCTCACGGGCTGGGGGGTTGCGAGCGGGAGGCTGATGTGCTGCACCGGCACGGGTTTCTGGGACGGGGCCTCCGTTGCTGTCGCAACAGGGATGACGATGGTCTCCCCGTCATACCGGAACACGTCCAGGATGAGTTCTCCGGTCTCGTGATCGGTGACGGTGGTGACCGGCCGGATATGGATCTCGCCCGCCATGCCGCCGGGTACCTTGACGGTGAACCCTATATCATAGATTTTCGTAATAATGCCCTGCTTCACGAAGATGACCGTGTTGATGATCTGCGGGAGGACCGAGAAGTCCACGCGGTCGCTGAAGCGCTGGATCGCATCCTGCACGCCATTTGCGTGGATGACGCCGACCATGCCGATACCCGCGAGGCGCATGTCGGCAAAGACATTGAAGTCCTCGTTCTTCCGGAGCTCGTCGAAGATGACGAAGTCCGGCCGGACAAGGAGAAGGACGTCTGCGGTGTTGGTCATGCTGCCGTCAAGCGCTGCATACTGGGTGATGTTGTCCGGCACCTGCAGCTCGCGGGGGGCTTCCATGGTCTTGACCACGAAGCCGTTATCGGAGAGGTACGTGGCCACGTTCTGGGCGAGCGTGGTCTTGCCGGAGCCGGGGGCGCCGACAATGATCATGCCCCGCTTCTCGCTGGTTATTCTCTTTGTTATGATATCGGACTTGGAATAGTCCTTTAAAGTCACGTCAACGATCGGGCGGACAGCAGTGATCTCCATGCCGTCTGAGAACGGGCGTCTCGCGATTGCGATCCGCATGGACCCGATCTGGACGACGGTGATACCCCGCTTCTCGACCTCGATGAAACCGTCAGGGTCGCGCTTGGCCCGTTCGAGGATCTCCTGCGCAAGGGCGCGGAGCTCGTATTCGCTCGTGGGCGCATCGCGGATCTTCACGAGTTTCATGTCATTGATGGTCCCCTTCTTGGCTACGGGGCTGACCCGTTCCTTGAGGTACACTGCGATGGTGTGCTCGTCAAAGAACTGGTCGATCCCGAGCGGGACAAAATCGGTTACCTGCGGTTTTAAGTAGATGACATCGAGCCCCTTTGCCCGTGCCACCTCGGCCTGCACGGAGTCACTGGTGATGAACCGTGCAGCATTCTCGATGGCGATATTCCGGATCATCGCGTCGATCTCGCCACCGCTGGCGAGTTTCACCTGTTCGAGCGATGGCCGGATACCGGAGAACTTGAGTTCAATCGTTTTCTCTTCGGCCATTTTGCACAGTTGCTGCAGTTCGTTCAGGCCTGAAAACCCGATCTCGCGCCCATTGTTGGCCTGGGCCTCGAGTTCTGCAATCACTGCTTCCGGGACGATTATTGTTGCACCCTTATATTCACCGGCTTTTATCATTGAGGTTATGCGCCCGTCGATGAGGACGCTCGTATCTGGGACTAAAATCATATGATATCCTCGTATGGTCTTCTATGGTATGGTGTTCGTATGCTATGCTATCCATATTCTATGCACTTTTCCCGTAGCCGCCGGTCACGCCACGCAAATGCCGCTCCCGCCGGCTGGATCAACGATCAAACCGTTGATGGGTAAGATATTTGACCACTATGTTTATAAGGGGTTCGGGATAGTGTGGGGAAGCAAGCAGAAAATGTAACCAAGATCCGACCCCCCCCAACCTCATCCCCACACCCCCGAATCCGGCCCCGCTACGCCCCCGGATTGCCCTTCCGTACACCCCCTTTCCGGTATTACGTGCAAAACCATTGCATTTTTGCACACTCTTTCGGGAAAACGCCCTATACGCAGGAATTAGGGCAAACGAAGCATTATCCGTGGCGCTATAAAATCCCTTTATTTGCTTTCCCGTGGCGAAACTGAGGGAAAACTGGGGTACAGCATGGCCAGATGAAAAGAAGGCCTGTTTTGAGACTCCCCAGATCCTGCACTCGCCAGACTATCCAGTAGATCATACCGTCTCAACCGATCATTTCTCTGTCGGAGAATCCCGGCCGCCTCCTTTCTGGCACGAAGGGTGCACTTTTTCCACCGACGTGAAAACTGCGATAAGGAACATGATCCGGCCCCATCTGCAACGTCCTGCAGCACGTTTCACCGGTGCCCCCGGTACCAGAACGCGAATACGGGCGGCTTTTCACAGGGTGATTTTTACAGGATCCCGGCAATGGGTGATAGCCCGTGTATAGCAGGGATAGGCTGCTGTATCAATGCTAAATAGAGCTTTTTCCGGCCCTGATTTATCCCCTTTTAAGGCAATCAGGAGTCATTCTGGACGAATCTGAAAATAACTGTGTCGTTATTCTGCGAAACTGTGTCACCGGGTAGGAAAAAGGGGGGAAACGGAGGCGAAAATGAGCCCGGATGGGCACACCCCCTCCTGGCACCCTTGCATCAGGGTAAAGCTGGACTGGCAGGCCCCATCAGAGCCGACCTCTCCCGAACTGCACCGGTTTTGCACAAGGCGCAGTTGAAAGGATCTGTGTCAATGAAACTCCGGCATTGATCCGTGGCAAATCTGGCGACCATTCTGCATAAAAAACATCCGGTTAACTTTTTGCACTCAAGGTCTGCTGAAAAATTTTTAATCAAAGTCCGGCAAAAAAATTTCAATCAAGGTCTGCCGGAAAAATTTTAATCAGAGTCTGCCGGAAAAATTTTAACCAGGGTCTCACCACCCGCTCTCTTGCAGATCCCGCGGAAAAATTAAGGGAATTTTACGTCGTATGTTGAACAGGTATTTAACTTTTTTTCATCAAGGTCTGCTGAAAAATTTTTAATCAGGGTCTGATTGAAAAATTCCGGGCCGGGGTCATGGGGTCGCTGAAAAATTTTCTAACGCGATACGGGTAAAAATTTTTACCGGATCCTGCATGGAAAAAGTTAACCACTTTTGTTCTGATCTTGCGCTCCTCCTTTTTCGGGCAATGAACCATCCCGTGAATGGCCTGTTCCTTCACCGGCCGACGGAAGTTTTCGGTCCCGGAACCGGATCGACGCGTTTAATAAAACCCGGAGAACATCTGAAACAGAAATACCATGACAGAGTATAAAACCGGACAGCTCTTGGTATGGACAGGCATTCTCCTGATCATCCTCCTGCCGGCAGCAGCGACAAAGGTGGATTGCAGTCAGGTTAATGTCTCCCCGGTTGCGGATTTTGAATATTCTGTGGTCCCGTCCGAAACAGCCCCGATCATGGTGAATTTCTACAGCACCTCAAAGGGCGGAAGGATTGGAACGGGCGGGGTATCGGACCCGATTGAATCATATCTCTGGAGATTCAGTGACGGGTCTGTCAGCGAGGAAATGAACCCGTTGCATTCCTTTGCCTCGAGTTCGGCACGTTACCAGGCAGCAGATAAGCCGTTCGAGGTGACGCTGTTGGTAAAGACCGGGTGCGGCAGGTCAGCTGCAACAACAAAAAATATGTCTGTCTACTGTCTCAACCAGACCGCTGGATTCATGATTGTCCCACCGGTGGGCGAAGGGCTGTACACGGCTCCCGTGGCGCTGTCCATCAGGGACACGTCCCTCCATGTCGACGATTCTGTGACTGCATATCACTATACGCTGTGGGATGCCGGTAGGACCCGGCTCTACAAGGAAAGTATTGAAAAGGATCCAACATTTGTCATACGGAACGGGGGCAGCTACGTGATCCGGCAGGAGGTGTTCAAGGGATGCAGCAATCCGGATCCCCAGAATACAGAGATGACAAAGTCGATAGTGGTCGCCGGTTCTGCCTCGCAGGACGTAATTCCAATGGAGACGATCCCCTACACCACAACCGTCCCAGAGCAAGCTGCCACAGTCACGCAGGCTGCGACACCCGCACCCGCGGTATCAGCCTTACGGACAGCAACTCAAGAACCTCTTCCTCCTGTGGTGACATCCAATGGCACCGGAACACTCTCGGTAGTTTCCCGCCCGTCGGGTGCACAGGTGTTTGTCAATGATGTCCATCTTGGATCGAGCCCGGTCATCATTCCGGGATTGAAGACGGGCTCGTATATCATCCGTCTCGAAAAGGAGGGCTACCGGCAGAAAACGGCTCCCTTTGCTATCGGTGAGGGTGAGATAACGGAATATTCAGTTGCACTCGAAGAGGAATCCGGTGGTATGGGAATTGTACCGATCCCTGCGGCAGTCATCCTCATCGCTGCAGGTGCGGGAGTTGCGGTGTGGTATCTCCGGAAGATAAAGAGGACATAGTGGTGTTGGGGGCATTCCCCGTTTATTACCGTATTTTTTCCCGCGCCCCTGGATCATCCTCCATAATAACGACAATCTTATCATGATCCGTACAGTCAGAAAATCCCATACCCCTCCAAAAATAAAAATGTAAAGGTTCATAATTCAACAGGAAAATATTTGGTTATAAACGGATAATTGAGCAAATTCAAATCAACACTTGTTGTGAACCGCATGATAAAAATTCGCTTGTTGAACGATGAGGATCTTATTCCCCTCTCCGAATTTTTACCCCGTGGTTTTCCCGCTGTCACTCAAAAAAACTGGTTGGTATTATTTGATTACTGGTGGTCCAAAAACCCTGCATACACCCATGAGATCCCCCGGGGCTGGCTGCTTGAAAAAGACAATACCATTGTTGGATTTTTGGGGAATATCCCCCTCCATATCCTTGTTCAAGGAGAAGTAAAACTCGCAGTTGCAGCGAACAACTGGTATCTGGATCCTGCAATCAGGGGAATTTACAGTGTCAGCATGTTCAATAAGTTCATCAATCAAAAAAATATTTCAGCATTTTTGTTCAAAGCAGGTAAAATACGTTTTAATGACTTTCTATCCCGATATAATTTCAAGGAATTCAAACTGCCGCCATTTCAAAAAGATTACATCTACATTATTGATAAAAAACGCATAAACGTCTACTCTGTTGCATTCATTTTGTTTGTCAATTTAATCCCTGGGTTTCCGGGTGTATCAGAACTTATCAGGAGATTCGGTCTCCTGATTCGATCCGGGATCTTACAAAAACCCCTGGGACAAGGGGAAAATGCGCCGGATGCAATGTATACATCCTCTACATGTACTTCATGCGATGACTCATTTTTGTCTTTACGCCGCTCTCTTCACCACAAGGGTGAGCTCGAGATATTTTACGATACCCAGACCCTGAACTGGCTCTATTTTTCCAAGAGGGTCAGCAGTCAACGGATTGTGATCCAGTGCAGGCGTTCCGGTGATAATTCGCTTGCAGGATACGCGGTGTTTGACATTCCCCATGCTGCACCATATAGTAGCAAAAAGCTGCACCTGATGGATATTTGCATTGAGAACGATAACCTCCAAGTCTTCCAATCATTAATTTCGTACGCAACAGAACTCAGCAAACAATATAACATCAAGTTATTGATATTATGGGCAAATTCTCCGATTATTGAGACATATCTCCAAAGCACCATTATTCTGCAAAGATCGATCACGCATTATCGCTATATCAGAATTTTGAACTCTGATGAAAATTCTATCGGGAAAGATAGTTGCCTGAAGATATATTCTTCCTTGATTTGGCCGGCAGCATGAATGAAAATTGACCTCTCCATCCTTCTCAAAAATACTTCCGGACCCGCAGAAAATATCCTGCATCGTGATCCTGCCTGATTTGTCCCGATGATTGAATTTTTCATTTTACTTTCCAACGCCGGGATGGTTCATTTTCCAAAAACCAATGTTTGAAAAAAAAATATTCAACCAGGATTTTTTCCCCTGGCTCAATCGAGTTTTTCCTTAAAAAATCCGCAATATTGATGATACGTGTTAACGGGTTTCCACCTGTTTTTTACAGTCACCATCTGCTGAATTTTCTTGGGTCTGACAAATTCATGTTCATCAAATGACGGAAAAATGGATAATCAGAGTCTGTCGAAACGATCCATCAGGGTTTGGTGGTAAAAAAGGTCAAAAGAGATCTTCTGGAGACGCTGTATACATAGTCCTTCCACATGAGCCAGGAAAGTACCCCATCCCTTTTTATGAAAACGATACCTCCCAGGACTACAATCTCTCAGCCTGTTTGATTGCTCTCACCCCTTCACTCATGGAGGCTGGAGCAGCATATTTTTGGATATTTATCGGATACCCCGGATCTTTGGATCGTGGACCGGAACGGGGTTCCCTCTCAGGCAAGGTTAAGTAAAAAAATACTCAATACAGTAGTACCTGAAGGTTTGGTCATGCGTGGCATTACGATTGATTCCATAATCTCGGTTACCCAAGAGCAGATGTCCTGTGGTCTCGATGATGAAGCAGTCATCCTATCCCTGAAAAAAGGGGTCTATTATTCTCTGAACCCGTGCGGGAACCGGATATGGTCCCTTATCCAGAAGCCGATCAGGGTCGGGGAGGTCAGGGACACCCTGCTCGAAGAGTTTGCAATCGACAAAAAGACGTGTGAAGAAGACCTGCTCTCCCTCCTTGCCGAGCTGAAAAAGGAAGGACTGATTGCTATTGATGACCCGCACCCTTCGTAAATTCCTTGATCTGCCAAAAAAGGAGCGGCAGATCTTTTTGAAAGTGTTTGTTCTCCTGATCCTGGTCCGCCTGGGTCTCTGGCTCCTGCCATATAAAACCCTGCAGAGGAGCCTCGAGAGATTCTTTCCCCCCCACATCCCGTCAGACCCGCAGGAAAGCGTATCCTCTCCCCTTGAAACGATCCCGTTTGCAGTCCGTGCAACCAGTGCGTTCGTCCCCTCTGCAACCTGTCTTACCCAGGCTCTGACCCTCCAGACATTGCTCGGCCGGGAGGGTATTGTCTCAAAACTGGAAATCGGTGTTACCCGTGATGATGAGGCGGGGTTTGCGGCTCATGCATGGCTGGAGGCCGGGGGGAGGGTGGTTATCGGTGGCGAGAGGCTGGATCGCTTCACCCGGCTGGAACAGCGGGAATAAGGTTATCAGTACCAGTTGTGGGGGGGATTTTCCCCCAATCCATTTCATCTGTCCTGATCCGTAGTGAACAGTTCTTTCCGGAATCACGACATGAGAGAGGTCCCCTTTGATACGATCACCATGGGGATCTGCTGCAGCAGGACGTTCAGGTGTTTTAGCCAGGATCTTCTCCGGATCCATAGGTCTTCGGTCTGAACAAATCCCACCGCACGGAGCCGTTTTTTTGTTGGAACCAGAGATACCGGTGCCGCGTCTCTTCCATTGGTGTCCTGCCAAACCTTAAGAGGAATTGACGGCTATATTTCACGAAGATGGATATGGTGAACAGGAGTGATTCCCGGACCGCTGAAAAGGCCGAAAAACTCTATCGTCTCTTCGGCGTAACCTTGGCGAGCGATTACCCGTTTGCAACCCCGCTCCCCCAAGTATCCGGAACTCCCGATCTCTCCTTCACCTGCACCAGTTCACCGCTTTTTCCGGCAGACGGGCTGGAAGCTCCAATCTTTGCAAGCGAAAATACGACTGAGAGCGGGGAGAGCGTGGTTTCAATCTGGAGAACTGCAACCGGTCATCTGGTCCATTATCCGAAATTTGCTGATATCACGCTCTCTTCGGATGCAATCAATGCCTATTGCCGGGATCCAGCGTTTCATTACATGTTAGAAATTCTGCTTCTCGGAGAGATCTTCTCTCTCTGGCTGGAACTCAGGGATATACGGACGCTTCATGCGTCGGCTGCAGTGGTTGACGATTGTGCAATTGCGTTCCTTGCGACAAGCAAAGGGGGAAAAAGTGGCCTTGCTGCAGCCTTTGCAAAGTACGGGCATCAGATACTCTCCGATGATATTGTTCCGGTTGAGAATCAGGATAACCGTTTCCTGGCACGGCCCGGTTTTCCTGCCATGAGGATGTGGCCGGACATGGCAGAGCATTTTCTTGGAACCTATGAGGATCTTGCACTGGTCCACCCGATGTATTTCAAGAGGGTCGTTCCCGTTGGTCACCGGGATTTTGGCAGGTTCTGTTCGGAGAAACAACCCCTGAAAGTTATCTATATGCCCCACCGGCAGGGACCTGATCAGGGTATCACTATCACGCCGGTCTCTAAAAAGGATGCCTTCTTTGCATTGGTTCAGAACTCCTTTACAGCAGGGGTTGTTGAAGCCCTCGGGCTGCAGCCCCGGCGTATGGATTTTTTCTCCCGCATGGTTATGCAGGTGCCGGTGAGACACCTGTACTATCCTGAAGGCTTTCAGCACCTCAATGCGGTAACGGATGCGGTTCTGGCGGATATGAAATCGTTACCCCAATAATGATCAGATACCCCATTCATGGTGACGAAAGCCTTGTTGTGCTCATTCGCATGCTGCTGCGCTGTCGTCACCAGGAGCAGGTTGGGAAGGATAAACCCGGAAAAATGTCAAAAAAAAAAATAAGGCCAATACCGATACCCTTGATACTCGAGAAGAACCCGTAAGTATTTTGGGTATAGTGCCATTTTACTACCAACTCATTCAGGAATTTACGAGAGAAAAATAGAGCCAGCGTATTGTTCCAGATTTCAGATCAAAAAGTGTTCCTGATAATGGATAACGCTCCCGGGGCTTCGCCCCGTCGCTACGGCGCCCCGTTTGCGATGACGTTGAATTACCAGGAGCAGGCATCCCGGTA